>Ga0209368_1000019_pt1 | contig 346465 bp, 355 predicted proteins | sample EBPBio242008_DNA_FD_185862 | JGI IMG/M metagenome (GOLD analysis project Ga0209368, IMG submission 185862) | Wastewater treatment Type I Accumulibacter community from EBPR Bioreactor in Madison, WI, USA - Reactor 1_4/24/2008_ DNA (SPAdes)... | ecosystem: Engineered > Bioreactor > EBPR >... | reverse complement strand
GTCGGGCTACGCCCGCCCTCCGCCGCACGCAGCGCAAGGCCATCTTCAACAAACCAGCATCATATTATCCGAAAAGGGGGTCCCTCTTCGACGCCGATCGGGGGTCCCTTTTGAACGCCGTTTGACAACCGGAAAGACTACAATCCGCGCGGCGGATTGGCCGAACGGCGCGCCAGCGCTACTCCGCCATGCTGATCGTCACCTGGCAGGGACGAGACCCGTCAGGGGCTCGGTCGGAGCGCAGCGGAGATAGAGCGGCGGTCCCGCAGGGAGGCGCCACCCCTGACCTTGCACTTTTCCGCTTCATCGACTAACATGCAGTCAATGACTTATGGAGTTGCATATGGCAGTCATGACGATCCGAAACATCGACGATGCGATCAAAAATCGTCTGCGCCTGCGCGCTGCGATGCACGGTCGGTCGATGGAAGACGAGGCCCGCGACATCCTGCGTTCAGCGCTCTCGACCGAAATCCCCCGGCCTCGCAATTTGGGACAGGCCATCCATGAGAGGTTCGGCGCGCTGGGCGGTGTCGATCTGCCTGAGCTGTACCGCGAGCCGATCCGGGCGGTGGACTTCGGCGAATGATTGTTCTCGACACGAACGTCATTTCCGAGCTGATGCGGCGCGAGCCTGACCCGAGGGTCATGGCGTGGATTGCCGAGCAGCCGATGGCGGGCGTATTCACGACGACGCTGACGCAGGCGGAAATCTTCTACGGACTGGCGCTGCTTCCCGAGGGACGCCGCCGCGATGACCTGCTGGCCGCCGCACGCCCCATGTTCGATGTCGATCTTGCCGGCCGCGTGCTGCCGTTCGATACCGACGCGGCCAGCGCCTATCCAGAGATTGCCGCCGGGCGGAAACAGGGCGGCAAGCCGATCAGCCAGATCGACGCGCAGATTGCCGCCATCGTGCGCTCGCGCGGCGCGCGACTGGCGACTCGCAATGTGCGCGACTTCGCCGAGTGCGGGATAACGGTCGTCGATCCGTGGGGCGAAGCATGACGCCCGCCGCCGCACGACCCTATCTGCGCTACGCCGCGATGAAGCCTTTGTGCGAAGTGCGGACACGCGGCAGCGTGTCGAGATGGCTCTTCCTCGCAAAGTCCGTCGCCGCACGCCCCGTCGCTGGGCCGAGTGCCCGGACGACCTGCACGACTATACCAATCCCGTCGCGCCGCGCCGGGCGTCGCGCCGGTCGCGCGACGATGACGGGCCGCTCGTCGTCACTGACGACTGGCCGGAGCAAGTTCCGATCGGCGACGCCGAGTTGCGCGCGATCGAAGGCCACATGCGGCAAGAGCTGGACAAGCTGTTCGGACCGCTGCCGTGAAGTGAGGAGTGAAGCGTTATGACCAGCGCCGCCCTGCGACGAGACGAGGATGAGGCGCCGGTCGTGGCGACCGCCCGCGCGGCGCTCTACCTGCGCGTCTCGACCGGCCGGCAGGCCGAGAGCGATCTTTCGATTCCCGACCAGCGCCGCCAGATCGAAGGGTATTGTCTGTCACGCGGCTGGGAAGTCGCGGCCCAGTTCGTCGAGCCGGGCAACACCGCGACCGACGATCGCCGGCCTGCCTTTCAGGCCATGATCGACGCGGCGATGACAAAGCCGCCGACGTTCACCGTCATTGTCGTCCACAGCTTCTCGCGGTTCTTCCGCGACCAGTTCCAGTTCGAGTTCTACGTCCGCAAGCTGGCGAAGAACGGGGTGAAGCTCGTCTCGATCACGCAAGACTTGGGCGACGATCCGATGAGCGTGATGATGCGCCAGATCATGACGCTGTTCGACGAGTATCAGTCGAAAGAGAACGGCAAGCACACGCTTCGCGCGATGAAGGAGAATGCGCGGCAAGGCTTCTGGAACGGCGCTCGTGCGCCGATCGGCTATCGCGTGGTCGCGGCGGGCGAGCGCGGCGCAAAGATCAAGAAGAAGCTGGAGATCGACCCGAACCAGGCGGAGACGGTGCGGCGCATCTACCGCATGGCGCTGAATGGCGTCGATAACAGAGGACCGATGGGCCTCAAGTCGATCGCCACTTGGCTGAACGAGAACAACATCCGCACCCGCGACGGCGGGCGCTGGGGCTTGGGCGCGGTGCATCAGGTGTTGACCCGCACGACCTATATCGGCCAGCACCGTTTCAACACGCGCGATCACAAGACCAGGACGCCGAAGCCGGAGAGCGAGCACGCCATCATGGAAGTGCCCGCCATCGTCTCGGAAACGGAGTTCGAGGCGGTCCAGCGGTCGCTCAAGGCGCGGAGTCCGAAGATGATGCCGCCAATGGCGGTGGGCGGCCCGACGCTGCTCACCGGCATCTGCTTTTGCGCCTGCTGCGGCGGCGCGATGACGCTGCGCACGGGCACCAGCAGCGTCGGGCGGGAATATCGCTATTACACTTGCTCGACGAAGGCGCGACAGGGCGCGACCGGCTGTCCCGGCATCACCGTGCGGATGGATCGGCTTAATGAGGCCGTGGTCGATCATCTCGAAGCGCGGCTACTCGACCCGGCGCGGCTCGAAGCTCTGATGAATCAGATCCTCGAACGCCGCGACGAGTGGGTGAATCAGCGCCGCGAGCATGTCGCCGATCTTGAGCGACGCGCGACCGAGGCGGAAGCCAAGCTCAAGCGGCTTTACGACGCGATCGAGAATGGCGTCATCGACGTAAGCGATCCGTCGCTCAAGGATCGCATCGCCGAGCTGACCGCGACGCGCGACCAGGCCAAGGGAGATTCTGAGCGCGCACTTGCCCATATCGTGAAGATCGGCCCGGCGATCACGCCGGAGAGCCTGCGCGCCTTTGCAGCCGCCCTGAAAAAGAAGCTGCGGAACGGCGACGGCACTTTCGCCCGCGATCAGGTGCGGGCGGTCGCCCAGCGGGTCGAGGTGGTCAGCCGGAAAGAGGTCCGTATTCGCGGCCTGCGCAGCGAGCTGCTCCGAACGCTAACCGCCGCCTCTGGCGTAGAGGCGGCGGTGCTAGGCGTTCGTGCCTTTGAACCGAAATGGCGCACCCGACAGGATTCGAACCTGTGACCTTCGCCTTCGGAGGGCGACACTCTATCCAGCTGAGCTACGGGTGCTTCGCGGCGGTGCCTAGCCGGTCGAACGGTCATTGGTCAACGGATTCGATGCAGGATGGTCCGACTGCTCGGTTCGCGACTGCGCCACTCTGCCGTAGCCCTTCGCACTCTATGATACTACGCAGTATGCTTACGTCATGCTTACGTGAAGCGATTTCACCAGACTGGTTCGCTGAAAAGACGCAAAAATCTATAAGAAACTCAATGGTTTACGAAGAGATTGAGCGCAATTTTGGGGCTTGACCTCTGCCTTCGGAGGGCAGCGCTCTATCCAGCTGAGCTACGGGTGCCGGTAGAGCGGGGCCTCTAGCAAGCCCGCGCACCGCCAGCAATGGGCTATCGACCGGCCGTCCCCGATATGCCAAGCGGTCGGGCGCGTGGGACAAGGGAGCGTTTGTGAAAGCGTCCGAACAAAACTGGCCGATGGCCGCCGATCTTTATGGCGAGATGCAGCTCGAGACGCATCCGCCGGCGCGCCGCCGCTGGCGCGATTATCTGCCGGGCGCGCTCGTCACCGCGATTGCCGCGCTCGCCGCGGCGTGGCTCGCCGACCATTATGCCGCGCCGATCGTCCTGATGGGGCTGCTGATCGGCCTTGCCCTCTCCTTCCTGTCGCAGGACAAGCGCACCCACGCCGGACTCGACCTGATGTCGCAGACCGCGCTGCGCGTCGGGATCGTCCTCGTCGGCGCGCGCATTACCGCCGAACAGCTCGCCGAACTCGGGCCATGGCCCTTCGCCCTGCTCGTCCTGATCATGCTCGCGGTCATCATCGTCACCGTCGCCAGCGCGCGGCTGTTCGCGCAGGACCGGCACGCGGCGCTGCTCGCGGGCGGCGCGACGGCGATCTGCGGCGCGTCGGCCGCGCTCGCGCTTTATTCGCTGATCGGCGACAAACGCGTCGATCAGGCGCGCTTCACGCTGACGCTCGTCGGGATCACCGTCGCCAGCGCGCTCGCGATGACGCTCTACCCCGTGCTCGCCGCCGAGCTCGGGCTCTCCGACGCGCAGGCGGGGTTTTTGATCGGCGCGTCGATCCATGACGTCGCGCAGGCGATCGGCGGCGGCTTTTCCTTCTCGCAGCAGGCGGGCGAGGTCGCTACGATCGTCAAGCTGACGCGCGTCGCGCTGCTCGCACCGATGCTGATGCTCGTCGCGCTATGGCTCAGCCGCAGCGGCGAGGGTGACGGCAAGACGCGCATCCCGCTGCGCCTGCCGTGGTTCATCCTCGGCTTTCTCGCCGTTGCGGCGGTCAATTCGGTCGTCGCAATCCCGAAGCCGGCGCAGGATGCGGCCGCGACGGGGGCGCAGGCGCTGCTGCTTCTCGCGATCGTCGCCACCGCGATGAAGGCGCGGCTGCATCTGCTGATCGATCAGGGGTGGCGCAGCTTCGCGCCGATCATCGTCGCGACGCTGACCAGCTTCCTGCTCTCGCTCGCCGCCGCGCTCTGCCTGTGACGGCGTGACGTCACCGTAACATTTTCAGGTTTCAGCTTTTTGGAAGCGCCCAGCTGACGGTCAACTGCGTCGCGCGGCGCGGGATATCGAGCTTGGCTTCGCTGAAATTGACCTTTTCATTGGGCGGCAGCATCCGCACCGGCGGCTTGATCGTCCAGCTATAGACGATCGTCCCCTGCGCATCGCGCAATTCGGCGAGGATGGGCGGGACGCGTTGCTCGCGGTCGGTCGGGTTGATGATCACCCCCGACGCGGCAAAATAGATCGTACCGTCGGCCAGTTCGCGATGGTCCTGGTTCGGCGGCAGCTCGATCACGAGGTCGGGTTCGGCGACCATTCCCGGCAGCCCCAGCCCCTGCGCCCAGCCCGGCAGGCCGAACCAGGCGAGCCCCGCCGTCGCGGCGAGCATCAGGACTGCGGCGCTCGCGGCGATGATTGTCCAGCGCTTCGCCGGGTTGCGCCGCGGGCGCCGAAACGGCAGCGGCGCGTCTTCGACAAAGGCCGGGCGCGATGCCGGTTCGGCCGTGGCGGCGAAGGCCGGCGGCGCCGACACCGGATCCGGGGCCGGTTCGGGAAAATCGGAATAGGTCGCGGCGGGTGCGGGCGCCGCCGCCGGCTCGGGCGCCGGAACGCTCTCCGGCGCGGCAGCCGGCGCAACGGGTGCCGGCGCGGCTTCGGCGGGCGCCGCCGCGGGTGTCTGAAACCAGCTATGGCGGCAATTGGCGCAGCGAACCGTGCGGCCCGTCGGTCCGATCGCCGTATCGGGCACGACATAGCGCGTATGGCAGGACGGGCAGGCAAGGATCATGGGATCCCTCTAAACACGCTGATTCGCAGCGTTGCAAGCCTCGCGTGGCGGCCGCGCCGCTACTCGCCGCTTTACGTCGGTGAACAGCCGTGTAACAGGCTTCGGCATGAGCGCCGATGCTCCCCTGTTCCGCAGACCGGCCATGGCGCGACGCCGCGCGCGGGTGACACCATGACGGACACCGCGTCCGCGCGTCCCGGCGGTGCGATGGTCGAATTCGACGGCGTCGGGCTGCGTTACGGCCCCGATGCCGAGGTTTTGAGCGACATCAGCTTCAACCTGCAACCCGGCAGCTTCTATTTCCTGACGGGCGCGTCGGGCGCGGGCAAGACCTCGCTGCTCAAGATGCTCTATCTGGCGCAGCGCCCGAGCCGCGGCATCGTCCGCCTGTTCGGCGAAGATCTGGTCGCGATGCCGCGCCACCGCCTGCCCGGCTTTCGCCGCCGCATCGGCGTCGTCTTCCAGGACTTCCGCCTGATCCCGCACCTGTCGGCGCGCGACAATATCGCGCTGCCGCTGCGCATTGCGGGGGTCAGCGAGGAGGATCTGTCGGGCCCCGTCGGCGAAATGCTGAGCTGGATCGGCCTCGGCGATCGTGCCGACGCGCGCCCCGCCACCCTGTCGGGCGGCGAGCAGCAGCGCGTGGCGATCGCACGCGCGGTGATCGCGCGGCCGCAATTGCTCGTCGCCGACGAACCGACGGGCAACGTCGACCCCGAAATGGCGATGCGCCTGCTGGGCCTGTTCGAGGCGCTGAACCGCCTTGGCACAACGGTCGTCGTCGCGACGCACGACATCCACCTGATCAGCCGCATCGAAAATGCACAGATGATGCGGCTCGAACGCGGACGCCTGGCCGATCCCACCGGCGCGCTGCGCTATCCCCCGGCCAACAGGGCATGACGGGGCGCCCATGATCATCCCGCGCGTTCCCGTCCAGCATCGCCGCCTGCTTCCCGACCACCGCCTGTCGGGACCGACGCCGTGGGTCATTGCGATATTGATGATGCTGACCCTGCTCGCCGCCGCCGCGGGGGTCGGGCTCGCGCGGTCGGCGAATGCGATCGGCGACGCGATCGCGGGGCGCGTCACGGTGCAGATCGTCACCGCAAACCCGGTGACGCGCGCCGAGCAGGCCGCCGCACTCCGCCGCGCCGCCGCCGCGCAGCCCTTCGTGCTCTCGGCGCGCTCGGTCGAACAGGAAGAGCTGCAGGCAACGCTGGGGCAATGGTTCGGAAGCAGCGAGGGCGACGATCCGGTGCTCAAGTCGCTGCCCCTGCCCGCGCTCGTCGACATCGACTTCGTCGGCGAAGACCGCACGGTTCATATGCGCGCGCTCCAGGCGCTCGTCGCGCGCGAAGCCCCCGGTGCGCGCATCATACCGCACGCCGAATGGCTCGGCCCGGTGGCGCGGCTGATCCGCTCGCTCGCGTGGATCGCGGGCGTCATGGTGCTGCTGATGGCGCTGGCGAGCGCCGCGGTGGTGATCATGACCGCGCGCGCCGCGCTCGGCACGCATTATGCGACGATCGAGATGCTCCACATGATCGGTGCGACCGACCGCCAGATCACCCGGCTGTTCCAGCGCCGCATCGCGATCGACACCGCCTATGGCATCGCGCTCGGCAGCCTCGTCGCCGCCGCGATCCTGCTGCTCATCGGCTGGCAATGGTCGGGGGTCACCTCGGGGCTTGCGGCGACCGCGTCGCTTGGCCCCGCCGGCGGGGCGCTCTTGCTGGCGCTGCCGCTATTGGCTATCGCGCTCGCAGCCCTGACGGCGCGCCAGACGCTGCTCGCCGCGCTCAAGAAGATTTTATGATCAAGCGCCTGATTTCGCTTCTGTTCCTCGCTTGGGTGCTCGGCTTCGCCTGGTTTGCGCTGTTGCTGCCCTTGCCCGCCGATGCGCAAAAGACCGACGCGATCGTCGTGCTGACCGGCGGCCCCGGACGCATCGACCGCGCGCTCGAACGGCTCGAGGCGGGCGACGCCAAACGCCTTTTGATCAGCGGCGTCGCGCGCGAGGTGAAGCCGCGCGAGCTCGCCGCCGAATATAAGCGCCCGCTCCACCTCTTCGAGTGCTGCATCGCGCTGGGGTTCGAGGCCGAAGATACGCGCTCGAACGCAACCGAGGTCGCGACCTGGGCCCAGCGGCGGGGCTACAAGAGCATCCGGCTGATCACGACCGACTGGCATATGCGCCGCGCCGAATATGAAATCGGCCGCGCGGTCGGCGACAAGGTAACGATCCTGCCCGACGCGGTGCGCAGCCGGCCCAGTTTCGCAACGCTGTTTCGCGAATATCATAAATATCTCGCGGGGCTGGCGGGCGGCCTCCTCGGCCTCTAAAGCGGGCGCCGATGCGCTACACCGTCTCCCTCGTCCGCTCGATCCTGTTCTGGTTGCTGTTCTTCCTGATAAGCAGCTTCAGCTCGATCGGCGCGGTGATATCGCTGCCGGTCTCGCACAAGGCGACGATCTGGTTTGTCCGCATCTGGGCGCAGTTCCACCGGCTGACCTGCCGCTTCATACTTGGCCAGAAGATCGTCGTTGAGGGCGAGATGCCGGACATTCCGGTACTCTATGTCTTCAAACATGAAGGCGCGTTCGAGACGATCGAACAGCCGGGGCTGTTCAAACATCCGGCCGTCTTTGCGAAGGAACAGCTCTTCAACATCCCCGTCTGGGGACAAGCGGCGCATTTTTATGGCCTGATCCCCGTCGATCGCGACGGCGGCGGCAAGGCGATGCGCGCGATGCTGAACGCCGCCAAGGCCGCGCTCGCCAAGGACCGGCCACTGGTGCTGTTCGCCGAAGGAACGCGGATCCCGCATGGCGAGGCGCCGCCGCTGCGGTCGGGTTTTGCCGGAATCTACCGCCTGCTCGGCGTGCCGGTGATCCCGGTCGCGGTGAACAGCGGGATCGCCTATCCGCCGCGCCGCTGGGTCAAATGGGCCGGGACGATCACCTACAAGGTCGGCGAAACGATCCCCGCCGGTCTGCCGCGCGAGGAAGCCGAAGAACGCGTCTGGCGCGCGATCAATGCGCTGAACCCGCCCGAAGCGTTGCTGGCGGGCAAAGCGCAGCCCGATTGACACTCTGGGCCCAATTGGGCCGAATATCGATAAAGTCTAGTGCTTGCGCCCGAAATCGGGCGCGGCATCATCCTGCCCCTGTTCGATGATCGAGCGGCGGATCGCACGCGTGCGCGTGAACCAGTCCTCGAGCTTGTCGGCGTCGCCGCGGCGGATCGCCTGCTGGAGCACCGTCAGATCCTCGTTGAAACGCTGCAAGGTCGCGAGCACCGCATCCTTGTTGGCGAGGAAGACGTCGCGCCACATCACCGGGTCGCTCGCTGCGATGCGCGTGAAGTCACGAAAGCCGCCCGCCGAATATTTGATCACCTCGCTCTCGGTGACCTCTTCGAGCTCGCTCGCGGTGCCGACGATCGTATAGGCGATAAGGTGCGGCAGATGGCTGGTCACCGCGAGCACCATGTCGTGATGCGCGGCATCCATCGTTTCGACCTTCGCGCCGAGCGCCTGCCAGAAGGACATCACCGCCGTGACGGCGTCGCCCGATGCATCGGCACCCGGCGTGACGATGCACCAGCGGCCTTCAAAAAGCGTCGCAAAGCCCGCCGCCGGACCACTGTTCTCGGTCCCCGCAACCGGGTGCGCGGGGATGACGGCATGGCCGGGCAGCGCCTTCGCGAGCGCTTCGGCAACCCCGGCCTTCGACGAGCCGACGTCGGAAATGATTGCGTCGGGCTTCAATCCGGGCGCGATCGCCGCGGCGGCGTCGGCCATGCGTCCCACCGGCACCGCGAGGATGACGAGGTCGGCTTCGGCCACCGCCGCCACCGCATCGTCGGCGATCGTGCCGCAAAGCCCCAGCTCGCGGGCGAGTTCGCGAACGTCGGCGCTGGCGTCATGGCCGGTGACCGTCACCTGCGGCAACCGCTCGCCGATCGCACGCGCGATCGAAGAGCCGATCAGGCCCAGCCCGATGATCGCGACGCGGTCGACGGGCATCAGCCGTTCAGCGCGGCACGGATCGCCGCGGCAAGGCCGCGCGTCTCGTCCTCGGTGCCGATCGTCATGCGCAGCGCCCCCGGCAAACCCTGTCCCGGCAGCCAGCGGACGATATAGCCCGCGTCCATCAGCCGGTTGTAGACGGTCTCGGCGCTGACATCGCCCTCGAACAACACGAGCAGGAAGTTGCACGCCGACGGCACGACGCGCACGCCATGGTTGCCGAGGCTTTCGAGTTCCTGCGCCAGCCAGCCGCGCCATTTCGCATTGTGCTCGCGGCTATTCGCGACGAATTCCTCGTCGCCGAGCGCCGCAACCGCGGCAGCCTGGCCGGCGCGCGTGACGTTGAACGGCAGGCGGATGCGATGCAGCGCCGAAATCACGTCGGCGGCGGCATAGCCCCAGCCGATACGTTCGGCGGCAAGTCCATGGATCTTCGAAAAGGTACGCGTGACGAACACGTTCGGCTGCGTCTTCGCGAGTTCGAGTCCGCCGTCGTCCTCGGCTTCGGACAGATATTCCGAATAGGCCTGGTCGATCACGAACAGGACATCCTTGGGCAGCCCGGCGTAGAGCCGCTGGACCTCTTCGCGCGTCGCGAGCGTGCCCGTGGGGTTGTTCGGGTTGGCGAGATAGACGACCCGCGTCTTGTCGGTCACCGCTGCGAGCAGCGCATCGACGTCGGTCGCATAGTCGCGATCGTCGGCCTCGACCGGCACCGCACCGACGCGCCGCGCCGCGATTTCATAGACCGCGAAGCCATAGCGAACGTATAAAATCTCGTCGCCGACACCGGCATAGGTGCCCGCCGCGAGGTGGAGCAACTCATCCGACCCGTTGCCGCAGATGACCCGCGCCGGATCGAGCCCGAACTTCGCCGCGATCGTTTCGCGCAATTCGACCGACCCCGGATCGGGATAGCGCGACAGCGCATCGGACGCCGCCTGCGCCGCAGCGAACGCCGCGCGCGCCTTTTCACCGGTCCCCAGCGGATTCTCGTTCGCCGAAAGCTTGATGAGCGGACGTCCGTCGGCGCCCGCGGACTTGCCGGGCACATAGGGGGCGATGCCGCTGATCCACGGCTTGGGCGTAAGGGTCTGGGTCGTGTCGGTCATGCGGTGGCGTTTAGCGGCTGTGCGACGCGAGTCCAGCACGTTGACAGTCTTCGCGCACCCGCTTAGCCCCGCCGCACCATGGCGAGCCTGCTTCACGATATCCAGCATGACAGCGTAACGATTCCGGTACCGCTGCCGCTCGACAGCGGGCAGGTGCTGGGATCGGTGACGATCGCCTGGCAGAGCTATGGCGCGTTGAACGCCGACAAGTCGAACGCGGTGCTGATCTGCCACGCGCTGACCGGCGACCAATATGTCGCGAGCGATCATCCCGCGACGGGCAAGCCCGGCTGGTGGGCGCGCATGGTCGGTCCGGGCAAGCCGATCGACACCGACCGCTTCCACGTCATCTGCGCCAATGTGCTCGGCAGCTGCATGGGGACAAGCGGCCCGGCCTCGCCCGACGCCGCGACCGGCGCGCCGCTCGGAATGGCTTTCCCGGTCATCACGATCACCGACATGGTGCGCGCGCAGGCGATGCTGCTCGATCATCTCGGCATCGCGCGGCTTCATGCCGTCGTCGGCGGGTCGATGGGCGGCATGCAGACACTCGCCTGGGCCGCGACCTATCCCGAGCGCCTCGGCTCGGCGCTCGTCATCGCCAGCGCGGCGCGGCATTCGGCGCAGAATATTGCGTTCCACGAGGTCGGACGGCAGGCGATCATGGCCGACCCCGACTGGCAGGACGGCCAATATTACGGCAGCGCGCGCGCGCCTACCAAAGGCCTCGCGGTCGCGCGCATGGCGGCGCACATCACCTATTTGTCCGAGGAAGGGCTGACCGAAAAGTTCGGCCGCCGCCTTCAGGCGCGCGACATCAAGAGCTTCGGCTTCGACGCCGACTTCCAGATCGAATCCTACCTGCGGCATCAGGGGCTCGCCTTTACCGACCGCTTCGACGCCAACGCCTATCTCTATATCACCCGCGCGATGGATTATTTCGATCTCGCCGATCCGCACGACGGGCGCCTCGCCGGCGCCTTCGCCGGGTCGAAAGACGTTCGCTTCACGCTCGTCAGCTTCGACACCGACTGGCTCTATCCGACCTCCGAATCGCGGCGCGTCGTACAGGCCCTGCAAAGCGTCGGCGCGGCGGCGAGCTTCGTCGAACTGTCGGCGCCCTTCGGCCACGACAGCTTCCTCCTCGACGTCCCCGCGCTCGACCGCCTCGTCGCAGGCGCCTTGGGATCGGGTTTCTGATGGCGCTGCGTCCCGACCTTGCGATCATCGCCGATGCGGTTCCCGCCGCGTCGCGCGTGCTCGACGTCGGTTGCGGCGACGGCGAGCTGATGGTTGCGCTGCGCAACAAGGGGGTCGACGCGCGCGGGCTGGAGATCGACGCGGCGAACGTCACCGCGGCGATCGCGCGCGGCCAGTCGGTGGTGCAGGGCGACGCCAACCGCGACCTTGCCGATTATCCCGACGACGCCTTCGACTATGCGATCCTGTCGCAGACGCTCCAGACGACCGAGCGCCCCGACCGCGTCGTCGACGAGCTGCTGCGCATCGCGCCGCGCGCCTTCGTCAGCTTTCCCAATTTCGCGCATTGGCGGATCCGGCTCGCACTCCTGTGGGGCGGGCGGATGCCGGTGACGCGGCTGCTGCCCGTCGCCTGGTATGAAACGCCGAACATCCACCATGTCACGGTCAGCGATTTCCGCGACCTCGTGCGCGACAAGGGCATCGCGGTCGAACGCGTCTGGCATCTTTCGGGCGACCGGCCGACGAGCGACGCCGCCGCGAGCTGGCGCGCCGAACATGCGATCTTCCTGATTTCGCGTTAAGTCAGTCGCGCTTCTTCAGCCCGTTCGCGAGCAGGTCGTTCGCGATGCGCGCAATCTCGGCTATGTCGGTCTCTTCGTCCCACAGGCCGTAACGCATCCCGAGGAACACGTTCATCCCGCCGATCGCCCACGCGTGGATCTCGCTGACGTCATCGCGGATCTCGCCGCGCGCCGCGCCGTTTTCGAGCCGCTGGCGGACGCGCGCAACCGTGGTCTCATAATGGCGGCGATAGCTCGCATAATCGACGAACTCGGCCTCATCGATGATCCGGTAGATCTCCTTATGCTCACGCACGAAGCCCAGATAGGATTCGAGCCCGATGCGTTCGGCGCTGATCTCGTCGGGCGCCGCCTGCACGAGCGGCGTGACATGGTCGCGTAACTGTTCGCTCATATAGCGGACGAGCGCCTGGAAGATTTCCTCTTTCGAATCGAAATAGGTGTAGAAGCTGCCGAGCGCGGTCCCGGCGCGGCGGGTGATCGCGCTGATCGACGCTTCGTGGAAGCCGCGCTCGCCGAATTCGATCGCCGCCGCGTCGAGCAGCTTGCGCAGCGTCCGACGCCCGCGCTCGGTCCGCGGCGTTTTGTCGCGCGGCTCGCTCTCGGCATGTTCTGTCGCGACTGGCGGCTGATCCATAAACTGCCCTTGCCTCCCCTCCGTCGCTGCATCGTGGCTTTTTCGCACCACTGGCAAGCAAAAAACGACGGCTGCACATTCCAAGTTGAAACTTGGTTCATGTTTCATTATTGGAAGCGGCGCGGCTTGGCAAGCACCAGCCCAAGAAAACCGACAAGGGTGGCGAGGGGCCGCCCACCACATGGGAGAGTCTTCATGCGTCCTTTCGCCCGCTCGCTGCGCCGTGCCGTCCTCGCTACCAGCGCGCTTTCCATGATCGCCTTCGCGCCCCCCGTCTTCGCACAGGAAGAGGGCGCAAGCACCGACGGCAGCGACAATGAGATCATCGTGACGGCACGCCGCCGCGAAGAATCGCTGCTCGATGTGCCGATCGCGGTCACCGCTTACTCGGGCGCAGCGCTCGAACAGTCGGGCGCGGCCGACATCACCGCCATTTCCGATACGACGCCGAACGTCACGCTGGAAAATTCGCGCGCAACCAACTCGACGCTGACCGCCTTCATTCGCGGCGTTGGCCAGCAGGATCCGGTGGGCGGGTTCGAGGCGGGTGTCGGCATCTATCTCGACGACGTGTATCTCAACCGCCCGCAGGCCGCCGTCCTCGATATCTATGATGTCGAACGGATCGAGATTCTGCGCGGTCCGCAAGGCACGCTCTATGGCCGCAACACCATTGGCGGTGCGGTCAAATATGTCACCAAGACGCTGCCGCAGGATTTTTCGCTGAAGATGCGCGCAACCTACGGAACCTATGATCAGGCCGAAGGCGTGATCACCGCCAGCGCGCCGATCGGGGACCTGCTCCGCGTCGGCGGATCGGTTGCGCGGCTGTCGCGCGGCGGCTTCGGCAAGAATCTGCCCACCGGGCTCGACAATTATAACAAGGATATCTGGGCAGGCCGCGGCACCGTCGAATTCGGTGGCTATGGCGAACCGATCCTGATCCGCATTTCGGGCGATTACACCAAGGACAAGTCGCAGCCGCGCGGCGGGCATCGCCTGATCCGCAGCCTCCGGACCGGTACCCCGGTGCTCGACGATGTCTATGATACCCGCGGCGGCCTCGTCACGCCCAAGCAGGACATCGAAGCCTATGGCCTCGCGATGAATGTGTCGGCCGAACTGTCGGACACGATCACGGTGCGCAGCATCAGCGCCTGGCGCAAGGACACCAGTTTCGGTCCCATCGATTTCGACGCGCTGCCGGCGGTCGACGTTGATGTTCCGGGCATCTACAAAAATGAGCAGATCAGCCAGGAATTCCAGCTACTTTACGAAAGCGACCGGCTGAACGGTCTGGTCGGCTTCTATTATCTCAACGCGTCGGCCATCACCAATTTCGACGTGCTGCTCTACACCACGGGCAATCTGCTCAACTTGCCGCAGTTTTCATCCTACACCGCAGGCACGGTGAAGACCGACACATGGTCCGTCTTCGGCGATTTCACCTACGACATCACCGACCAGCTTTCGATCTCGCTGGGCGGTCGTTACACCTCGGATGTCCGCGATGCGCGTATCCTGAAGCAACGCCGCATCCTCGGCCCCGACCCCCAGCTCGGTGGTATTGCGCCCGTCGCGCTGGTCACCGATTCCGATTTCAAGGGGTCGCGGAAGTTCACCAAATTCACCCCGCGCGCGTCGATTTCGTTCAAGCCGACCGACGACCATCTGATCTATGCGTCCTATTCGAGCGGCTTCAAGGGCGGCGGCTTCGATCCGCGCGGCAACTCCACGGGCGCGCCCGATACCAACCGCGACGGCGTGCGCAGCTATGACGAGATTTTCAGCTTCCTGACCTTCGATCCCGAAACGGTCAACAGCTACGAAATCGGCTATAAGGGGTCGCTGGCCGATGGCCGGTTGCGTCTGGCCGTCACGGGCTTCCGCGCCGATTACAAGGATGTCCAGATTCCGGGTTCGGTCGGCGTCGACAACAATGGCGATGGCGTGTTCGAAACCTTTGCCGGGATCACCACCAACGCCTCGAAGGCCCGCCTGCAGGGGGTTGAAGTCGAAAGCTCCGCCACGCTGGCGCGCGATTTCGCCGGCGACGGATCGGCGATCAATCTGGCGGGGACGCTCGGCTATATCGATGGGAAATATCTGAAGTTCATCAACAATCTGGGCGTCGATGTCGCCGATTTCCGGCGCATCCAGAACACGCCCACATGGACGGCATCGGGCACGCTTTCCGGGCAGTTCCCGGGTTTCTCGGGATCGATCAACGCGTCGACCACGCTGTCCTATCGCAGCAAGACCACCCAGTTCGAAACCCCCAGCCCGTTCCTCGATCAGAAGGGCTATGCGTTGTGGGATGCGAATCTGGTCTGGTCGTCGAGCGATGACAGCTTCTCGATCGGCCTCCATGCCAAGAACATCCTCGACAAGCAGTACAAGACGTCCGGCTATCAATTTGTCGCGGTCAATCCGACGACGGGTGCGCCGATCCTCACGCAGGCTGGCAATGTCACGCCTTCGCTGGGACAGGAAGGCGTGGTCACCGCCTTCTACGGCAATCCGCGCCAGGTCTTCGTCACCGGCACGGTCAAATTCTGAGCCGGCATACGGAAAAAAGGGGGGAAAGGGGCGTCCGTCGCGGCGCCCCTTTTTCTATGGCGTAAGCGGCGGCGCCCCGGCGCGCGCGACCATGCGTTCGCCGTCGATGACAATCGGACTCGCGACGCCGTCGATCGATGCGCCTTCCGGACAGAAGCGCATCCCGCGCGCCTGAACCTGCGGATCGGCAAAGACCTGCGCGAGGTCGTTGATCGGCCCCGCGGGAACCCCCTCGGCCTCGAGTGCGAGCGACAGCGGCTGCGCGTCCCATGCGGCGATCTTTGCCGCGAGCAGCGGAATCAGTTCGGCCCGGTTCGCGAGCCGCGCGGCGTTATTGACGAAACGCGGATCGTCGGCCCATTCGGGGACGCCCAGTATCGCGCAGAGCTTGCGATACTGCCCGTCGTTGCCGACCGCGATCACGAGCTGACCGTCGGCGGTCGCAAAGACCTGATACGGCACGACATTGACGTGCGCGTTGCCCATCCGCTTCGGCACCATCCCGCTCGCGAGATAATTGGCGGCCTGATTGGCGAGCACCGCGACCTGACTGTCGAGCAGCGCCATGTCGACATGCGCGCCCGCCCCGGTGACGTCACGGCGTCGCAGCGCCGCAAGAATCGCGACGGTGGAATACATGCCGGTGAAGATGTCGGCGTAGGCGATCCCGGCCTTTTGCGGCGCTCCGTCGGGCTCGCCGGTCAGCGACATGAAGCCGCTCATCGCCTGAACGATATAGTCATAGCCCGCGCGGTGCGCATAGGGTCCGGTCTGACCGAAGCCGGTGATCGAGCAGACGACCAGCTGCGGGAAATCGGCACACAGCCGCGCGGGGTCGAGCCCGTATTTGACCAGCCCGCCGACCTTGTAATTCTCGATCACGACATCGGCATCGGCGAGCAGCGCGCGCACTTCCGCCTGTCCTTCGTCGGTCGCGATGTCGATCGCGACGCTCTGCTTGCCGCGGTTGCAGCTGTGATAATAAGCCGCGCCCAGATTCTCGCCGCCCGCGCCGGTGACGAAGGGCGGCCCCCATTCGCGCGTATCGTCGCCCGCGCCCGGCCGCTCGACCTTGATCACCTCGGCGCCGAGGTCGGCGAGCAATTGCCCGCACCAGGGACCCGCGAGCACCCGCGCCAGTTCAACGACGCGGATGCCCTGCAAAGGTTTCAAGCCCAAGGGCTCAGGCAAAGGCCGAAATGCCCGTGATCGCGCGGCCGAGGATCAGCGCATGGACATCGTGCGTGCCTTCATAGGTGTTCACCGTCTCGAGATTCACCGCGTGGCGGATGACGTGGTAATCGGCCGAAATGCCGTTGCCGCCATGCATATCGCGCGCGACGCGCGCGATATCGAGCGCCTTGCCGCAATTGTTGCGCTTCAAAAGGCTGATCGCGTCGGGGACGAGCCGCCCCTCGTCGATCAGCCGGCCGACGCGCAGCGCCGCCTGTGTTCCGAGCGCGATTTCGGTGAGCATGTTGGCGAGCTTGAGCTGGACGATCTGATTCGCCGCGAGCGGGCGTCCGAACTGCTTGCGCTCGCCGGTGTAATTGCGCGCCGCTTCATAGCAGAATTCGGCGGCACCCATCGCGCCCCAGCCGATGCCGTAGCGCGCGCGGTTGAGGCAGCCGAACGGCCCCTTGAGGCCCGAAACATGCGGCAACAGCGCATCCTCGCCGACCTCGACCGAATCCATGACGATTTCACCGGTGACCGAGGCACGCAGGCTGACCTTGCCCTCGATCTTCGGCGCCGACAGGCCCTTCATGCCCTTTTCGAGCACGAAACCGCGGATCGCGCCGTCGTGCGCGTCGGACTTGGCCCATACGACGAAAACGTCGGCGATCGGCGAGTTGGTGATCCACATCTTCGCGCCCTTGAGGCGATATCCGCCTGCAATCTTCTCGGCGCGCGTGCGCATGCCGCCGGGGTCGCTGCCGGCGTCGGGCTCGGTGAGGCCAAAGCAGCCGACGAGTTCGCCCGAGGTCAGCCCCGGCAGAAACTTCCGCTTCTGCTCTTCGCTGCCATAGGCGTTGATCGGGTGGATCACGAGGCTGCTCTGCACCGAGCAGGCCGAACGATAGCCCGAATCGATCCGTTCGACTTCGCGGGCGATGAGGCCATAGCTGACATAGTTCAGCCCGGCCCCGCCATATTCGGGGTCGATCGTCGCGCCGAGCAGGCCGAGCGCGCCCATTTCGGACATGATCTCGCGATCGAAGCGCTCGTCGAGGAACGCCGAGGTGACGCGCGGCAACAGCGCATCGGTCGCATAGGATCGCGCGGTGTCGCGGACCATCCGCTCCTCTTCGCTCAGCTCTGCGTCGAGCTGAAGGGGATCGAGCGGGTCGAGCGCTTCGATGCGCTGCGGGTCGGCGAGGGCCATGGAACGGGCTTTCTCTCTAAAGGGCGGGCAGCCCTTACCGGATTGCGCGCTATGGGGTCGGTTCGGCCGCTTTCGGGGCCATCGCGGCAGCGGGGCTGTCGCGCGGTTCCAATATCGCCGCGGTCTCGATCAGGTCAAGCGCGCGCCGCGCTTCATGATAACGCCGCGCGTCGATCAGCCAGTCGGTCGCCGCCGCCGAGCCGGGCATGGCTTCGATCTCGGCAATCGCCTTGTCCGTTTGTCCTCCCGCGAGATAGCGCCGCGCGCGCTCGAGCCGTTCGGACGCGCGCGGCGACTGCGTTCCCGCCGCCCGCACGACGAACAGCTCGCCCAGTTCGCGGCGGAGCCCGGTCCACAGGCTGCCGCTGCCGTCGCCGTTCCGCCCGACGAGTTGCGGCGCCAGCGTATCGAGCTCGGCACGAAGCTGTTCGAGCGTCACCGGTTCGCGCGAGGTGTCGATGATCGTTTTCACCGCATTGGGCTGATCGTCGCCAAAACGCAGCCGGAGCTGCGCATCGAGATAGCCCAATGACAAGCCGCGATCGAGCGCGCGCCGGACCGCGAAGGCGACAAGCAGCCCTTCGGCGCGCGATGCGTTGCCCGATGCCGATTCGGCTTCGAGCGTGATTCGCGACAATCGTTGTTCGAGTTCGGCAACGCGCACCGCGAGCGCGTTGGCGCCGTCGACGGGCGCGACGACCAGCGGCTGACCGTCGGGCGCAACCTTCGCCGCGCCGCCCGCAACGAGGAGCGGATTCTCCGCCCCCGCGGGCGGCTCGATCACTTTTGTGACAGACGGCATATTATCGCCCGTCAACCAGCGATTTACCGCCCATCCGCCCGCAGCGATTCCGATCAGGAGCAGGAGGAGGGCGCCAAGGCCGACCGCGCGGAACGATAGCCCTCTCGTCGGGACCGCCTCGTCCTGCGCGGGCGAGGTGGTGTCGATACTGTCGATTGCCATGTTTCTCTTTCGAACGACCCTATTTTGTACCCTTGTGCCACAAAGCACGCGCCTGTGCCAATATTGCGACATCGTCGGGCTGTCCCGCGATGGCGAGGCTGTGCCATCCCTCGCCCGCGGCGACCGCGACCGCCGGGCTGATCGCGACGAGCGACAGATGGTCGCGCGCGGCGCCCACGAGATCCGAAATGCGGCGTGCCGCGCGCGCCGAATGCGCGAGCAGCACCGCCGGCGCAGCAATCAGGCCGGACCATTGGGGAGGCGGCGGAACGGGATCGACGGCGTAGCAAGGCAAAGGCGTGATCGCGGCGCCGCGCGTGTCGAATTCGGACCTGTCGCGCCCGCAAAGCCATAATATGTTTCGGATATTTTCCGACGTCATGACATCAAGAAGCCGGGCGGCATCGGCCGTCCCGGTCATCGCCACCGTCAATCCCGCCGCCTCGGCGACGCGCGCGGTCGCGGAGCCGACAGCATAGGCGGGTCGCGACGCCAGACGGGCAAGCCCCGGACCCGCGAGCCGCACCGCCGCAGCGCTGGTGAGCAGCAGGGCGTCGAAATCGTCGGTGGGCGGCGCGGCCCAATCGACCGGGTGCGCCGCAAAAAGCGGCATTGCGCGCGCATCGAACCCCATTTCCCTCGCCCGCTCGACCGTCGCGGCATTGCCCGGTTCGGGCCGCGTGACGATCAATGGCAGGCCGCCGGTCATCGATGGAACAGGCGCCGGACGCTGTCGGGCGCTTCGCCGAGCAGGCGGCGCGCCAGCACTTCGGGTGCATCCGAATTCGCGACAACGGCATGTCCGGCAACATGGTCGGCGCCATCTTCCGAAAAAACCTCGGCGTCGAGGCGGAGCGTGCCGTCATCCAGCCAATGCGCGTGTGCCGCGACCGGCGAGCGGCAATCGCCGCCGAGTGCCGCGAGAAACGCACGCTCGGCCATCACTGCCCGATGCGTCGGCGCGTGATCGACCGCGGCGAGCAGCGCGCGCGTCGCCGCATCGCCCGCGCGGCATTCGATCCCGATCGCACCCTGCGACGCCGCGGGAAGCAGCAGGCGCACGTCCTGCACCGCCCCGACATCGTGCATCCCCAGCCGGTCGAGCCCCGCCGCAGCGAGCAAAGTCGCATCGGCATCGCCGCCGGCGATCTTCGCAAGCCGCGTCGCGACATTGCCGCGCAGCAGCACGGTTTCGAGATCGGGGCGAATGCGCTTCACCTGCGCCGCGCGGCGCGGGCTGCTCGTTCCGAGCCGCGCCCCTTCCGGCAAATCGGCAATCGAAACCGCATCTATTCCCTCGCGCACGACCAGCCGGTCGCGCGGATCGGCGCGTTCGAGCATCGCGCCGAGGAAAAAGCGCGCCTCGCGCAGCGTTTCGACGTCTTTCAGCGAATGGACCGCGATATCGATCGTCCCGGCATCGAGCGCGGCATCGAGCTCGCGCGTCCACAGCGCCTTGCCGCCGACCTCGGCGAGCGCGCGGTCCTGGATCTTGTCGCCGGTCGCGGTCATCGGCACGATTGCGAGCGCGGCCATATCGATGCCGTGGCTGGCAATCAGCGCCGCCATAGCCATATGCGCCTGTGCCATCGCCAGCGGCGACGCGCGCGTGCCGATGCGCAGCGGGTTTTCGGGGGTTGGAAGCCTATTCATCATCCCGCTGCTAGCGCGGCTTGCCCTGCCGATAAAGGGGCGGGTAAAGGAACGCGCAATAATATGACCCTGATCCTTGGCCTTGAATCGAGCTGCGACGAAACCGCGGCAGCGCTCGTCGACAGCGAACGGCGGATATTGGCGCATCGCGTCGCCGGACAGGAAGCCGAGCATAGCCCCTATGGCGGCGTCGTTCCCGAAATCGCGGCGCGCGCGCATGTCGACCGGCTCGCGCCGATCGTCGAGGGCGTGCTCGCCGACGCCGGCGTATCGCTGGACCAGGTCGACGCGATCGCCGCGACCGCGGGACCCGGACTGATCGGCGGGGTGATGGTCGGGCTCGTCACCGGCAAGGCACTGGCGCACGCGGCGAACAAGCCGCTGATCGCGGTCAACCATCTCGAAGGCCATGCGCTGAGCCCGCGCCTCGCCGATCCGGCGCTCGAATTTCCCTATCTGCTGCTGCTCGTCTCGGGCGGCCATTGCCAGCTGCTGCTCGTCAAAGGCGTCGGCGATTACCGCCGCCTCGCGACGACGATCGACGACGCCGCAGGCGAAGCGTTCGACAAGACCGCGAAGCTGCTCGGCCTCGGCTATCCCGGCGGTCCCGCGGTCGAGCGCATCGCAAGGGACGGCGACCCGTTCGCGGTGCCGCTGCCGCGCCCGCTCGTCGGCAGCGCCGAGCCGCATTTCTCCTTTGCAGGACTCAAAAGCGCCGTGGCGCGCGCCGCCGCATCCGGCGCGCACAGCGTCCCCGACCTCGCCGCTTCGTTCCAGCAGGCGGTCGTCGACTGCCTCGTCGACCGCAGCCGCATCGCGCTCGCCGCCTGCCCCGATGCGACCGCCTTTGTCGTCGCAGGCGGAGTCGCGGCAAATGGCGCGATTCGCGGCGCGCTGACCGATCTTGCGGCGCGATTCGACAAGGCCTTTGTCGCGCCGCCTTTGTGGCTCTGCACCGACAATGGCGCGATGATCGCGTGGGCGGGCGCCGAACGCTTCGCCGCCGGACTGACCGACGACCTCGGCGTCGCCGCGCGCCCGCGCTGGCCGCTCGATCCCGAAGCCGAAGCGGTGCGCGGAGCAGGGGTGAAGGCATGACGTCCTATTCGAATTTCGGCGTGATCGGCGGCGGTGCATGGGGCACGGCGCTCGCCCAGCTTCTCGCCGCCGACGGCGCCCCGGTGCGGCTGTGGGCGCGCGAGACCGACGTCGTCACCGCGATCAACAGCGAACATCGTAACCCGGCCTTTCTTCCCGGCGCCGCGCTCTCGCCCTCGCTGACCGCGACCGGCATTCTCGCGGACATGGCCGACCTCGACGCGCTGCTCGTTGTCGTCCCCATGCCCTTCCTGCGTGCCGTGCTCGCCGAGCTTCCGTCCGGCGACGCCCCGCTCATCTTCTGCAGCAAGGGCATGGAGGCGGGGAGCTTTGCCTTCCCGATCGACATGGCGCGCGACCTTGCGCCGGAGCGTCCCCATGCCGTGCTTTCGGGGCCGACATTCGCGCACGAAGTTGCCGCGGGGCTGCCGACTGCGATCACGCTTGCTGCTGCCGATGCGGATCTCGCGGCCGATATCGCGCAGGCGCTCGCCCGCCCGCATTTCCGGCCCTATGTCTCGACCGACGTGATCGGCGCCGAGATCGGCGGCGCGGTCAAGAATATCCTCGCGATCGCGTGCGGCATCGTCGACGGCGCCGGCCTCGGGCTCAACGCGCGCGCGGCGCTGATCAGCCGGGGCTTCGCCGAGATGACGCGATTCGGTCTTTCGCGCGGCGCGCGGGCCGAAACGCTCGCCGGGCTTGCCGGGCTCGGCGACCTTGTCCTGACCTGCACCTCGTCAAACTCGCGTAACTTCGCGCTCGGTCAGGGGCTCGGGCGCGGCGAAGCCGCCGAGGCGTTGATGGCCGACCGCCGCACCGTCGCCGAAGGCGCATTCAGCGCGCCCGTCGTCGCCGCCGCGGCGCGTGCCGACGGCATCGACATGCCGATCACCGACACCGTCGCGCGCCTTGTTGCGGGCGAAACCCGCGTCGCCGAAGCCATTCAGGCATTGCTCAGACGGCCGCTGCGATCCGAAGGGCGATGAGTTGTTTCGATCGATTGCCTGCACTCCCCCGCCGCGCTAGACTGCGCTTCGGGGAGCAGCAGAAGGGGCGCGAGGCTTGAGCCAGACGGACAGCGCAACCGCGCCCCCTTCGCCTGCCGCGCCTTCGGGGGATGCGGACACGGCTGCGCTCGCCAAGGGCGGACGCACCAATTTCTTCGGCTTCATCCTTCGCCTCGTCGCCCGCCTGCCCTTCCTCTATGTGGCAGGCCGCTGGTACGGGCCCGAAGCGGTCGGGCGGTTCGCCTTTGCCGTGCTCGTCATCGAACTCGTCGCGCAGCTTGCGACGCTCGGGCTGAAACGCGGCCTCGCCGAACAGTTGAGCGCGCCCGGCGCCGACCATCGCACCGTGGTCTGGGACGGCATGTTCGTCGCCTTCCTCGCCTCGGCGGCGGGTTCGGCGATCCTCTTTCTCCTGCCCCAGCTCATGTATCCGGCCGGCGATATCGACGGCGCCGATCGCTGGATGGCGCTGCTCGTTTTCGCGATCGCAGGGACCGACATCGCGCTCGCCGCCTGCGCGTATAAATTCGACATCGGCGCCACCGTGCGTGCGCGCGCGATCGTCGAACCGTGGGTGATCAGCGCCGCGGCGGCGGGATTCTGGTTTGTCTCGGCGCGCGACGGGCTGATGCTGTCTTATGCTGCGGCGATGCTCGGCGCCTTCCTTACCGCAGCGATCCCGATGATCCGGCATTATGGCGGCCCCGGCGTCTGGCGGCCGCATCCGGCACATCTGATCGGCCTCGCCCGGCGCAACGCGCCGCTCGCCGCCGCCGACGCGATCGAATGGGGGACGCGCCGCCTCGATCTCTTCATCCTTGGCCAGTTCACCTCGCCGACGATCTACGGCATCTACTACATGGCACAGCAGGTCGCCTCGCTGCCGCAGAAGCTCAAGACGAGTTTCGAGCCGATCCTCGGCCCGGTCATCACGCGCAACCTCGCCGAGAACCGGCTTGCCGCCGTGGCGGCACAGGTCAGCCAGGTGGGTTTCTGGATCATCGCGGCGCAGGCCGGCGTCGCGCTGGCGCTCGGCATTCCGGGCGAGGCGGTGATGGGCCTCGTCGGCCCCGAATTCGTCAGCGGCACCGCCGCGCTCGCTTTCCTGCTCGCCGCCGAAGTTGTCGCCGCGACCGCGGTCGTCAGCGAGGCCGCGCTCGTGTATGTCGCGCGCCACCGCAATCTGCTCATCAGCATCGCCACGCTCGCGCTTCAGGCGGGCCTCAGCGTCGCGCTGATCCTGATCGCCAAATCGATGGGCCTGCCGCCGATCACCTATGCCGGCGCGGTCGCGCTCGCACTGATGCTCGCGCTCGGCTTCGCGTCACTGGTCAAGGCGCGGCTGCTCGCGCGCATCCTCGGCGCGCCGGTCAACAGCTTGCGCTGGGCGCTCGTCTGGGCGACCGCGGGCGCGGCGGTGCTCGGCTGGGGTGCGACGCAGCTTCCCGAATGGGCCGAGCTGCTGATCGGCGTGCCCTTCATTCTCGGCATCTATGCCTGGCTGATCTGGACCCGCGGTTTCGGCCCCGCCGACCGGGCGCTGTTCAAGAAGCACCCCGAATCGGCAGAAACCGCGGCGACCTGATCCGCTTGCGCAAACCGCCGCTGCGAACGGAAAGCTTTATCCGAGGCGTGCCGCGACCGTCGCTTTGAGGTCGGTCTGCGCACGCGGCCCGACCTGCGCGATGATTTCGCGCGCGCATACCGCGCCCATCGTCAGGCAGTCGGCGATCGAACGCCCCTGCGCCTGCCCCGACAGGAAACCCGCCGCGAACAGATCGCCCGCACCGGTCGTGTCGACGACGGTGTCGATCGGCTCGGCGCCGACTTCGGTGCGTTCGCCGCCGGTGATCGCGAGCGCGCCGTGCGAACCGCGTGTCACGACAAGCAGCGGCACCTGCGGCGCGACCTTCGCAATCGCCGCTTCGAAATCATCGGTTTCGGCCAGCGCGCAGATTTCGACCTCGTTCGCGAACAGGATGTCGAAGAGACCTTCGGCGATCAGGTTGCGGAAATCGGCGCCGTGGCGGTCGATGATGAACGCATCGGACAGCGTGAAAGCGACCTTACGCCCCGCCGCACGCGACACGTCGATCGCGCGCCGCATCGCCGCACGCGACAGTTCGGGATCCCAGAGATAGCCCTCGAGATAGAGGATGTCCGAATCGGCGATCCACGCCTCGTCGATCATCGACTGTTCGAGCAGGTGGCTCGCGCCGAGGAAGGTGTTCATCGTCCGCTGCCCGTCGGGGGTGACGAGGATCAGGCAGCGCGCGGTCGGCGCGCCTTCGCTGAGCGGCGGGGTTTCATATGCAACGCCAAGTGCGCGCAGATCGTGCGTGAAGACATGGCCGAGCTGGTCGTCGGCGACCTGCCCGATAAAGCTGCACCGCTGGCCGAGCGCAGCCATGCCCGCGAGCGTATTGGCGGCCGAACCGCCCGACATTTCGATCGCGGGGCCCATCGCCGCGTAAAGCCGTTCGGCCTCTTCGGCATCGATCAGCCGCATCGACCCCTTGGTCAGCCCTTCGGCGGTGATCAGCGCATCGTCGGCGCGGGCGATGACGTCGACGATCGCATTGCCGATGGCAACAACGTCGAAACGGGCGGTGGAGGCCATGAAATATCCTGTGATGCGTGGGAAAAAGCTGCGCGGGCCTTTACGGGCGGCGGCGCGCCAAGGCAAGCATAACGCTCGCTAGTCTCCATCCCTCCCCTCTTTGTCATGCCGGACTTGATCCGGCATCCATTCCCGCGTCGAAGCGACAGGCCCCGATCCAGTCCGGGGTGACGAGAGGAATAGATTGTCGACCTGCGCTTGACGGGAGGGGTTCGCTCGCGCCATCTCCGGATCATGGCCCGCGCCGTTCATGCTTTCCTGCTCGCACTCAGGGACTTGCCCCAGCCGCGCGTGCTCCGCGTCCTCGCGCAGAGCCTTGCCCTCACGCTGCTGCTGCTCGCGGTCACGGGCGCCGCGATCTTCTGGTCCGCGCGCTGGGTGCTCGCGCATTGGCAATGGCTGGGCGAAGCGGGGCAGGATATGGCGGGCCTGCTGGTCGTCGTCGCCATCCTCGCCGGCAGCTGGCTGCTCTTTCGCGCGGTCGCGATCGTCGTCGTCGGGCTGTTCGCCGACGGCATCGTCGCCGATGTCGAGGGGCGGCATTATCCCGCCGCGGCGCAGCGCGCCGTCGATGTCGGCTGGCGCCAGAATATCCGCCTCGCGCTCGCGTCGCTCGTCCGGCTCGTCGGCGGCAACCTGCTCGCGCTGCCCGTCTATATCCTGCTGCTCGTGACCGGGATCGGCACGCCGATCTTCGCGCTGTTCGTCAACGCCCTGCTGCTCGGCCGCGATCTCGAGGCGATGGTGCTTGCCCGTCATCCCGACCGGCCGCGCTTCGACCGCCCGGCGCGCTGGTCGCTCGGGCTGCTGTCCGCCGCAAGCTTCGTGGTGCCCGTCGCCAATCTGTTGGCGCCCATCCTGAGCGCCGCTATGGCCGTGCACATGCTGCACCTGCGCGACGGGGACAAAAAAGATGACTAAAAATGGACAGCTGGCTGCCATCGCCGGCCTCGCCCTGACGCTCGGCGCCTGCGCCGGCCCCGCGATCCCGCGCCCCTCGACGCCGCCCCCCGTCACACAGCAACCGACGGTTGTTCGGCCGGTGCAGAATAACGCGCTGATCGGCAACAGCGCCGACGCGATCGGGCGCATGTTCGGCAAGCCGCGGCTCGACGTGACCGAGGGCGCGGGCCGCAAGCTCCAGTTCGCAGGGTCGAACTGCACCCTCGACATCTATTTCTATGCCCCGCGCGCGGGCGCCAATCCGGTCGCGACGCATGTCGATGCCCGCACCCCCGACGGCCGCAATGCCGAGGTCAACAGCTGCGCGCAGTCGTTGCAGCGCTAGGAGCGGGCCGGGGCCGCCCCAAAAGCGAATGACGTCACGACGCCAGCTCGGCGAGCGCCCATAGCGCCGCATCGGCGACCATCGGCGATTCATCTGTCGTCAGCCGTTCGAGCACCGGCACGAACCGCGCGTCGCCGCTGTTTCCCGCCGCAATCGCCGCATTGCGCACCATCCGTCCGCGCCCGATCCGTTTGATCGGCGACCCCGCGAAGACCTGCCGGAAATCGGCATCGTCGAGCGCGAGCAGGTCGGCGATCGACGGCGCGGCAAGCTCGGCGCGCGGCAGGAACGCGCGGTGCGTCTGCGCGGTTTCGGCGAATTTGTTCCACGGGCACGCCGCAAGGCAATCGTCGCAGCCATAGATGCGGTTGCCGATCCCGCGCCGCAGCGCGACGGGAATCGGGCCATTATGCTCGATCGTGAGGTACGAGATGCAACGCCGCGCATCGAGCCGGTACGGCGCCGGAAAAGCCTGTGTCGGGCAGACATCCTGGCACGCCGAACAGCTGCCGCACGTGTCGCGCCCCGGCGTCGACGGCGCCAGTTCCAGCGTCGTGTAAATCGCGCCAAGGAACAGCCAGCTGCCATGATCGCGGCTGACGAGATTCGTGTGCTTGCCCTGCCAGCCGAGCCCCGCCGCGGCCGACAACGGCTTTTCCATCACCGGCGCGGTATCGACGAACACTTTGACTTCGGCGTCCTTCACTTCGGCGACCAGCCAGCGCGCGACGGCTTTCAGCGCCCTTTTGACGACGTCATGATAATCGCCTCCCTGCGCATAGACCGAAATCCGTCCGCGGTCGGGATGATCGGCAAGCGCCAGTGGATCGAGCGCCGGCGCATAACTCATGCCGAGCGCGATCACCGATTGAACCTCGGGCCACAGCCCCTTGGGCGAGCCGCGCTGCGCGGCGCGGCTTTCCATCCAGATCATGTCGCCGTGGCGCCCCTCGGCGAGCCATTGGTCGAGCCGCGCCGCGGTTTGCGGTGCCGCATCGGCGTGCGCGATTCCGAACGCCGCGAATCCATGTTCGCGCGCGACCACTTCGAGGCGGTCTTCCAAGGAAGGCAAGGCTTCGGCAACCATTGGCGCTCTATACGCGAGCCGTATCGCCGTGCCATAGTCCGGTGAGCGAATGATCGGGGACCCGGGTTTGAGCGATTTCAGCGTCGAGGCGAACGGCCTCACCAAATATTTCGGCGATTACAAGGCGGTCGATCATGTCAGCCTGAAAGTGCCGACGGGCAGCATCTATGGCGTGCTCGGCCCCAACGGCGCCGGCAAGACCACCAGCCTCCGCATGACGCTCGGCATCATCGATCCCGACGAAGGCGTGAGCCGCCTGCTCGGCGGGCACCGGCCGCAAAGCGTACGCAACCGCATCGGCTATCTGCCCGAGGAGCGCGGGCTCTATCCCGGGATGAAGGCGCGCGAGGCGATCGCCTTCATGGGCGCGCTGCGCGGGCTCGACTGGTCCGAAGGCCGCCGCCGCGCCGCGGGTTTCATGACCGAACTCGGGCTCGAACGCGTCATCGACGAAAAGATCCGCAAGATGTCGAAGGGCATGGCGCAGATGATCCAGCTGATCGGCTCGATCGTCCACGCGCCCGACCTCATCGTTCTCGACGAACCCTTCTCCGGACTCGACCCCGTCAATCAGGAACGGCTCGAAATGCTGGTCCGGCGCGAACGCGACCGCGGCGCGACGATCCTCTTTTCGACGCATGTCATGGCGCATGCCGAGCGGCTTTGCGATCGCATCGCGATCATCGCGCGCTCGGCGCGCCGCTTCGAGGGGACGGTCGACGAAGCGCGTGCGCTGCTCCCGATGCAGGTGCGTTACACCCCGCGGACCGCCGGCGATCCCGCCGCCATCGCCGCGAACCTTCCCGCCGGCGCCGAACTCCGCGGCGACGCATGGCATTTCGCGATTCAGGATGGCGACGTCGAACCCCTGCTCGCGCGCATCACCGCGAGCGGCCATGGCGTCACCGGCCTGTCGATCAGCCGCCCGGCGCTCCACGACGCCTTCGTCCATATCGTCCGCCAGGTCGATGCCGGCTTCGACGCCGACGCGACCGGCGACGCCGTCGAGGAGGCCAGCGCATGACTCCCTTCATCCGCAGCATGTTCGTTGTTGCGCGGCGCGACTTCCTCGCGATCGTCGCGACCCCGACCTTCCTCCTGTTTCTGCTTGCCCCCTTGTTCATGGTCGGCATGGGGCTCGCCGGCGGGATGGGGGCCTCGCAGCTGGCCGACAGCGCGCGCGGCGCGGGCCGCATCGTTGTCGTCGCCGACGCCGCCGATGTCGAAGCGCTGCGCAGCGCCGATACGCGGCTTCGCGCGGCGATGAGCCGCGAACCCGCGATGCTCGACATCCGGGTCGCCAGCCCCGCCGCAGCCGATCCGGTGAAGATCGCGCACGAAAAAGGCAGCGACACCTATGCGGTGATGATCGGCCCGCTCGCCGCGCCGTACATCGTCGAGCGCGAGACCGACAGCAGCTCGGGCCGCTATCTCGCGCTGCTCGCGAGCGACGTGCAGCGCGCGCGCGCAGCGGGGCCGCTGGCACCGACCACGCCGCGCTTTGAATCGCTCTCGAACGGCGGCACCAGCATCGCGGTGCAGCAGTCGATCGGTTTCGGCGCGGTGTTCGTCATTTTCCTTTTGACGCTGCTTCTCGCCGGCCAGACCGTCAGCTCGCTCGCCGAGGAAAAGGGCAACAAGGTCATCGAAATCCTCGCTGCCGCGGTGCCGCTCGAAAGCGTTTTCCTCGGCAAGCTGCTCGGGATGCTCGGCGTCGCGATGCTGTTCATCGCGTTCTGGGTGATCATCGCAATGGGCGGCGGACTGGTCGCCGCAACGCAGGTCGATCCGGCCGCGCTCGCTGCGGCGGGCAAACCCGCGGCCACGCTCGCCGCGATGCCCGCGACGGGCTGGCCCTTCTTTCTTGGCATCGGCTTCGCCTATTTCATCCTGTCCTTCCTGCTGCTCGGCGCCGCGTTCCTCGGCGTCGGCGCGCAGGCCGCGTCGGTGCGCGAGATCCAGATGCTGAGCCTGCCGATCACCATCTTCCAGGTCGGTATGTTCAGCCTGTCGGCGGGTGCCGCCAGCGCGCCGGGCAGCAGCCTCGCCCGCTTCGCCGAGATTTTTCCCTTTTCGTCGCCGCTCGCGATGGCGGCGCGCGCCGCGACCGACGAGGCCAGGGCGGTCCATCTGCTCGCGCTCGGCTGGCAGGCGATCTGGGTCGCGCTGGTCATCTGGGTTTCGGTCCGGCTGTTCCGGTCGGGGGTGCTGAGCAGCGGGAGCGGCTGGAAATTCTGGCGCCGCGGCGCGGCCGCGGCTGCGATGGCCACGGCGGCCACCGCCGACCGTCATTGACAAAGCTGTTAGCAGTGGCATTCTGCAACTGATTTCGCCGACGGCGGCAAGCGTCGCGGCGAGTCCCTTGCGAAGAGAGGATGCCCGATGGCGACTGCAGCCAAGCCCCAGACTGTCACCCCCCAGCCTGTCACCCACGCCTATGATATGAGCCCCGCCGCGATCTATTCGGAGGATCGCTGGCAGCTACCCTTTGCCGAACTTCGCAAACTCGGCGGCATCGTGAAGTGCGAGGACAGCGTCCACGGCCCCTATTGGAATATTGCGAGCCATCAGGCGATCCAGCACGTCGAGGCGCTCCCCGACATCTACAGCTCGTCATGGGAATATGGCGGGATCACGATCCTCGAACGTGACGAGGACGAGGATTTCCGTCTGCCGATGTTCATCGCGATGGACCGGCCGCAGCACACCGACCAGCGCCGCACCGTCGCCCCCGCCTTCACCCCCGCCGAAATGACACGCCTGTCCGAAGACATCCGCAGCCGCACCGGCGAGGTGCTCGACGGCCTGCCGTGGGGCGAAACCTTCGACTGGGTCGACCGCGTGTCGATGGAACTGACGACGCAGATGCTCGCGCTGCTGTTCGATTTCCCATGGGAAGACCGGCGCAAGCTCACCGAATGGTCCGACTGGATGGGCGACGTCGAACTCGCGCAGAAGGTTGAGCTCAAGGAACAGCGCCGCGCGGTGCTCGAGGAAGCCTTCGTCTATTTCCAGAAACTGTGGATGGAAAAGCTCGACCAGCCGCCGTCGCCCGACCTCCTGTCGATGATGCTGCACAGCGAAGCGATGCGCAACATGGACAAATATGAGTTCATCGGGAACCTCGTGCTGCTGATCGTCGGCGGTAACGACACGACGCGCAACACCATGTCGGGGCTTGCCTATGGTCTCGACAAATTCCCCGACCAGCGCGCGAAGCTCGAAGCCGATCCGTCGCTGATCCCCAATGCGGTGAGCGAGATCATTCGCTGGCAGACTCCGCTGGCGCATATGCGCCGCACCGCGCTCGAGGATGCCGACCTCTTCGGACACCAGATCAAGAAGGGCGACAAGCTCATCCTCTGGTATCTGTCGGCGAACCGCGACGAGAGCGTGTTCGACGACGGCGACGCGCTGAAACTCGACCGCGAGAATGCGCGTCGGCACCTGTCGTTCGGTTATGGCGTCCACCGCTGCGTCGGCGCGCGGCTTGCCGAGCTTCAGCTCCGCATCCTGCTCGAAGAGATGGCGGCGCGGCGGATGCGCGTGAACGTCACCGGCGCCCCCGAACGCGTCCACGCCTGCTTCGTCCACGGTTTCCGGTCGCTGCCGGTGCAAATCGAGAAATATTGACCGGGGCTTGTAACCCTTCGGCGAAGGCGTACGTATCGCAAGGCATGATCGAACGTCGTTATCTTCTCGGCGGACTTGCGCTCGGCGGCGCCGTGATCGGCGCGCCGATGCTCTTCGCCCGATCGGCGCGCCCGAAAGCGCAGACGGGCTGGCAGCTATCCGACGCCGAATGGAAAAAGCGCCTGTCGCCGCTGCAATATCGCGTGCTGCGCGAGGCGGCGACCGAACGCCCCTTCACCAGCCCGCTCGACAAGGAAAAACGCGCCGGCACCTTCCTGTGCGCCGGCTGCGCCCTGCCGCTTTATTCGAGCCGGACCAAGTTCGACAGCGGCACCGGCTGGCCCAGCTTCTGGGCGCCGCTCAAGGGCGGTATCGGCACATCGACCGACCATGAGCTCGGCTATGCGCGCACCGAGGTGCATTGCAAACGCTGCGGCGGCCACCTTGGCCATGTCTTCAACGACGGGCCGAAACCCACCGGCAAGCGTTATTGCATGAACGGCGCCGCGCTTTCATTCCGCCCGACCTGAGGGCGCCTCCGGCTTCACCCGCCACACCGACAGGCCGTATCGTCCGCCGATCGCAACGGGCTCCAGCCACCCGGGAGGATGTCCCGCATCGAGTCGCTGCGCGAGGGAGTCTTTGCTCGCACGGCGATAATATTCGAAATCATAGGCGGTGCGGCAAAACAGGATCAATGTTGCCTGGCGACGGCGAACCAGCTTCTCCGCCTGATCAGCAGGCCCGACAAATGCCTCCAGCGTATCTGCCATCGCCTTGTTGTTGCGATGATGGCCGGTCGCGACCACCTTGTGATGCGTCCAGAAGAGCAGCGGCGCGCCAAGATCGAGCGGCGAAAGAAGCGTTGCGCGTGGCAAGGCATTCAGTTCGCGGACCACGTCCTTCGGGAGGCACGTCTGGTCGGCCTGCTCGGTCGGAGACATCATCTCGTCCTGGACTTTTAACTGGGGAAAGGCCTCGCCCAGCGCCACCGCCGATATCGCCCCGGCCGTAGGCGGCAATGTCATGATTGCGCCGACGGTTGCGGCCAGTCGCAGCGGCGTCGATGCAAGCGCGCGCGCGCGCGTCCACGCCGAAAGGGTCAACCAGACGCAGCCCGGAAGCGCAAATACATGCGCCGTTGCGGCCGCGCGCATGACGAACAGCGCGAGGACGGTCGCCCCCGTCAGCGCAACGAGCAGGACCGCCCACTGCCGGCGGTCGGCCGCGTCGGGATGCGCGCGCCAGGCCATCGCCGATCCTGTGATGCCGAGAAGCGGCGCGACGATCATCCCGGCGGTGAACCGCGCGCCCGACAACCATACCGGCTGCCCTTCCAGTATATGCGAATACCAGAAGCGGACGACGATCGGATCAAGCGACGCGAAGGGGCCGCTCGCACATTGCGGCGCGACAAGCACGAGCGCGCCGGCGGCCAGCAAGCCGGCGAAACCCAAAAGCGCGAAACGCATCGGCATCGACCGCGGCATACGGAACGCGACGGCCGCAATCGGAAGAAAGGCGGCCGCGAACGCCGCAATATAGGGGGGAGACAGCGCGTCGCACCAGACTTCGGTCAGACTCGCCGGGCCGCGGGTGACAAACTGGAACAGCACCGCCCCCACCGCGAGCGCCCCCATCATTCCCGCCAGGCGGTCGAAATCTTCGGTCCGGCCGTGCAGGGCCCAGCGAACCGCAGCCAGTCCGGCAAAGAGCGTGACGATCGGAAGCCCCTCGATCGACACGGCCAGCAATGCCGCACCGGCAAGTCCGGCGAAGATTCCTGCCTCGCGGCTCGCCGGGCGAATCGCCTGCCACAATATCAGCGTCGCAAATATGACCTGCCAGCCGTGATGATCGATGTGCAGCGGCCGGAACTGGCTCATCAGCGCTGCCGAGGTTGCCATCAGGATGGGCGCGCCGATCGCAATGCGTCGATCGGACAGGTTGCGAAAGGCGAGCACGCAAATCAGAAACAGGAGCGCCGCCAGTATCGCCGGCCAGAGAGCCATCACCACATGTTCTGCGGCCGGCTGGCCGAGAAGCGGTCGCAGGATGAGGATAGCCAGCGCGATCGGCGCATCGACGATGCGCGACCAGTGCATCAACACGCCGCCGTCGGACGGATTGACCCGATATTGATGGATGTCCCACCAGCCCTGCCCCGCCAGCAGATCCCGGATCTGGGCCATTCGCATGGTGTCGTCGGGATCCGAAAAGTCGAGCGCGCCGATCGCCGGCCATTGCATCACGAATTGAATCGAGACCGCGGCCAACCACGAAAAGCAGGCGATCAGCGGAAGCGAGCGCATCCCGCCGCCCGGCAGCTGCACCCGTTCCCCGCGCTCCGGCGCGCGACCGGCACCGGTCATGCCGCCGCGGCCCGAAAAACGATATGACGGCGCAGCAAATAGGTGGTCTGGAAGCTGACGACGATCGCCGCGAGCTTGGCGAGCCGCGGATCGAGGCCGAGCGCACTGCCGCCCCCGACAATCGCCGTCGTGACGGCAAGACCGACCAATGCCGACCCGACAAAGAGCAGTTTCTGGCGGTGGCGTTCACCGGTCCCGCGCGCCGCAGCGCCGTCGGCAAAGACCAGCCGGCTCGACACCATCCAGTGGACCAGAATCCCGGCGCAATATCCGGTCGCCGAGGCCATCACCGGCGACAGCCCGGCATCGAGCAGCAACAGGAACAGCCCGGCATCGCTGCCCAGCGCGAGCGCGCTGGCGAGCAGATAGTTGAGCCAGCGAATCTCGCCGCGCCGCACCGACGCGATCAATCGGGTCACAGGTTGCATGGCGCCGATCCCCCCGGCCAAAATCTCAGGCGGCCTTTGCGACACGCGTCGGCACGTCGCGGACCGAAGCCAGCGCGGCCTGTTCGCCCTCGGTGCCGCTTTCATGATATTCGGCATCTTCGTTGACGCCCCAGATATCATAGAGTTTTTCGCCCGCGACGATGTTACGCACCGTCAGCATCGCGGTCATCATCGCATGATCCTGGTTGTTGTAGCGGTGCATGCCGTTGCGCCCGACCATGTGCAGCGTCGGATAACGCGCCTCGAGCTCGCTGCGCATCGTCTCGACATGCGCGGCATATTCGTCGTCATAGACCGGATAGGCCTTTTCCTGCCGCACCACCGCGCCGCCGACGACATCTTCGGGATCGCAAAGGCCGAGGATTTCCATTTCTTTCGTCGCCAGCGCGACCAGTTGCTCGTCGCTCGCCGCCCAGAGATTGTCGCCCTCGAAACAGAAATATTCGAGGCCGACGCACGCGAGTTCGGGATCGGGCACCATCTCGGGCGACCAGCTGCGGAAATTCTGCACCCGGCCGACCCGAACCTTGCTGTCGTGGATATAGATCCAGTTGTCGGGAAACAGGTCTTCGGACCGGATCTTGAGCGCGACGGTCAGGAAGTCGCGATATTTGAGGTTCGGCGCCGCGGTCAGCGCGCACGCAGGCAGCGGATGGATACGCGCCGCGAGTTCGCGCATCGGCGCCGAGCTGATGACATGCCCCGCGTCGATCACGATATCGCCGTCGGGGCCCGTCGCGGTCATCCGCCAGCGCCCCGTCTTCTGGTCCTGCGTCAATTGCTTGAAGCTGTGGCCCATCAGCACATGGTTGCCGCCCGCGACGACCTTGTCGCGCGCCGCATCCCACATCATGCCGGGACCGAGCCGCGGATACCGAAAGGTTTCGAGCAGGGTCTTGGTCGCCATGCCGTCATTCGGGCGCTTGTTGAGCCCGAGGCTGCGCTTCAACCCGTCGAGCACCGCGGCGCCGAGGCTGAGCCCCTTGATACGCTGCGCCGCCCAGTCGGCCGACATTTCGTCGCACGGCATCCCCCACACCTTCTCGGTATAGGTCTTGAAAAAGATCGAATAGAGCTTCCGCCCGAACTGGTTGATCGTCCAGTCCTCGAAACTCCGCACATTCTTGTTCGGCAGCAGCTTCGCCTGCGCATAGCTCACCATGCACAGCGTCGAACGCACGATGCCGAGGTTCCACAGCGCTTCGAACGCGCGCAGCGGATAGGAATAGAATTTGCCTTCGTAATAGATGCGGCTCATCCGCGGCCGCTCGATGAAATCGTCGGGCAAAATCTCGTTCCACAGGTCGACGACTTCGCGGCTCTTCGAAAAGAAGCGGTGCCCGCCGATATCGAAGCGAAAGCCCTCATGCTCGACCGTACGGCTGATTCCGCCGACATAGACCGGGTCCTTTTCGATCACCGTCACGCTGTAGCCCTGCTGCGTCAGCTGATAGGCGGCGGTCAGCCCCGCGGGACCGGCGCCAATGATGGCGACGTCGGCGCTCGTCGGGCGGCTTTTCGAACCAATTGCATCGGACATTGTTTGACTTCCCCACAGGCAAATTCATGCTCACCTCCGCTGTGGCCAATCATGGATAAAAATTGGTTAACGGCCCGCCGTATTTCTCGCAAAAGCGCGGCTTCGCGGCTTGGGGCACCCCGCAAATTGCTGTAAACTGTCGGCGGCCAAGGAGGCGCACGGCATGGCAGGCGGTCTGGCAATCGTATTGAGCGGCGGCGGCGCCAAAGGCGCCTTTCAGGTCGGGGTCGTCCACGAACTCGTCGTCAATCGCGGCGTCCGCCTCGACATCGTCGCCGGCGTGTCGACCGGCGCGATCCAGGCGCTCGGCGTCGCGCAGGACGATGTGCCGGGGCTGCTCGACGCCTGGCTCGGCATCAAGGGCAACAGCTCGATCTACAAATCGCGCCCGCTCGGCGTCGTCGGCGGGCTGCTCGGTGAGGATGCGCTTTACGACACCGCACCGCTCAAAAAGCTGCTCAAGGGCTTCGCGAACGACGCAAAGCTCCGCGCCAGCGGGCGCAAGCTGCTCCTCGGCGTCGTCAATCTCGGCACCGGCACCTATCGCAGTATCGACGAAAGCGTGCCCGGCATTCACAATTGGGTCTATGCGAGCTGCGCGATGCCGCTCTTTTTCGATCCCTTGAAAACGCGCGCGAGCGACGGAACCGAGGAACAATGGGTCGACGGCGGGGTGCGCGACGTGACCCCTTTGAGCGCGGCGCTCGAAATGAACCCGCGCGGCGTGATCGCGGTGCGCGCGTCGCCGGCACCGCGCCCCGGTCCGGTTCGCGTCTTTCCCGATTTGATCAAGATCGGGCTGCGCGCGGTCGACATATTGCAATCGGAGGTCTCAGCGAACGACCTCGCCGGCGCGGCGCTGATCAACGACCTGATCGCGGCACGCGAGGGCCAGCTTCGCGCGCTCCAGAACGAGGGCATCGGCGGCGCGCAGGCGGCGCGCATCCTCCGCCCGCTCGACGTCCAGATCGCGCGCTACCGCTTCGCCCCGATCCGCATCATCGAGCCGGAGGGAGAAGTCGCCGAAACGCTCGAATTCAACCCGGCAAAGATCCGCGCCGCGATCGACGCCGGGCGCCGCGCCGTTGACCGCGAATGGGACGCGCTCGAACCGCTGTTGAGCTGAATCGACGCGGAAGCGCCGTTATCGGTTCACCGAGATGCGCGCTTTTCGGGCCTCATCGCAATATTCCCGGCGTTCTGCGCACGCCGCTTCCAGCGCCCGGATCGATTTTTCCCATTGCCCGGCGACATAGGGATCCTTCGCGATGATCGGCGAATAGACCTGCCTGTACTGCGCGCCGCCGATCGGGCCGCGGTCGATCGAAGACCGCACAGCGCCGCCATTCGGCCGCGAGGGTATCGCGGAAACCAGCGCCACCAATAGTCCCGCCGCCACCAGCAGGAGGCCCAGCGACGCGACGATCCACACCCTTCTTCGCACATCGTTGCCTTCCGGTGCCGACCTCGTTGTGGTGCTTCATCCCTTTCCCCGCGCGGCACAGCAAGAAGATTGTCGATTTTTCGGAGGCGGCTACGGTCGGCCCGGCTCTCCATCCGGCGGCCCGCGGGCGCTGTTTCCGCCCGGCCCCGCCTCGTCATGCAGCGCGACGTCGCGGCGCAGCGGCTTCAGTATCAGCGAACCGAGCCGGACGCGCGGCGCCGCCTTGCCGGGCACCGCGCTCACCGCAAAATTGCCGTCGAGCCGCAGCGCCGCCGCCGACGCCTTGCCCAGCCGGACCGTGTAGCGCCCGTAAGCGACGCTTTCGAAAAGGAAATAGCCGTCGAACTCGGTGGTTGTCGTTGCGCGTACGCGCCCCTCGGCGTCGACGAGTTCGACGCTGAGTCCCTCGATCGGGTTGCCACCATCGCGGCGAAGCGTTCCCTCCACCTCACCCGCCGCGGTCATCGGCAGCGCGACGCGCGTCGCGACCCCCGGCCGCGGCGACACGACCACCCCCGGCAACGCGGGCTGGACATAGGGGTCGGGCAGACTACCCGTATCGATACCGATCATCACCGGGCGGAAGGGTTCGAGCCCGTCGATCGTCCCGCGCCCGTCCTTGTCGGTCGCCGTCTCGGCCGCGGCGTTGCCAGCGGTCAGCGGGACACCGGGCAGCGCCGCTTCGCCGGGCTGGCGGATGCCGTCGCCGTTATCGTCCATCCATACATCGGCGATCACCTGTCCGCGGCTCGCGAGCTTCTCGGCGGAGACGCGCCAGCCCCCGTTCGATTTGGGGCCGAAGCTGAAAGCGAGTGCGATCGACGCCGCGACCGACCCGTCGCTCGCGACCTCGCCGAAACCCGTCAGCTGCAACTTGTTGAAACGGCGTGTATATCCCAGCCCCGCCCGCGCGCGGTCGAGCCCGCGGTCATAGCCGAGCTCGGTCCGCCATTCGGCGTCACCCTTCCCTGCCCATTCGCCGATCAGCGTCATGCGCGTGTCGCTATTGTCCCCCGCCAGCGAAAAACGCGCCTCTCCCCTGACGCGAACGCGCCCGATGCGGGCATTGGCGAGCAGCGTAGCGGTGAGGTTGTCGGGCGGATCGGGGCCGACGGGTACCTTGGTCCGGCTCCAGTCGAGCTGGCCGGTAAAGGTCAGCGCGCGGAAGCTCGCCGACGCGCGCGCGCTGGCCTCGAGGCTTTCGATCCCCGACCGCCGCTCGACCTGCCGCACGTCGAAATGGAGCGGCAGTACCGTCCGCCCGAGCGTCACCGTCTGATCGACCGAAATCGAATATTGGCCGTTGATATTACCAAGGAAACGATCCGACACGAACCCGCCCCAGCCGCGCATCGCGTCGGCGCGAACATAGGTTTCGCCGAACGCCGCCAGCCAGCTCGCGCGCGCCGCCACGCCGCCATTGTCGGCATAGGACCCGCCGACCTCGAGCAGGGATGGCCCGATCGAGCGGCGCAGCGCGACTTCGCCATAATTGTAGCGGATATTCTCGATCATCAGGCTGTGGAACCAGGCGGCCGCCGACGTGCGCGTGTCGAGCCCGCGTTCGATCCCCAGCGTTCCGCGCCAGCCGCGTCGAAACGCCCCGCGCCGCTGGCCCCCGAATTCGATCAGGTCGGCATTTTCCTGTGCGAAACCCGCCCAATACCAGGTCTGCTGCGGCGGGATCGAATCCATGCCGACCTGCACCTGCCGGATTTCGCGCCGGACCTGCCCCTGCGGTCCGTACAGCACGATCTCGAACCGGTTCGCGCCATATTGCAACGGCACGTCGATGAATTCATAGCGCCCGTCGCCATTGGGACTCGTGAAGGCGAGCAACTGGCCGTTGCGATACAGCTCGGCATCCCAGCCGGCGGACAAATCGCCGCGAAAGGTCGTTTTGTCGAACGCGTCGGGGCGCTCGATCGGGCGATTGGTGAGCACCGCGCCGCGCCCCGGAGCCGACGCCGCGACGATCCCCGTCGACAGCAGGCTGACGTCGCCCACGCCATAATGCGTCGCCTTCAGCGGCCCGAGCAATCGCCCTTGCGGATCGGTGCGATAAAGCCGCATCCGCAAACTGTCGGGCACGCCGTCATTGTCCGACGACAGCCGCGCGTCGAAGCTCTGCCCCAGCACCTCGCCCGCGGCAAAAACCTCGTAGCGGCCCTGCACATAGGATCCCCCACGCTTGTCCGACACGACACCCGCCGAGGCGACGACATCGACCGACGGCGTCGCCCACGCCTGATAGGGCCGCGCCGCCTGCGGCAGGCTTGCGAGATCGAACTGCGCTTGCGGACGGATCGCCGCGGCGCGCGCGCGGCGTTCGGCGGCGAGCTGGAACGGCAGCTTGTCCTTCGAATCGATCCGCAGCACCGCATTCGACAGGTCGACCGCGAGCGGAACGCCGAGCCAGTTGTTCAGGCTGTTCAAGTCGACGCACCAGCCCGCGGGCGTATCGCGGATCGTCGTCGCATCGAGGCGAAAGCTCTGGCTTCCGGCGCGCACTTCGCCCGCGTCGCGGTCGATCGTCAGGCTGCGCCGCTCGTCGAACACCCATCCGGTTGCGCGGCGCAACTTCTTGTCGACGCGCACCGCGAGATCGAGCGCCAGCACGACATCGCCCAGATCGACGCAAATCCCCTGCGGGGTCTGATAGCCGCGCACCCCGTCGCCGAGGCGATATTGCCCCGAACGCACATCGAACAGCCAGCTATCATCCTCGTTCGGCGCCCAATTGTCGGCGGCGAGCGAAACGGGCTTCTTCTCAACAGCCTGAACGCCGGCGGGAACGAATCCCGCCAGCGCCAGCCCGGCCAGTATCGCCGGTTTCCACCGTGCAAGCGCCGCGCGGATCATCGCCCCGCCCGCTTCGCTCCGATTCTACCGTGTCACTTCACCACCCGCGCCGCCTCGTCGATCGTGCCGCCCCCGATTTCGCGATCCTCGCTATAACGGATGCGCACCGGCCCCTTGAGCTTCGCGGCGAGTTCCCCCGGAACGCGCAGCGACACTTTGCGCGCCGACACTTCGGGATAGACTGCAATGCCGCGCGCGACGAGCAGCGGCTCGGGCACCCCCGGCCGCGTCACCTCGATATCGCCATAAACCGAACGGTTTCCGCTGCGCGCCAGATCGAAATTGAACGCCGGCCCGTCCTGCGTATCGCTCACCCACGCCTCGCCGATCGTCGCGTCGGCGCCAAGGTCGCCGACGCGCACGATCACGGGGATCGTGATGCCGTAAATCGGCGTCAGCGCGATCGAGACCCCCTCGCCCGCCGGTTTCGGTTCGGCGGATGCCGGCGCCGTATCGGGGACCGAGCGGAACAGCATATGCGCGCGATATTCGCCCGGCGGCGTCCCTTCGGGCAGGCGCACCCCGACGCGCACGACCTGCGGCTGGTTCGGCGGCAGGGTGACGCGGCGCGGGCTGAACGCGATCATGTCGAGCGCGGCGCGTTCGGCGGGCGTGACATTCTCTTCGGCGATCTCGTCGAGCCCGCCCTCAGCGGTCATCCGCTTGATCTCGAGGCTGATGCGATAGGTCGCGGGCTCGCTGCCGATATTGTTGAGCACGACTTCGGTCCCGCGCGATCCGTCGAGGATGACTCGCGTCGGCGCGACGAGCAGGTCACCCGCCGCCAGAACGGGCGATGCCGCGGCGCCGAGCGCAACCGCGGTGAACAGGCCGAGGGCCTTCAAAAAGCGAAACATGGATACGATCCCCACAATCGTCCGGGAAACGGCCCCACACCGCCCCGATGGTCGCATCCTGCCTGCGCCAACATGGTTGATATTTCGCTAACCATGCCGGCGACTTGCACAAAAAAGGGGTCGCCGGACCTGTAGCCCGGCGACCCCTTTTTCACGGCTGGCGGATCTTGGTCCGCCAGGCCCCCCAGATGTTACTGGTAGTTGGCGGTGACGTTGAACGTCCCCGAATAGTCGCCCGACGCCTGATTGGCGCCGACGCTCAGCGTGCCACCGACCTGAAAGCTGCCGCCGGTCGCGCTCAGCGTGATGTTCGGCGCCGAATAGGTCAGCGTCGACGACATCGTGCCGCCAAGCGAACCGTTGAGCGTGACGCTCGAATCGCCGCCGACGAGGACCACGGCGCCATTGGTGCCCTGGACGTTGAAATTGGCGGCGGTCGTCGTTCCCGTGCAGGTCAGGTTCGCACCGCAGGAGACGGCGCCGGCGGTCGACACGCCGACGGTCGAGGCGGTCGCGCCGCTGATGATCGTCGCATATTGCAGGTCGCTGGTCTTGGCGAGCGTGATCTGGCGCAGGATCTTGGCCGTCGCCGTGCCCGAGGCCGACGCCGCATGGGCCGCCGAAGCGTTCATGGCGAGAGCAGCAATCGCGGCGCCCAGCAGGGCGCGCTTCATTCCAAAGTTGCGCATATGATTTGGTCCCTTAAATCCAAAAGCTGGAAGTCGAATTTCGAATGGATATCCCACCCCATTCGCCGACCTCTTTAGGGGGCGACCTGTTCAGGTTTTGCCAGCAAGCTTGGTTAACAGCGCGATAAGGATTGGCTCGTGCTACGACATGTAACCGAGTAAAATCAGTATCTTAGCGCTATATATGGCGGATTGGGGAGTCCGCGCTTTCTGTTTAACGGCCCGGACTGGTACAAGTTAAGCCGCACGCGAAGGCCGGGAATCGGCCGTTCGATTCAGATCGATTCGCCCGACAGTCGCTGGCAGATCATGTCGAGTTGGTCGAGCGACGCGAATTTGAGCGTGAGTGCGCCCTTGCCGCCGCCGGCATATTGGATCGCGACACCGATCCCCAGCAGTTCGGACAGATGGCGCTCGACGGCGACAATATCGGGATCGCGTCCGCCGTCGGCGCTCATACGGGTGTCGAGCGGGGCCTTGCGCGGCGAAACTTCATCCTTGCCCGCACGCACCAGCGCCTCGACCGCGCGCACCGACAGGCCTTCCTTTGCGACGCGGCGGGCGATCGCTTCGGCATCGGGGGCGCCGACCAGCGCGCGCGCGTGACCCATCGCGAGCGATCCGTCGCCGACAAGCGCCTGTACGCTCGCGGGCAGGTCGAGCAGGCGCATCAGGTTCGCGACATGGCTGCGCGACTTGCCGACGAGTTTCGCCAGCGCTTCCTGATTATGACCGAAATCCTCGATCAGGCGGCGATAGGCGCTCGCCTCTTCGATCGCGTTGAGGTCCTGGCGCTGGATATTTTCGACCAGCGCGATCTCGTAGGTCGCGGCATCGTCGAGTTCGCGCACCAGCGCGGGAATCTGGTGGAGTCCCGCACGCTGCGCCGCGCGCCAGCGGCGTTCGCCCGCCACGAGTTGGTAACCGTCGCCATCCGGCGACCGGCGGACGATGATCGGCTGGAGCAGACCGCGCAACGCAATCGAATCGGCGAGCTCGGCGATCGCCGTCTCGTCGAAATGGCGGCGCGGCTGGCCGGGCAGCGGGCGGATCGACCCGACCCCGACATGCTGAACCGCATCGCCCGACACCGGCGCGGAGGCCTTCGCAGCACCGCCGGGGGTCGCTAGCACCGGCGCTTCGACCGCGACGTCGCCGAACAGCGCGTTCAGGCCGCGCCCCAATCCCGACGGACGCTTGCGGGCCGGCGCCGCCTCCGATCCAGTTTCGTCTTTATTATCAGCCATTTATGCAGCCTTACGGACGTTGGGCAAACGATCGATCAGCTCGCGCGCCAACGCGATATAGGCCGCCGACCCGGCGCAGCGATGATCGTAGATCAACGCCGGAAGCCCGTGGCTCGGCGCTTCGGACAGACGGACGTTGCGCGGAATCACCGTCTGGAACACCACCGGACCGAGCACTTCGCGGACATCATCCGACACCTGATCGGTCAGCCGGTTGCGCCGGTCGAACATCGTCAGCGCGACTCCGAGGATCGACAATTTCTGGTTGAAGCGCTCGCGCACGCGTTCGACCGTCGTGAGCAACTGGCTCAGCCCTTCGAGCGCAAAAAATTCGCATTGCAGCGGCACGATCAGCGATTCGGCCGCGATCAGCGCGTTGAGCGTCAACATGCCGAGCGACGGCGGACAATCGATCAGGCAGATGTCCCACTGCCCCGCCTCGGCGCCCGACAGCGCCTGTTGCAGGCGGTGGAGCCGGTCCTGAAATTCGATCAGCTCGATCTCGGCACCCGACAGATCGACCGTCGCGGTGACGATGTCGAGCCGCGGAACGGCGGTCGGAATCGCGCATTCGGCGAGCGTGGCATCGCCGCGCAGCAACTCATAGCTCGACGATTCGCGCTGCGATTGCTTGATTCCCAACCCCGTCGACGCATTGCCTTGCGGATCGAGGTCGATGATCAGCGTGCGCCAGCCGGTCGCCGCGAGTGCGGTCGCCAGATTGATCGCGGTCGTCGTCTTGCCGACCCCACCCTTCTGGTTCGCCACGGCAATGCGGATCATCGCTTTCCTCGCTGTTTTGCCGCAATTTTCCCGGTTCCCACCAAAATCTGACTTTCGGCGTCGGTGCGGCTCTGTTCCACGTGAAACATTCTCTGCCATGGCTGGGGCAGCAAAGCCAGTTCCTTAACCGCGTTTCGGCCTTTTGGCAGCAGCCAGCGCGTCGATTCGGTGGAAAAACGGGCGGATAAGTCGAGGAGCTTGTCGAGCGGCGCGAAGGCGCGCGCGCTGATCGTCGCAGCGGGGCGTGTCGCGACGCGTTCGAGCGGCGCCTCGGCAACCTCGACATGCTTCAGATCAAGCGCATCAGCCGCCGCGCGAAGAAAATCGCACCGGCGCTTGCGCGATTCGACAAGCAGCATCGGCCGCGCGCTCAGGATCGCGACGACCAGCCCCGGCAACCCGGGCCCGCTCCCCAGGTCGATCCAGAGACCGTCACCGTCGGGCGTGTCGAGCGACAGGAGCTGCGCGCTGTCGGCGATATGCCGGACCCAGATCGTCGGAATCGTCGAGGCGGCAACCAAATTCTGCTGCGCATTTTCGGCGATCAGCAGGTCGACAAAATGACCGAGTTTCGCCCATGTCTCGCGGGTCGGGGCAAATGCCTCGTCCATCCAGCCGCGTGCGGCGTCTTCACTATCGAGCGTTTCGATCACGCCGCACGCCGCCGGCTATGCACCATGATCGCGGTGAGCGCGGCCGGCGTGACTCCGTCGATGCGAGCCGCCTGCCCCAACGTCTCGGGCCGCGCTTTCGTCAACCGCTCGACCATCTCGCGCGACAACCCGCCGATCGCGCCATAATCGAGCACCGGATCGAGCGTGATCGCCTCGTTCGCTGCGAGCGAGCGCAACTCGGCATCCTGCCGTGCAATATAGGGGGCATAGTGGGCGTCTTCGACAATCTCCGACAGAATCGCGGGATCGACCGATCCGAGCTCGGGCGCGAGCGCCGTGAGCCGCGCGATCGTCATCTCCGGATAGCGCAGCAGGTCGACCCGCCGCCGCGCGACCCCGTCGCCCGGAAGCGCCAACCCGATGGCGGCATAGTCTGCGGTGATCACAGGGGCATCGAGCAAGGCCTCGGCGCGCGCACGTTCGGCCTGCCGCACCGCGAACAACGCCGCCGTCGCGGGCCGCACCAATCCCAATGCGATCCCCTTTGGCGTCAGCCGCGTCGCCGCATTGTCGGCGCGCAGCCGCAACCGGTATTCGGCGCGCGCGGTGAGCATCCGGTACGGCTCGGTCACGCCTTGCAGCACAAGGTCGTCGACCATCACCCCGATATAGGATTCGGTCCGGTCGAAGATCAAAGGCTCGCGCCCCTGCACGGCGAGCGCCGCATTGGCACCCGCGATCAGCCCTTGTGCCGCGGCTTCCTCATATCCGGTCGTGCCGTTGATCTGCCCCGCGCACCACACGCCCGGCATCGCGCGCACCTGCAGCGTCCGGTCGAGCGCGCGCGGGTCGATATGATCATATTCGACCGCATAGCCCGGTACGACCATCTCGACCGTTTCGAGTCCCGCCATCGTGCGCAGCATCGCAAGCTGCACGTCGGCGGGAAGCGAGGTCGAAATCCCGTTCGGATAGACAAGAAACGAATCGAGCCCCTCGGGTTCGAGGAAAACCTGATGCCCGTCGCGGTCGGCGAAACGGTGGATCTTGTCCTCAATCGACGGACAGTAACGCGGTCCCGCCGCCCCGATCGCCCCCGTGAACAAGGGCGAGCGATCGAGATTCGCCGCGATGATCGCGTGGCTTTCGCTGTTGGTGCGCGTGATCGCGCAGAAAATCTGCGGCACGGTGCGCGCACTGTTCCACGTGGAACAGGTCCAGCCGGCGCCCTCGGCGCTGTCCGAAGCCTGTTCGTCGAGCCGCGCCCAGTCGATCGTCCGCCCGTCGAGCCGCGGCGGTGTCCCCGTCTTGAGCCGTGCCATCGGCAGGTCGGCGGCGCGCAGCTGTCCGGCGAGGCGATGCGCGCCGGCCTCTCCGATGCGCCCGCCTTCCATCCGCTCCTCACCCCGGAACAGCTTCCCGCCAAGGAAGGTGCCGGTCGCGAGCACCACCGCGGGTGCGATCAGCACCGAGCCATCGGCCAGCTCGAGGCCCTCGACGCGCCCCTCGTCCGACAAACGCAGCGCCGCCGCCTCGCCCGCGACGACCGCGATATTCTCTTCCGCCGCAACCAACGCCTGAATCGCCTCGCGATAGAGTTTGCGGTCGGCCTGGATCCGCGGCCCCTGCACCGCCGCGCCCTTCGATGCGTTGAGCATCCGATAGTGGATCGCCGCATTGTCCGCCGCGCGCGCCATCCAGCCGTCGAGCGCGTCGACCTCGCGCATCAGATGGCCCTTGCCGAGGCCACCGATCGCGGGGTTGCACGACATCGTTCCGATCAGCGCCGGGTCGAAACTGACCAGCGCGACGCGCGCGCCAAGCCGCGCCGCGGCGGCGGCGGCCTCGGTTCCGGCGTGCCCACCGCCGACAACGATGACATCGAAAATGGCTGGATTCTGCATGATTGCGGCGCCTTTAGCGCAAAAGCGGCATCAAATCCACCGCGACGCGCGCGATGCGATGTTTCACGTGGAACATCATTTTCCGATGCAGAATCGTCCGAACAAAGCGTCGAGCATCTCCTCGACCCCGGCGCGTCCTGTGATTCGGTCGAGCGCCGTCGCGGCGAGTCTAAGCCGCTCGGCGAGCAGGATTAAATCTCCCGCCTCGCGCGATCCACTCTCGATCACCAGCCAGCCCCGTGCCTCCGCCAATGCGCCGCGTTGGCGCTGGCGCAGCGCCGCCTCGCCTTCGCGCGGCAACAGGGTGCGCGCCATGTCGACGATATAATGGTGGAGCTTGTCCATCCCCTCACCCGTCGTCGCCGACAGGACCAGATCGCAACGCCCCGCCTCGGCTTCGGCCGCCGCATCGCCCGACCAGCGATCGGCCTGCGCCGCGACGAGGATCGCACGCGGATGGTCGGGCACATCTCCCGGCGGTCCGAGCCACAAGAGGATATCCGCCGTCTCGACCGCCGCCTTCGCGCGGTCGATCCCGATCGCCTCGATATCGTCGGCGCCTTCGCCGCGAAGGCCCGCGGTATCCGAAAAGCGCATCGCGATCCCGTTGAGCGCGAGCGGGGTCTCGATCACGTCGCGCGTCGTCCCCGCCACCGGTGATACGATCGCCAGCTCCCGCCGGGCGATGGCATTGATCAAGGTCGATTTTCCGGCGTTCGGTGGCCCCGCGATCACCACCGAAAGCCCTTCCGCGATCACCTCGGCCGCCGGCCGCGCCAGCCATTCGCCGAGTTCGTCCGCAAGCGCCTCCATCCCGGCAATCAAACGCCGCGCGACCGCATCGCCGACCTCGACATCATCCTCGTCGGCAAAATTGAGCTCGGCCTCGGCGCCCGCCATCAATCCGAGCAACCGGTCCTGCCACGCTGCGACCGCGCGCGACACATGCCCGCTCGCATGTTCCAGCGCCTGCACCCGCTGACTCTCGGTTTCCGCCGCGAGCAGGTCGGCCAGCCCCTCGGCCTCGGCGAGGTCGATCCGGCCATTGTCGAACGCGCGCCGCGTGAACTCGCCCGGCGCAGCGCGCCGCAGCCCCGGTGTCGCGGCCAGGGCCGCCTCGACCGCCGCAACCACCGCGCGCCCGCCGTGAAGGTGCAGTTCGGCGAGATCCTCGCCGGTCGCCGTCGCCGGGCCCGGGAACCACAGGACCAGCGCCTTGTCGAGCGGGGCGCCCGCGGCGTCCGCCAACAGCGCCAACGAAGCATGGCGCGGTTCGGGCAAGCGCCCCGCCAGCGCCTTCAGCGCCGCACCCGCTCCGGGCCCGCTGACGCGCACGACCGCGATCGCCGCCGGCGGCATCCCGCTCGACAGCGCAAAAATCGTATCATTTACAGATGCTTGGATCAGTTCTTGCGCCCCTTGGGGGGCTTGTCGCCATCGTCGGCCTTATCCGCCGCCTTCGACGCGCCGCCCATCAAACCGCCGCCGAACTGGCCGAGCAGCGACTGGACGAGTCCCAACCCGCTTTCGCCCATCGGCACCCACGTCTTGACCATCGACTGGACCATGTCGGGGGTGATCCCCTTCGCCATCAATTCCTTGACGCGGTCGAGATAGATGTCGTGCAGCGGCTCGAGGTCGGGAAGGCCGAACAGGCGCCGCGCCTCTTCGGGGGTGCAATCGATCTCGATATTGAATTTCATCGCCTGTCTCCGCCCCGAAAAATGCCGGTTAGCCGCTTGAGCCGCGCCCATCGCCCCGCTAGCTTCGCGCTTTCACAGCAAAGAAGCAAGAGACAGGAGAGCTCCCCCATGGCCGCAACCAACACCCAGATCCCGACGCTCGACGGCGCCGGCACGATCCCCGCCTATGTCGCACGTCCCGACGCCGACAGCGCGCGCGCGATCATCGTGATTCCCGAAATCTTCGGCGTCAACGAAGGCATCCGCAAGAAATGCGACGACTGGGCGGCCGAGGGCTATCTGGCGATCGCACCCGACATTTTCTGGCGTTTCGCCCCCGGCGTCGAACTCAGCCCCGATATCGAAGCCGAATTCCAGCAGGCGCTCGACTATTTCGGCCAATATAATGCCGATGACGGGGTTCAGGATATCGAGGCGGCGATCCACTGGCTGCGCAGCCAGGGCGCCGAAAAGATCGGCTGCGTCGGTTTCTGCCTCGGCGGCCGCCTTGCCTATATGGCCGCGACGCGTACCGATATCGACGCGTCGGTCGGCTATTATGGCGTCATGATCGACCAGATGCTGAACGAAAGCCACGCGATCGCGAACCCGCTGATGCTCCACATCCCGACCGAGGATCATTTCGTCGACCATGCGGCACAGAAAAAGGTGCACGACGCGCTCGACCCGCATCCGAAGGTGACGCTCCACGATTATCCGGGTCTCGACCATGGTTTCGCCGCGACAATGGGCAACCGCCGCAACGAGGAAGGCGCGCAGCTCGCCGACGGCCGCACCCGCGCCTTCTTCGCCGAGAGGCTCGCATGAGCGCGCCGCATCCCGGCCTCGCCGCCTGGCACGCCTATATGGCGGGCGGCGGCGACCCGCAGGCCCTGCGCGACCTGCTCGCCGCGGATGCGGTGTTCCACTCCCCCGTCGTCCACACGCCGCAGGAAGGGCGCGACAAGGTGTTCGCTTACCTCCACGCGGCAAGCCATGTCCTCGGCGGCGACGATTTCCGCTATCTGCGCGAAATCGTCGACGGCGATCAGGCGGTGCTCGAATTCCAGAGCAGCCTCGACGGGATCCAGATCAACGGCGTCGATATCATTCGCTGGAATGATAACGGAAAGATAAGCGATTTCAAAGTGATGGTCCGACCACTCAAGGCGATCAACAAGGTCTGGGAAAAAATGGCCGAAATGCTCGCGGCGCAAACGCGCTAGATCAGGCTGAGTTCGGCGAGCTCGCGATAGAGTTCGGGCGGCAGTTCGCCGACTCCGCTTTCATCGTCGACGCCCCTCGGCGCATCGGCATCGGCGAGGTAACGCCAGCCCTGATGCGCGCGTTTCGGTTGCGGGTGGATGCGTTCGAGTTCGGCGACGCACACGATATCGACCCGCCCGTCGCTCCGATCCTCGAATCGCAGGATCTCGACGCGCGCGACGAGCGTGTGTTTCACGATGAAATGCAGCTTGCCGCCGACCAGCTCATCGGCGCGTTTGGGCCGAAACCGGGTCGCAAAGCGGATTTCGCCGCTTGTCGCATAGTTGGCGATCCGCGCTTGCAGCGCCGGATAGTCGGAACAGCCGACAGCCACGCGGGTCATGTGCAGTTGGGACATGTCCGCGAGATGGGAAGCGAACAGCAAAAAGCCAGCCCCAAGGAGCCGGCTTCATACTTTATCGTCAAAAGATTCGCGGGGATTACAGCGGATCGCCAAAATAGCCGACCGTGGGCACGGGATCGTAAAAGGGGTGGAGCAACGCCCGCCACCGCTGATACCGTTCGGAGGTCCGAAAGCCGTCGCGATGATCGGCAACCGAGCGCCACTGCACCAGAAGCAGATAGGGCTGTTCCGGGCCCAGCGGACGGCGAATTTCCAGCGAAATAAAGCCGGGTGACGCTTCGATCAGCGGCTTTGCTTCGGCGACGGCCGCCTCGAATGCTGCCTCGCTTCCCGCACGCACGGGAAGCAGGGCATGTTCGATCACGGCCATCGCGGCGCGAACCTACTGGTTCATGGAGTCGAAGAAATCCTCGTTGGTCTTCGAATCCTTGATCTTGTCGAGCAGGAATTCCATCGCATCGACGGTGCCCATCTGCATGAGGATGCGGCGCAGCACCCACATTTTCGAAAGCTTGTCCTTCTCGACGAGCAATTCTTCCTTGCGCGTGCCCGACTTGCCGACGTCGAGCGACGGGAAGATGCGCTTGTCGGCGACCTTGCGGTCGAGCACGATTTCCGAGTTACCCGTGCCCTTGAATTCTTCGAAGATCACCTCGTCCATGCGGCTGCCGGTATCGATCAGCGCGGTCGCGATGATCGACAGCGAACCGCCTTCCTCGATGTTGCGCGCGGCGCCGAAGAAGCGCTTCGGACGCTGGAGCGCGTTGGCATCGACACCGCCCGTGAGCACCTTGCCCGACGAGGGGACGACGGTGTTGTACGCGCGGCCGAGGCGGGTGATCGAGTCGAGCAGGATGACGACATCCTTCTTGTGCTCGACGAGGCGCTTGGCCTTTTCAATCACCATTTCAGCGACCTGTACGTGACGCGTCGCGGGTTCGTCGAAGGTCGAGGAGACGACTTCGCCGTTCACGCTGCGCTGCATGTCGGTAACTTCCTCGGGACGTTCGTCGACGAGAAGCACGATGAGGTAAACTTCGGGGTGGTTGTCGGTGATCGCCTTGGCGATATTCTGCAAGAGCACCGTCTTACCCGTGCGCGGCGGCGCGACGATCAGCGCGCGCTGGCCCTTGCCCTGCGGGCTGACGAGGTCGATCACGCGCGCCGACTTGTCCTTGACCGTCGGGTCGACGGTGTCGAGCGACAGCTTCTGGTTCGGATAGAGCGGCGTGAGGTTGTCGAAATTGACGCGGTGACGCACCGCTTCGGGATCGTCGAAATTGACCTTGATCAGCTTGGTCAGCGCGAAATAGCGCTCGCCGTCGCGCGGAGCGCGGATTTCGCCTTCGACGGTGTCGCCGGTACGCAGGCCATATTTGCGGACCTGGTTCGGCGAGACGTAGATATCGTCGGGGCCGGCGAGATAATTGGCGTCTGACGAGCGCAGGAAACCGAACGAGTCCGGGAGAACCTCGATCGTTCCCGATCCGATGATTTCCTCGCCCTCTTCGGCGAGTTCTTTCAGGATCGAGAACATCAGGTCCTGCTTGCGCAGCGTCGACGCGCCCTCGACGCCCAGTTCTTCCGCCATTTCGACGAGTTGGGCGGGCGCTTTGGTTTTGAGTTCTTTAAGATGCATGGGATGGATTCCGGGTAGAAAATCAGGAAGAAATGAAACGAATTCGTTGCACCTGCCGGTGCCTATCCGGCCGTGGGACGACCGTTTCGATAGCGTCGGCGCGGGAGACGCGCCGCCCGCGCAAAGCGGGGTTGACCGGCCCCTATAACCGGGCCGGGTTCAAGTCAATCGACCTGCGCCCGAAGACCGCGATTCAGGGTCGAACCACAACGAGGATGACGATGATCGCCGCGGCGATGCCGGGAACCTCGTTGAGCAAACGAAGCTGCTTTTCGGTGAGTGGACGCTCGCCCTTTTGGAGCTTTTTGAAATAGCCGATCATCCAGCCGTGATAGCCCGACAGCGCGATCACGAGCAGCAATTTGGCGATGAACCAGCCCTCGCGCCAATAATCGCCGTTGAACGCGAGCATCAGCCCGAAGATCCAGACGATGATCAGCGACGGGTTCAAAATGATCCGCCGCAGCCGGTCCTCGCGCTCGATCCATTTCTTATCTTCGTCGGAGCCGACGGGCGCCTGTTGGTGATAGACGAAGAAGCGCGGCATCATGAACAGGCCGGCCATCAGGAAAATCACGAAAATGATGTGCGCCGCTTTGATCCAAAGCATCGTCGCCCCCAAAAAACCTGCCAGTTCCATAGATTATCCGCCGCGAACGCGTCTGATCAGATGCTCGACATGCGCGATCGGCGTGTCGGGCACGATGCCATGGCCGAGATTGAAGATATGGGGACGCGAGGGAAAAGCTGCAAGGATGCGGTCGATCGCGGTGTCGAGTGCGTTGCCGCCCGCGACGAGTGCGAGCGGATCGAGATTGCCCTGCACCGGAAGATGCGCCGGCAAGGCTTTGTCGGCCCAGACCGGATCGACCGTCTCGTCGAGCCCGATCGCATCGACGCCGGTTTCATCGGCATAGGCGCGCAGCTTGCCGCCGGCGCCCTTCGGAAAGCCGATGATCGGCGTATCGGTGTGCAGTTCCCTCAAACGGCGGACGATCTCGGCATTGGGGGCGATGACCCATTGCTCATATTGTGCCGGGCTCAGGCTTCCCGCCCAGCTGTCGAACAATTGCACCGCGTCGACGCCATTCTCGATCTGCCCCGAGAGATAGGTGACGGTCAGCTCGACGATCGCATCGACGATCGCCTGGAAGGCCGCTGGATCGCCGAACGCGAGCCGCCTGGCGGCCGCCTGATCTTTCGACCCCTGCCCTGCCACCATATAGGTCGCGACCGTCCACGGGCTCCCTGCAAAGCCGAGGAAGGTCGTTTCGGACGGGAGCGCGGCCGCAACGCGCGTCACCGTTGCATAAACGGGATCGAGCCGCTGGTGGGCGGCTTCGAGCGACGCCAGCGCGCTGTCGACCAGCGGCGGGGCAAGCCGCGGCCCCTCACCCGCCTCGAACCACAGATTCTGGCCGAGCGCGTGCGGGATGACGAGGATATCGGAGAAGAGGATCGAGCCGTCGAAGCCGAAGCGGCGGATCGGCTGCAACGTCACTTCGGCCGCGGCCTCGGGATCGTAGCAAAGCTCGAGGAAACCGCCCTTGGTTTCGCGAAGGGCACGATATTCGGGCAGATAGCGTCCGGCCTGACGCATCAGCCAGAGCGGAGGGCGCTCCTGCCGCACCCCGCGCAGCGTTGCCAGCAAGCTCTTCGATGACGCCTTCACGCGGTCCCTCTTTCTCTCTTCATAAATATTTAAATAGGATTGTGGTGGTTTGTTGGTCGGCGGACAAGCGCGGCTTTAGGCCGGGGCGTCCTTTTTGCCAACAGCTTGACTCCCCGTGCCGCGCCGTGGCCCGCAGAGTCGTCTCCGGTTTTGCCCCTAATTCACAGCCTGTGGATAAGATTCATCCCTTGTGGATAAGCGGTGGAGCGGAATCGGCACGGCCGGGGATGAATCCCGCCTGCCGAAATCATCCCTGCGCTTATGCCAAAACTTATCCACAGGGCCCCGTTCCTCATCCCGCGCTTGATCCGGGATTGCCTTTTTCGGCACTTTCCCGCCATGGTGGCGCGATGGGCCGGCTCCACCTTCATCTCATATCCGACTCCACGGGTGAGACACTCGAAAATATCGCCAAGGCGGCGATCGCGCAGTTCGACGATGTCGAGGTGGTGCGCCACTTCTGGCCGATGGTGCGATCGGAATCGCATCTCGACCGCATCATGGCCGAAGTGCAGGCGAGCCCCGGCATGATCCTCTTCACCCTCGTCAACGGCGAGCTGCGCGTCAGTCTCGAGCGTCGCGCGGGAGCGCTCAACCTGCCGACGGTCGCTGCGCTCGACGCGGTCACCGATGCGCTGTCGCGGATGCTGGGGCAGGAAGCAAAGGCGCGGCCGGGTCGCCAGCACGCGCTCGACGCCGCCTATTTCGCGCGTGTCGACGCGATCCAGTTCACCGTCGCGCACGACGACGGGATCGGCTGGGAAAATTGGGAACAGGCCGACATCGTCCTCGCCGGCGTGTCGCGTACCTCGAAGACCCCGACGAGCATCTATCTCGCCAACCGCGGTTTCAAGACCGCGAACATCCCGATCGTCCCCGAATCGCCGCCCCCCGACGCGCTCTACAACCTCAAGCGCCCGATGGTCGTCGGGCTCACCACCGGGCTCGACCGGCTGGTGCAGGTGCGCCGCAACCGGCTGCTCTCGCTCAATCAGGCGCCCGAAACGGCTTATGTCGACGACGAGCGTGTGAAGGCCGAACTCGCCTATGCGCGGCGGATGTTCGCCGACAATGGCTGGCCGGTGATCGACGTCACCCGCCGCTCGATCGAGGAGACCGCCGCGGCGGTGATCAAACTCGTCGAAGATCGCGGCGCGGCATGACGCTCCTCCTCGCTTCGCAAAGCAGCGGCCGCGCCGCGATGCTCCGCGCCGCCGGGCTCACGTTCGAGACGAGCGCCGCGCATGTCGATGAAGAGGCGCTCACCGCCTCGCTGCTCGCCGCGGGCCAGACGCCGCGCAACATTGCCGATGCGCTCGCTGAGGCCAAAGCCGTCAAAATCTCGTCGCGGCTGCCCGGCGTGACCGTGCTCGGCGCCGATTCGACGCTTGCACTCGACGACGGCGCGATGCTGTCGAAACCCGAAAGCCCCGGTGAGGCCGCCGATCACCTTCGCCGCATGGCGGGGACGCGCCACCGTTTGTTCAGCGCGGCGGTCGCGGCGCGCGACGGGGCGCCGGTGTGGCGTGCGATCGGCGAGGCGAAGCTGTGGATGCGGCCCTTGTCGGACGCGTTCATCGCCGACTATGTCGCGCAAAACTGGGACAGCATACGCTGGACCGTCGGCTGTTACGAAATCGAAGGAGCGGGCGTGCAATTGTTCGAACGGGTCGAAGGCGATCCCTGGACCATCATCGGAATGCCGATGCTTCCCTTGCTGGGGTGGCTGCGCGCCACCGGGCTGGCGCCGCGATGAGCACGCCCTATGCCGAAGTGATCGGCGATCCGATCGCCCAGTCGAAATCGCCGCTGATCCACGGCTTCTGGCTCGACGCGCTCGGGCTCGAAGGCGACTACCGGCGGGCGCATGTAAAACCCGAAGGTCTCGCCGCTTATGTCGAGGAACGCCGGACCGATAGCGACTGGCGCGGCTGCAACGTGACGATGCCGCACAAGGGCGCGGTGATGGATCTGGTCGACGATCCCGGCAATATCCGCGGCACGATCGGCGCGATGAACACGATCGTCTGCCAGCCCGACGGCGCATTGATCGGCACCAACACCGACGCGGCGGGCTTTTATGCCCCGCTTGCCGAGCTCGATCTCGAAGGTGCGCCGATTGCGGTTGTCGGTGCGGGCGGCGCCGCACGCGCCGTGCTTTTCGCGCTCGCCCGCGCCAACGTCGGTCCGGTCACCATCCTCAATCGCAGCCCGCTCAAAGCGATGGGTCTGCTCGCGACCTTCGGGCTCAAGGGCGAGGTCGTCGCGCTCGACGCCCAGCTTCCCCCGGTGTCCCTGCTCGTCAATTCGAGCAGCCTCGGGATGAAGGAGCAGCCGCCGCTCGACCTCGACCTGTCGCCGCTTCCCGACGGCGCGATCGTCTACGACCTCGTCTATTCGCCGCTCCAGACGGGACTGCTCAAGGCGGCCGAAGCGCGCGGGCTCGACACGGTCGACGGGCTCGACATGCTGATCGGGCAGGCGGCGCTCGCGTTCGAACTTTTCTTCGGCGCGGTTCCGCCCGAGGGGCGCGACGAGGAACTCCGCGCGCTGCTGACGGCCGGATAATAGCGGCATGACGCACCGCCCGCGCCCCGGCTCGCGGCTCCGCCGGCCCTTCGTCATCGGCCTCACCGGATCGATCGGCATGGGAAAATCGACCGCGGCGGCGATGTTCGAGCGCGAAGGCGTTCCCGTCTTCGACGCCGACGCCGAGGTGCACCGGCTGCAAGGACCCGGCGGCGCGCTGGTCGCCGCGATCGAGGCGCGTTTCCCCGGCACCACCGGCCCGCAAGGCGTCGACCGGCAGAAACTCGGACGCCTCGTGCTCGGCAATACTCACGAACTCGCCGCGCTCGAAGCGATCGTCCATCCGGCGGTCGGCAAGGCGCAGAAGCGGTTTCTGGCGGCGAATCGTGCGCGTGACGTCGTCGTGCTCGACATCCCCCTGCTCTTCGAAAAGGGTGGCTGGCGCCGCGTGGGGGCGATCGCCGTCGTTTCGGCGCCCGCGTGGATGCAGCGAAAGCGCGTGATGCGCCGTCCGGGCATGACCGCGGCCAAGCTCAAGGCGATCCGCCGCCTGCAGGTTCCCGACCGCGTCAAGCGCGCGCGCGCCGATTTCATCATCGAAACGGGCCGTCCCAAAAGCGAGACGCACCGGCAAATTCGCTTCATCGCCTCTTGTTTCCGCGCCCGATAGGGTCCAGATTATAGCTTCGATGCGTGAGATTATCTTCGATACCGAAACCACGGGTTTCGATCCCAGGACCGGGGACAGGCTGGTCGAAATCGGGTGCGTCGAACTGGTCGACCGCCGCGAAACCGGCGTCACCTTCCACGCCTATTTCAATCCCGAACGCGACATGCCGGCCGCGGCCGAAGCGGTCCACGGGCTGTCGAGCCAGTTCCTCTCCGACAAGCCGCTTTTCGCGACGCGCGTCGACGAGCTGATCGAATTCCTCGGCGATGCGCCGTTGATCGCGCACAATGCCGTCTTCGACTTCGGTTTCGTCAACGCCGAACTCGCGCGCGCCGGCCGCGCGGCGCTCGACATGGCGCGCATGTGCTGCACGGTACAGATGGCGCGCAAGCTCCACCCCGGCGCGAAGCACAGCCTCGACGCGCTCTGCACGCGCTACGGCATCGACCGCAGCCACCGCGTCAAGCATGGCGCGCTGCTCGACGCCGAACTGCTCGCGCATCTCTATATCGAAATGACCGGGGGCCGGCAGATCGGCCTTGGTCTTGCCGCCTCGGCCACGGGTACCACCGCATCGACCGCCCCGGCACCCGCCGCGTCGCGCGGCTCCGATCGTCCCTTTCGCGAACCCCGTCCCCATGTGGCGTCGGCTGCCGAACTCGCGCGCCACGCCGAATTTGTCGCAGGGCTGAACCAGCCGCTGTGGCTCGATACGGTGTGATGACACTCCCTTAAGTCATCGCGCCGGCCAAGAAGGAGAAGAAAAATGGAAATCCGCGTCTCTGGCCACCAGATCGAAACCGGCGAAGCGCTTCAGGCGCATGTGTCGGACCGGATGAACGCGATTGCCGACAAATATTTCTCTCGCGCGATCGGGGCGCACGCGACCTTCGGAAAGGGGCCGCACGACAGTTTCCAGTGCGACATCGTCGCGCATGTGATGCAGGGGCTGGTGCTGAAGGGGCATGGCCAGGCGCAGGACGCGCATGTCGCGTTTGAAGGCGCCGCCGAGCGCATCGAAAAACAGCTCAGGCGCTATATGCGGCGGCTGAAGGATCACAATAATGGCGTCGCGGCGCCGTCGCCGACGGTCGACGAGATCGAAGACAACGCGAGCTACACGGTGTTCGACGGCGGCGACGACGAGGATGCGGGCGACGCGCCCGCGATCATCGCCGAAACGCGCGTCGATATTCCGAGCAGCAGCGTGTCCGACGCGGTGATGATGCTCGACCTCAGGAACACCAATGCCCTGCTGTTCGTCAACAGCAAGACCGGGGCGCATAACATGGTCTATCGCCGCGACGACGGGACGATCGGCTGGGTCGAACCACGATAGGACTGGATTTTCTCCGCCATCCGGCTTAAGGGCCGCGCCCAACGATGCCCGAAGCCGGGTTGGCGGGGGGCCTGCCACGACAGATCCGCGATCGCTTGCCAGCATGGTTTCTGGCGGCGGCCGGGTTTTAACAAGATTTGACCAGACAATGAATCTTTCTTCCCTTCTCTATCCGGCGACCGTGCGCGCGCATGTTCAGCTCGATTCGAAAAAGGCGCTGTTCCCCTTCGTCGGCGATCTCGCGGCGCGCTCGCTCGGGCTCGATGCGGGCGAAGTCAGCGAAGCCCTGCTCGAACGCGAGCGCCTCGGTTCGACGGGATTCGGCCGCGGTATCGCGCTGCCGCACGCCAAGATGGCCGACCTCGGCGGCGTGCGCGGGCTGTTCCTGCAACTCGTCAAGCCGATCGACTTCAACGCTGTCGACGGCCTGCCGGTCGACCTCTTGTTCGTCCTGCTGTCGCCGCTCGACGCCGGCGCCGATCACCTGAAGGCGCTTGCGGGCGTGTCGCGGATGCTGCGCAACGAAGCGATCGCCGAACGGCTGCGCGGGGCAAAGAGCGACGAAGCGCTCTATGCGCTGCTCGCCGACACCGAAACGCGTGACGCGGCGTAAGTCGGCATAGCGTATAAAACCAGATCCTCCCTGTGGCGAAGCCATGGGGATGGGGACCGTTCGCGAAGCGAATGGTGGAGGGGCGGCAGCGCTGCATCAATGCTCCTCCGTCAGCGGCTCTGCCGCTGCCACCTCCCCATCGCTGCGCGATAGGGAGGAAATTTATGACCCGCCTCAAAAGCCGTTTCCTCGTCGACCTGCTGCTTCGCCGTACCGAAGCGGCGGGCGGCTTCGCGACCGTGCTCGCCAAAGGCGACGACACATCGGGAATCATTCTCGTCCAGTGCAGCGAGCGCGGCGAGCCGGGGCCGCTGCTCGAACGGCGTTTCTCGGTGGACGGCCACTATATCTGGGAGGCGGTTGGCCCGACCGACGCAAAAGATGGTGAATCGCGCGCAAACTATCAGGATCGGCGGCGAAAGGCGGATCCCGATCTGTGGCTCGTCGAACTGGATATCGCAGATGCGCCACGGCTCGTCGCGGAGTGGGGCGCGTTAACTTGACTCTGTTGCGGCGCAACATAGGTGGCGCCCATTCGATAACGCGTAGGTTGCTCCGCGGGTTGCACTGCCTTTTCAGGCGGCCCGGCAAACGGATTGGACACGCAGTCGGACGATGACCGCAGGCGGCGATACTGGACGATAGTCCCCCGCCTGTTTTGAGAGGTTCGGTTCATCGGCCGCACTTTTGACGGACAATATGAGTCGCATTCTGAATGGTGCCAGCGTGGCCGCCGTCGGCATGACTGCCGCCGCCATGCTGCTTTTGGCGGAACCTGGCTTTGCAAGCGATCTTGCGGCCGACGCCAATCTTCCCGCTATCATCCTGCCCGGCGCCGATGCGCCGGCGGCTGCTGAAACGGCGGATCTGCCGACCGAAGCCGAAGCGCCGGTCGATGACAGCACGAAGACCCCCGACGAAACCGCTCCCGCGCCGAAGCCGGCGCCGGTGACTGCGGAATCGCTCGCCGAACTCGTCGCCGAAACGCCGAAACCGGCGAAGCTCGATGCCGAACTGCGTTGCCTTGCCGGTGCGGTCTATTTCGAATCGCGCGGCGAATCGCTCCCCGGTCAGCTCGCGGTTGCGCATGTCGTGCTCAACCGCGCCCAGTCGGGCCGTTTCCCCACCAGCCTGTGCGGCGTCGTCCACCAGAAAAGCCAGTTCAGCTTCGTGCGCGGCGGCCGGATGCCTGCCATCCGCAATGGCGCACAGTGGAACAACGCGGTCGCGATCGCGCAGATCGCGCGCGACGGCAGCTGGAAGAATCACGCGCCGGGCGCGCTCTTCTTTCACGCACGCTATGTCTCGCCGGGCTGGCGCAAGACGCGTATCGCGCAGATCGACAACCACATCTTCTATCGCTGATCGGCTGATGAGGCGGGATGCGCGCGCGCATCCCGTTCATTGCCAAGCCATAATTCGTGGCGCATGATGTCGGGATGACGCGTCATCTTTCCGTCGCCCTGCCCTTTGCAGCGGCGCTCGCACTCGGTGGCTGCGCCACCGCGGTCCCCCCGGTCGAAGTCACGCGCTTCCATACCAGTGCACCCGCGGGATGGGCGCCGGGGACGCGCTACGCCATTGCGACCGCACCGCTTGACGCGCCGGGGGCCGGAGCTCCGGGCGCGGCGATGCCGTCGCTCGAATGGAACAGCTATCGCACCGCGGTCGATCAGCAGCTCCAGCGGCAGGGTCTGGTCGCGGCGGGCAGCAATGAACGCGCCCCGCTCCTCGTCCGCATTTCCTTCGACCGCAGCGAACAGCTCGCCGAAGGCCGCCGCTCGCCCGTCTCGGTCGGGGTCGGCGGCTCGACGGGAAGCTATGGGTCGGGGGTCGGACTCGGGATCGGGATCAACCTCGGTGGCGGTCCCAAGCGGATGGCCGATCTCCAGCTTTCGGTCCGCATCGACGATGCAGCGAGCGGCAAGGCGCTCTGGGAAGGCCGCGCGCTGACCGCGGTGCCGGTGAAGGCGCCCGCCAACCAGCCCAGCCTCGCCGCGGCGAAATTGGCCGAGGCGCTATTCAAGGACTTCCCCGGCGAATCGGGACGCACTATCAGCGTCCCATGACCATCACCATCAACGCCGCTTTCGACAGCGGCAATATCGTCGTGGACGCCATCGACGGCACCTCCGCCCGCCTGTCGATCCGCAAGGATCGCGACTCGGACTTTTTCCAGTGGTTCCACTTTCGCGTGTCGTGCGCGGTGGGCGACGCGCTCGACCTCGCGATCACGGGGCTTGGCGATTCGGCCTATCCCGACGGCTGGCCGGGTTATGCCGCCTGCGCGAGCACCGACCGCGAAAACTGGTTCCGCCTCGACACCAGCTACGATGCCGGCACGCTGACGATTCAGCACACCGCCGAAAGCCCGATCCTCTATATCGCCTATTTCGCGCCCTATTCGATGGAACGCCATCACGACCTCGTCGCGCAGATCGCCGAATGCGAAGGTGTGACGTACCGCTGCCTCGGCACCAGCCTCGAAGGCCAGCCGATCGACTGTCTCGAACTCGGTACGGGCGAAACGCAGGTGTGGCTTTATGCGCGTCAGCATCCCGGCGAGAGCATGGCCGAATGGTGGATGGAGGGTGCGCTTGAAAAGCTCGTCGATCCCGCCGATCCGCACGCGCGTTCGCTGCGGGCCAAGTGCCGTTTCCACATCGTCCCGAACATGAATCCCGACGGCTCGTGCCGTGGCCACCTGCGCACCAACTATGCCGGGGTGAATCTCAACCGCGAATGGCACGAACCGACCGCCGATCGCAGCCCCGAAGTGCTGGCCGTGCGCAATGCGATGGACGCGACCGGCGTCGACTGGGCGATCGACGTCCATGGCGACGAAGCGATCCCCGCGGTCTTCCTCGCGGGCTTCGAAGGCATCCCGTCGCTCAAGGCCGGGCAGACCGAGAAGTACAAGGCGTTCGAAACCGCACTCGCCGCGAACACCCCCGATTTCCAGCTCGATCTCGGCTATGCCGAGACCGCGCCGGGGCAGGCGAATCTGTCGATGTCGACAACGCAGCTCGCCGAACGCTTCGGTGCGGTGTCGATGACGCTCGAAATGCCGTTCAAGGACAATCGCGACCTCCCCGACCCGGTCGCCGGCTGGTCGCCCGAGCGCTCGAAGCTGCTTGCGCACGCGTGCCTTCAGACGCTGGACCAGCTTCTCTGATGCCGGGCGCGGGCGCCTGGCGGATCGTCGAGGACGATTTGTCGGGCGCCGCGATCCGTGCGCTGCTCGAGGTGCATTTTGCGGGCATGCTCGCGAACTCGCCTGCGGGCAGCTGTCATTTCCTCGATTTCGACGGGCTGCGCGCCGACGGCGTGACCTTCTGGTCGATCCACCGCGGCGACGAGCTTGCGGGCTGCGGCGCGCTCAAGATGCTGGGTAGCGCGCATGGCGAGATCAAGTCGATGCGTACCGCCGAACCGTTCCTGCGGCAGGGCGTCGCCGCGCATATGCTCGACCATATTCTGGAAGTAGCGCGGAGCCGCGGTCTTGAACGCCTCAGCCTCGAAACGGGATCGAGCGGTGCATTCGAACCCGCGGTCGCGCTTTACCAGCGTTATGGCTTCACCGCGTGCGCGCCGTTCGCCGATTACCGGCCCGACCCGTTCAGCCGCTTCATGACGCGCGCGCTCTAGACACGAAAACGGGGCCCGGAAGGGACTCCGGACCCCGTGTTCAAACCGGGCAATCAGGCCCCTTTACGCGGCCTTCTTGTCCTCGATCACCGGCACTGCGGCACCGATCGCGATCTTGTGCGGCTTCATCGCCTCGGGCACTTCGCGCACAAGGTCGATGGCAAGCAGCCCGTCGGACAGGTCGGCCTCGCTCACCCGCACGAAATCGGCGAGCTGGAAGCGGCGTTCGAACGCGCGCGTCGCGATGCCGCTGTAAAGGAGCTGGCGCTCCTCGCCTTCGGCCACGGGCGCCTTGCGACCGCTGACGGTCAGCATATTCTGCTGCGCGGTGATGTCGATCTCGTCGGCCTTGAAGCCCGCGACCGCGACGGTGATGCGGAAATGGTCGTCGGCGAGTTTTTCGATGTCGAACGGGGGATAGTTTTCGGCGCCCGAGCCACCCGTTTCGAGGAAATCGAACAACCGGTCGAACCCGACGGTCGAACGGCGATAGGGGGTCCAGTCGAAACTGTTGCGCATGGTCTTTCTTCCTTTTCAAAAGCGAAGTCAGGGACCGCGGCCGGTGCCGCGATCGCCACCCGGCCCCGTATCGGCAGCCGGATGACGTCAATCTGGTAGCCGGCGAAACCATTTCAAGAGGGTGGTTGGCCTTTGCCGAAAACCCGCGCTAAAGGGCGGCACACCTCCTCCAGCGCAAGGATCCGAAATGCCCCAGCTCATCCTCATCCGTCACGGCCAGTCGCAGTGGAATCTCGAAAACCGCTTCACCGGCTGGTGGGATGTCGATGTCACCGAAAAGGGCGCCGCCGAAGCCATCGCCGCGGGCGAGTTGATGAAGGCAAAGGGCATCGCCCCCGACACCTGCTTCACCTCGGTCCAGTCGCGCGCGATCAAGACGCTGAACCTCGCGCTCGAAGCGATGGGCCGCCTCTGGCTCCCCGTCACCAAGGACTGGCGCCTCAACGAACGCCACTATGGCGGCCTCACCGGGCTCGACAAGGCCGAGACCGCGGCGAAGCATGGCGACGATCAGGTCAAGATCTGGCGCCGCAGCTTCGACATCCCGCCGCCGCCGCTCGAAGCGGGCTCGCCGTGGGACCTGTCGAGCGACCCGCGCTACGCTGGCATCGTCATCCCCTCGGCCGAAAGCCTCAAGGATACGATCGAGCGTGTGCTGCCCTATTATGAAACCGCGATCGTCCCACAGCTCGCCGCGGGCAAGACGGTGCTGATCTCGGCGCACGGCAACAGCCTTCGCGCGCTCGTCAAGCATCTCTCGGGCATTTCGGACGCCGACATCACCGGCCTCGAAATCCCGACCGGCCAGCCGATCGTCTATGAACTGAACGACGATCTGAGCGCGCGCGAGCGTTATTACCTCAGCGAGCGTTGAGCGTTTTTTCCACTGACGTGGAAAGCGGCACCGGCCCGCTCCCCCACCCGGCCTCCCCGACGATAGTAACCTGGGGAGGCCGGGTGGGGGAGCGGGCCGGCGCCGCCCTGTTTCGGCATGGCCGAAACAGACTACAGCGTCCCCGTCACCGTCAGCTGGAAAAACCGGCCGAACCTGCGCAGCCGTTGCTCGCTGAACGCCACCGGCCCGTCGCGTCGGTCGACGAACGCCGTCCGGGTGAACCCGTCCTTCATCCCCGCAAGATTGCGGTACGACAGCTTCACCGTGAAGCCCGCGACATCCTTATGCTCGATAAAGGCGGTGACGAACGGGCCGTCGGTCGATTCATGTTCGATCGCGCCGAGCCGCAAATTCGGGCTGAATCGCTCGTCGAAATAACCCGCGCCCCACGCCAGATTGGTGTGCGGAATGTCGTGGCGCAGGCTCAGGTCGACAACATATTCCTGCCCCTCGCTCTGGTCGCGCCACAGGCCGGTGAGCGGATCGCGCACGCGGTTGCGGCGCAAGGTGATATCGCTGTTGATCCGCGCGCCCTTCCACCCCAGCCGGTCGAGCAGCAAGGTCGCTTTCGAACTGATGCGATAAAGATGCGCGGGCGGCAGATTGCCGCGTCCCTCGGTCGTCGGTGACAGCGGCACCTGATCGACGAGGTCCTGCGCATAGGCATAAGCGACGGCGAGCGACGCATTGCCCCATCCGCCCATGTCCTGCACGACTTCCAGTTCGGTGCGGTTGAGGACCGGCGGCACGAGCAGGCCGTTGCCGCCGTTGCCCTGCCCGTTCGCGACGTCGACCGAACTCGCGAAATCGAAAAAGTCGAGCTGGTCGACGCGGCGCTGGAGGAACCAGTTGATCGTCGTTTTCGCGCCGACCTTCCACGCCAGCGCCAATTTGCCCTTCGGCCGGACGAAGCGGCGCGTCAGACCGTCCGGACCCGACGAGGTCAGCTCGCTATATTCGGCGCCGAGATTGAGCTGCGCGGTCAGGTTCGGTGCCAGCGACCGCCCCCACGTCAGCGAAGCCTCGCCGCGCTTTTCCTCGACCTTCGTGCGCTCGCCGCCGAAGACCACGGGCCGGAAACTGCCGTCGGGTTGCAGCACCGCAAATTCGGAATCGACGTCGAGCGTATTATACGCCCCCTCGAGCGCGACCTGCCAGTCGGTCCCGCCGCCGGTCCGCCAGCTATATTCGCCGCGCAGGATCGATTCGCCCTCGTCGGCGGTCTGCCTGAAGCGCTCGCCGGTGCGTCCGCCGACCTCGCGATCGACGATGAAGCTGTCGACGAAGGGGCTATGTTCGAAGCGATAGAGCGTGATCAGCTTCAGCCGTCCCTTGCCCAGCCCCAGCTCATAATCGCCGCCGATGTCGAAATTATACTCGTCTTCGGTGAATTTGAACGTCTCGCGCACCGTGCCGTTCGCGGGCCGCACCGACACGCTGTCGACGCGCTCGTCGAGCAGCTGCAATTGGCCGCCGAGGTTCAGATTCCACTTGTTGCCGTTCACCGCCGTGCGCGCGAGCGCCGCCGACAGCCGCGGCCGGTCGCCGCTATAGGCGCCGAACTCGTCGCGCGTGAACAGCAGCACGCCACCCCCGTCATACACACGCTCGGGACCCCAATGGCCCTGACGGCTGGCTTCATTCTTGAGGCTCAGCGTCAGATTGGTGCCGCCGAGCTTGCCCGTCGTCGAAATCTCGCCGTTCAGCCAGTTCTTGTCGAGCCGTGGCCGCCATTCGGGCTGCCAGCGAAGCGTCGTCTGGAACCCGCCGCTCCCCGCGCCTGCGACGAGCACGACATTGGCGACCTGCCCGGTCAGCCCCGGCACATTCAGACCCGCGCCATCGACAATGTCGATCCAGGCAACCTCGGCGGCGGTGATGCGCGCCAGCGCGGTGCGCGCGTCGGTCGACTTGTTCGCGATCCGCTCGCCGTTGATCAGCACATTCTCGGTCGCCGCGCCCAGCCCGCGCTCGCCGCCGTTGGTCCCGGTGACGATCAGGAATCCCGGTACCTTCTCGACCATGTCGAGCGCGGTGCGCGGCGCGAAGCGGGCAAAGTCGGCGGGTGCATAACGCTGCGCGCCGTTCGCGGGCGTCGGCACCGCAGGCGGCGCGTCACCCGTCGGCTCCTGTGCCGTCGCGGGTGCGATGGCGATCAGGGCGGCGCTTGCCACCAGCGAAATTTTTCCGAACGACACGTTTGATCCCCCGCCGGCGCCACCTCCCCAGTGGCCCTTCATGCGAATAGTTCGCAATAATGATATTGCTCCCGATAGTCCATCGACGACCGGCAGGCTTCGACGAACGCCCTGCGACGCGCGTTCGCGCCGCCGGAATCAGTCGCGCAGCAGCTCGTTGATCCCGGTCTTGGCGCGTGTCTTGGCATCGACGCGCTTGACGATCACCGCGCAATAGAGCGACGGACCGGGCGTCCCGTCGGGCAAGGGCTTGCCCGGCAGCGCCCCCGGCACGACGACCGAGTAAGCGGGAACTTCGCCCATGAAGACCTCGCCGGTCGCGCGATCGACGATCTTGGTCGATGCGCCCAGATAGACGCCCATCGACAGCACCGCGCCCTCACGCACGATCACGCCCTCGGCGACTTCGGCGCGCGCGCCGATGAACGCGCCGTCCTCGATCACCACGGGCCCGGCCTGCAGCGGTTCCAATACGCCGCCGATCCCCGCGCCGCCCGACAGATGGACGTTCGCGCCGATCTGCGCGCAGCTGCCGACGGTCGCCCACGCGTCGACCATCGACCCCTCGCCGACGCGTGCGCCGATATTGACGAAGCTCGGCAGCAGCACCGCGCCCTTGGCGATATGCGCGCCGTGGCGGACGATCGCACCGGGAACGGCGCGGAAGCCCGCGTCGCGGAAACGATTCTCGCCCCAGCCGGCGAATTTCGACGGCACCTTGTCCCACCAGCGCGCGCCGCCGGGACCGCCTTCGATCAGTTCCATGTCGTTAAGCCGGAAGGACAGCAGCACCGCCTTTTTCAGCCATTGGTTGACCTGCCAGGTCCCGCCGGCGTCGCGCTCGGCGACGCGATAGCTGCCGTCGTCGAGCCCCGCGAGCGCGGTCTCGACCGCCTCGCGCACTGCGCCGGTCGTCGTCAGCCCCAGCGCGTCGCGGTCATCCCATGCGGCTTCGATCGTCGATTGGAGGTCGGTGGTCATGAAATTCCCCAGGGTAAAGGCAGATTGTCGAGCCAGTCGGCGATGTCGGCCGCGTGGAAATCGACATGGCTTGGCAGGTGGTCGCGATGGCCGCTTTCGCTGCCATTGTCCAGCCAGACGGTCGTCATGCCGAGCGCTTTGGCGGGCGTCAGGTTGCGCGCCATATCCTCGACGAAGACGCTCTTCGCCGGGTCGACCCCCAGATGCGTGATCATCATCGCATAGGCTGCGGGATCGGGCTTCGGCGTATAGCGCGTGACGCGGATGTCGCAGATGCCGTCGAACAGGTCGGCGATCCCGCGCGCATCGAGCACGCGCGCCGCATAATCGGCATCGGCGTTGGTAAAGATCAGCTTGCGCCCGGGCAGGCGCTCCAGCCCGGCGCGCAGCCGCGCATCGACGCTCAGCCGGTCGAGCGCGATATCATGGACGTCGACCAGAAAATCCTCGGGGTGCACGCCGTGGTGGCGCATCAACCCCGCCATCGTCGTGCCATGGTCGTGAAAATATTGCTTCTGCACGCGCCGCGCCTCGATGGCATCGACCTTCAGCAACCGCATGATGAAGGCGCCCATGCGTTCGTCGATCAGGTCGAACAGCTTCGCCGACGGCGCATAGAGCGTGTTGTCGAGATCGAAGATCCAGCTGTCGATATGGTCGAGCGGGGCGGGCATGATGACCGGCCGCATAAAGGCTGGGATGGGTCGCGGCAAGGCGCACGAGCAGCTGCGATACGGAACCCTCAATTAACCGCATGATGCTACCCCTCTTCCCCCCGCCGCGCTAAGAGGCGGATATCAGGGCAAAGGGGAACGGCGATGGCCGACGCGAACCGACGCAGCAGCATCCGGCGGGTGGCGGGACGGCCTTTGCCGCTTCTGCTCGGCCTTGCCGCGCTCTCGCTCGCGGCCTGTGGCGGTGGTGGCGGCGCGCGCCCTGCGCCCACCCCTGCTCCGCCGCCGGCTCCTGCACCGACCCCGACCCCGACTCCCACGCCTGCTCCGACGCCCACGCCGACCCCGCCGCCGACGGGCAATTTCAACACCGCCGAGACGCGGATGTCCGACGGGGTCAATTTCCACGGGGCGATCACCGCCTATCAGGCGGGTGCGACCGGGCAGGGGATATTGGCGGGGGTCATCGACGACGGGATCGACGAGGACAGCCCCGAATTTGCCGGCCGCATTTCGCCCCAGTCGGCCGACCTTGCGGGGACGCGCGGGATCAACGGCGAGGGAACGCACGGCACCAACGTCGCGCAGGTGCTGCTTGGCGGAAAGAATGACGCCGGGACTTTCGGCATCGCGTTCAACGCCAGTCTGCTCGTGCTGCGCGCCGACCGGCCGGGCAGTTGCGCGACCGAGAATCCGTCGAACGACGAAAGCGGCTGCCGCTATCCCGAAACCGCGATTGCGGCAGGGCTCGACCGCGCGGTCAGCGCGGGCGCGCGCGTCGTCAACATCTCGCTCGGCGGCGAGGATCCGCCCGGGGCGACGCTGCGTGCCGCCGTGTCGCGCGCGACGGCCGCGGGGATCATCGTCATCGTCTCGGCGGGGAATGAGGGCGACACGACCGCGAACGGCAACGATCCGAACAACCCCGACCGTTTCGCGCAAGGTTTGCGCGATGCCGGCGGCGGACTGGTCGTCATTGCGGGATCGGTCAACGAAAATGGCACCAACTCGGCGTTCAGCAACCGCGCCGGCGCCTATGTCGGTTCGTACCTGTCGGCGCTCGGTGAAGGGGTGTGCTGCGCCTATCAAAATGGCGCGCTCAAGACCGAGGGCAATTTTGTCTTCGTGCTCAACGGGACCAGCTTTGCGGCGCCGCAGGTCGCGGGCGCGGTCGCGCTGATCGCGCAGGCCTTTCCCAACCTGTCGAGCCAGCAGATTGTGCAGTTGCTCTATCAATCGGCGCGCGACGCGGGTGCGGCCGGCGACGATGCGGTCTATGGGCAGGGCATTCTCGACATCGCGCGCGCCTTCCAGCCGATGGGTGCGACCGCGCTCGCCGGCACGTCGACCGCGGTGGCGCTCGATGCGCCGCTCGGAATCCTCGGCGGCCCGATGGGCGATGCCGGCCGGGTCGGCACGACGGGGCTGGTCACCGACGGTTTCGGCCGCGCTTTCAACGTCGATTTCGGCCAGTCGCTCGCGCAGCGACGCCCCGACTTCAAGCTGTCGGGGGCGATCGGCGGCCTCGTCCGCCAGCAGAGCGCGGCGAGCCGGGCCACCGCGCTGTCGCTCGTCACCGCGCCGGGCGCCGGCGGTACCGACGCGCTCGCGGGCCTCTCTTTCCACGACGCGCAGCGTGCGCGTACCATCGCCGCCTCGGTCGTCACGCGGCTCGATGCGCGGACGCGTATCGGCTTCGCCGCCGGGCGCGGCACCGGCGGTCTGCTCGCGGGCGAACGCGGCGACGGCGGTCCTGCGATGCTCATCGGCGACGGCGCGCACGAAGGCCTGGGTTTCGCGTCCAGCCCCGGTATGGGAACCTTAATTCGGCATAATATTACTACTAATCAATATATTAACATATATGCCGAGCGCGGCTGGGTCTCGGGTTCGCGCTGGCAGGACGACCCGCTGCTCCGCTATCGCGCGGGCCGTGACAGCCGCTACCAGCGCTTCGGCGCCGCGTGGGATGCGCGCTTTGGTCCCCTTCGCGCCGCGCTCGGCGCCAGCTGGCTGCGCGAATCGGACAGCCTCCTCGGCGCGCGCCTCGGCCCCGTCTTCGGCGCCGGCGGCGCAACCAGCCTCGTCGGCGACGCCAGCCTCATCCTCGATATGCGCGATGATTGGCAAATTGCGGCCGCCTGGCGCCAGATGCGGACGCGCCCCGACAGCCGCGGCCTCGTCGCGGGCGGCCTGCTCTGGTCGTCGGCCTTCTCTTTCGACATCGCGAGGGCGAATCTGATGCGACCGGGTGACCGCGCCGCGCTGCGCTTCGCGCAGCCGCTGCGCGTCGCGCGCGGCGGCATCGACCTGACGCTTCCTGTGGCGCACGATTATGCGAGCGGCCGTACCGACTTCAGCCGCCGGACCTATCATCTGGCGCCCACAGGGCGCGAACTGGTGGTCGAGGCGAGCTATGCGATGGCGCTCTTCGGCGGCGATCTGGTCGTCAACAGCTGGTGGCGGCGCGATCCCGGCCATATTGCCGCGATGCCCGACGACCAGGGTGCCGCGGCGCGCTTTACGCTGGGCTTCTGATCGGCTTTAACGCTCCCCAAATCCAAAACAGGGGATGCCAGAATGAAGCCGATTCAACTTCTTCCGTTCGCGCTTGTCGGTGCGGCGCTCGCGACGCCGCTCGCCGCACAGGCGCCGGCGCGCACCGTCATCCACGCCGGCCAATTGCTCGCCGAACCGGGCAAGCCCGCGCGCGGCGCCACGACGATCGTCGTCGAGGGCGGCCGGATCGTTTCGATCGCCGACGGTTTCCAGCCCGCCGACCCCGGGGCGACGCTGATCGACCTCAAGGACAAATATGTCCTCCCCGGCCTGATCGACAGCCACGTCCATCTGACGAGCGACGCCGGCGGCATCGCGGGCCAGCTCGAAGAGGTCACGCTCAGCCCGGCGGCGCAGGCGTTCAATGCCGAAGCGAACGGGATGAAGACGCTGCGCGCGGGCTTCACCACGGTGCGCAACCTCGGCGACGGCGACGGCGCGACGCTGGCGCTTCGCGACGCGATCCTCGATGGCAAGGTGCAGGGCCCGCGCATCGTCGATGCGGGCAACAGCATCTCGGGCAGCGCGGGACATATGGACGGCTCGCTGGGCTATCGCGACGAACTGCGGCCCTTCTTCGCGGGGGCGGGCAATACCTGCAACGGCGCCGATGACTGCCGCCGCGCGGTGCGGCTCCAGATTGGCCGCGGCGCCGACGTGATCAAATTCGCTTCGACCGGCGGGGTCAACAGCCGCATCGGCGCGGGCCTCGGCAAACAGATGTTCGACGACGAGGCGCAGGCGATCGTCGATACCGCGCATCTGTTCGGCAAGAAGGTCGCGGTCCACGCGCACGGCGCCGACGGCATCCGCCTCGCGCTGACGGCGGGCGCCGACTCGATCGAACATGGCACGATCCTCGACGAAGCGACGATCAGCCAATGGGCGAAGTCGAAGACCTATTATGTCCCGACACTCTCGACCGTGAACGGCTACAAGGAACGCATCGCCGCCAATGCCAACGCCTATGAGCCCGACGTGCTCGCCAAGATCAAATGGCGCATCGAAATCACCGGCAAGAGCCTCCAGCAGCTCGTGCCCAGAGGCGTGCGCATCGCCTTCGGCACCGATGCCGGCGTGTCGAAGCACGGCCGCAATGGCGACGAGTTCGAACTGATGGTGCAGAATGGCATGACCCCCGTCGAGGCGCTCAAGGCCGCGACGGTCAATGCCGCCGACCTGCTCGGCCTGTCGAACGAGATCGGCACGATCGCGCCGGGCAAGAGCGCCGACATCATCGCGGTCGCAAGCGACCCCGTTGCCGACGTGCGCGTGCTCAAAAAGGTCGATTTCGTGATGGCGCGGGGCAGCGTCGTCGACTGATCAGAGTGCGCCGCGCAGCGCCAGCCAGCGATCGCGCTTCTTGTCGAAGCCGATCGTATGCGCCGCGCTGCTCGACGGCAGGTCGACGAGCGTGACTCCGTCTAGCGGAGGCAGCTGCTTTCGCCCGATCGCTGCGGCCGTCCCACCGTTGAACGCGACCATGCTGAGGTCGGGAAGGTCGGCAATCAGCGCCGCGAGGTCGTGCGCCTCGACCTCGCGGATCAGCGAATCGCTGCTCGTGCGCCGTTCGGCGCTGCGGATCACGTCCCACAGCCCGACCTTCGCATCCCGCAGCGCGGCCAGCCTTTCGTCGTAGGGCATATCGCCAAGAGGCCGGTCCACCACCGCTCCGAGCAGCCGCCAGAACTGGTTTGTCGGATGTGCGTAATATTGCTGCGCGGCGAGTGAGCGGACGCCGGGCAGGCTTCCCAGTATCAGCAATCGCGTATCGGGCGCGACGTGCGGGGCAAAGCTGGCGTGGCGGTCGGCGGGCATCGCCGACCGATAGCCCGCCCCGACCGGCGCAACAATATTGCCCGCCCCTTGACCGCGGAAGGAATCGGGTCTAGGGGCGCGCTCGACCGAAAAGGGCGGTTTGCTGCCTCTTTCGGTTACAACAGCGCTTGAACATTGCTGGCGCGGATGGAGCCTCCGGAAGATCATCACGATCCGCCGGGGTCTTTTGCTGTTATCAGGTCGGTCGTTTTTCGCCATTTCTGGCGGGTTAGCGGCCGGAGCTTCATCCACCGCAGTACAGTAACCGTTCGCTTTGATGGGCGGACATTTAAAGGTGAAGCATTCATGCCCACGATCAACCAGCTGGTCCGCAAGGGCCGGACTCCCCAGAAGGTGAAGTCCAAGGTCCCGGCGATGGACGCAAACCCGCAAAAGCGCGGCGTTTGCACCCGTGTCTACACGACGACCCCGAAAAAGCCGAACTCGGCGCTCCGCAAGGTTGCGAAGGTCCGCCTGACCAACCAGCGCGAAGTCATCACCTACATCCCCGGCGAAGGCCACAACCTCCAGGAACACAGCGTCGTGCTGATCCGCGGCGGTCGTGTCCGCGATCTTCCCGGTGTGCGTTACCACGTCCTGCGCGGCGTGCTCGATACGCAGGGCGTGAAGGACCGCAAGCAGAGCCGTTCGAAGTACGGCGCGAAGCGTCCGAAGTAAGGACCGCTTTTTCGGCTATTTGATCATCCCTGGCTGCGCATGCGCCGGGATGCTGTTGTAAAAGGAATTACCTATGGCTCGTCGTCGTCGTCCTGAACGCCGCGAAATCCTGCCCGATCCCCGTTTCGGTGATACGGTGCTGTCGAAGTTCATGAACAGCGTCATGCTGGACGGGAAGAAGTCCGTCGCCGAAAGCATCGTTTACGGTGCGCTCGAATCGGTCGAAGCCCGCGCCAAGAAGGAACCGCTCGGCGTGTTCCACGAGGCGCTCGCGAACATCCGCCCGAACATCGAAGTCCGCAGCCGCCGCGTCGGCGGTGCGACCTATCAGGTTCCGGTCGAAGTCCGTCCGGACCGTGCGCAGGCGCTCGCGATCCGCTGGCTGATCACCGCCGCGCGCAACCGCAGCGAAACCACGATGGCCGCGCGCCTGTCGGGCGAACTGCTCGACGCGTCGAACAACCGCGGCAACGCGGTCAAGAAGCGCGAAGACACGCACCGCATGGCGGAAGCGAACCGCGCCTTCTCGCACTACCGCTGGTAACCCACGCGGACGCCCCTGCGCCTCGCGGGGCGCGTCTCGCAATCGTAACAATCGTTCCTATATCGGGGGTGGCCGCAAGGGCCGCCCCCCAAATCCAAGGAAAAGACCATGGCACGCAGCCATCCGCTCGATAAATATCGCAACTTTGGGATCATGGCGCACATCGACGCCGGCAAGACCACGACGACCGAGCGCATCCTTTACTACACCGGCAAGTCCTACAAGATCGGCGAAGTCCACGACGGCGCCGCGACGATGGACTGGATGGAGCAGGAACAGGAACGCGGCATCACGATCACGTCCGCGGCAACCACTTGCTTGTGGAAGGCCGACGAAGGCAAGGGTCCCGAGCATCGTCTGAACATCATCGACACCCCCGGACACGTCGACTTCACGATTGAGGTCGAGCGTTCGCTGCGCGTGCTCGACGGTGCGATCACCGCGTTCGACGGCGTTGCCGGCGTCGAACCGCAGTCGGAAACCGTGTGGCGCCAGGCGGACAAGTATAAAGTTCCGCGCATGTGCTACATCAACAAGCTCGATCGCACCGGCGCGAATTTCTACTATTGCGTCCAGACGATCATCGATCGCCTCGGCGCGACGCCGGCGGTACTTTATCTGCCCATCGGCGCCGAAAGCGACTTCATCGGCCTCGTTGACCTCGTCAACGAACGCGCGATCATCTGGAAGGACGAAAGCCTCGGCGCCGAATTCTTCTATGAAGAGATTCCGGCCGACCTGAAGGACAAGGCCGCCGAATATCGTGAAAAGCTCGTCGAACTCGCCGTCGAACAGGACGACGATGCGATGGAAGCCTATCTCGAAGGCACGGTGCCTGCCGTTCCCGAACTGAAGGCGCTGATCCGCAAGGGTACGCTGGCGCAGGCGTTCGTGCCCGTGCTGTGCGGCTCGTCGTTCAAGAACAAGGGCGTGCAGGCGCTGCTCGACGCGGTTGTCGACTATCTGCCTTCGCCGCTCGACATTCCTGACGTCCAGGGCATCAACCCGTCGAACGACCAGCCCGACTCGCGCGAGACTTCGGATTCGGCGCCGCTGTCGCTGCTCGCCTTCAAGATCATGAACGACCCGTTCGTCGGCTCGCTCACCTTCGCCCGCATCTATTCGGGGACCCTGAACAAGGGCACGTACCTGAACTCGGTGAAGGACAAGAAGGAAAAGGTCGGTCGTATGCTGCTGATGCATGCGAACAGCCGCGAAGACATCGAAGAAGCCTATGCGGGCGACATCGTCGCGCTCGCCGGCCTCAAGGAAACCACCACCGGGGACACGCTCTGCGCGACCAACGCGCCGATCATCCTCGAGCGGATGGAATTCCCCGAGCCGGTCATCGAGCTGTCGGTGGAACCGAAGACCAAGGCCGACCAGGAACGTATGGGCATCGCGCTCAACCGTCTGGCTGCCGAGGATCCCTCGTTCCGCGTGTCGACCGACCATGAATCGGGTCAGACGATCATCAAGGGCATGGGCGAGCTTCACCTCGACATTCTCGTCGATCGCATGAAGCGTGAGTTCAAGGTCGAAGCGAACGTCGGCGCGCCGCAGGTGGCGTACCGCGAATCGCTCGCGAAGGCCGTCGACGTCGACTACACCCACAAGAAGCAGTCGGGTGGCTCGGGCCAGTTCGGCCGCGTCAAGGTCAGCGTCGCTCCCGGCGAACGCGGCGCGGGCATCACCTTCATCGACGAGATCAAGGGCGGTAACATTCCGCGCGAATATATCCCGTCGGTCGAAAAGGGCATGCGCGAGTCGGCCGAAAACGGTCACATGATCGGCTTCCCGATCATCGACTTCGAAATCAAGCTCACGGACGGCGCGTATCACGACGTCGACTCGTCGGCGCTGGCGTTCGAAATCGCGGGCCGTGCGGCGATGCGCGAAGTGGCGGCGAAGGCCGGCATCAAGCTGCTCGAGCCGGTGATGAAGGTCGAGGTCGTTACCCCTGAAGAATTCATGGGCGACGTGATCGGCGATCTTAACAGCCGTCGCGGGCAGATTCAGGGCACCGACAGCCGGGGCATCGCCCAGGTCGTCGAGGCGATCGTTCCGCTGGCGAACATGTTCGGCTATGTGAACCAGCTGCGCAGCTTCAGCCAGGGTCGCGCCAGCTACTCGATGCAATTCTCGCATTATGAAGAAGTGCCGACCAACGTCGCCGAAGAAGTGAAGGCCAAGATGGCCTGACGGGTCAAAGCCGCGCGGGCTTGCACCGCGCGGCAAGACCCTCTAAGGGCGGCGCCTGATTCAGCAGGCTCGTCCAGGACTGATCAACGCAAACATTGAACAAGAAGGTTATACCATCATGGCCAAGGCTAAATTTGAGCGGACGAAGCCGCACTGCAACATCGGCACCATCGGTCACGTCGACCATGGCAAGACCTCGCTGACCGCAGCGATCACCAAGGTGCTCGCCGAAAACGTCGCCGGCAACGCCGCCGTCGACTTCGCAAACATCGACAAGGCTCCCGAAGAGCGCGAGCGCGGCATCACTATTTCGACCGCACACGTCGAATATGAAACCGACGGCCGCCACTATGCGCACGTCGACTGCCCGGGCCACGCCGACTATGTGAAGAACATGATCACCGGCGCCGCCCAGATGGACGGCGCGATCCTCGTCGTGTCGGCCGCTGACGGCCCGATGCCGCAGACCAAGGAGCACATCCTGCTCGCGAAGCAGGTCGGCGTTCCCACGATGGTCGTGTTCCTCAACAAGGTCGACCAGCTTGACGATCCCGAGCTGCTCGAACTCGTCGAACTCGAAATTCGTGAAGAACTTTCGAAGCGCGACTTCGACGGCGACAATATTCCGATCATCGCCGGTTCGGCTCTCGCCGCGCTGGAAAGCCGCGACGACAACATCGGCAAGGACGCGATCCTGAAGCTGATGGCTGCCGTCGACGCGTGGATCCCGCAGCCGGAACGTCCGCTCGACAAGCCCTTCCTGATGCCGATCGAAGACGTGTTCTCGATCTCGGGTCGCGGTACCGTCGTGACCGGCCGTATCGAAACCGGCATCGTCAAGGTTGGTGAAGAAGTCGAAATCGTCGGCATCAAGGACACCAAGAAGACTGTCGTGACCGGCGTCGAAATGTTCCGCAAGCTGCTCGACCAGGGCCAGGCTGGCGACAACGTCGGTGCGCTGATTCGCGGCGTCGGCCGTGAAGAAGTCGAGCGTGGCCAGGTTCTGGCGAAGCCCGGCTCGATCACGCCGCACACCGAGTTCACCTCGGAAGTGTACGTCCTGTCGAAGGACGAAGGCGGCCGTCACACGCCGTTCTTCGCGAACTATCGTCCGCAGTTCTACTTCCGCACCACCGACGTCACCGGTGAGGTTATCCTCCCCGAGGGCACCGAGATGGTCATGCCGGGCGACAACGTCCAGCTGTCGGTCAAGCTGATTGCCCCGATCGCCATGGACCCGGGTCTGCGCTTCGCAATTCGCGAAGGTGGCCGTACCGTCGGCGCAGGGGTTGTCGCGACGATCACAAAGTAATATAGGGCCGCGAGCCGCGCGATTCGGACCGATTCGCGCGGCTCGTAGCTTAAAGAATTTTGATGGCCGATCCGGCTTCCCTGCGGAAGTCGGAGCAGGCCATTTCGGCTCTTTCGCATCGTTAGACGGGATTCGACTGGAACAGTCATGGAAACGCAGAATATTCGCATTCGCCTGAAGGCCTTTGATCACCGCGTGCTCGATCAGGCCACCACCGACATTGCCGACACGGCACGTCGTACGGGCGCACTCATTCGCGGTCCGATCCCGCTTCCGACGCGTATTGAAAAATTCACCGTGAACCGCGGCCCGCATGTCGACAAAAAGTCGCGCGAGCAGTTCGAGGTGCGTACCCACAAGCGGCTGCTCGACATCGTGCAGCCCACCCCGCAGACGGTTGACGCGCTGATGAAGCTCGACCTCGCTGCGGGCGTGAACGTCGAAATCAAGTTGGCGTAAGCCAACGCAGCCCCGGCGAAAGCCGGGGTCTCTATCGGCAGGACACTTCGGTGACTGCATTGTCCGGCGCGATCCGGGCCGACGATAGGGTGGATACCGCCGGACCTCTTCTTCGGAAGAAATATGGTCCGGGCTGCGTCCCCCGTCTCGCCGCTTCTCCCACGGGGCGCGGCACCTCAGCCCGGACGGGGCGATGCATCGAAATTCTGGGCTGGGAGGGTTCTCGTCGAGGTTCGCCTTGATGGGGTCCCGCACGCCGTGCGGAATGGTCCGCCCGGCCTCTGTTGAGGAGTATGATCATGCGTACTGGCGTGATCGCGAAGAAAATGGGGATGACCCGCCTGTTTCAGGATGACGGCCGCCACGTGCCCGTCACCGTCCTGAGCCTCGAAGGCTGCCAAGTCGTCTCCGTGCGCGATAAAGAACGTGACGGCTATGTGGCCGTTCAACTCGGTGCTGGCTCGGCCAAGGCGAAGAACGTCGCCAAGCCGCAGCGCGGTGCCTATGGCAAGGCCGAAGTCGAGCCCAAGGCGAAGCTCGTCGAATTCCGCGTCGCCGACGACGCGACGCTCGACGTCGGCGCCGAACTGTCGGCCGACCATTTCGTTGCCGGCCAGATCGTCGACATCCAGGGCGTGACCCAGGGTAAGGGCTTTGCCGGTGCGATGAAGCGCTGGGGTTTCGGCGGTATGCGCGCGACCCACGGTGTTTCGATCAGCCACCGTGCGCATGGTTCGACCGGTAACCGCCAGGATCCGGGCCGCGTCTTCAAGAACAAGAAGATGGCCGGTCACATGGGCGCGCGTAACCGCACCCAGCAGAATCTCGAAATCGTCCGCACCGACGTCGAGCGCGGCCTTCTCTTCGTCAAGGGCTCGGTCCCTGGCTCGAAGGGCGGCTGGCTGCTCGTCCGCGATGCGGTGAAGCTGCCGCGTCATCCGGAGGCCCCCTATCCGGCGGGCGTCAAGAGCGCGGCCAATACCAACGATGCCCCGGTTGATGCACCGGTCGAAACGCCGGTTGAAGAAACCGTCGTCGACACCGCGGCCACCGACGGCGCACAGGAGTCCTGATCATGAAGGTCAAGGTTCAGACCCTCGACGGCAAGGCCGGCACCGACATCGATCTCAACGACGACGTCTTTGGTGTCGACGCGCGCGCCGACATCCTGCATCGCGTCGTTGCATGGCAGCTCGAAAAGCGCCGTGGCCCGGCTCGTGCCGCCCGCGAACGCAGCGATGTGTCGCGCACCGGCAAGAAGTTCGGTCGTCAGAAGGGCGGCGGTACCGCACGTCACGGCGATCGCAAGGCGCCGATCTTCATCGGCGGTGGTAAGGCGCATGGCCCCCGTGCCCGCACCTTCGGCCACTCGCTGAACAAGAAGATCCGCACCCTCGGCCTCAAGATGGCGCTCAGCGACAAGGCGAAGGGCGGCAAGCTCGTCGTTATCGATACGCTCGAGCTCAAGGACGCGAAGACCAAGGCGCTCGCCGGCAAGCTCGGCAAGCTCGAACTCGGCAATCGCGCCCTCTTCATCGACGGCGACGCGGTGCACGAAAGCTTCGCAATGGCATCGGCTAACCTGATCGGTGTCGACGCGCTGCCGGCGATCGGTGCCAATGTCTATGACATCATCCGTGCCGACACGCTGGTCCTGACCCGCGCGGCGGTCGAAAAGCTGGAGGCACGCTGCAATGGCTAAGGCAAAAACCATCGACGCGCGTCACTATGACGTGATCCTCGCTCCGGTGATCACCGAAAAGTCGACGCTGCTCAGCGAAAATAACGCGGTGGTGTTCAAGGTCGCGAACGACGCGACCAAGCCCGCCATCAAGGCCGCCGTCGAGGCGCTGTTCGATGTCAAGGTGATCGGCGTGAACACGCTCGTCACCAAGGGCAAGACCAAGCGCTGGAAGGGCAAGCCCTACACCCGCAGCGACGTGAAGAAGGCGATCGTTCGTCTGGCCGAAGGCCAGTCGATCGACGTCACCACCGGCGTCTGATTGTAGGGAAAGGCAGAGAAAATGGCACTTAAATCCTATAATCCGACGAGCCCCGCGCAGCGCGGCCTGATCCTCGTCGACAAATCGTCGCTGTGGAAGGGCAAGCCCGTCAAGGCGCTGACCGAAGGCAAGCGCAAGACCGGTGGCCGCAACAACAAGGGTCATGTGACCTCGCGCGGCATCGCCGGCGGCCACAAGCAGAAGTACCGCTTCATCGACTTCAAGCGTCGCAAGTGGGACATGCCGGCTGTTGTCGAGCGTCTGGAATATGACCCGAACCGCACCGCGTTCATCGCGCTCGTCAAGTACGAAGACGGTGAAGTGGCTTACATCCTGGCGCCGCAGCGTCTGGCTGTTGGCGACACCGTCGTCGCGGGCAAGAAGACCGACGTGAAGCCGGGCAATGCGATGGAACTGTCGCAGATGCCGGTCGGCACGATCGTGCACAACATCGAGATGAAGCCGGGCAAGGGTGGCCAGATCGCCCGTTCGGCTGGCACCTATGCACAGGTCGTCGGTCGTGACCGCGGTCTCGTCATCGTGCGTCTCGGTTCGGGCGAACAGCGTTACATCCGCGGCGAATGCATGGGCACGGTGGGTGCGGTGTCGAACCCCGACAACCAGAACACCAACCTCGGCAAGGCCGGCCGCAACCGCTGGCTCGGCAAGCGTCCGCTGACGCGCGGTGTCGCAAAGAACCCGGTCGATCACCCGCATGGCGGCGGCGAAGGCCGCACCTCGGGCGGCCGTCACCCGGTTACCCCGTGGGGCAAGCCGACGAAGGGTGCGCGTACGCGCCACAACAAGTCGACCGACAAGATGATCATCCGGTCGCGTCACGCGAAGAAGAAGAGGTAAGCCATGGCTCGCTCGGTCTGGAAGGGTCCGTTCGTGGACCTCCATCTGCTCAAGAAAGCCGAAACGGCCCAGGACGGCGGCAGCTCTGCCCCGATCAAGACCTGGTCGCGCCGGTCCACCATCCTCCCGCAGTTCGTGGGCCTGACCTTCAACGTCTACAACGGCCGCAAGTTCGTGCCGGTGTCGGTCAATGAAGACATGGTCGGCATGAAGCTGGGTGAATTTGCGCCGACGCGCTTCTTCCCCGGCCACGCGGCTGACAAGAAGGGCAAACGCTAATGGGCAAGGAAAAGTCCCCCCGCCGCGTTGCGGACAATGAGGCGCTCTCGGTCGGCACGCAGATTCGCGGTTCGGCGCAGAAGCTCAACCTCGTTGCCGCGCTGATCCGCGGCCGCAAGGTCGAAGACGCGATGAACATCCTCACCTTCTCGAAGAAGGCGATGGCTGTCGACGTGCGCAAGGTTCTCGCCAGCGCCGTCGCCAACGCGGAAAACAACCACAACCTCGACGTTGATGCGCTCGTCATCAAGGAAGCCAGCGTCGGCAAGTCGATCTCGATGAAGCGCTGGCACGCTCGTGGCCGCGGCAAGTCGACCCGGATCGTCAAGCCGTTCAGCCGCATCCGCATTGTCGTGCGCGAACAGGAAGAAGAGGCGTAAGATGGGCCAGAAGAGCAATCCGATCGGCCTGCGCCTGCAGGTCAACCGCACCTGGGACAGCCGCTGGTTCGCCGAAGGCCAGGACTATGGCCGCATGCTTGTCGAAGATCTGAAGATCCGCAAGTTTGTGTTCAAGCACCTGCCGCAGGCCGCGATCTCGAAGGTCGTGATCGAGCGTCCGGCGAAGCTGTGCCGCGTGTCGATCTATGCCGCCCGTCCGGGTGTCATCATCGGCAAGAAGGGCGCGGACATCGAAAAGCTGCGCAAGCAGCTCGGCGCGATGACGGGCAGCGACGTGTCGCTGAACATCGTCGAAATCCGCAAGCCCGAAGTCGACGCCAAGCTCGTCGGCCAGGGTATTGCCGACCAGCTCGAACGCCGCGTCGCGTTCCGCCGTGCCATGAAGCGCGCCGTTCAGTCGGCGATGCGTCTGGGCGCCGAAGGCATCCGCATCAACTGCGCGGGCCGTCTCGGCGGCGCGGAAATCGCGCGTACCGAATGGTATCGCGAAGGCCGCGTGCCGCTGCACACGCTGCGCGCCAATGTCGATTATGCCGAGGCCGAAGCCCACACCGCCTATGGCGTGTGCGGGATCAAGGTCTGGATCTTCAAGGGCGAGATCCTTGGTCACGACCCGATGGCAACCGACCGTCTGATGCTCGATGCACAGACGACCGGTGTCCGTCCGGCCCGTGAAGATCGCCGCTAAGGACTGCTGACATGCTGCAACCGAAAAAAACCAAGTTCCGCAAGGCCTTCAAGGGCCGCATCCATGGCAATGCCAAGGGCGGTACCAGCCTGAACTTCGGCTCCTACGGGCTGAAGGCGATGGAACCCGAGCGGATCACCGCACGCCAGATCGAGGCGGCTCGCCGTGCGATCAGCCGCGCGATCAAGCGTCAGGGCCGTTTGTGGATCCGCATCTTCCCCGACGTCCCCGTGTCGTCGAAGCCTGCCGAAGTCCGTATGGGTAAGGGCAAGGGTTCGCCGGAATTCTGGGCCGCGCGCGTGAAGCCGGGTCGCATCCTGTTCGAACTCGACGGCGTTCCCGGCCCCGTGGCCGCGCTGGCGTTCGAACGCGCCGCGATGAAGCTGCCGATCAAGACGAAGGTGATCGCCCGACTCGGCGACACCTCGCACCTGGAGGGCTAAGGACATGGCCAAGACCGAAGATTTCAAGGCCAAGACCGACGACCAGCTCGCCGAACAGCTTGGCGAACTGAAGCGCGAGGCGTTCAACCTCCGCTTCCAGGCGGCCACCGGCCAGCTTGAAAAGGCCTCACGCGTCAAGGAAGTGCGTCGTTCGATCGCGCGCATCAAGACGCAGCAGACCGAGCGTTCGCGCTCGGCCGCGAAGTAAGGAGACTATCGATGCCGAAGCGCATTCTGACCGGTACGGTGGTGTCCGACAAGGGCGACAAGACCGTCGTGGTGAAGGTCGAACGGAAGGTGAAGCACCCTCTGTACGGCAAGATCATCCGCCGTTCGAAAAAGTATCACGCCCACGATGAGGACAACGCCATCAAGGCTGGCGAAACCGTCCGCATCGAGGAAACGAAGCCGATTTCGAAGCTGAAGACGTGGAAGGTGCTCGACAAGGTCGACACCCACAGCAAGCCCAAAACGGCTGCTGACGCCTAAGCTGATTTTCACGGAACCGCCGGGGCATCCCGGTAGGCCAAAAAAGAAGGAAATGCATCGATGATCCAGATGCAGTCACAATTGGAAGTCGCTGACAACAGCGGTGCCAAGCGCGTCCAGTGCATCAAGGTGCTGGGCGGGTCGAAGCGTCGTACTGCCGGCGTCGGCGACGTGATCGTCGTGTCGATCAAGGAAGCTCAGCCCCGCGGCAAGGTGAAGAAGGGTGACGTGCATCGCGCTGTCATCGTTCGCACTGCCAAGGACGTGCGCCGCGCCGATGGCTCGGTCATCCGTTTCGACAGCAACGCCGCCGTGCTCGTCAACAAGAACGAGGAGCCGATCGGCACCCGTATCTTCGGCCCCGTCGTCCGCGAACTGCGCGGCCGTGGCTATATGAAGATCATCAGCCTGGCGCCGGAGGTGCTCTGACCATGGCGAACAAGATCAAGAAGGGCGACACGGTTGTCATCCTGTCCGGCAAGGACAAGGGCAAGACCGGCGAAGTGACGCAGAGCCTGCCGAAAGACGGCAAGGTCGTCGTCGCGGGCGTCAATGTCATCACGCGTCACCGCAAGCCGAGCCAGACCAACCCGCAGGGCGGCCTGGAACGCAAGGAAGCGCCGCTGTTCGCAAGCAAGGTTGCGCTGGCCGATCCCAAGACCGGCAAGCCGACGCGCGTTCGTTTTGAAACCAAGGACGGCAAGAAGGTCCGCGTGGCCGTGAAGTCCGGGGAGACGATCAATGGCTGATAACTACACCCCGCGCATGCGCAAGCGCTACGACGATGTGATCGTCAAGGCGATGACCGAGAAGTTCGGTTACAAGAATGCGATGGAAGTGCCGAAGATCGAAAAGATCGTGCTCAACATGGGCGTCGGTGAAGCCACGCAGGACAAGAAGAAGGTCGAATCGGCCGCTGCCGAGATGGAACTCATCGCCGGCCAGAAGCCTGTCGTGACCAAGGCGAAGAAGTCGATCGCACAGTTCAAGCTGCGCGAAGGTATGCCGATCGGCTGCAAGGTGACCCTGCGCCGCGAACGCATGTACGAATTCCTCGACCGTCTGATCACGATCGCAATGCCGCGCATCCGCGACTTTCGCGGCGTGTCGGCGACCAGCTTCGACGGCCGTGGCAACTATGCCATGGGCCTGAAAGAGCAGATCATCTTCCCCGAGATCAACTATGACCGCATCGATCAGGTGCGCGGCATGGACGTGATCGTCACCACCACCGCCCGTACGGATGAAGAAGCCCGCGAACTGCTCAAGCTGTTCGGCTTCCCCTTCCCGATCGAAGCGCAGGAAAAGGAAGCCGCCTGATCCCCTCGGGATCTGGCAGGCTCTTTCAAGAAGGAAAGAGAACTTAAGTCATGGCGAAACTGAGTTCGATGAACAAGAACGAGCGTCGCAAGCAGCTGGTGAAGAAGTACGCCGGCCGTTACGCGAAGCTGAAGGCGATTGCGGCGGACACGTCGCTCGACGAGAGCGAGCGTCTGATCGCACGCCTCAAGATGGCGGAAATCCCGCGCAATGGTAACCCGACCCGCATCCGTAACCGGTGCGAACTCACGGGCCGCCCGCGCGCCTATTATCGCAAATTCCGGCTTTGCCGTATCCAGCTCCGCGATCTGGCCAACAAGGGCCTGATCCCCGGTGTTGTGAAGTCGAGCTGGTAAGGGACTGACAAGATGGCAATGACCGATCCCCTGGGTGATATGCTCACCCGCATCCGCAACGGCCAGCAGGCGAAGAAGGACAGCGTCCTGACGCCGGCTTCGACGCTGCGTGTCCGCGTTCTCGATGTTCTCCAGCGCGAAGGCTATATCCGCGGCTACAGCGAAGAAGCGCTGGGCGCGAAGGGCCAGCACAAGGGCATTCGCATCGAGCTGAAATATTTCGAAGGCCAGCCGGCGATCCGCCACGTGGCTCGCGTTTCGAAGCCCGGCCGCCGCGTCTATTCGGGTTCGAAAGAACTTCCGATCGTGCGCAACGGCCTGGGTATCACCATCGTGTCGACCCCGCGCGGCGTCCTGTCGGATGCCGAAGCACGCGAACATAATGTCGGCGGCGAAGTGCTGGCGGAGGTGTTCTGATGTCGCGCATTGGTAAAAAGGCAGTTTCGATCCCCAGCGGCGTCACCGCCGCGATCGACGGCGGTCAGCTGTCGGTCAAGGGACCGAAGGGCACGCTCGCGATTCCGCTTTCCGACAACATCAAATATGAAGTCGCCGAAGGCAGCATCTCGGTCCAGCCCGCCAACGCAACCCGCGAAGCGCGTGCGTTCTGGGGTATGCAGCGTACGCTGGTCCAGAACCTGATCACGGGCGTGACCGAAGGCTTCACCAAGGTCCTCGAAATCACCGGTGTCGGCTATCGCGCCAACGCACAGGGCAAGAATCTGAAGCTGCAGCTCGGCTACAGCCACGATGTCGATTACGCGGTGCCCGAAGGCATCGAGATCAAGACGCCGGACAACACGACGATCGAGATCAGCGGTATCGACAAGCAGAAGGTCGGCCAGGTCGCGGCGGAAATCCGCCGTTGGCGTAAGCCCGAACCCTATAAGGGCAAGGGCATCAAATATCGCGGCGAGTACATCTTCCGCAAAGAAGGCAAGAAGAAGTAAGCCATGGCACATCTTACCCCTTTCCAAAAACGCCGCCAGCGCGTTCGTACCGCTCTCCGTCAGCGCGCTGCCGGGCGTCCGCGCCTTTCGGTGCACCGTTCGGGCCGTCACATCTATGCGCAGCTCATCGATGACGCTGCCGGCGCGACGCTGGCTTCGGCCTCGACGCTCGACAAGGATGTCCGCGGCAAGACCGGCGCGACGACCGCGGCTGCCGCCGACGTCGGCAAGCGCCTCGCCGCTGCCGCCAAGAAGGCGGGCGTGACGCAGGTCGTGTTCGACCGCGGCGGTTTCCTGTTCCACGGGCGCATCAAGGCGCTGGCCGACGCGGCTCGCGAAGGCGGATTGGAGTTCTGATTATGGCAGACGAAGTACAGAACGTCGAAGGCGCTCCCGAAGCAGCCCCCACCGATGGCCAGGCTCCGCGCCGCGGCCGTGGCGGTGGCCGCGATGGTGGCCGTGGCGGTCGTGACGGTGGCCGTGGCCGCCGCGACGATCGTCGCCCGCGCGACGAAGAGGGTGGCGAAGAGCTGATCGAAAAGCTCGTCCACATCAACCGCGTCTCGAAGACCGTGAAGGGCGGCAAGCGCTTCGGTTTTGCCGCGCTCGTCGTCGTCGGCGACGGCAAGGGCCGTGCCGGTTTCGGTCATGGCAAGGCGCGCGAAGTGCCCGAAGCCATCTCGAAGGCGACTGCTGCGGCAAAGAAGGCGATGATTCGCGTTCCGCTGCGCGACGGCCGCACGCTGCACCATGATGGCCGCGGCCATTTCGGTGCCGGCAATGTGACGCTGCGTTCGGCACCCGCCGGTACCGGCATCATCGCCGGTGGCCCGATGCGCGCCGTGTTCGAATCGCTGGGCGTTGCCGACGTCGTGACCAAGTCGGTCGGCACCTCGAACCCCTACAACATGATCCGTGCGACCTTCGAAGCACTCGGCGAACAGACCAGCCCGAAGTCGGTCGCGCAGCGTCGCGGCAAGAAGGTTTCGGACCTGATCAAGCGTGGCGGTTCGTCCGACCGCGCAGCCGAGGCGGAAGCCGCGGCGGTGACGGAGTAAGACCATGGCCGACAAGAAGATCAAGATCCGCCAGATCGGTTCGCCGATCCGTCGTCCCAAGAGCCAGCGCGCAATCCTGACCGGCCTCGGCCTGGGCAAGATGAACCGCGAGGTCGAACTGGTCGACACCCCCGAAGTGCGCGGCATGATCCGCAAGCTTCCGCACATGGTCGAAGTCGTCGAGGGCTGAGCCCCTCGCGACCCGACCCCTATCTATCAGCGCGATAAAAGCGAAAGCGAGTGCAATGACTATCAAACTCAACGAACTTCGTGACAACAATGGCGCCCGCAAGGGCCGTATGCGCGTCGGACGCGGCATCGGTTCGGGTAAGGGCAAGACCGCCGGCCGCGGCCAGAAGGGTCAAAAGGCCCGCAGCGGCGTCGCGATCAACGGCTTCGAGGGCGGTCAGATGCCGCTCCACATGCGCATCCCGAAGCGCGGCTTCAACAACATCTTCGCGAAGGACTTCGCGATCGTGAACCTCGGTCAGGTGCAGAAGCTGATCGACGAGAAGAAGCTCGACGCCAAGGCCGTTGTCGATCACGCCGCGCTCAAGGCTGCTGGCGTCGCCCGCGGCGGCAAGGACGGCGTCCGCCTCCTCGCCAAGGGCGAGCTGACCGCAAAGCTGAATTTCGCCGTTGCCGGCGCGTCGAAGGGCGCGATCGAAGCGGTCGAGAAGGCCGGCGGCAAGGTCGAACTGCCCGAAGCGAAGCCCGAAGGCGACGGCAAGAAGGCCCAGCGCCGCGCCAAAGCCAAGGCGGAATAATCAAGGCAAAGGGGCGGCTCGGAACACGATCCGCCCCTTCGTCGTTTGACGATCCCTTATTTCCCGTTCGAAGCGAACGGATGAAGCAGCCGGTATCGACGAGCTGCGTTGCAAAATAGGCCTTTCCCCTTGCGCTTCGCCACCGCCGAACGCACATAGGCGCCGGGTCGCGGGGGGCGCGGTCCGGAATATCCGAGGAAAACACCCATGGCCTCTCGCGCCGACCAGCTTGCTTCCAACCTGAACTTTTCGAAGTTCGGTCAGGCGACCGAACTCAAGAACCGCATCTGGTTCACGATCGGCGCGCTGATCGTCTTCCGCTTCCTGTCGTTCGTGCCGCTCCCGGGGGTCGATCCCGTTGCGCTGGCGTCGCTCTACAGCCAGGCCGCATCGGGCGGCGTCCTCGACATCTTCAACACCTTCTCGGGCGGCAGCCTTGAGCGCATGAGCATCATCGCGCTCGGCGTCATGCCCTATATCACGGCGTCGATCGTCGTGCAGCTGGCGGCCGCACTGTCGCCCAGCCTCGCCGCACTCAAGAAAGAGGGCGAAAGCGGGCGCAAGAAGCTCAATCAATATACGCGTTACGGCACGGTCTTCCTGACCGCGATCCAGGGCTATTTCATTGCCGTCGGGCTTGAATCGCTCGGCGCGAGCCAGGGCATTGCGGCGGTCGTCGACCCCGGCATGATGTTCCGCATCGGCGCGGTGATCAGCATCGTCGGCGGCACGCTCTTCCTGATGTGGCTCGGCGAACAGATCACCAGCCGCGGTATCGGCAACGGCGTGTCGCTGATCATCATGGCGGGCATCCTTGCCCAGCTGCCGCGCAGCTTTGCGCAGATGTTCACGCAGGTGCGCGAAGGCTCGATGGGCGGCGGCACGATTATCGCGGTGCTCGGCGGCGCGATCGTCATCATCGCCTTCATCAGCTTCATGGAGCGCGCGCAGCGCCGCGTCCTCGTCCAGTATCCGAAGCGCGCGACGCAGCGCGGCGTGATGCAGGCCGACCGCAGCCATCTGCCGCTGAAGGTCAACACCGCAGGCGTGATTCCGCCGATCTTCGCTTCGTCGCTGCTACTGATGCCGCTGACGATCACGCAGATGATGGGACAGAATGTTCAGGGCGACACCGCGACGGGTGATTTCCTGATCACGCTCAACCAGTATCTCGCGCACGGGCAGCCGCTCTACATGGCGCTCTATGCCGCGGGCATCATCTTCTTCTGCTTCTTCTACGTCGCGGTCGTCTTCAATCCCGAGGAAACCGCCGACAATCTGAAGCGCCAGAACGGCTTCATCCCCGGCATCCGCCCGGGCAAGAACACCGCCGCCTATCTCGATTTCGTGCTCACGCGCATCACGGTGCTCGGCGCGGCCTATCTGGCGGCAATCTGTCTGGTCCCCGAATATTTCATCGCGGGATCGGGCCTGCCGTTCCAGCTCGGCGGCACCAGCCTGCTGATTATCGTCAACGTGACGATCGACACGATCAGCCAGATCCAGAGCCACATGCTCGCACATCAATATGGCGACCTCATCAAGAAGGCCAAATTGAAGGGCGGCGTTGCACGGCGCTGATACCGCCGCTACGCGATTCTCTCACAGGGCAGGGGAAACAGGGGTCGTTATGACGCTGAATATCATTTTGCTTGGGCCGCCGGGGGCGGGCAAGGGAACGCAGGCGGTGCGCCTCGAGGACGAGCATGGAATGATCCAGCTCTCGACCGGCGACATGCTTCGCGCCGCGGTCAAGGCGGGCACGCCGATCGGGTTGCAGGCGAAAGCGGTGATGGACGCCGGCGAACTCGTCTCGGACGAAATCGTATCGGGGCTGATTGGCGAACGGCTCGACCAGCTCGGTGCCGATGTCTCGGTGATCTTCGACGGTTATCCCCGCACCGCGGCACAGGCCGAGGCGCTCGACACGATCCTGTCGGCGCGCGGCCGCAAGCTCGACCATGTGATCGAGCTGCAGGTCGAGGAAGACGCGCTCGTCGACCGCATCACCGGCCGCTTCAGCTGCGCCAAATGCGGCGCGGGCTATCATGACCGCTACAAGCTGCCCAAGGTGGACAATGTTTGCGACGTTTGCGGCAGCGACGAATTCAAGCGCCGTCCCGACGATAACGAGGAAACGGTGCGTACGCGCATGGCGGAATATCGCGCCAAGACCGCGCCGATCCTTCCGATCTACGAAGCGCGCGGCATCGTGACGCACGTCGACGGGATGGCGCCGATCGATCAGGTCAACGACGCGATCGAAACGATCCTCGCGGGCTGAGGCTAGCCAGTTCCTCCGGCGCCGGTTATTGAGACGCCAGGGGGAACAGGCTGATGGCAATTTCCAGATATCTTGCGGGCGCGGCTATCGTTGGCGCGCTCGCGTTTGCGCCGATGGTGGCCGCGAAGGTCGTCGACCAGAGCGAGGCCGGCTTTACCGTTGCGCACACCGCGCAGGTCGCCGCCACGCCCGCCGACGTGTGGAAAATGCTCCGTATGCCGCAAAGCTGGTGGTCGAAGGACCATAGCTGGTCGGGCGATGCCGCGAACTTCTGGCTCGACCAGCAAGCAGGCGGTTGTTTCTGTGAGAAATTGCCCGATACGGGGGCGGGCGTCGGCAGCGTCCAGCACGCGCGCATCCTCTTTTCGAAACCGAACCAGCTTCTCCGTCTCTCGGGCGCGTTCGGCCCGCTACAGGGCGAGGCGCTGAACGGCACGCTGACGATCCAGATCAAGGAGACGCCGACGGGCAGCGCGCTGCGCTTCGATTATGTCGTTGGCGGTTATATGCGCTTCAAGGTCGCCGATATCGCACCGGCGGTCGACAAGGTGATCGGCGAGCAGCTTCTCGGCCTTGCCAATGCGCTCGGCGGCGCGCTTCCTCCGACGCGCGACGAAAAGGCGGCGGAAAAGCCGAAGGCCGATGCGCCGGCGAAGGATGAACCGGGGCTCGACGCGGCGGTCGCCGATCTGGTTGAGAAGGAGCCGGAACCGGCACCCGACGAGCGTTAGGCGTCGGGTTTTCCGCGCAATTTTGCGAGTGCCGCAAACGGACCGGCGGCCTCTTCGCTGAGCACGCCCTTTTCGGCGAGAATACGCGTCGCGTCGGGGTGACGCGGGAAGGGATCGAGCGCCAGCGAGAGGGTCTGCACCGCGGCTTCGCCGAGGTCTATCCGGTCGCCGTCGAGCGGCAGCAGGTCGAGGTCTTCGCTCCCGATCTCGATCTCGTCATCCTCGCTGGCGGGCGCGTCCACATCGCGCAGGAAGCGAAGGTCAAAGGCTTCGGCGAGCGTCGCGGGGACGGGCAGGTCGGTCGCGGCGCAGGCCTGTACGACGTCGGCGCTGACTTCGCCTTTGGCCGCGATGCCGCCCGCAACTACGCGGACCTCGGCCGAGAGCGAGAAGCGGTTGAGCGCGACGAGGCCGAGCCGGCGCGCGATAGCCTCGCGGGCATCGGCGTCGGCCTCAACCGCAATCGTGCGGCCATGCGCGGCATCGGCGAGCGTCACGATCAGCGGGAACTCGGATGTGGTCACGGCCGCGCCCCCTCCAGCCGATCGGCGACGATGAGGTCGGACACCGGGATCGCCGCAAGCTGGCTGCGCAACGCCGCGACTTCGGCCATCACATGCGCGATCCCCGCTTCGGCGGGTTCCGTCCCGCGCCACAGGTTGCGGACCAGCGCGGCGCGCAATTCGTCCGACCCGTCGATGGCGCGATAGGCCCCGAGCCGGCCGCCGAGCGCGCTCATCATCCGTCCGACCTGCTTGCCGACCACCATGTCGCCGAAACCGATCTGGCGCATCTGGCCGTCCATGTCGTTTACGAACAATTCGGTGAGCTGAACGCCGGCGATCCCCTGCGCCGGGTCTTCGTCGATCCGGTGGAGGACGAGCGCCAGCACGAGGCTGATCATGTCGAACCGGCCATCGAGCGTGTCGGGGACGGTGCCTTCGGCATACCAGTGCGGCGCGCGCGCGGCGGCGACGACGGCGTTCCACAGCGCGCGGCGTGCCTCGCGCGGATCGGGCTGCGGACGAAAGATGTTGCGGAGCGAGAACATGGGTTCCGCTTAGGCGCATTCGTGCCGCCGGAAAAGAGGCGCAAACGCACCGCTGGCTCGATGCTCCGGTCAGCTTGTGGCAAGCTTTGCCGCGGCACAAGCGGCTTGTGCGCGCTATCCGCTTGCGGTTAAGAGGCGCGAGAGCCAGCGCCGACCGCCGGGAGATGCGGCGGACAGGCGCAACGGAGATATTTGATGCCGAATTCGATCCTTTCGTTTCCTGCCCGGCGCACGCGCCTCGTCGTGCTCGGCCTCGCCGTCGCCATCGCCACCAGCGGCTGCGCGCAGCTCAAGGGACGGCAGGGCTATGTCGTCGACCCGCTGCTGACCGAAGCGATCACCCCCGGTGTCGACAATCGCGAATCGGTTGAAAAGACGCTCGGCCGCCCGACCTTCGTCGGCCAGTTCAGCAACAATGAATATTATTATGTGTCGCGCGAAACGCGCCAGCTCGCTTTCGCCAAGCCGCGCCCGGTCGAGCAGCAGGTGTTGCGCGTTCGTTTCGATGCCGCCGGCAACGTCGCCGCGGTCGATCGCACCGGCCTCGAACTGGTAAGCAAGATCAGCCCCGAAGGCGACAAGACCCCGACGCTCGGTCGTCACCGCAGCTTCTTCGAAGATATCTTCGGCAACATTGGCGCCGTGGGCGCGCCGGGTGCCGGCGCACCGGCGGGACGGTAAAGCCCGAAGGCACGACAATGGACTAAAAAGCGGCGGCGCCCCAAGGCTCCGCCGCTTTTTTCTTATTGCGCGATGCCGCCCGCCGCGAGCACCGCTAGCGTGACGAGATCCGACGCCGTCGACGCCATCGTCGCGACCTGCACCGGCTTTTCCATGCCGACGAGCATCGGGCCGATCACCGCGCCGCCGCCGAGTTCGCGGAGCAGCTTGGCGGACAAATTGGCCGATTGCAGTCCGGGCATGACAAGCACGTTCGCGGGTCCCGACAGGCGGCAGAAGGGATAATTCTTCATCACCTTTTCGTTGAGCGCGACGTCGGGCGCCATTTCGCCTTCATATTCGAAGCCGGGCTTCCGCTGGTCGAGGATCGACACCGCTTCGCGAATGCTCTCGAGCCAGCTGCCTTCCGGGTTGCCGAAGGTCGAGTAAGAGAGGAAGGCGACGCGCGGTTCGTGGCCCATGCGCCGCGCGACTTGCGCGGTACGCTCGGCGATATCGGCGAGCATCTCGGCGGTCGGCCGCTCGTTGACCGTGGTGTCGGCCATGAAGATGGTGTGATGCTGGTCGACGAGAACATGGATGCCGAACGGCGTCTTGCCCTCGGCATGGTCGATCACGCGCCGGATTTCGCGCATCGACTGCGAATAGGTGCGCGTCGTGCCGGTAATCATCGCATCGCCGAGCCCCATCTTGAGCAGCAGCGAGCCGAAGATGTTGCGGTCGCGGTTGACCATCCGTTCGACGTCGCGGCGGAGGTATCCGCGCCGCTGCAGCCGCTCGTAAAGCATGTCGACCATCTGCGGCACATGCGGCGAATTGACGCTGTTGTGGACCTCGAAGCTTTCGGCGTCGGCGACGCCCATCGCGCGCAGCTTGTCGTGCAGCCCCTCGCGCCCGACGAGCACGGGAATCCCGTAACCGCCGTCGCGGAACTGGATTGCGGCGCGCAGCACGACTTCCTCTTCGCCCTCGGCAAAAACGACGCGCTTCGGATTGTTGCGCGCGGCTTCATAGGCGAGCGTGAGTACCGAGGTCGTCGGGTTGAGCCGCGCGCGGAGCTGCGTGCGATAATCGTCGAGATTCTCGATCGGGCGCTGTGCGACACCGGTCTTCATCGCGGCTTCGGCAACCGCAGCGGGCACGATTTCCATCAGCCGCGGGTCGAAGGGCGAGGGGATGATATATTCGGGGCCGAAGCTTGAGGCGCGCCCACCATACGCCGCGGCGACTTCCTCCGGAACCTGCTGGCGCGCAAGGTCGGCGATCGCATAGGCGGCCGCGATCTTCATCTCTTCGTTGATCGCGGTCGCATGGACGTCGAGAGCGCCGCGGAAGATGAAGGGGAAGCAGAGGACGTTGTTGACCTGGTTCGGATAGTCCGAGCGTCCGGTCGCGATGATCGCGTCGGGTCGGGCTGCCCTCGCATCGGGGGGCGAGATTTCGGGATCGGGATTCGCCATCGCGAAGATGATCGGCGCGGGCGCCATGTCCTTCACCATCTCGGGCTTCAGCGCGCCCGCGGCCGACAGGCCGAGGAAGACGTCGGCGCCGACGAGCGCTTCGGTCAGGTCGCGCGCTTCGGTCGGAACCGCATGCGCCGATTTCCACTGGTCCATTCCGTCGGTACGGCCCTGATAGATCGTACCCTTGCGGTCGCACATGATGACATTTTCGTGCCGCACGCCCATCGCCTTGATCAGTGCAGTGCACGCGATTGCCGCCGCGCCGGCGCCGTTGACGACGACCTTCACCGTCGCAAGGTCACGCCCCGTCAGATAACAGGCGTTGATCAGGCCCGCGGCGGTGATGATTGCGGTGCCGTGCTGGTCGTCATGGAACACGGGGATGTTCATGCGTTCCTTGAGCGCCGCCTCGATGATGAAGCAGTTCGGTGCAGCGATATCTTCGAGATTGATGCCGCCGAAGCTCGGGGCGAGCAGTTCGACCGCCTCGATAAAGCGCTGGGGATCTTCGGTGTCGACTTCGAGGTCGATCGAATCGACGTCGGCGAAGCGCTTGAACAGCACCGCCTTGCCTTCCATCACCGGCTTCGACGCGAGCGCGCCAAGATTGCCGAGACCGAGGATCGCGGTGCCGTTCGAGATCACCGCGACCAGATTGCCCTTGATCGTGTAATCATAGGCTTTCGCGGGATCTTCTGCGATCGCCTTCACCGGAACGGCGACGCCGGGCGAATAGGCAAGGCTGAGGTCGCGCTGGGTTGCCATCGGTTTCGACGCGACGATCTCGATTTTCCCGGGCCGCCCATATTCGTGGTAAAGCAGGGCCTCGCGGTCCGAAAACTGTACCTTGCTGCCGCTGTCCATCATTAATCCTCTCAACTGATCCACAAGCTGCGCGCCCGAGCCCTTTCCCTAACGTCGCCTTGGCGAAATGGAACCCGCGAATCGCGCGCGCGTCTTGCCACGGCCCTATATCCATCCCAAAGCATGTCGCATGCCTGTCACTGCCCGCTCCGCTGCCAATTCGAATAGCCCCGCGCCTGCCGCTACGCCGATGATGGCGCAATATTGGTCGCTGAAGGCCAGGGCGGGCGACTGCCTGCTCTTTTATCGCATGGGCGACTTTTTCGAATTGTTCTTTGACGATGCGAAGGCGGCCGCCGCGACGCTCGACATCGCGCTGACGTCGCGCGGCGAACATGACGGGCAGCCGGTGGCGATGTGCGGCGTGCCGGTGCATGCCGCCGAATCCTATCTCGCGCGGTTGATCCGCGCCGGTCACCGCGTCGCGATCGCCGAACAGGTCGAGACTCCCGCCGAAGCGAAAGCACGTGGCGGGTCGAAGGCGCTCGTCGCGCGCGACATCGTGCGCTTCGTCACCGCCGGCACGCTGACCGAGGAAAGCCTGCTCGAAGGGCGTAGTGCGAACCGGCTCGCCGCGCTGGCGCAGATCGGCAGCGACGGCGAGGTGGCGATTGCGGCCGCCGATATCTCGACCGGCCGCTTCGAGGTGGTCGCAGTGCCGGCGCTGGCGGTCGATGCCGAACTGGCCCGGCTCGCGCCGTCCGAATTGCTGCTCAGCGAGGCGGCCGATGCGTTGCCGATTTCGTCGGCGCGCCAGCTCGTCCGGCGTCCGGCATCGGATTTTTCGAGCACGAGCGCGCAGAAACGCCTCGAAAGCTTTTTCGGCGTCCAGACACTCGACGGCTTCGGCCAGTTCTCCCGCGGGGAGGTCGCCGCGATGGGGGCGCTGATCGCCTATCTCGACCATGTCGGGACCGGCGGGCCGACCTTCCTCCAGCCGCCGGTGCGTCACCTTGCGTCGGGGCGGATGGCAATCGACGCGGCAACGCGCGAGAGCCTTGAACTCGTCCGCACCATGGCGGGCGCGCGCGACGGCAGCCTGCTCGGCACGATCGACCGCACCGTTACCGCGGCGGGGGGGCGCCTGCTCGCCGACGATCTTGCCAGCCCGCTGACCGACAAGGCCACGATTCTCGATCGGCTTGACCTCGTCGATGGACTCGCACGCGATGCGCTGTGGCGCGGCGAACTGCGCTCGGCGCTGCGAGCGCTGCCCGATGCCGGGCGCGCTCTCGGCCGCCTCGTTGCGGGCCGCGGCGGACCGCGCGACCTTGCGCAGCTTCGCGACGCGCTGGGCGGCGCGCGACTCCTGCGCGAGCATCTCGCACGCCGCGTCGACCTGCCGCCGCTGCTCGCGCGGCTGCTTCCCGGACTCGACGGCCATGGCGCGCTCGTCGACGAACTGACGCGCGCGCTGATCGAAACCCCGCCGGTCGACGCCGCGCAGGGCGGCTATGTTGCCGAGGGCTATGACCATGCGCTCGATGCGCTACGCGAAACCGCGCGCGACGGGCGCAAGGCGATCGCCGCGCTTGAGGCCGACTATCGCGACCGCACCGGCATCGCCTCACTCAAAATTCGCCACAATGGCGTGCTCGGCTACCATGTCGAGGTGCCCGCGAAGCATGCCGATGCGCTGATGGCACCCGAATCGGGCTTCATCCATCGCCAGACGCTCGCGGGCGTGGTGCGCTTCAACTCGTCGGATCTGCACGAAGCGGCGAGCCGGGTGACGCAGGCGGGGGTGCATGCGGTCGCCGCCGAGGCCGCGCATCTCGAATCGCTCACTGACGCAGCGATCGCGCGGCGCGAGGCGATTGCCGCCTCGTGCGACGTGCTCGCGCGGATCGATGTCGCTGCCGCGCTCGCGGACCATGCGATGAGTCACAATTGGTGCCGTCCTGACCTTGCCGACGATCCGTGCCTCCACGTGACCGGTGGCCGGCATCCCGTGGTCGAGGCGGCGCTTGCGAAATCGGGCGAGCGTTTCGTGCCCAATGATGTGTCCTTGTCGGAACGCGACCGGCTCTGGCTCGTCACCGGCCCGAACATGGGCGGTAAATCGACCTTCCTGCGCCAAAATGCGCTGATCGTCGTGCTCGCGCAGGCGGGCGGGTTCGTGCCCGCTGCCGCCGCGCGGCTCGGGCTCGTCGACCGGCTGTTCAGCCGTGTCGGTGCCAGCGACAATCTCGCGCGCGGGCGCTCGACCTTCATGGTCGAAATGGTCGAAACCGCGGCGATCCTGGCGCAGGCGACCCCGCAAAGCTTCGTCATCCTCGACGAGGTCGGGCGCGGTACCTCGACCTATGACGGGCTCGCGCTCGCTTGGTCGGTGGTCGAGGCGGTGCATGAAGTGAACAAGTGCCGCTGCCTCTTCGCGACGCATTATCACGAGCTCACGCGGCTCGCCGAAACGCTGAACGCGCTCTCGCTCCACCATGTTCGCGCGCGCGAATGGCAGGGCGATCTTGTCCTGCTCCACGAAGTCGCCGAAGGCCCCGCCGACCGCAGTTACGGGCTCGCGGTCGCGCGGCTCGCCGGTGTACCGGCGGGCGTCGTCAAGCGCGCCGAGGCGGTGCTGGCAAAGCTTGAAGCCGGGCGCGAGGCGACCGGCGGGCTCGCCGCGGGGCTGGACGATCTGCCGCTGTTCGCGGCGACGCTTGCCGAAGCGCCCGCAGCGGCGAAAGATGCGCTGCGCGAAGCGCTGAGCCAGATCGATCCCGACGCGCTGGCACCGCGCGAGGCGCTCGACGCGCTTTATGCGCTCAAGCGTTTGACGGCGGACGAATAGGATGGGGTTCGGGCGATGAGCGACCTGTTCGACAATCTCGACCAGCGCCGGGCGATCATCGACCGGCGCGACCTCGCGGCCCGGCTCGACGCGATCGGCATCGAAAGCAGCGATTCGGCGGCGCGGCGGCGTGCGATGGTGGCGCTGCTCAAGGCGGCGCTCGACGACGGGCGCACCGAAATCGAGCGGCGGCTCCTCGAACGGCCGTCGTCGGGGCGGGTCGCGGCGAATGCGACAGCTTTCCTCATCGACCAGATCATCCGGCTCAGCCATGATTTCACCATCGGCTATCTCTATCCTTCGGCCAACCGCTCGGCGGGCGAGCGTATCACGCTGATCGCGGTCGGCGGCTATGGGCGCGGCGAAATGGCGCCGCACAGCGACATCGACATCGGCTTTCTGACGCCGTTCAAGCAGACGAGCTGGACCGAGCAGGTGATCGAGGCGCAGCTCTATACGTTGTGGGACCTCGGACTGAAGGTCGGTCATTCGAGCCGGTCGCTCGACGAAATGATCCGCGCCGCGAAGGAGGATCTGACGATCCGCACTGCGCTCCTCGAAGGGCGCTTCGTCTGGGGCGACCGCGACCTGTACGACCAGGCGTCGGCGCGGTTCGATGCCGAGGTCGTCGCGGGCAATGCCCGCGCCTTCGTTGCCGAAAAGCTCGCCGAACGCGACGAGCGGCACAAGCGCATGGGCGATTCGCGCTATGTCGTCGAACCCAATGTGAAGGAAGGGAAGGGCGGTCTGCGCGACCTCCACACGCTCTTCTGGATCGGCAAGTTCATCCACCGCGTGCGCACCGTCCCCGAGCTGGTCGACGCGGGGCTGATGTCGGCGCGCGAGCTTCGCCAGTTCGAGCGCGCCGAAAATTTCCTGCTCGCGGTGCGCTGCCACCTCCATATCCTCGCCGGCCGCGCCGAGGACCGGCTGACCTTCGATTTCCAGCCCGAAATCGCGCGCCGCATGCATTTTGCCGACCGGCCGGGGAAGAGCGCGGTCGAGCGTTTCATGCAGCTCTATTTCCTCCACGCCAAAAGCGTCGGCGACGTCACCGGCACCTTCCTCGCGCACCTCGACGACCAGATGGCGGCGCGCGGAAGGCGCTTCCTGCCGACAATCCGTCGGCGGCCGGGAAAGCTCCACGGTTTTGTGCTCGACCGCGGCCGCCTCGCGCTGCCGTCGGACGACTTCTTCCAGCAGGATCCGGTGCGACTGGTCGAAATTTTTGCGCTCGCCGACAAGCACGGGCTCGAAATCCATCCGCAGGCGATGCGGCAGGCGCGCCACGACGCAAAGCTGATCGAGACGCAGGGCGTGCGCCGCATCGCGCGCGCGAACGAGCTGTTCCTCGACGTGCTGACGTCCCCACGCGATCCCGAAACGGTACTGCGCTGGATGAACGAGGCGGGGGTGTTCGGCCGCTTCGTTCCCGATTTCGGCCGCGTCGTCGCGCAGATGCAGTTCGACATGTACCATCATTATACGGTCGACGAGCACACGATCCGCGCGATCGGATTGCTGGCGGATATCGAACAGGACCGGCTCAAGGACGATCATCCGTTGTCGACCGCGATCATGGACCAGATCCATTCGCGGCGGGTCATCTACGTCGCGGTGCTGCTCCACGACATCGCCAAGGGGCGCGGCGGCGATCATAGTGTGCTGGGCGCGGAACTGGCGCTGCGCGTATGCCCGCGATTGGGGCTCAGCGCGGCCGAGACCGAGACGGTGTCGTGGCTCGTGCGCTATCACCTCCTGATGTCGGCGACCGCATTCAAGCGCGACCTGGCCGATTTCAAAACGATCCTCGACTTCGCACAGATCGTGCAAAGCCCCGAACGTCTCCGCCTGCTCCTCGTGCTCACCGTTGTCGATATCCGCGCGGTCGGGCCGGGTGTTTGGAACAGCTGGAAACGGCAATTGCTCACCGAACTCTTCGACGCCGCCGAAGAGGTGCTGCGCCTTGGCCACAAGCAGAAAGGGCGCGAGACGCGGATCGCGGCGAAGAAGGAGGCGGCGCAGGCCCTGCTCGGCCTCGATGCGAAAGCCTTTGCCAGGCTGATCCGGCCGCTCCCTGAAAGCTACTGGATCGCCGAGCCGGTCGAAGTGATCGCCGCGAACCTGCGTCACATGCAGGAAGCCGGCGACGCCCCGCTCCACATCGCCGCGGTGCCCGACGAGGATCGCGGCGCGACGCTCGTCATGGTGCTCGCTGCCGACCATCCCGGGCTTTTCTACCGCATGGCGGGAGGCATCCATCTTGCCGGCGGCAACATCATCGACGCGCGCATTCACACGACGCGCGACGGGCTCGCGCTCGACAATTTCCTCGTTCAGGATCCGCTCGGCCGGCCGTTTGCCGAGGCCGGGCAGATCGACCGGCTGACCCGCGCGATCGAGGATGCGCTCGCGAACCGCCATAAATTGCTGCCGAAACTCGAAGCGCGCGCCTTGCCGCGTACCCGCGCCGAGGCGTTTCGCGTCGCGCCGAACGTCTTCGTCGACAACAAGGCCTCCAACCGGTTTACGGTCATCGAGATCAACGCGCAGGACCGTCCGGCCTTGCTCAACCAGCTCGCCTATGCGCTGTTCCAGTCGAAGGTGACGGTGCACTCGGCGCATGTCGCGACCTATGGCGAACGCGCGGTCGATACATTTTACGTGACGGACCTGATCGGCGACAAGATCGATGGAGCGGCGCGCGTGAAAAGCCTCGAGAAACGCCTGCTCGAAGCGGCGACAAACCACGCCGAGGATGCGGTCGCAGCCTAGAAATCAAATCCCTGCTGAGCCGGAGCGACGGTGATCGCCACGCCTTCGAGTTCGAGCATCCGGGCTTTGGACATCGAACCGCCCGGTGCCGAAAACCCTCCGATCTTGCCGCCCGCCGCCAGGACGCGGTGGCAGGGGATAATCAGCGGAATGGGGTTCGTCGCCATCGCCTGCCCGACGGCACGGGCATGTTCGGGACCGGCGTCCAGCGCCTGCGCGACGGCGCCATAGGTGGTCGTTTCACCCCAGCCGAGCGTGCGGACGAACGCATAAACCTATGCGAAAAAGGGGGGCTGCCGGCCGGGATCGACCGGTATCTCGAAAAACTCGATCCGCTCGCCGTCGAAATAGCGGATAGCGGCGTCGATGACCGCCGCTATTCCGACCGGCGGCTCCGCGCGTACAGCGCCGGGTAGGCGGCGCAAGATGGATCGTTCGGTTTCGAGCGCAGTCGGGGCCGGCAAGCGAAGACTCGTGACAGCGCCGTCCATCCAGCCGATCGCCGCTACGCCGGCCGCGGTTTCGAGAAGCTGATACGCGTTATGGCCGACCATGCCCCGTCCTTCATACTCAAAGCGGATATAGGGCCGCTTCTGGCCGAAAACCATATCGCCCGCGATGGCTCAGTCGCGCGGCGGCCCCGCCATGATTGCCGCCGCCGCCAGCAGTCCGCCGTTGAAACGCTGCGACAGCGCGGCGTCGGGAATCGCGTTGAACGCATGGATCGCGCCAGCATAGCTGTGCAGGTCGACGGGAACCCCCGCCGCCACGAGGCGGCGCGCATAGTCGAGATTCTCGTCGAAGAAGAGATCGAGGCTGCCGGTCGCGATATAAGCGGGGGGCAGGTTCGACAGATCCTCGGCAAGGCTCGGCGAAAACCAGCCGCGCCGGATATCGTCGGCCGTGTAATCACCCTGCAGCGCGCGCCAGCCGAAGCGGTTGCTCGCGCGCGTCCAGATGAATTCGCCGGTCGTCGGATTGTCGTACGGACAGGCATCGCTGCCGGTGCGGTGATCGAGCATCGGATAGGTCAAGAGCTGGCCCGCGATCGCCGGTCCGCCAAGGTCGCGCGCCATGATCGCGAGCGCGGCGGCGAGCCCGCCGCCCGCGCTCTCGCCCGCGACGACGATCCGGCTCGCGTCGAACCCGAACGCATCGGCCTGCGCTGCGAGCCAGCTCAGCGCCGAATGGCAATCTTCCTGCGGTGCCGGGAAGGGATTTTCGGGGGCGAGGCGATATTCGACCGACGCGACCGGCACGCCGGCGGCCGCAGCCAGCGCTGCTGGCCCCGCCTGCATTTGCTCGACCGATCCCATCACCATACCACCGCCATGGATATGAAGGATTGCGCCGCCGTCCGGGCGCGTTGTGGCCGGGCGATAGAGGAAGATCCGAATGTCGGAACCGCCATGGATCGACGGCACGACGAGCTTTTCCGGCGCGATGACCGGCGGCGGCAGGATCGAATAAGTCTCCGCTGCCTTGGCGCGAATCCGGGCAATCGGTGCAGAATCGAGATCGACCCGGGGGAACAGGTCGATGATCGGCGCGATCTCGCGGTCGACGAGGTGGCGGGTGTCCATATCAAACTCTCCCCTTTGTCGCCGGCGATGCGAAGATCAGCCGCGCAGCACCGCCCCGACCTTTGCCGCCGCCGCGACCACCTTGTCGGCGATCGCCTTCAGCTCGGTGTCGGTGAAACTCTTCTCCAGCGGTTGCAGTTCGACCTCGACCGCGAGGCTCACCTGCCCCTCTGGCACACCCTGGCCCGCGAAGCGGTCGAACAGACGCGCGCCGGTGATGCCCGTCTTGTCGGCGCCGCGAATCGCGCGCACCAGATCGGCGGCGGTCAGGTTCGTGGGTGCGAGGAAGGCGAAGTCGCGGCGCACCGATTGCAGTGCGGGCGGAGTGAAAGCTGCGCGCGCGGGACCGCTCGCGCGCTTTGCCGGGATCGCATCGAGGAAAATCTGCACCGCCATCACAGGGCCATCGACGTCGAAGCCGCGCGTGAGCAGCGGGTGGAGCGCGCCGAACTCGGCGAGCACCGCCTTGGGGCCGAGGCGCAGCGTCGCCGACTGGCCGGGGTGCCAGATGCTGCCGGTCGTGACCGCCTCCATCACCTGCAAACGCTCGGCCGGTGCCCCCGCTGCTTCGAGCAGCGTGAGTGCCGCCGCCTTTGCATCGAAGGCATCGAAAGCCGCGGCTTTGCCTGCCTTCCAACCGCGCGCGCTCTTGTCGCCCGTCATCAGCATGGCAAGCGTCGGATGCTCGGCGTCCGCCAGATAACGTCGTCCGATCTCGAACAGGCGGATGCTGGTCGCGCCACGATTCTGGTTGCGCTGCGCCGCGGCGAGCAGGCCGGGAAGCAGCGACGGGCGCATGACCTTCAGGTCCTCGCTAATCGGATTGGCGAGCGACCAGGTGCCGCCGCCGAACGGTGCGGCCTCGGTCTCGCTGATGAACGACCAGGTGACGGCTTCGTCGAATCCGGCGGCCGCGGCGGCGCGGCGCAGGCGGCGTTCGGTGAGCTGCTCGGCGGTTGCCGTCGGTTTGGCGACGCCGTCTGTGCGCGGCAGCGGGGCCGACGCGATCGCGTCGAAGCCGGTGATGCGCGTGACCTCTTCGACCACGTCGGGGGCGCCGTCCATGTCGCGGCGCCAGCTCGGCACCGATACCTGCCAGCGGCCACCCTGTTCGATCACGCCGAAACCGAGCGCGGCGAGGATGTCCTTCTGCCGATCGGGCGCGATTTTGATCCCGCCGAGCGTGGCCGACAGCGACGGATCATAATCGATCGCCTTCACCTCGGCGGGCGGCGCGCCTGCGCGCGTGACCGTCGACGGCGTGCCGCCGCAGATCGCGAGGACATGGCCGGTGACGATCGCGGTCGCATCGTCGAGGAAGGCCGGATCGACCCCGCGCTCGAAACGGCTGCGCGCGTCGCTGGTCAGAGCGAGCGCCTGTCCGGTGAGCGCGATACGTTCGGGGGTGAAATATGCGATTTCGAGCAGCACGTCGGTTGTCGTCTCGCTGCATCCGCTATGCTCGCCGCCCATGATGCCGGCAATGTCGTGGACGCCGCTGTCGTCGGCGAGCACGGTCATCGTATCGGTGAGGCTGTATTCCTTGCCGTTAAGCGCAACGGCGGTTTCGCCGTTCTTCGCGCGCCGTGCGACGAGCGCGCCGGTGAGCGTCGCGCGATCATAGATATGGCTCGGGCGGCCGAGGTCGAACATCACATAATTGCTGATATCGACAAGCGCCGAGATCGAACGCTGGCCGACCGCTTCGAGGCGGCGGCGCATCCATTCGGGGGCAGTGCCGTTGGTGACGCCCGAAATCGTCCGGCCATAAAAGGCGGGGCAGCCCTCGGGATCGTCGGTCCGGATTTCGGTCGTGGGTGCACCCTCGCCGGCGATCGTCGGGATATCGAGCGGCTTCAGCGTGCCAAGCCCGGCGGCAGCCAGGTCGCGCGCGATCCCGCGGACGCCCATGCAGTCCTGCCGGTTCGGGGTGATCGAAATGTCGATCACCGGATCGCCCGCGCCGCTGTAGTCGGCAAATGGGGTGCCGATCGGCGCGTCGGCGGGCAGTTCGATGATCCCGTCATGGTCGTCGCCGAGTTCGAGCTCGCGCGTCGAGCACATCATGCCGTTCGATTCGACACCGCGAACCGCTGCGACCTTCAGCTCCATGCCGTTCGCCGGCACGACCGCGCCGGGCAGGCCGAGCACGCCGATCAGGCCCGCGCGCGCATTGGGCGCGCCGCACACGACGGTGAGCGGCGCGCCGTCGTCGCCGGTGTCGACGGTCAGCACCTGCAACTTGTCGGCCTGCGGATGTTTCTCTGCGGTCAGCACCTTCGCGACGCGGAACCCGGCAAGTTTCTCGGCCGGATTCTCGACGCCTTCGACCTCGTGGCCGATGCGGTTGAGCGTCGCGACAACATCGGCGACCCCATAGTCGCCATGCAGATGCTCGCGAAGCCAGTCGAGGGTGATCTTCATGCCGAAATCCCCCCGCTCAGCGTCGGTACCGACAGCGCGCCGAACCCGTAATGCGACAGCCAGCGAAGATCGCCGTCGAAGAAAGCACGTAGGTCATCCATGCCATATTTCAGCATCGCCAGCCGGTCGACGCCGACCCCGAAGGCAAAGCCTTGCCACTCGTCGGGATCGAGCCCGCAGTTCGCGATCACGCGGCGGTTGACCATGCCGCTGCCGAGGAGTTCCATCCAGGCATGGCCTTCGTCGTCGCCGTTGCCGCCGACGATCCGGCGGCCTTTTTCCTGCTTATAGCCGACGTCGACCTCGGCCGAGGGTTCGGTGAAGGGGAAGTAGGAGGGGCGCAGGCGCAGCACGATGTCGTCGCGTTCGAAATAGGCCTTGAGGAAGGTTTCGAGCGTCCATTTGAGGTGGCCCATATGGATGTTGCGATCGATCACGAGCCCTTCGACCTGATGGAACATCGGGGTGTGCGTCGCATCGCTGTCGCTGCGATAGACGCGTCCGGGCGCGATGATGCGGATCGGCGGCTCCTCGCTCATCATCGTACGGATCTGCACCGGCGAGGTATGCGTGCGCAGCAGCATCGCGCGGCCTTCGGCGTCCTTGTCGGGGAAATAGAAGGTGTCGTGCATCGCACGCGCGGGGTGCGTTTCGGGAATGTTGAGCGCGGTGAAGTTGCGCCAGTCGTCTTCGATCTCGGGACCCGTCGCGACCGCGAAGCCCATGTCTGCGAAGATTTCGGCGAGCTCGTCCATCACCTGGCTGACCGGATGAACGCTGCCGCGCGGCGCCGTGTCGGCGGGCAGCGACATGTCGATCGTTTCGGCCGCGAGTTTGACGTCGAGTTCGGCGGCGTCGAGCGCGGCCTTGCGAGCGCCCAGCGCGGCGGTGACCGTTTCGCGCAGGGTGTGGATCCGCGGACCCTGTGCCTGCCGTTCCTCGGGGGACATGCCGCCCAGCGTCTTGAGCAGCGCGGTGATGCTGCCCGCCTTGCCAAGCGCGGAGACGCGCAGCGCTTCGACCGCGCCCGCGTCGGCCGCTGCTTCAATCTCGCTCACCAGCTGGGCCTGGATGGCCTCGATATCGCTCATCGTCGTTCGTCCTGTTCCGGCGGCGCCGTCGCTGCCGGCCTTGTGTTTCGTGCGTCTCGTGGGTCAAGCGGCTGCCCGCGCGTCCGTTGCCAGCCGCTTGCACCGAAGGCGCGGCGCGGGTCAAGTCTTGCGGTGCGACGCGCGGCGGAAAACCGGGCTATGCGGCGGTTATCCCTCGGGCTGGTGCAGCCCCTGGACCGCGGCCCCCGCAGCGGCAGCGCGCGCCACTGCGGCGGCGCCCAATATCGGCTTGGGGCGCGCGGCATAGTCGCGCGGGCTCATCCCCATGAAACGCTGGAAGTCGCGGGTGAATTGCGCCTGATCGTAATAATGATGATCCATCGTGTCGATCCACGCCATCGACGGATCGAGCATGAAACGGCCGAGCGAACGCAGGAAGCGCTGACGGCGCAGGAGCAGCTTGGGCGAGAAGCCGAAGGCGCGGTGGCTGAGCCGTTCGATCGAGCGTTCGGACAGCGCGAGTTTGGCCGAGAGGTCGGCAACGCTCGACAGCTCGTCGTCGACCAGCGCCCGGTGCGCGGCGAGGATGGCCGGATCGTCGGGCGGCGCATGGGGGAGAAGCGCGCAGAAATGGGCGTCGATCAGCGCGACGGCGGCGTCGACGTCATTGACCTGCCGCAGCGCTGCGGCGAGCGGCGCGAAAGACGCGAAGGCCGGGTGCGCGTCGCCGTCGCACGACCTGTCGGCCAGCTCGTCGGCGGGCAGGGAGAGGAATTTGGCCCAGCCCATCGGGAGGACGCCGATGCCCCAGAGGCGCATGTTGCCCGCCGCGAAATAGGTCGCGTGGCTGGTCGGGCCGGTCACGACGAAGCGCGGGGCGGGTTCGGCCGGGCGTCCGCCGACCGCCGCGAGCGGGGCCTCGCCCTCGATAAACCGCATATTCGCCCATTCGGGGTGCAGACGGTCCTCGACGCGCGCGCCGCCGGGAACTGCGACCTCGGTGAGGTAGATGGTGCTGAGATAGGGGCGCAGTGCCGGCGACAGGGGGAAGAAGCGCGTCGCGACGTGCGCGCTGGCCGGAAGGTGGGGGGATGCGTCGCTGTGCGGCATGCTGTCCCATTTTAGCCGCCGAAGTACATGAAAAACAATGTCCCGGTGCCGATATTTGTCGGGTTCTTACAATTTTACTCGCATCGGCTGCGGCATAGTTGCGTGGTCCGCTTCGAAAGGGGCGTGCGAGGAGAATCGCGGCGTGACGCCAGGGGATGGGGCTTGGCGGGGACCTGAAATAAACGACTGATTTTCCGAGCTTCGTTCCGGCCGTCAGCTTTCTGCGACCCACGGCTATTCGGATCGGACGGGGGGCGATGGTTTCCACTGGAACCATTGTCGGGGCGGTGCAGGGCGAGAGCCCGGCGCCGCCTCTTCCTTTTTTCAGCGCTTCCGGGGCACCGGCCCGAGTCTGGGCGATCGATGGGGGGCTTGCAACCAGCCGGATCGGGGACCACCATCGCGAGACCCGGCAGGGGCCGGGTCGAAGGGGAGTTGCCATGAAACTTTCTGCACTATCGGCTATTGGTTTTGTCACGGTCTTCCTCACAACCGGATGTGTGGAAGACATGCCGCGTCCGGAACGTCCGCGCCCCGAAAGGCCGATGGCCTGCACGCAGGAATATGCGCCGGTCTGCGCGGTGAAGCGTGGAAAGCGCAAGACGTTCAGCAATGCCTGCATGGCACGGGCCGAGCGATATACGGTCGTCAGCGGACAGGCCTGCAACAGCACGCAGTAAAGAAGCGTGAAGTCCCAAAGAAAAAGGGCGGCCCCGCCGGGACCGCCCTTGTTTCGTTCGCTTGGCTGAAGAAGCGTCAGGCTGCCTTGGGCAGCGCCGCCTTCGCCTGCGCGATGATCGCGGTGAACACGCCACCTTCGTTCATCGCGAGGTCGGCCATGACCTTGCGGTCGAGCTCGATCCCGGCCAGCTTCACGCCGTGCATGAACTGCGAATAGGTCAGGCCTTCGGCGCGAACCGCAGCGTTGATGCGCTGGATCCACAGACCGCGGAACGACCGCTTCTTAACCTTACGGTCGCGATAGGCGTATTGGCCGGCCTTTTCGACCGCCTGCTTGGCGACACGAATGGTGTTCTTGCGACGGCCATAATAGCCCTTCGCCTGTTCCAATACGCGTTTGTGCTTGGCGCGCGTGGTGACGCCGCGTTTGATGCGTGACATGCCTTAGCGCTCCTTACTTCAGGCCGTAGGGCGCCCAGAGGCGCACATGGGCCACATCCGAATCGCTGAGCACGCTGGTGCCGCGGTTGGTGCGGATATATTTCGAATTGTGCGAAATCAGGCGGTGGCGCTTGCCGGCGACGCCGTGCTTCACCTTGCCCGAGGCGGTGAATTTGAAGCGTTTCTTCACACCGCTCTTGGTCTTCAACTTGGGCATTTTGGTCTCCTTTGGAAGTCCGTTTGCGTATCGGCCTGGCAGCCCTTTCAGCCAGCCGACACAATCGGAAGGCGCGCGCCTAGACGGATTCGCTTAGGAATGCAAGCGCGGCGGGCTAGATTGCGGCTCCACCTTCGAAAGGGAGCGAGTCGCATGAGCGAGGAATATTGTGCCATGAAAGGCGTCGTCCCGCATCTGACGATCCGGGACAATCGCGCGGCCGAGGCGATCGATTTCTACGCCCGCGCCTTCGGCGCCACCGAAAGCGGGCGCCACATGGCCGAAGACGGCAAGCGTATCATGCATGCGCATCTGGATCTCAATGGCGGATCGTTGATGCTCAACGATGATTTCCCCGAAATGATGGGCGGCGCGGCATCGCCGCCGGCGGGGGTCGGGCTGCATCTCGACGTGGCCGATGCCGATGCCGCATGGGAAAAAGCGCTTGCGGCGGGTGCGACGGTGCGTTTCCCGCTCGACAACCAGTTCTGGGGCCAGCGTTACGGCCAGGTCACCGACCCGTTCGGCCATATCTGGTCGATCGGCGGGCCGGTCACCTAGGGGCGGGATCCTTGGGCTAGCCGGCGATTCTAGAAGCTCGCGCCGTCGACCTTCTGGATATTCAGCGCATCGAGGTCGGCGGCGGGGACGCAGCGCAGATTGACCGCCGCCATCTTCGATCCGTCGGGGCCTGTGCCGACCGAAAAACTCTGGCAACCGCATGTCGCGCAGAACCGATGGTCGATATTATGCTTGTTGAAGCGGTACGAGGTGAGCTGGTCGGCGCCGCTCTCCAGCCGGAACCGGTCGATCGGTACGAAGGTCAGGAGGAAGCCCTTGCGCCGGCAGTGCGAGCAGTTGCAGCTCATCGCGGTGTCCGGAATCTCGCCCTCGACCGTGTAGGTCACCGCGCCGCAATGGCAGCTTCCTTCAAAAGCCATGCTCGTTCTTCTCCGTTCAGTGGTGGCAGGCGAGTCCCTCGATCACGTCTTCGAGCCGTGCGGGGTCGCCGAGCGCGATGACATGTCCCGAGCTGTCGGCGCTCAGCGGGTCGCCGTTCCAGTCGCACATCGTTCCGCCCGCACCCTCGACGATCGGCGCGAGGGCGGCGAAGTCGTGGAGCTTCAACCCCGCTTCGACGATGAGGTCGATATGCCCGCTGGCAAGCAGGCCGTAGTTGTAGCAATCGCCGCCAAAGACCATCCGCTTGTGCGATGTTTTCGCTGCCAGCGCCATGAAATGCTCGCCGTCATGGTCGCTGAAATATTGCGGCCCGGTCGTCGCGAGCACCGCGTCAGCCAGATCGCGGCAAGGCCGGGTGCGGGCGGGCGTGCCGTTGAACAGAGTCGGTTGTCCCATGGCGCCGACCCAGCGTTCGCCGGCGATCGGCTGATCGATGATACCGAGCACCGGCCAGCCGTCCTGGAGCAGCGCGATCAGGGTGCCGAAGATCGGCCGCCCCGCCATGAAGCTGACGGTGCCGTCGATCGGGTCGAGCACCCACTGGCGCGACGCTTCGGGGCGTTCGGCGCCATATTCCTCACCGATGATGCCGTCGCGCGGCGCTTCGGCGTCAAGCAGGCGGCGCATCGCGGTCTCGGCGGCGCGATCGGCTTCGGTGACGGGCGAGGCATCGTCCTTGGCTTCGTGCTGATAGGCGGATCGGAACAGCGGGCGAATGGCGGCGCCCGCGGCGTCGGCAAGGCGGTTGGCGAGGGCGATATCTTCGGCGCGCATGGGGGCTCCAATGGGTGGCAATCAAAGGCCAATGCCATGCCTTCCGGCGCGAGGCTAGAGGAGCCAGTCGATCGGCAGGTGCGAGAGGAGCCACACGGTGGTGCGGTTCCACGCGGTGGTTCCGGGTTCGACGGTGAGGACGCCCTGCCTTCCGTCGGCCGTGTCGCCCCATTGCAACTCGCCTGCTGACGACAGGGTGACGGCATAGCTGTGATCGGGCAGGCGCTCGCGCAGTCCGTCGGCGACGAGGCCCGACAGATAGGGGCTGTCGATCAGGAAGCCCATCTCGCAATTGAGTTCGGCGGAGCGTGGGTCGAAGTTGAACGAGCCGACAAACAGCTTTCGCCGGTCGATGACAAAGGTCTTGGCGTGCAGGCTCTCGCCGCCACCGCTGAACCGGGTTGCACTATGCGCGGTGTCCTCCGTGCGCCCCTTCGGTCCCCGGCGCACTTCGAACAGGTGGACCCCCGCTGCGAGCAGGGGTTTGCGTTTCTTGACATAGCCGGCGTGAACCAGCGGCACGTCGGTCACCGCGAAACTGTTGGTCACGACCAGCGTGTCGACCCCGTGCCGCGCGAGGCCGGTCAGCAGGCTGGTGCCCGATTTCGCCGGAACGAAATAGCCCGACACGAGGTCGAAGCTGCCTTCTGCCCCGGCGATCACCGGCTTCAGCCGGTTGATGAGCAGCGATTCGGGCGGCTCGGCGCCCAGCGCCTTGGCCGGATCGTCGCTGAACAACCGGACGTCGGTCCATTGCCAATTCAGCGTCTGCGCCATCGCATCGCGGATGAAGGCGGTTCCGGCGATCGCTTCGCGATATTGCCGCCCGCGCGTGCTGTTCGATTCGGGCGGGTCACGCAGCGTCGTCATCGGTTTCGCGCGATCGGCGGCGATCAGCAGTTCGGCGGGATAGGCCGAACGGCTGTTCCAATATTGGTCGAACTGCGCGGATACGGCGGGCAGCACCGCGCCGATCGCGAGCGCATCCATGTCGATGAACAGGCCGTCCTGTTCGGCGCCGAAATATTCGTCGCCGACGTTGCGACCGCCGACGATCGTCACCGCGCCGTCGATGGTGAGCGACTTGTTGTGCATGCGCCGGTTGAGTCGCGGAAAGGCGAAAAGATAATTGGCCGCGCGGACGCGCCGCAGGGTCAGCGGGTTGAACAGGCGCACCTCGATTCCGGGATGCGCATTGGCGCCCGCCAGCATCGGGTCGAGCCCGGCGGTGGTATTGTCGTCGATGAGCAGACGGACGTGTACGCCGCGATCCGCGGCACGCACGAGTTCGGCGAGCAGTATGCGTCCCGACAGGTCGTTGTTCCAGATATAATATTGCAGATCGACCGACCGCTCGGCGGCGCGGATCATTTCGACCCGCGCGGCGAAGGCGTCGAGCGCGTCGGGGAGCAGATAGATGCCGCTCATCCCCGGATGCCGCGCCGCGACCGGCGCTATCGCCGCGGCGATCGGCGTGTCCCGCCCGTCAAGGGCCGTGCTCGCGCGTCGGCCGTCGAGCGACGGGAGCGGGAAGGCCGCCCACAGCGCAAGGGCGAGCAGCGCGAAGCTTCCGGTCAGGAAGATCAGCGAGACGATCATGCGCCGGACGATCCGCCGCCGGCGCTGAGGACTCCGTTCAGGCAACCGCATTCGCCATTGTCGTGCATCGCCCCCGCCGCGTCTCCAAGCCTCGCTTGGGCCAAGACTGGGCGCAAAGCGGCGCCAAGGCAATGCGTTGATTTCGGCGCGGGGCTCAGTCGAAGAGCGAGGAGACGCTCGATTCGTCGGCGATTCGCTTGATCGCTTCGCCGAGCAGCGGCGCGACGGTGAGTGCGCGGACCTTGCTGCTGTCGTTGACGGCGTCGGTCGGCTGGATCGAATCGGTGATGACGAGTTCGGTGAGTTCGCTCGCATCGACGCGCGCGACCGCGCCGCCCGACAGGACGCCGTGCGTACAATAAGCGACGACGCCCTCGGCGCCCGCGGCCTTCAGCGCGGCGGCGGCGTTGCACAGCGTGCCCGCCGAATCGACGATATCGTCGATCAGGATACAGAAGCGGCCCTTCACGTCGCCGATGATGTTCATCACTTCGGATTCGCCGGCGCGCTCGCGGCGCTTGTCGACGATGGCCAGCGGGGCGTTGTCGAGCCGCTTGGCGAGCGCGCGCGCGCGGACGACGCCGCCGACGTCGGGCGACACGACCATCAGATTCTTGCCCGCGAAGCGCGCCTGAATGTCGGCGCTCATCACCGGCGCGGCGTAGAGATTGTCGGTCGGGATATCGAAGAAGCCCTGAATCTGTCCGGCGTGGAGGTCGATCGCGAGGACGCGGTCGGCGCCCGAGGTGGTGATCAGGTTCGCAACGAGCTTTGCCGAGATCGGGGTGCGCGGCCCGGGCTTCCGGTCCTGGCGGGCATAGCCGAAATAGGGAACGACCGCGGTGATGCGCTTCGCCGAGGCGCGGCGCAGCGCGTCGTTGATGATCAGCAATTCCATCAGATTGTCGTTGGCGGGGAAATTCGTCGGCTGGACGACGAACACATCCTGACCGCGGACATTCTCATGGATTTCGACGAAGACCTCTTCGTCGGCGAAGCGGCGCACGCTGGTGTCGGTCAGCGGCAGTTCCAGATAGTCCGCGATCGCACGGGCCAGCGGCAGGTTGCTGTTGCCGGAGATGAGTTTCATGGCGTGCAAGGCCCTTTCGCGCGGGGTGGGATTGCGCGCCCCCTTAGCCAGCGTGGGCGGATAGGGGAAGGGGTTAAAGCCATCCCGCTGCGCGCAACCGCGGCATCATGTCGCGCGCGACGGGCGCTTCATGGCCCGAGCGAAGCGTGAGGATGGCGGTCCGGCCGTCACGCCGCACCGAGGCGACCGCGTCTTTCGCCACCCACCAGCTGCGATGGACGCGCAGGCCGTCAGCATTGTCGAGCCGCTCGATCGCGTCGCGCATCCGCATCAGGATCAATTCTTCGCGCGCCTCGCCGATGATGCGGACATAATGATCCTCGCCCTTCAGTGCACGCACGGGACCGAAGCCCGGCGGCAGCGGCAGCGCCGGCGACGGCCGTTCGGGAGGATGCAAGGCAGCGGGTTCGTCGGATTCCGTTTTGGATGCCGTCGTTGCCGCATGATCGCCTTTTCGGCCAAAGACGGCCGCCATCACGACCGACGTCAGGATCGATATGACGCAGATGTAGAGATACATCGTCCAGAAACCCTGCCAGCGCAGCGTGTCGGCAAAGCCCGTCCGCGTCACCATCATCGTGACAATCAAGGTCAGCGGCACGCTGGCGACGACGAGCGCGAGGAGCCTTCCCGCAGTGTGCGGTAGTCCGGTGGCCTCGCACAGCCAGCCGGCCGCGATATTGATGGGACGGAACAGTGCGTAGCCCGCGAGCAACCAGAGCACCCAGCTCAGCATCCGCTGCGCGGGCGGCGCGGCGAAGGTGCCGAACGGCCCGAGCAGACCGACCAGCAGTCCAAGCGCCACCATCACCAGAAGTTCGATCGTCAGCCGTTTCGCCATGTCGCGCCTTTTGCGTGCCATTTCACGAAGCGTCAATTGGCCGACGGGCCGGTCTGGCGAAGAAATCCGCCGCTTTTGCGAAGGTTGAATTGCCGGCGAACGGCCGGTGGGCAGGGAGGGGCATGACTTGCAACCGACAGGATTTCGCCATGACCGCCGCATCGCCCCGCACCACCCCTTTTCGCCGCGCCGGGCTGATCGCCCTGCTCGTCCTTGCTGCCATCATTCTGGCGGTCCTTGTCCGCTCGTTCGGCGGCGGGACGGATTATCGCACCCCGGCGTGGGCGATCTGGATTCATCTGGGAACGGTCGTCCCCGCGCTGCCGCTCGGCGCCTGGCTGCTCTGGCGCCCGCGCAAGGGCGACGCGGCGCACCGGATCGGCGGCAGAATCTGGGTCGCGCTGATGATCGTTACCGCGATCGACAGCTTCTGGATCCGCACGATCACCGGCGGCGTCGGCCCGATCCACATCTTTTCGGTGGTGACGATCGTGCAGTTGCCGCGCGCGATCTGGTTCGCGAAAACGGGGCAGATCGACCGCCACATGACGATCATGCGCGGCGTGTTTTTCGGGCTGATCGCCGCCGGGTTTTTCGCGATGGCGCCCGGCCGCACGCTGTGGGGGCTTCTCTTCGGTTGAATGCGCAGGGCGGTTGCGCCTAAACCGCCCGCATGACCCAAAAGCTCTCGATCGTCCTTTCGCAGATGACGCAGGTCGTCGGCGACCTTGCCGCCAACGCCGCCGCGATGCGCGCGGTGCGCGCGCGGCATCCGGACGCCGACCTGATCCTCTATCCCGAGTTTCAGCTGATCGGCTATCCGCCCGAGGATCTGGTGCTGAAGCCTGCGCTCGCCGAGCGTGCCGCGACGCTCCTCGCCGAGCTGGCCGCCGAAACCGGCGATGGCGGCCCTGCGATGCTCGTCGGATCGGTCGAGCGCGCCAAAGACGAATATGGGAATGACGTGCTCTACAACATCGTCGCCTTGCTCGATGGCGGACATGTCGTCGCGACGCGCCGGAAGCATGAACTCCCCAATTACGGGACCTTCGACGAGAAGCGCGTCTTCGTCCCCGGCCCGCTTCCCGATATCGTCGAATGGCGCGGGGTGAAGCTCGGATTGCCGATCTGCGAGGACGGATGGTTGCCGAAGGTTTGCCGGCATCTGGCAGGGCAAGGCGCCGAGCTGCTGATCTCGGTCAATGGCAGTCCGTATGAGATCGACAAGGACGAGCGGCGTCTGACGCAGGTGTTCGCGAGCCGCGTCGCCGAAACCTCGCTACCGGTGATCTTCCTCAACCGCATCGGCGGGCAGGACGAGATCGTGTTCGACGGCTGCTCGTTCGTGCTGAACGGCGACGGGACCACGGCGCACCGACTGACCGACTGGGAACCCGAGGAACGCGTAACGCACTGGACGAAGGGGGCGGCCGGCTGGACCTGCGAGACAGGTGCGATCGCCGAATGGGAGGCGCATCCCGCCGACATCTACAGCGCGATGATCCTGTCCTTGCGCGACTATGTCGAACGAAACCGCTTCCCGGGCGTCGTGCTCGGCCTGTCGGGCGGGATCGATTCGGCGATCTGTGCCGCGATCGCCGCCGATGCGCTCGGCCCCGACAAGGTGTGGTGCGTGATGCTGCCGAGCCGTTTCACCAGCCAGGAAAGCCTAGACGATGCCGCGGGCTGCGCCGAAATGATCGGGTGCCGGCTCGACACGATCCCGATCGCTGCGGCGGTCGACGCGTTCGATACGATGCTGGCGGGGAGCTTCGCCGACCGCGACGTCGACACGACCGAAGAGAATGTCCAGTCGCGCATCCGCGGCGTGACGCTGATGGCGCTCAGCAACAAATTCGGTCCGATGCTGCTGACGACGGGCAACAAGAGCGAAATGAGCGTCGGTTATGCGACGATCTATGGCGATATGGCGGGCGGCTATAATCCGCTGAAGGACGCCTACAAGATGACGGTGTTCGCGCTCGCCGCATGGCGCAACGCGAACGTCCCGCGCCTGTCGCGCAACGCGGTGACCCCGGTGATGCCCGCGAATATCGTCACCAAGCCGCCGAGTGCCGAGCTGCGCCCCGACCAGAAGGACGAGGACAGCCTGCCGCCATACGCCGACCTCGACCGGATGCTCCACATGCTCGTCGAGGAGGAAGCGAGTGTCGACGATGTCGTCCAGCGCTACGGCTTCGACCGTGACGCGGTGGCCCGGATCGAGCGTTTGCTGATGCTCGCCGAATATAAGCGCCGGCAGGCGCCGCCGGGGGTCAAGCTGTCGACGCGCAATTTCGGGCGCGACCGGCGCTATCCGATCACCCACGGGTTCCGGACGGGGTAGGGGAAGGGGAGGCCTATGGCTTTGATCGGACCCGCGGCCCCGGCGCCGCGCGCCGCAGTGGCGCTCGAGGTGCTGCGCATCACCGTCGCAATCCTTATCCTGATCCACGGCGCCTACCGCCTGTCGGCGGGGCTGGTCGAACCCTTCGGAACATGGCTGGGCAGCCTTGGCTTTCCCTTCGGCTATGGCTGGGCGATGGCGGTGACGCTGTACGAGCTGGTTGGTCCGTTGCTGATGCTGACGCGCCGCTGGACCAGTCTTGCCGCGCTCGGCCATGCGGGCATCCTCACGCTCGGTATGGTCCTCGTCCACCTGCCCGCGGGCTGGTTCGTCGTCGGTGGCGGGCGCAATGGAATGGAGTATAGCGTTCTGCTGATCGTCGCGCTGCTCGCGATTGCCTGGGTCTATTGGCCGGCCCGATACCGCGCATAGCTATCGCATCGAGCGCAAATGGGGTTATAGGCGCCGCCAATGACCGTCGTGACCCGCTTCGCCCCCTCGCCGACCGGCACCCTGCATGTCGGCAATGTCCGCACCGCGCTGCACAACTGGCTGTGGGCGCGCAAGCATGGCGGGCGCTTCCTGCTGCGGATCGATGACACCGATCTGCAACGCTCGAAAGAGGAATATGTCGACGCGATTCGCGCCGACCTCGACTGGCTCGGCTTTGACATCGACGGCGAGGAGCGGCAGTCGGCGCGCTTCGCGCTCTACGAGGCCGAGTTCGAAAAGCTCAAGGCGGCGGGGCGCGTCTATGCCTGTTACGAGACCCCCGAAGAACTCGATATCCGCCGCAAGATCCTGCTCTCGCGCGGGCTCCCCCCCGTTTATGAGCGAAAGCCCGCGGATGCGCCGGTGCCCGAGGGTGTCGCGCCGCACTGGCGCTTCCGGCTCGACCATGACGCGCCGATCGAGTGGGCCGATATGGTTCGCGGTGACCAGCATTTTGAACCGAAAACCATGTCCGACCCTGTGGTGCGCCGCGCCGACGGCAGCTGGCTCTATCTGCTCCCCAGCGTGATCGACGATATTGCGATGGGGATCAGCCATGTCGTGCGCGGCGAGGATCATGTGTCGAACACTGCGGCGCAGATCCAGATGTTCGACGCGCTCGGCGCGACGCCGCCCGCCTTTGCGCACGAGGCGCTGCTCGTCGGGACCGAAGGGAAATTGTCGAAGCGACTGGGTTCGCTCGGCATGGCGAGCCTGCGCGAGGTGGGGATCGAGCCGATCGCGCTCGCCGCCTTGCTCGCGCGGCTGGGGACGAGCGATCCGGTCGAGCCGGTCACCTCGCTCGCGCCGCTGATCGAAAGCATCGATTTCGCGCGCTTCGGCCGCGCGCCAGCACGCTTCGACGAGGCCGAACTGGCGCTGCTCAATCAGAAGATATTGCACCACACCGATCACGAAACGGTCGCGGACCGCCTGCCCGCCGCGATCACGCCGGCGCGCTGGCATGCGATTCGCCCGAACCTGATGACGGTCGCCGAGGCCGCCGACTGGGTCGCGGTGTTCGACGGCCCGTTCGTGCCGCCGCCCGCCGATCCGGCCGACCGGCCGGTGATCGCCGCCGCCGTCGCTGCGGCGCCCGGCGTCGACTGGAGCGCCGATCCCTGGCACGCGCTGACCGGCGCGGTGAAGGAGGCGACGGGTGCGAAGGGGCGCGCGCTCTTCCTGCCGCTGCGCTGCGTGCTCACGGGGCGCGACCATGGTCCCGACATGCGCGAGTTGTTGCCGTTGATCGCGAAGGACGAGGCGATCGCGCGACTTTCCGCCGCCTGAATCCATGCCGCCGTAATCGAAGCGAAACTTGCCTACCGATCTGCTTGACAAGATAAGTGATGTTATAATATCACGTCATTCTGACCTGGCCGATGATGACGGTCAGAACGCCGCGGGGCCGGGTCATCAAGGCAAGGAGAGATGCCATGACCCTGATACCTTTGATTTCGGCCATCGTGGCCGCCCCCGAAGCGACGACGGCGCCCGCCGGAGCTTCTGCGCTGCTGCCGCGTAACAGCTATGGCACCGGCAACGGCCACCGCCCGGTCGCGGCGCTGTTCGCGGTGGGATTGCCCGTCGCGCTCGTCGTTGCGGTCGCATTGTCGCCGATGGTTATGGAGTCCAGGCCGCGGACCACCCCGCTGATCGGCACGATCATCGAACTGCCCAAGCCGCCCCCGCCGCCCGACGTGGTCGAGGACGCCAAGCCGACGCCTAAGGCGTCGTCGGCGACCGACAGCGTCGATCCGCTGGTTAAGACGACCCCACTCACCAGCGATTTTGTGGAGAAGGGGCCGGTCATCATCGACCTGCCGCCGGTCGACCCGGGGCCGCCGGCCCGCCCGGCCGATCCGCCGCCGCTTCCCAAGCTGGTGTTCGCCGAGCTCGATCCGCGTTTCGCGGGCGCGTTCCAGCCCGACTATCCGGCGAGCGAACAGCGCCGCGAGGTCGAGGGGGTGGCCAAGGTGCGCGTGCTCATCGGCACCGACGGGCGCGTGAAGGCGGTCGAGCTGGTCAGTACCGACAGCCCCGGTTTTTTCGAGGAGACGAAGCGCCGCGCGCTTGCCAAATGGCGCTTCAAGCCCGCGACGCGCGGCGGGGTGGCCGAGGAAAGCTGGAAGGTGATGACGGTGCGCTTCGAGATCAAGAACGCCTGACGGCGCGAGGAGACCCCTCCCGGGCGGGCGGCCGATATTGCCGTCCGCCCGTTCCTTTCGCTTGACAGAAAGGCCGAATCCCGCCAAAGGCGCCCGGATATTGAGGGGCGGCGCGGCGTCGCGCGGCCCTTTCATGTTTTTCACACCAACGTCGGGGCCCTAGTCCCGCCGCATCCATCGGACCTCCGGCGGATGTGCAGTTAATTCGAGGAACAGGGCCATGGCCAAGCCGACGACCGTCAAGATCAAGCTGGTGAGCACCGCCGACACGGGCTTTTTCTATGTCACGAAAAAGAACCCGCGCACGATGACCGAAAAGATGTCGGTGCGGAAATATGACCCGCGTGTCCGCAAGCACGTCGAGTTCAAGGAATCCAAGATCAAGTGATGCCTTTTCCCGTGCGGCGATGCCGCGCGGTTTGAAAATGCGTCATTCCCGCAGAGGCGGGGATCCAGAGGGCGGCCGCGTGCCGCCCTTTTTCGTGCGCGACCGATGGTGGCTCCGCTAGCGGTCGCGCAGCGGGCGCCGTGCGACGTCATTCTCGATGATGTTGCGGATTGTGATCAGCGTTTTGAATGAATGGACGCCCTTGTCCTCGCCGAGCGCACGGCGCGTGAAGACGTCATATTCCTCCATTGACCCGACCTGGACCTTGAGCAGGAAATCATCGTCGCCTGTGACGTCCCACGCGCCGGTGATTTCGGGGTGGCGGACGATGTCGCGGGCGAAGCTGTCCATCGTCTGCGGACCCGCCTGCTGCATCTGGACAAGCACGTGCATGGTCAGCGCCGATCCGGTCAGCGCGGGATTGACCACCGCGATATCGGCGACGATCACCTTTTCGTCGCGTAGGCGGCGCAAGCGGCGGAGCACCGCCGAAAGCGACAGTCCGACCTTTTCCGCCAGCACGCGCGCAGGCTCGAGGTTATTCGCGCGAACCAGCTCGAGGAGGCGCCGGTCGAAATCGTCGAGATCGATCATTTTTCGCATATGTCGGCCAATAGCGCTAAAATTGGTCGCCTGCACGGCCAATTTGAGCGACAATCGCCATTGTCTCCGGCGTAAAAGATACGGGACGCAGCGGCATGGCCCCCGGCCCGCTCCCCTCTCCGCCGTCTGCGCCAAGGAGACCAGAAATGACGCAGCCCCGCGAAACGAACCCGATCAGCCGTCTGTGGAATGTCGTGGCCGAAACCTCCGCCGCTGCGGTGGCGATCCATTATGCCGCGCCGTGGAAGCGTCCGGCGGCGTCGGATGCTGCACTCCGGAACGATCGGGGCGGCTACGCGGCCTGAGCCGCGGCCGTCACCGTCCCCGGCGCCAGCCGGGGATGGCCCTCGTCGATCCCGTCAGGCGAACGCGCCGACGCTTTCGATGAACTTGATGACCGAAATCGGCTTCGACACATAGGCTTCGGCCCCGGCGGCGCGGATCTGTTCCTCGTCGCCCTTCCCCGCATAGGCGGTTACTGCCATGATCGGCACCGCGCGCAAGGTCAGGTCGGCCTTCATCTGTCCGATCAGTTCGAGGCCGCCGACATGCGGCAGCTGGATATCCATAATGATCAGGTCGGGCGCGATTTCGCGCGCCTTCGCCAGCGCGTCGCGGCCGTCGCGCACGGGGTGCGCGCTATAGCCGTGGGCGTTGAGCAGGTCGCAGAACAGGCGGAGGTTAAGCTCGTTATCCTCGACGACCAGGATGGTCTTGCCCATGTTACTTATGTTCCCCACCTTGCGTCCGCGGCCCGTTTAGGCGAATCGGCGGCACGACACAATTGCATCGCGACGAAGGGATAACCGGTTTTGCATGAGGGTGACGAGGCGCTGGCGCTGAACGCGCTCGGCTGGATCCTGAGCGACGAGCCGCGCGCCGAGCGGCTGCTCGGGCTGACCGGGCTTGCGCCCGAAGACCTGCGCGCCTCGCTCGGCGAGCGCGCGACGCTCGCGGCGATCCTGTCTTTTCTTACGGGTCACGAAAATGATCTTGTCGCCTGCGCCGATGCGTTGCAGGTGCCGCCTTCCAGCCTCGCCGCGGCGGCCCAAAGACTTGAAGGAACCACGCCATGAACCGCCCGCTCGTCATCACCGATTGCGACGAGGTGCTGATGCACATGGTCGTGCCCTTTGCCGAATGGGTCGATTCGGAGCATGGTGTCATCTTTCGCATCGAGGATGCGAGCTTCGCGAACGCGCTGAAGCGCAAGGAGTGCGGTACACCGCTGGAAGCGGCCGAAGTATGGCCATTGCTCGACGGCTTTTTCCGCCGGGAAATGACGCGGCAATATCCGATTCCCGGCGCGCTCGCCGCGATGGCGGCGATCGGTGCCGAAGCCGATATCGTCGTGCTGACCAACGTCGGCCCCGAACATCAGCAGGCGCGGATCGAGCAGCTTGCTCTCCACGATTTCCACGCGCCCGTCATCGGCAGCCGCGGCGGCAAGGGCGAGCCGGTGCGCCGTCTGATCGAGGAATATCAGCCGTCGGTCGCGGTGTTCATCGACGATCTCGCCGGCCACCACCAGTCGGTGGCGGAGGTCGCGCCCGACGTGTGGCGGCTTCACCTCGTCGGCGAGCCGGCGATCGCGGACAAGATCAGGCCGGCGAAATATGCCCATGCGCGTATCGACGACTGGACTGCGGCGCGCGAGTGGATCCGGGCGCGCCTCGCCGAAAACATCCCCGCCCCGGCCCCCGAGCCGGTTTAAGACAAGGACATAACCATGGATATCGCCGCCAGGATCGCCGAACTCGGCCTCGAACTCCCCAAGCCGGCCGCGCCGGTCGCTGCCTATGTGCCCGTCGTCGAGCACAATGGCCTGCTCTATGTCAGCGGCCAGCTGCCCTTCCGTGACGGGCAGGTCGTGACCGGCCGCCTCGGCGAAGACGTCGATGTTGCGGGCGGACAGGATGCGGCGCAGCGCGTCGCGCTGATGCTCGTCGCGCAGATCGGGCAGGCGCTGGGCGGCGACTGGTCGCGGGTCGAGCGGATCGTCAAGCTCGGCGTGTTCGTCAACAGCACCCCCGATTTTACCGATCAGGCGAAGGTCGCCAACGGCGCGTCTGATCTTTTCGAGACGCTGTTCGGCGAGGCCGGCCGCCACGCGCGTGCCGCGGTCGGCGTCGCGGTGCTGCCGCTCGGTGCCGCGGTCGAGGCCGACGTGATCGTTGCGGTGCGGCCCGCTTAAGGAATCCGGTGGCTGAAGCCGACCCGCCCGCCCGGACGATCTCGCTCGGAACCGGCGTCGCCGCGATCGACGCGGCGGCGTGGGATGCGCTCCACGATGGCGGCAATCCATTCGTCGGCCACGCCTTCCTGACGCTGCTCGAAGAATCGGGCAGCGTCGGGGCGGGTACCGGCTGGCAGGCCGCGCCATTGCTCGTCGAGGATGCGGCGGGCTCGCTGGTCGCCGCCGCCCCCGCCTATCTCAAGTCGCACAGCCAGGGCGAATATGTCTTCGACCATGCCTGGGCCGATGCGTGGGCGCGCGCGGGCGGCGACTATTATCCGAAGCTGCAGATCGCCGTGCCCTTCACCCCCGTTCCGGGACCGCGGTTGCTGGTGCCGGACCAGGCCGATGCGCTGTTGTTGCTCCGCGCCGCCGAGGCGGTGGTGCGGCAGAACGGCCTTTCCTCGGCACATGCGACCTTCGTCGCTCCCGATCAGATGCCGCTGTTCGAGGAAGCGGGGTGGCTTGTCCGCCGCGACATCCAGTTCCACTTTTCCAATACCGGTTACGCCAGTTTCGACGATTTCCTTGGCACGCTCAACTCGCAAAAGCGCAAGCAGCTTCGCAAGGAACGGCAGCGTGCGGTGCAGGGCCTGCGTATCGAGGAACTGAAGGGCGATGCGATCCGTCCCGAACATTGGGACGCGATGTGGCTTTTCTATCAGGACACCGGCGCGCGCAAATGGGGCCATCCGTACCTCACGCGCGAAGCCTTCGACCTGATGGGCGCGCGGATGGCGGACAAGATCATCCTGCTGATCGCCTACGATCGCGAGGAACGGCCGGTCGCGGGCGCGCTGCACTTCCTCGGCAACGACACGCTCTACGGCCGCTATTGGGGATGCATCGTCGAGATCCCCTATCTGCATTTCGAGCTATGCTATTATCGCGCGATCGACATCGCGATCGAACATCGTCTCGCCCGCGTTGAGGCGGGCGCGCAGGGCGGGCACAAGCTGGCGCGCGGCTATGGCCCGGTCGCGACCTGGTCGGCGCATTTTATCGCCGATCCGGGTTTTCGCCGCGCAGTTGCGGATTATCTCGAACAGGAACGCCGCGCCGAAGAAAGCGAGATGGCGTGGCTGGAAGGGCATACGCCCTTCAAGCGGAAGGATTAGGCCGCGAAACGGCGGGCAGCGGGACGGCGCGCCGTCTCGTCGAGCCAGGCGCGTGCCTGGCGCTGCGCTTCGGCGATTTCATCGCGCGACATTTCGTCGGACAGGTCGGCGCGGCACTGCTGGCCTTCGATGTTGCCGCCGAGCGCGGCAAGGTTGAACCATTTATGCGCCTGGATCAGGTCGACATCGACCCCGCCGGTGCCGGTCGAAAAAGCGATACCGAGATCGAAATAGGCGTTGGCGTCGCCGCGTGCGGCGTCGAGCAGACGGCTCTCGATCAGATATTGGGCAGACTTCAGACTGTTCGCCATGATAACCCCCTTTTGCCTCCACCCCACATGGAGACCTCGGGGCCCAAATTTGCGACTTATGGTCAACAAAGCGTTAACAGCGATCACAGTTTTTTGTGGATATCGTTCAAATTCCCCGGAAATGCGGGGCTTTTGGCGTTAATCAGCCGACCGGTAAATTGTCGATCAGCCGCGTTTTCCCGATCCGTGCGGCGGCCAAAAGGCGCGCCGGCGCACGAAAGTCGCGCAGACGTTCGAGGCTGTCGGCGTCGGCGAGCGCGACATAATCGACGCTGTCAAAGCCGCCCGCGACGATCGCCGCTTCGGCTTTGGCGAGCGCCCCGGCGACGTCGCTGCCGCCCGCGATCGCCTTCGCCGCAGCGTTCAGCGCGCGGGGAAAGACGGTCGCCGCCGCGCGCTGCTCGGGCGTGAGATAGGCGTTGCGCGACGACAGCGCGAGGCCGTCGGCATCGCGTGCGATCGGTGCGCCGAGGATATCGATCGCGAAATCGAGATCGCGTGCCATACGGCGGATGATCGCGAGCTGCTGCCAGTCCTTTTCGCCGAAGATCGCGACGTCGGGGCGGACCTGGTTGAACAATTTGGCGACGACGGTGGCGACGCCGTCGAAATGGCCGGGGCGTGCGGCGCCGCAATAGTCGGCGCCGAGTTCGGCGACCTCGATATGCGTGCTGTGGCCGCCGGGATACATGACGCTGACATCGGGCGCCCAGAGCAGGCTGGTGCCTTCCTCGACCAACATCGCGGCATCGCGCGCCTCGTCGCGCGGATAAGCGTCGAAATCCTCGTTGGGACCGAACTGGGTCGGGTTGACGAAGATCGACACGACGGCATGGTCGGCGACGCGTTTTGCCATGCGAACGAGCGAGAGATGGCCGTCGTGCAGCGACCCCATCGTCGGGACCAAAGCGACGCTCTTCCCGCTCTGCTTCAGTGCCGTAACGGCACGGTGCAGCATCGCGATGTCACGGATGATTTGCACGCCCGGTCGCCCTCCGATATTGGCGCGACTATATCACTTCGCGCGTCGGCCGCCCATGCCGCGCAAACAGGAAAATCGCAACGCCCCATGACTACCCTCGCGACGAAGCCCGCACCGCACCGCATCATCTTTGCCAATGAAAAGGGCGGAACGGGCAAATCGACCTGCGCCGTACATTTCGCGGTCGCATTGGCCAGTCAGGGATGGCGCGTCGCCGGGATCGACCTCGACCCGCGCCAGCGCACCTTTCACCGCTATCTGGAAAACCGCCAGAACACCGAAAAGCGCCGCGATATCACGCTCCCGACGCCGCGCTTCGAGGTGTTCGAGGGCACGACGATCGAGGAACTCGACGATCAGGTCGCGCGGCTCTCCGAAGACGCGGACTATCTGATCGCCGACACTCCGGGGCGTGACGATGTGTTTGCGCGCCATCTGGCGACGAGCGCCGACACGCTCGTCACCCCGATCAACGACAGCTTCATCGATTTCGACCTGATCGGGCAGGTCGATCCCGAAAGCTTTCAGGTCACCCGCCCCAGCTTTTATTCGGAACTGATCTGGGACACGCGCAAGACGCGCGCCAAGACCGACGGGCGGACGATCGACTGGATCATCCTCAGGAACCGCCTCCAGCACGTCGACGCGCACAATATGCGCCGTGTCGGCGAAGCGCTGACCCAGTTGTCGCGCCGCGTCGGTTTCCGCGTCATCCCCGGACTCGGCGAGCGCGTCATCTATCGCGAGCTCTTCCCGGCCGGGCTGACCCTGCTCGACAAGGCGCATCTCGGTGGCATGGGCATCGGCCATGTCGTCGCGCGGCAGGAGTTGCGCGAAGCGATGGGGGGATTGAACCTTCCGGCGCGCGAGCGATTCCACCCCGACGGCGACCTGTTCGCCGCCGCCTGACGCTGTTGTTTCCCCAAAGGGCCCGCCATGACTCATGATTTCCACCCCACCATGCTGCGCGAATATGACATCCGCGGCGTTGTCGGCGACACGCTGTCGGTCGCCGACGCCACGGCGATCGGGCGCAGCTTTGCGACGCTGATCCGCCGCGCGGGGGGCAGGCGCGTTGCGGTCGGTTACGACGGGCGGCTGTCGTCGCCGATGCTCGCCGATGCGCTGATTGCCGGGATCAACGCCGCGGGCGTCGATGCGCTGAACGTCGGGCTGGGGCCGACACCGATGCTCTATTATGCCGCGTCAACCGAGGATGTGGACGGCGGCATACAGATAACCGGCAGCCACAACCCCCCCGACTATAATGGTTTCAAGATGGTGTTTCAGGGGCGTCCCTTCTTCGGTGCCGACATTCAGCGGATCGGCGAAATGGCCGCCGCCGGTGACTGGGAGTCGGTCGATATCGGGGGCGAAGGCACGGCGGAGAGCATCGATATCGTCGACGCCTATGTCGACCGGCTGGTCGAAGGCTTCGCGGGCGGGGCTTTCCGCATCGGCTGGGACGCCGGAAACGGTGCCGCCGGCACCGTCATCGAGAAACTGACCGCGCGCCTGCCGGGCGAGCATCATCTTCTTTTCACCGATATCGACGGCCATTTCCCGAACCACCATCCCGATCCCACCGAAGAAAAGAATCTGGCCGACCTCAAAAAACTCGTCGCCGAGAAGAGCCTCGATTTCGGCGTCGCTTTCGATGGAGACGGCGACCGGATCGGCGCGATCGACGGGCAGGGGCGCGTGATCTGGGGCGACCAGCTCCTGCAAATCTATGCCGCCGCGGTGCTGCGGGATTTGCCCGGCGCGACGGTCATCGCCGATGTGAAGGCGAGCCAGGCGCTGTTCGACCGCGTCGCCGGGCTCGGCGGCAAGCCGCTGATGTGGAAGACAGGGCATAGCCTGATCAAGGCGAAGATGAAGGAAACCGGCAGTCCGCTCGCGGGCGAGATGAGCGGGCACATCTTTTTCGCCGATCGCTATTATGGCTATGACGACGCGCCTTATGCTGCGGTGCGATTGATCGAGGCGGCGACGAAGCTCGGACAAAGCGTCACGCAGCTCCGCGGCAATATGGTGCCGATGGTCAATACTCCCGAACTGCGCTTTCAGGTCGACGAGGTGCGCAAGTTCGCCATTGTGGACGAAGTTCTGGGCCGGCTTGCCGCGTCGGGCGCACAGGTCGACCGCACCGACGGCGCGCGCGTGCTGACCGACGACGGCTGGTGGCTGCTGCGCGCGTCGAATACGCAGGACGTGCTCGTCGCGCGCGCCGAGGCAAAGGATGAGGCCGCACTGGCGCGTCTGCTCGCCGCGATCGACGAACAGCTCGCGCTGTCCGGGATCGTGCGCGGGCCGCAGGCGGGGCATTAGGCGCCGCCTTCGTTTCCCTGCAATAATCTTGCCAGATTGACGTTCGCCGCGTCGCTGGGGTAACGCCGCTCGTGCGATAGAAACGGAACCGACCGACCTATGACCGACGACGAATCCACCGCTGTCACGATGACCGAGGGCGATCATGGCGTCACCGAGCATAAGGCACATGTCCGCGAGGAAGCCGCCGCCGGCAATGGCCTCGCGGTGATTTCGATCGCGAAAAGCTATGACAAGCGCGTCGTCCTCTCCGACGTGTCGCTGTCGGTCGGCAAGGGCGAGGTCGTCGGCCTGCTCGGCCCGAACGGCGCGGGCAAGACGACCTGCTTCTATTCGATCATGGGGCTGGTGAAGCCCGACGCCGGGCGCATCATGCTCGACGGCGCCGACATCACCGCGCTGCCGATGTACCGTCGTGCAATCCTCGGCCTCGGCTATCTGCCGCAGGAAACATCGATCTTTCGCGGTATGACCGTCGAGCAGAATATCAGCGCGGTGCTCGAACTCAGCGAGCCTGACAAGATCTCGCGCGAACGCCGGCTTGAGGAATTGCTCGACGAATTCGGGCTGACGCGCCTCCGTTCCTCGGCGGCGATGGCGCTGTCGGGCGGCGAACGGCGCCGCGCCGAAATCGCGCGCGCGCTCGCAGCCAATCCGTCGATCATGCTGCTCGACGAACCCTTTGCAGGCATCGATCCCTTGTCGATCAGCGACATCCGCGACCTCGTCGCCGATCTGAAGACGCGCGGCATCGGCGTGCTGATCACCGACCATAATGTGCGCGAGACGCTCGATCTCGTCGACCGTGCCTGCATCATCTACGACGGCAAGGTGCTGCTTGCCGGCTCGCCGGCCGAACTCGTCGCCGACCCCGAGGTGCGCCGCCTCTATCTCGGCGAGGGTTTCTCCTTGTGACGATGTGAGCCGCTGATGGCGTTGGGTCCGCGCCTCGATCTCCGCCAGTCGCAATCGCTGGTGATGACGCCGCAGCTCCAGCAAGCGATCAAGCTGCTGGCGTTGTCGAACCTCGAACTCGAAGCCTATCTGGCCGAGGCGCTCGAGGGCAATCCGTTGCTCGATGCGACATCGGCCGACGGCGACGGTGGCGCGGGCGATCCGGGTGACGAGCGCGGCGCGGAAGCCCCCACCGCCGAGGCCGCGTCGCTCGACGCCGACGAGGCGCTGTCTTCGGACAGCGGCACCGCGAACGACCTCGACGTCGACCTCGCCGCCGAGAGCTTCCATCATGACAGCGCGAGCGACAGTGTCGGGCTGTCGGGGGCGGGCGAGGACATCGATTTCGACAGCTTTGCGGAAGCCGAGGGCACGCTCCACGACCATCTGCTCGCGCAGGTCGGCGAGCGGTTCGGCGGGATCGAGGCGATTGTCGCGGGGCAGCTTGTCGCGCTGATCGACGAGGCGGGCTATCTCCGCGCCGATCTTGCCGAGCTGGCGGCGCAGCTCGGGGTGCCGCTCGCACTGGTCGAAGCGATACTCGCCGGCATCCAGTGTTTCGATCCGTCGGGAGTCGGCGCGCGCGACCTTGCCGAATGCATCGCGATCCAGGCGCGCGAGGCCGATCGTTACGATCCCGCAATGGCGACGATGATCGCGCATCTCGACCTCGTCGCCAAGGGCGCCTTTCCGCAGCTCAAGCGCATCTGCGGGGTCGACGACGAGGATCTCGCCGACATGATTCGCGAACTGCGCAGCTATGATCCGAAGCCGGGGCTGAAATTCGGCGGCGACGGGGCGCAGGCGGTCGTCCCCGACCTTTATATCCGCCAGACGACGAAAGGCTGGGCGGTCGAGATCAACAGCGGCACGTTGCCGCGGCTGCTCGTCAACCGCCGCTATTATACCGAGCTGGCGAAGGGCGCTGCGGCGAAGAGCAAGGCTTGGCTCTCCGAGCAGCTCGCGGGCGCCAACTGGCTTGTGCGGGCGCTCGACCAGCGCCAGCGCACGATCGTCAAGGTCGCGAGCGAGATCGTCAAGCAGCAGGAGGGCTTCTTCCTCCACGGCGTCGCGCATATGCGCCCGCTGACCTTGCGGCAGGTTGCCGAGGCGATCGGGATGCACGAATCGACCGTCAGCCGCGTCACCAGCAACAAATATCTCTCCTGCCCACGCGGATTGTTCGAGCTCAAATATTTCTTCTCGAGCGGTATTTCGGCGACCGAGGGCGACGGCGCGGTATCGGCGGAGGCGGTGAAGAGCCGGATCAAGGCGATGATCGAGGCCGAGGACGCGAAAGCGATCCTTTCCGACGAGACGATCGCGCAGAAACTCTCGGCCGAGGGGCACGACATCGCGCGGCGCACCGTGGTTAAATATCGCGAGGCGATGGGTTATGGCTCGTCGGTGCAAAGGCGGCGGCAAAAGGCGCTGGCGGGCTGATTTTGGCCGGAAAGGCGGTTGACTTTCGGGCGGCTTCCCCATAGTTGCGCCGCTTCGCGTCAATACGCCAAGATTTACGGACAGAGATCATGAAGATTCGCAACAGCCTGAAGTCGCTGAAGGACCGCCACCGGGATAACCGCGTTATCCGCCGCCGTGGCCGCACCTATGTGATCAACAAGACCAACCGCCGCTTCAAGGCGCGCCAGGGCTGATGCCCCTGCGCGGGGCAGGATTGCCCCGTTTGCTTTTGGTGAACAGCGTTACGCCGTCGGAGGCTTCCGGCGGCGCTTTCGCGTGTCCGGAGCCGGCATGATTCGCCGGAGCGTGATCTTCGACGTCGGCCGCGTCCTCTTCGACTGGGACCTGCGTTATCTGTTCGCCAAGCTGATCGACGACAAGGACGAGCTTGAGTGGTTCGTGGCCAACGTCGTCACGCCCGGGTGGCATTTCCAGCACGACGCCGGGCGCCCGCTCGCCGAGATGGTGCCCGAACGGAAAGCGGCGTTCCCCGATCAGGCGCCGCTGATCGACGTCTATGCGACACGCTTCAACGAGACGATCCCCGGCCCGATGCCGGGCAGCATCGAGCTCGTCGAGCGGCTCGACGCCGCGGGCGTGCCGCTCTTCGCGATCACCAATTTCGGGCATGAATTCTGGGAAGCTTTCCGCCCGACCCAGCCGGTCTTCGACCGCTTTCGCGATATTGTCGTCTCGGGGACCGAGAAGCTGATGAAACCCGATCCCGCGATCTACGCCCTCGCGATCGAGCGATTCGGCATCGATCCCGCCGGCGCGCTGTTCATCGACGATATGGCGAAGAATATCGAAGGCGCCGAATCGGTCGGGATCGCGGGGCACCAGTTCGTCGATGCCGCGACGCTGGAGGCCGATCTGGCGGCGCGCGGATATCTGTCGCCGCGATGAGCAGGGCGGATCGCCTTGAGCGTCTCGATACGCGCCGCGTCGAGCTTGAAGCCGAATATGAGGACGTACTGCTTGAAGCCTTGCGCAAGGTTGCGGCCGGTTCGTGGGGCTTGTTCGGCCACACCAAGGATCGCGCTGCGCACGCCAAATGGGAACCCGTCGTCACAGATTTGTGCGACCGGGGCGAAGAAATCGATCAGATGCGCGATCAACTGGGATTGCAGCCGTTCGCGTTGCACGAGGAGTTCGAGGCATCGCGTGGCCCCGTCTCGACGAACGCGCCGGGCGAGCCCAAGCAGGCAAAGGCGTGGCTGGAACGATTGGGCAAGGAACTCTAGCCCAATCGCCTAGGCCCGCGCCTTACTTTTCTACCCCGAGCTGCGTCAGTACAAACGCAAACTCTTCCGCATCCTCGCGCAGAGCGCCCCAGCGGCCCGACTTGCCAGCGTGGCCCGCGCCCATGTTGGTGCGCAGCAGCAAGGTCGCGTCGTTGGTGCGCGTCGCGCGGAGCTTCGCGACCCATTTGGCGGGCTCCCAATAGGTCACGCGCGGGTCGTTGAGCCCCGCCGACACGAGCATCGGCGGATAGGCTTTGGCGGTAACATTGTCGTACGGGCTGTAGCTCAGCATATAGTCGAACGCCGCCTTGTCGGTGATCGGATTGCCCCATTCGGGCCATTCGCCGGGGGTCAGCGGCAGCGTTTCGTCGACCATCGTGTTGATCACATCGACGAAGGGCACGCCCGCAAGCACCGCGCCCCAGAGTTCGGGCGCCTGATTATAGACCGCGCCCATCACCTGACCGCCCGCCGAGCGGCCCTCGATCGAAATCCTGCCCGCGCTCGTATATTTGGCGGCGATCAGCCCCTTCGCGACGTCGATGAAGTCGTTGAACGTGTTCTTGCGCTTGTCGGTCTTGCCCGCGAGATACCAGGCGCGGCCGAGGTCGTCGCCGCCGCGGACATGCGCGATGGCATAGATCATCCCGCGATCGACGAGGCTGAGGCGCGTCGTCGAAAAGCCCGGCGGGACGCGATAGCCGTAAGAGCCATAGACATAGAGGTGCATCGGCGCGCTGCCGTCGCGCGGGGTGCCCTTTTTATAGACGAGCGACACGGGAACCGGAGTGCCATCGCGCGATGGCATGTTTACCAGTTCGGTTACATACTCGTCATGATTGTAACCGGAAGGAATCTCCTGGACCTTCAGCGTTTCAAGCTTGCCGCTCGCTAGGTCGTAGTCGAACACCGTGTCGGGGGTGACCATCGATTCATAGTCGAGGCGCAACTTGTCCTGATGATATTCGGGATTGTCGCCGAGCCCCGCCACATAAGTCGTCTCGGGGAACTCGATCCGGCCGGGGGTCAGCGGGGCGTCATATTTGCGGATATCGACCTGATCGACGCCCTTTTCGCGGGTTTCGAGGACGAAATAGTCGCGGAAGACCGAGAGGCCGGTGATGTAGCTTCCGTCCGATCCGGGGATCAGCGTTTTCCATTCGCCCGGCGCCTTCATGCTTGCGGTCGCGACGCGGAAATTGGGATGCTCGTCGTTGGTGTAGACGTAGAGCGTGCCGTCGCGCTCATCGACGCTATATTCGCGGCCCTTCTTTCGCGCCGACACGAGCTGCATCTTCGCTTCGGGATTGTCGGCGGGAAGCAGATAGACCTCGCTCGTCTCGTTATCGCCCGTCGCAATCACGATATAATTGTCGGCGGCGGTCTTGCCGATCCCGACCCCGAAGCCGATGTCGGCTTCCTTGTAGAGCAATTTGTCCTCGGACACGGGGCGTCCGAGCTTGTGCAGCCGGACATTGTCGGTGCGCCAATTCTCGTTCGCGAGGCCATAGAGGATCGCGTCGTTCTTCGACGTCCAGACGAGCGATGACAGCGTCCCGGGAATGACGTCGGGCAGCATCGCGCCGGTTGCCAGATTCTTGAAGCGCACCTCGAACCGTTCGGAGCCATTGTCATCGAACGAATAGGCCATCAGCTTGCCGTCGGGGCTGATCGACAGTTCCGCGAGGCGGAAATAATCCTTGCCCGCGGCCATCGCGACTTCGTCGAGGATCAGGATCGCATCGCCGCCCGCGGCGGGCTTGCGATACCATTTCTTATATTCGGCGCCTTCCTCATATTCGACCCAGTATATCCAGTCGCCGTCCTTTTGCGGCACGGAGGAATCGGCTTCCTTGATCCGGCCCTTCATCTCCTGAAACAGCGTTTCGACGAGCGCGGCATGCGGCTTCATCGCGGCGTCGAAATACGCATTTTCGGCCTTCACATAATCGAGCACATCCTTGTCATCGATCACCGGATAGCTCTCGTCCTTCAGCCAGTGATACGGGTCGGAGAGCGTCTTGCCGTGCAGCGTCATTTCGTGCGGACGCTTTTCCGCGACCGGGGCGGCGGGCAGGGCAGGGGTGGGGCTGGTCAATGCGGCATCTTTCTCTTTGGCGAGCAGCGGGGACGATACGACAAGCGGGGTGGCAATTGCCGCCAGAAACATCCAAATAGCGCGCATCACAAAATCCCCCGCGGTGTCGCCCGATTGGGCGGGATCGACCATGATGTAGGAACAAGGAAGCGACCATGTCCAGCCCCGTCCCCGCAACTGTTTACGCAGAGCGCCTCGCCCGCGTCCGTGCCGAACTCGCCGCGCGCGGCCTCGACGGTTTCGTCGTGCCGATCAGCGACGAGCATATGAGCGAATATGTCGGCGACTATGCGCAGCGTATGGCGTGGTTGACTGGCTTCGGGGGGTCGGCCGGCACCGCGGCGGTGCTGCCCGAAAAGGCGGCGGTGTTCGTCGACGGGCGCTATACGGTACAGGTGCGCGATCAGGTCGACGGGTCGCTCTTCGACTATGTCGGGGTGCCGCAGTCGAGCGTCGCCGAATGGCTCGGCGCGAACGTCAGCGCGGGACAGAAGGTCGGTTACGATCCCTGGCTCCACGGCATCGACTGGGCGCGCGGCCTCGAAAAGGCGCTTGCGGCGAAGGGCGCGCGGCTCGTCGCGGTCGACACGAACCCGATCGACGCCGCGTGGGACGACCAGCCCGCGCCGAGCGCCGCGGTGGTGACCGTCCACGATGCCGCGCTAGCCGGGCAGGGCGCGGTCGAGAAGCGCGAAATCATCGCCGACTGGCTGAAGGCGAAGGGGCTCGACACGACGGTGATGACCGCGCTCGATTCGGTGGCCTGGACCTTCAATATCCGCGGCACCGACGTCAGCCACACCCCGGTCGGCCTCGCCTTCGCGCTGCTTCACGCCGACGCGACCGCCGATCTGTTCATCGCGCCCGAGAAGGTGACCGACGCGGTGCGCGCGCATCTGGGCAACAGCGTGCGCATCCACGATCGCGACGCGTTCGAGGCGGCGCTCGCCGATCTTGCGGGCAAGAAGGTCGCGGTCGATCCCGACCGTGCGGTCGCGGCAATCTTTACCGCACTCGAAGGAACCGGAGCGCAGATCGCGCGCTGGCGCGATCCTGCGGTTCTGCCCAAGGCGATCAAGAACGCCACCGAACTCGATGGCACGCGCGCCGCGCATGTCCGCGACGGGGTTGCGGTGTCGCGCTTCCTCAAATGGATGGAAGAGGTCGCCCCGCAAGGCAATCTCGACGAGCTTGGCGCGGCGGCAAAGCTGCGCGAATTTCGCGACGAAAGCGGTGTGCTCAAGGATCTGTCGTTCGACACCATCTCGGCGGCGGGACCGAACGGCGCGTTGCCGCACTACAAGGTCGACGAAACGACGAACCGCGGAATCGAAACCGGCACGCTCTATCTTGTCGATTCGGGCGGGCAATATGCCGACGGCACGACCGACATCACGCGCACGATCGCGATCGGCACCCCGACCGCCGAGATGTGCCGCCGCTTCACGCAGGTGCTCAAGGGGCATATCGCGCTTGCTACCGCGCGCTTCCCGACGGGCACGCGCGGCAGCCAGCTTGATATCCTCGCACGCCAGTATCTGTGGGCCGACGGGGTCGATTATGCGCATGGCACCGGGCACGGGGTCGGCACCTATCTGGCGGTCCACGAGGGGCCGCAGCGTATCGCCAAGCCGTCGGGCGGTCAGGCGGGAACCGAGGAGCCGCTCCACGCGGGCATGATCCTCTCGAACGAGCCCGGCTATTACAAGGCGGGCAGCTTCGGCATCCGCATCGAAAATCTGGTGATCGTCGTGCCGCAAAGCATCGCCGGCGCCGAGGAGGATATGCTGGGGTTCGAGACGGTCACCTTCGCGCCGATCGCGCAGAACCTCGTCGATGTTGCGCTATTGTCGCCCGCGGAGGCCGACTGGCTCGACGCCTATCATGCCGAGGTGTTCGCGAAACTGGCGGCCGGAACGCAGGGCGAGGAGCGCGAGTGGCTCGAAGCGGCGTGCGCGCCGCTCGACCGTACCCCCGCCGCGCTTGCCGCCTGACACCGCGATGACCGCGACCCGCAGCGACGTGCCGCTCGCCGATTTCCGCGTGCAGGAACGCGTCCGCGTTCGCTTCAACGAGATCGACGGCCAGAATATCGTCTTCAACGCCAATTATCTCGTTTACGCGGATATTGGCGTCACAGAATATTTCCGCGCACTCGGCGAAGGGCAGCCCGGACCCTATTTTCACCAATATGGTACAGATATTCGTGAGACGCATTGCGAGATCGACTATCATGCGCCGGCGCGGCTCGATGAACTGATCACGATCGCGGCGCGGGTCAGCGCTTTCGGCCGGACGAGCTTCACGCTTCATTGCGGGATTTTTCGTGGAAATGAGCGGTTGACCGACATCGAGATCAGCTATGCGCATATCGACAGCGATAGCGGACAGCCTACGTCGTTGCCCGGAAGCTTCATCGCCGAGGTGCGGCGATTCGAAACGCGAATCCCGGTGCAAGACTGATTCGCCGGCTCCTGATTCGAACCGGATCGTATTTCTCGACCAAAAAAGTCAGGTTTTGAGCCGGAAAAGGCCAAAAAAAAGGGCCACCCGAAGGTGGCCCGTGAAAGTTTTGGGAGAGGATGCCTAAAAGGCAAGTGTGATATTGCAGTGCACAATGAATGTTGCAACTGCGAAAAGAGCATCTGCTATTGCATTTTTTGCAATCTATAGCGCTATCCGCGACCGTTCGGCGCAATCGTCCATGCGCTTCACTGCCCCTCGCAAATCGCCGTGACTTCGCCTAAATTGCGCTGATGGGAATGTTCAACAAGATGGATGTCGGCGGCGGCCTGTCCGATTTCTGGGCCTATGTCCGCGAACCCCGCCCGCATCGCTGGGCGATCTGGGGTGTCGCGCTGGCGCTGACCTGGCTGATTTTCACGGGGGTCGAGAAATATCTGATCCCCTATGAAAAGCCGAAAGAGCAGATCATCTATTTCGAAAACTGGACCGCGAACCGCAGCGCCGCCGAAATTCGCGCCGACTGGGTTGCACGCGCCAGGGAAACGACGTTGCACAACGCCCAGAAGCGCGCCGAATATCAGCGCTTCGCCGACAGCCTCGGCATCGAATATGATTCGGCCGAAGCCGACAAGGTAACGCGCGAGACGCTGGGCGAAGAAGCCGCGGCCGCGGCGAAGAAAAAGCCCGAGCCGGTGCAGATCCGCTCGACCCTCGCCGAGCGCGCCGCGCGCAGCGCACAGCCCGAAGCGGCCGACTGACCGGATGCAGCGCGGCCCTGCCGACGCCGACTGGATGGCGGTCGCCATCGCGCTCTCGCGGCGCGGCCGCCCGGCGTCGGCGCCCAATCCCAACGTCGGCTGCCTGATCGTCCGGCAGGGCAAGGTTATCGCGCGCGGCTGGACGCAGGCGGGCGGACGGCCGCATGCCGAGGCGATGGCGCTGGCGGCGGCGGGCGACGCGGCGCGCGGCGCGACCGCCTATGTCACGCTCGAACCCTGCGCCCATGCGAGCGCGCGCGGGCCCGCGTGCAGCGATTCGCTGATCGCTGCGGGCATCGCGCGCGTCGTGGTCGCCGCGCAGGACCCCGATCCGCGCACCGACGGCAAGGGGATCGCACGGTTGCAATCGGCGGGGATCGAGGTTGTTTTCGACGTCCTGCCCGCTGAAGCGCGCGCGGCGATGGCGCCATGGTGGACGCGGCACACCGAGGGGCGCCCGTTCGTGACGCTCAAGCTCGCGACCTCGCTCGATGGCGCCATTGCGATGGCCGACGGGTCGAGCCGCTGGATCACCGGGACGCGCGCCCGTGCGCACGGGCATCTGGAGCGCGCAAGCCATCAGGCGATTCTGGTCGGCCGCGGGACGCTCGACACCGATGCGCCGAGGCTCGATGTGCGCCTGCCGGGGCTCGAAGGCCGCAGCCCGCAAAAGCTGCTGCTCACCAACGGCACCGCGCCTGACGGCTGGACCGCGGTCGCGTCGCCCGAAGCCATCGATAATGTGGATTCGCTGCTCGTCGAGGGCGGCACCGGCGCGGCGTCGGCCTTCCTCGCCGCCGACCGCGTCGACCGGCTTCTGCTTTATCGTGCCCCGATCCTGATCGGCGGCGGCAAACCCGCGCTCGCCGACATCGGCCTGACCGATCTGGCCGAGGCACACGACCGCTGGCGCCTTGCCGACAGCCGCCTGCTTGGCAGCGACCGGCTCGACGTCTACGAGCGCGTCAGAGAAGGATAAGGCACCCCATGTTCACCGGCATCATCACCGACATCGGCACCATCCGCAGCCGCGAGGATCGCGGCGACACGCGGCTCGTCATCGACACCGCCTATGATGTCGGCAGCGTCGATATCGGCGCTTCGATCGCCTGCTCGGGCGCCTGCCTCACCGTCGTCGAAAAGGGCGTGTACGACGGCAGCAACGGCCCCGCGGGCTGGTTCGCGATCGACGCGAGCGGCGAAACGCTCGCCCGCACCGCGCCGGGGATGTGGGATGAGGGACGCCGGCTCAACCTCGAACGCGCGCTCAGGATCGGCGACGAGCTCGGCGGGCATATCGTCACCGGCCATGTCGACGACATCGGCCGCATCGTGTCGGTCGAACCCGTCGGCGATAGCGTGACGGTCACCGTCGCGGCGCCCGCATCGCTCGCGCCGCATATTGCGCCGAAGGGCTCGATCACCGTCGACGGTGTGTCGCTGACGGTGAACGAGGTGACCGACCAGCCGGACGGCGAGGCGCATTTCACGCTCAACATCATCCCGCACACGCAGGAAATGACGACGCTGAACGAAGCCGCCGCGGGGCGTCCGGTCAATCTCGAGATCGATATCCTCGCGCGTTATCTCGCGCGAATGCAGGCGCGCGGCGTCTAGCCTTCGAGCCAGCCGGCCGCCAGTTCAGGGTCGGCGGCGATCATAGACCGCCGCATTGCGAGTCGCCCGATGCGCAGCAGTTCGGCCTTGCGGCGCGCGGGGGCGAGGTTGCAGCTCGCGGCCTCGCGCACGACCGCCGCGCCGTAGCGGTCGGCGACGATCAACCCCGATGTCTCGCGGCGATAGCCCTCGGTTTCGAGGATCGCGGGGTCGAGCCCCGATGCGAGCGCCCAGTAGAAGCGATCGCACCAGTCGCAATAGTCGGGCCATTTGCCGTCGCCGTGCAGGTCGGCGCGGCTGACCTTGATCTCGACGATGGTGATCTGACCCCTGGCGTCGATCGCGGTGAGGTCGGTGCGCCGCCCGTTGGGCAGCGGCACCTCGGGGATCGCGACCAGCCCTTGCTGCGCGAACAGCCGACATACGCCGCGCGCGACGTCCGCGGCGGTGATCGGGTCGGTCATCGCTTAAAATCCGTCCTCAGAACGGGACGTCGTCGTCCAGATCGTCGTCGAAGGGCGGACGTCCGCCGCCGCTCGAACCGCCACCGAAGCCGCCGCCGGACGAGCCGCCCGACGAACCGCCGCCGCCCTGGTTCCAGCCGCCGCCCGAGCCACCGCCCGACGAACCGCCGCTCCAGTCGTCACCGCCGCCACCGCCGCGCGAACCGCCGCCACCGCCCGGCGCGCCGTCGAGCATGGTCAGCGTGCCGCCCATGCCCGCGATGACGATCTCGGTCGTATATTTGTCGTTGCCGTCGCGGTCCTGCCATTTGCGGGTGCGCAGCGAGCCTTCGATGTAAACTTTCGAGCCCTTTTTCAGGTAGCGTTCGACGACGCCGATCAGCCCTTCGCCGTTGATCACGACCTGATGCCACTCGGTGCGCTCCTTGCGCTCGCCGGTCATCCGGTCCTTCCACTGCTCGGACGTCGCAATGCGGAGATTCGCGACCTTGCCGCCGTTCTGAAACGACTTGATTTCGGGATCGGCACCGAGGTTGCCGATGAGAATTACCTTGTTGACGCTGCCAGCCATCCGCCGCTCCGCTCCGCTAGAAAATGTGGAGGATCAGCCGAGTCCGAAGGCGACGGCCGTCCAGTAAGTGATACCAGCAGCGGCATAGGCGAGCAGGAACAAATAGCCAACCATGAACATCGGCCATTTCCATCCATTGGTCTCGCGCCTTGTGATTGCGATGGTCGAAATGCACTGCGGCGCAAAGACGAACCAGGCGAGGAAGGCGAGCGCAGTGGCGAGGCTCCACTTGCCCTGCAATCGTTCGCCCAGCGACTGCGCCATCGCCTCCTCATCGTCACCCGCGTCGATCGCGTTCGCAGTCGCCATCGCCGACACCGCGACCTCGCGCGCTGCCATCGCGGGGATCAGCGCGAGCGCGATGTCGTGGTTGAAACCGATCGGCGCGACGACGACCTCCAGCCCGCTCGCGATGCGTCCGGCGACGCTATATTCGACCTGGCTTTCGCCCTCGGGTGCCTGCGGGAAGGTCAAAAGCAGCCAGAGGATGACGGTGGTCATCGCGATGATCGTGCCCGCGCGGCGCAGGAAGATCCATGCGCGCTGCCACAGGCCGATCGCGATGTCGCGCAGCCGCGGCATCTGGTATCGCGGCATTTCCATCATGAAGCCCGCGCCGGCGCCTTTCGCCACCGTGCGGCGCAGGACATAGGCGACGACAAGCGCGCCGACGATTCCCGACAGATAGAGGCCGAAGAGCACGAGTCCCTGCAGCCCGACCGGGGTTCCGCCGACATTGGTGTCCGGAATGAAGGCAGCGATGATCAGCGCATAAACCGGAAGCCGCGCCGAACAGGTCATCAGCGGCGCGATCAGGATCGTCGTCAGCCGGTCCTTTTCGTCGGGGATCGCGCGCGTCGCCATGATGCCGGGGACCGCGCAGGCGAAGCTGGAGAGCAGCGGGATGAAACCGCGCCCCGACAGGCCGACCTTGCCCATCAGCCCGTCCATCAGGAAGGCGGCGCGCGTCATATAGCCCGACGCTTCCAGAAGCAGGATGAAGAGGAAGAGGATCAGGATCTGCGGCAGGAAGACGACGACCGCGCCGACGCCGGCGAGCAGGCCTTCGACGACCAGTCCGCGCAGGAAATTGTCGGGGAAGGTTGCGACGACCCATTGCTGGACAATGCCGATCCCGCCTTCGAGGAAGTCGGCGGGTGCCTCGGCGGCGGCATAGACCGCCTGGAACATCACGAACATCAGCGCGAGCAGGATGATCATTCCGGCGACCGGATGCAGCACGACATTGTCGACGCGCTGCGTCCAGCGGCGCACCGGCGTTTCACTGAGGATCGCAGCGCGCGCGATCGTCCGCGCGCGCTGGTGCAGCGATGCGTCGTTCGCTTCGGCGGGCGCGGCGATTTCGTCCGCGCCGTGCGACCGGATCGCGCCGTCGACCGCGGCGAGCAGCTCGGCCATCCCGCGCTTGCGCACGGCGACGGTCGGGACGACCGGAACGCCGAGCTCCTTCGACAGGCGTTCGGCGTCGAGCGTCAGCCCGTCGCGTGCCGCGAGATCGACCATGTTGAGCGCGACGACGGTCGGCAGGTTCAGCGCGAGCAGTTCGAGCGCGAAGCTCAGATGATTATCGAGGTTTGCGGCGTCGAGCACGACGATCAGCGCGTCGGGACGCTTTTCGCCGTCCTGTTTGCCGAGCACGACGTCGCGTGTCACCGCCTCGTCGAGGCTCGCGGGGGTCAGGCTGTAGGTGCCGGGCAGGTCGATCAGCGAAAGCGGGCGGCCGTCGGCAAAGCTCGCATGTCCGGCCTTCCGCTCGACGGTGACGCCGGGATAATTGGCGATCTTCTGCCGCGCGCCGGTCAGCGCGTTGAACAGGCTCGATTTGCCGGCGTTGGGATTGCCGACGAGCGCGATCGAGGGGATGGCGCCGGTCATGCCGCGGGCTCGACGGTGATTGCCGCGGCCTGCCGCGCGCGGATGATCACCTTCATGCGTCCGACGGTGAGGGCGAGCGGATCGCGCGAGAAAATGCTGCCGCGATGCAAGGGGGTGACCTCGCACCCTTCCATCAGGCCGAACTCGCGCAGGCGGCGGCCTTCATCCTCGGACATCGCGGTCCAGTCGATCCGGGCAATCCGCACCATCACGCCGAGCGGCGCCCGATCGAGCAGATTTTCGAGCAAAGCAGTCATTTGCGAGCGATTATCAATAACGGCGAGGGAGCGCCACCCCTCCTTTTGTAATTAATGATTACCGCCCCGGATAGCGCAGCCGCCCGACGAAGCGAGCGAGGCTGGGCCGTTCGATGCTGCGCGACGCGCGGCGATGCTTCCAGCTTTCGAAACGCATCACCTGGTCGATGCGGCGCGCGAGGAACGCGCGCGTATCCGCGAAGCCCTCGCTCTCGTCGTTCAGGAACACCGCCATCGTCGAGCCATAGACCGCGCCGAGGATCGCGCGCTTGCTGTAATGATTATAGTCGGTCGCGGTGTCTCCCGCGAGGCGCCACATATGGTCGGCGGCGCGCCAGCCAAGCTTTGCCGCGTGCGGCGCGTTGGTCGGCAGCGCGAGCAATGCGAGCGCGCGGCGCAGCGATTCGCGATTCGGCGCGAGCAGATCGATACGCGTCTCGACGAGCGTGGTGATGCGGTCGCGGATTTTCAGCGTCGCGAGCTTTTCGGCGGGCCAGCGTTGTTCCATGCCTGCGTCGACATCGGCGAACCACGCGTCGACCATGTCGCGCCCGCCGCCGGGAAAGGCGAGGCGGGCGACGTCGGGGTCGACCGCGGCGCGGCGCGCAGCGTCGTCGAGTGCGGCGGGGCTGAAGCCATCGAATGCCGCCGATGCGGCAATCAGCGGGGCGAGGGCGGCGCGAATCTCGTCGAGCGTCGGGTCGGCGGGCAGGATGGAAGCCATGATCTTCAGATAGGCGCGGCGCGGCGGCTCGGCAACCTAATCAGAACGAGCGCCGCACCGACCATCAGCCCGCCGAGAATGTCGATCGTCGACAGCGTCTCGCCGAACCCGATCCAGCCTGTGAGCGCGGCGAACGCCGGCTGGATCAGCAATGTCAGCCCGATCACCAGCGGCGAGAAGCGCGGCAGCGACCAGATCATCAGCCCCTGACCGACGACCTGGCTGATCAGCGCGAGCAGGATCAGCGGGGTCCAGTTCTGCGGCATCACCGTTTCGCCGATCGCGAGCGCGGTGCCGAGCAGGATCGGGACGCACACCGCCGAAGCGATGGCGAGCGCAGTCCACGGCGCGAGTTCGCCGCGCACGCGCTGCATCAGGATCACATAGCCCGTGTAGAGCACCCCCGCGAGCAGGCTCAGCAGGTCGCCGACGAGATAGTCGGGCGAGAGTTCATAGCTTTGCCCCATGAGCAGCGCCGATCCGGCGAAGGCGAGCAGGATCGCGGTCGCCTGCCAGCCGCGCGGCAACGTGCGGGTCAGGAAAATCGTCCAGAGAACGAGCAGCAGGCTGGCGCAATTGCCGAACAGGGTCGCGTTGGCGACCTTGGTCTGGAGGATGCCAAGGTGCCAGGCGGCCAGATCGAGCGCGAAGAAGATGCCCGCCGCCGCCGCGACGGTCAGCGCGGGGCGGGACGGCATCCGTCCGCCGGTCTCGCGCCACGCGAAGATCAGCAGCAGCGGCAGCGCGAGCGTCATCCGCCAGAAAGCCGAGGCGGTGGGCCCCACACCGTCGGCTTCGGCCATCCGCACGAGCATAGCGCCGAGCGACAGCGCGATATTGCCGCCGAGCAGCGCGGCAAAAGCCCAGCGCCCGGCGCCCGCGCCGGCGACCGATTCGCTGTCGATGCTGTCCATCTTCGCTGTCATTTAGATTTTCTTTTGATACTGACCATTGTGCCGGCGCCGCGGCGTCCATAGCTTCGCGGGCCATAGCGACGACCGATGGGGCCGTCGCGAAGAAAGTGCGACGTGGAGGAAAGATGACTCTATCCCTGTTCGATCCGATCAAATTGGGCGCCATCGAAGCGCCGAACCGCATCATCATGGCGCCGCTGACGCGCGGCCGCGCCGGGCCGGGCTTTGTCCCGAACGAGCTTGCGCGCGACTATTATCGTCAGCGCGCCTCGGCGGGCCTCATCATTTCCGAAGCCACCGGCATTTCGCAGGAAGGCCTGGGCTGGCCGAGCGCGCCGGGCCTGTGGACCGAGGCGCAGGTCGAAGGCTGGAAGCCGGTGACCGACGCCGTGCACGCAGCGGGCGGGCGCATCGTCGCGCAGCTCTGGCACATGGGCCGCGTCGTCCATTCGGTGTTCAACGACGGCAAGCCGCCCGTTTCGGCGTCGGCGACGCAGGCGCCGGGCAAAGCGCACACCCCCGCCGGCCGCTTCGAATATGAAGTCGCGCGTCCGCTCGAACTCGGTGAAATCCCGCGCGTGATTGCCGATTATGTGAAGGCGGCCGAAAATGCGAAAAAAGCGGGCTTCGACGGCGTGCAGCTCCACGGCGCGAACGGTTATCTGATCGACCAGTTCCTGCGCGACGGCAGCAACCTGCGCGACGATGATTATGGCGGCTCGATCGAGAATCGCATCCGCTTGCTCCGCGAAGTGACCGAGGCGCTGATCGGCGTGTGGGGTGCCGACCGCGTATCGGTGCGCCTGTCGCCGAACGGCGACACGCAGGGCGTCGACGACAGCGCGCCCGAACGGCTCTTCCCGATCGCCGCGGCGGCGCTCGACGCGCTCGGCATCGCTTTCCTCGAACTGCGCGAACCCGGCCCCGACGGCACCTTCGGGCGGACCGATGTTCCGAAACAGTCGCCGTCGATCCGCGCCGCATTCAAGGGGCCGCTGATCCTCAACAGCGACTATGACGTCGCGCTCGCCGAGGCCGCATTGGCGAGCGGAACCGCCGACGCCATCGCGTTCGGCCGCCCCTTCATCGGCAATCCCGATCTGGTCGAGCGGATCCGGAGCGGCGCCGAATGGGCGGCGGACAATCCGCAGACCTGGTATTCGCCGGGCCCGCTAGGCTACACCGACTATCCCGCGCTGGTCACCGCGTAGGACAAGGATGGCCCGGGCGGTGTGTGCCGTCCGGGTCAGCCCGTTTCGGCAAGGGCCTTGTCGATAATGCGGGCGCCGATCGGCGCCAGAAAATTGCCGCCGAAGCGGAACAGCACAAAAGCGCCGATAAAGAGCAGCAGCGGCTCGACGAAGAAGGCGATGATCGCCGCGATGACGAGCCCGAAAACCAGCGCCATGAAGCCGCCCGTCAATTCGGTCTGACCCTTCGGTCCCAGTTCGATCGTGCGCGGCCCTTTGCTATCCCACCATTTGCCGGTGACGATCGTCTTTCGGCCGCCCGCTTGCGGCCGGGGACGCGGTGGATGGCGCGCGGGCGTCGGCTGGGCCGTGCTTCGCGGGCTTTCCTGCCAGGGTCGTTTCCGGTTCAGTTCGGCGACGGCTGTCGCCATCCGGTCGTTCGGCGGGCGCGGTGGATTGCGTTGCGGCGGCGCAGCGGCCGTGACGGTCGGCGCAGCGGGTTCGGGCGGCACCTGCCGCGACGCCGGCCGGATCGGTTCGACCCCCGCCTTGCGATCGTGCATATCCATCCGCTCGGCCGCAGTCGGCGGGGTCTGGCCGGTTTCCCTGTCGATCACCACCAGCCGCCCGCCGCGTTCGACGACGGAAAAGCGGCTGGGAGGCGGGCGATCAACCAATGCCGAATTGTTCCTTCAGCGCGAGCATGGCGAGCGCGGCCTTCGCCGCTTCGCCGCCCTTATCCTTGCGCGTCTTGTCAGCGCGCGCAAGCGCCTGTTCCTCATTCTCGACCGTCAGGATGCCGTTGCCGATCGCGAGCCCGTCGAGGGTCAGCGCCATGATGCCACGCGCGCTTTCGTTCGACACGACTTCGAAATGATAGGTTTCGCCGCGGATTACGACGCCGAGCGCGACATAGGCGTCGTAGCGGCCGCTGTCGGCGGCGAGCGAGATCGCGGCGGGAACCTCGAGTGCGCCGGGGACGGTCACCGTCTCATGGCTATGCCCCTCGGCCTCGAGCGCGCTGCGCACGCCGTCGATCAGCATGTCGTTGAGGTGCGAATAAAAGCGGGCTTCGACGATCAGGACGTGCGCCATCAGGCTTCTCCGGGAATGGGGCGTTCGCCGACGACCGACAGGCCATAGCCTTCGAGCCCGACGATATTGCTGTGGGTGGGGGTGAGCAGTTCCATCGCATGGACGCCGAGGTCGGCGAGGATCTGCGCGCCGATACCATAAGTGCGAAGGTCCATCCCGCCGGTCGGCGGCGGGAGCGCGTCGGCCTCGGCCGAACCGGGAAGCGGGCGCATCAGCATCACGATCACGCCGGCGCCGGCTTCGCCGATCGCGTCCATCGAACGCTGCAGCCGGCGCTTCTTCGGACCCGGGCGGCCCATGATGTCGTCGAAGAGCGACACGGCGTGCATCCGCACCAAGGTCACGCCGTCGGGATCGACCGGCCCTTTTTGCAGCACCAGATTGACGCTGCCGTCGACCTTGTTGCGATAGGATTTGAGGCGCCAGTCGCCGCCATAATCCGATTCGAACGGTTCGTCGGAGACGCATTCGACCAGCCGGTCGGTGCGGTTGCGGTACGCGATCAGGTCGGCGATCGTGCCGATCTTGAGCCCGTGACGCCGCGCGAAGGGGATCAGGTCGTCGAGCCGCGCCATCGTGCCGTCGTCGTTCATGATCTCGCAGATCACACCCGACGGGTTGAGCCCCGCGAGTCGTGCGATGTCGACCGAGGCCTCGGTATGGCCCGCGCGCACGAGCACGCCGCCGTCGCGTGCGATCAGCGGGAAGATATGGCCGGGGGTGACGATATCGTCGCGGCTCTTGCCCGCGTCGATCGCGACCGCGACGGTGCGCGCGCGGTCGCCCGCCGAAATGCCCGTGGTTACGCCTTCGCGCGCCTCGATCGAGGTGGTGAAGGCGGTTTCGTGTCGCGTGCCGTTGTTGCGGCTCATCAGCTCGAGCCCGAGCGTGTCGACGCGCGCCTTGGTGAGCGTCAGGCAGACGAGGCCGCGGCCGTGCGTGACCATGAAATTGATCGCGTCGGGGGTTGCCATCTGGGCGGGGATGACAAGGTCGCCTTCATTCTCGCGATCCTCATCGTCGACGAGGATGAACATGCGGCCGTTGCGCGCCTCGGCGATGATTTCCTCAGGGCTGGCCATCGGCGACAGCTCGCTGCCGTTCGCGAGCCAGTTTTCGAGCTTGCGCAGCGTGTCGGCGGTGGGGTTCCAACCGGGCGAATCAAGGTCGCGCAGGCTGTTGGCGTGGAGACCCGCGGCGCGGGCAAGGCCCGAACGCGACATGGCTCCGTCGTCGACGATGGATCGGATGCGATCGATGAGCTGTGTGGACATGTTGCCCATGTCTCACACTGAAATGTGATAGTCAATCAGTATATCACATTGGGCTGGTTGGGCTGGCTATTTGGGGCCGAAGCTCGGTCCGAAGTCGCGAGCCGGCGCATCGCTTTTGGCATCGAGCAGTGCGACGATCTGACCACTCCGGTCGTCGCGTTTGGCATAGTCGCGCGCCGACATGCCGGCGACATGGTCGGCCTTGTCGGGGTTGGCGCCGCGCTTCACGAGCAGGCGGACCATCGCGGCGTTCTTTGCCTGCACCGCGAGGATCAGCGCGGTTTCGCCGCGCCGGTTGGCCTGGTCGACGGGCGCCCGGCGATTGAGCAGCTCCTCCGCGCCGTCGGCGAAATTGAGCAGCGCGGCGTGCATCAGCGGGGTCACGCCCTGCCGGTCGGCGATCGACGGATCGGCATCCTTGGCGAGCAGGAAGCGCAGCCAGGTCGCGTCGCGCCGCTTGGTGACGATGGCCAGCGCGGTTTCTCCCGATTCGGGGTGCCGCGTGTTGATCAGTGACGCATCGCCCTTCAGCGCATCGGTCGCCTTGGTCCCGTCGCGGCTTTCGACCGCTTGCAGGAAGGCATAGCCGCCGCGGAACTGCGCCTGCGCGGGCGCCTGGAACAGGCCCGTCGCGGCGAGCAGCGCGAGGATGAAAGAGGCGAGGCGGAACTCCGCGCGTCGAAACATGATCTGGGCGACCCCTGGGGCAATATGTCCGTCGCTCGCGCGACGACAAAGGTTGATTTTCGGCGACTAGCCGACCAAGGCTGGCCACATGATGAATATCGCAAATATGGGACAAAGGCTGGTCCGTGCAAGCCTGATCCTCGCTTTCGGTGCGGCGCTGGCCGGATGCAACGGCGCGGCCGACACCGCGCCCGCCAAGCCGCCGCTCGAAGGGGCGCGCATCGGCGGCGCCTTCACGCTCACCGACCAGAATGGCAAGACGGTCCGCGACAGCGATTTTGCCGGGCAATATCGCCTCGTTTATTTCGGCTACAGCTTCTGCCCCGACATCTGCCCGGTCGACCTGCAAAAGCTGATGCGCGGTCTGTCGCAGTTCGAAAAGGCCGACGCCGCGCGCGGCGCCAAGGTCGCGCCGCTCTTCATTACCGTCGATCCCGCGCGCGATACCCCCGAAGCGCTGAAGCCCTTCGTCGCGCGCTATCATCCGCGCCTGCTCGGCCTCACCGGCACGCCCGAACAGATCGCCGCGGTCGCGAAAGCGTTTGTGGTCACTTACAACAAGGTGCCGGGCTCGGCGCCCGACCGCTATCTGATGGCGCATAGCCAGCTTGCCTTCCTGATGGATCCCCACGGCAAGCCGCTCGCGCTGCTGCCGCTCGACGATCCGTCGACCGACGCCGACGAGGGCGCGCCCGACAAGGTCGCCGCCGAACTGGCGAAATGGGTCAAATGATGGCCGGCGGGCGCCCCTTCTGGGAAGCGCCGCTTGCCACTCTCGACGCGGGGCAATGGGAGGCGCTGTGCGACGGCTGCGGCAAATGCTGCCTCCACAAGCTGGAGGATGAGGATACGGGCCGCATCTATCCGACCAATGTCGCGTGCCGCCTGCTCGACCTTTCGACCGCGCGCTGCGGCGATTACAAGCATCGCCGCCGCCATGTCCCCGACTGCCTGACGCTGACCAAGGCGAAGGTGGCCGATATCGAATGGCTGCCGCAGACCTGCGCCTATCGCCTGCGCGCCGAGGGCGAACCGCTGCCCGACTGGCATTATCTGGTCTGCGGCGATCGCGATGCCGTGCACAGGGCAGGCGAATCGATCGTCGGCTGGACGGTCGGCGAGGATGTCGCGGGGCCGCTCGAGAATCATCTTGTCGAACGCGCCGTCTGACTTCCTCGCCGAAGGGCCGCACATCCGGGTGGGCGATGATGCCTGGCCGGTACGCGTCGTGCGCCATGCGCAGTCGCGCCGCTATCGCCTCGTCTTCGACGGGGCGCGCGGCGAGCTCCGATTGACCGTGCCGCGGCGCACCAACGAACGCGCCGCCTTGAAATGGGCGAGCGAGCAGCAGGCGTGGCTCGTCGAACAGGTCGGCAAGGCGGCGTTGCCGGTGGTCGTCGGGCCGGGCGCGTCACTGCCCTTTCGCGGCACCCTGCGGCAGGTCGACTGGACGCCGGTGGCGCCGCGCGCAATCCGGCTCGATGACATGGTGCTGCGCGTCGGGGGGCCCGCCGAAAGCGTCGGGCGGCGCATCGAGCGCTGGCTGAAGGCCGAGGCGCTCGACCTGATGGAGCGCGAAAGCCGCGAAATAGCCGGCGCGGCGGGGCTGGTCGTCGGCCGCGTCGGGGTCGGCGACCCGCGCAGCCGCTGGGGCAGCTGCACACATGATGGCGACCTGCGCTACAGCTGGCGGCTCGTCATGGCACCCGACCATGTGCGCCGCGCGACCGTCGCGCACGAGGTCGCGCACCTTCGCCATATGGATCACAGCGCGGCGTTCCACGCGCTCGTCGACGAATTGCACGATGGCGATGTCGCGGCCGCGCGCGGCTGGCTGCGCCGCGAGGGGCGCTCGCTCCACCGCTATCGTTTTACCGTCTGAGCGCGCTCACTCGGAGGTTTCGGATGGCGGCCGCGGCTGCGATCCCCTGGCCGGGGGCGGCACGACCTTCGGCACCGTCACCATCTTGGGCTGACCGCCATTTTTCGGCACCGCGCCATTGTCGGCGGGCGGGCGGCGGCCGGTCTGTTCCTCGATCCACTGCTGGTCGAGCACCGGTCCGTCCTCGGTCGGCGGCGGCGGCGGTGCCACGCCTTCGGGCGGCCGGCTGTCATAGGGCAGCTCGATCGGCATGCCATTCTCGTCGACGAGCGCACCTTCGCCGGGTTCGCCCATATAGGCCTCTCCCTCGTCCTCGAGCTGCCATTCGGGCAGCACGACCTCGGTGTCGAATTGTTCGACCGGGCGGCGCGCCACCGCGACGCGCATATAATCGGCAAAGGCCTTGGCGGGCGCGCGGCCACCCTGCAGCCCGCCGACGGGCTTCGCATCGTCGCGGCCCATCCAGACACCGGTGGTGATCCCGCTCGAAAAGCCAAGGAACCAGCCGTCCTTGTTGCTCGACGTCGTGCCGGTCTTGCCCGCGACGGGGCGGCCGATCTGCGCCGCCTTGCCCGTCCCGGTGTTGACCGCGGTCTGCAGCAGGTCGGTGATCCCCGCCGCGACCCAATGGTCGACCAGCGTCTGTCCGCGCTCGGCAGGGCGCTGATAGAGGAGGTCGCCGCTCGCGGTCGTTACCTTGGTGATGCCATAGGGCTGCACCGACACGCCGCCGCGCGCGACCGCGGCGAACGCGGCGGTCATGTCGATCACGCGGACCTCGGCGCTGCCGAGCACCATCGACGGGTGGGTGTTGACCGGGGTGGTGATGCCGAAGCGGCGCGCCATATTGGCGACTGCCGAAAAACCGACCTCGTCGCCGAGCTTCGCCGCCACTGTATTGACCGAATAGGCAAAAGCGCTGCGCAGGTCCATCGTACCCGCGAAACGGCCCGACGAGTTGCGGGGGCTCCAGCCGTTGATCGTCACGGGTTCGTCGACGACCGCATCGCCGACCTTATAGCCCGCTTCGAGCGCCGCCATATAGACGAACAGCTTCCACGCCGACCCCGGCTGGCGCAGCGCCTGTGTCGCGCGGTTGTAGTTCGACGCGACATAGTCGGTGCCGCCGACCATAGCGCGCACCGCGCCGTCGCGGTCGAGCGAAACGAGCGCGCCTTGCACGCCCTTGGGCGTATTCGCCTGGATCGAGGCGGTCGCGGCGCGCTGCATACCCAGATCGATTGTCGTGTAGACGTCGAGCGCCTCGCTGCCTTCGTCGATCAGCATGTCGAGCTGCGGCAGCGCCCAGTCGCTGAAATAGCGCGCGCTGTTCTGCCCGGTTTCCTTCGCGAGCTGGACATTCGCGGGTTCGGCGCTGTCGGCCTGCGCCTGCGTGATGACGCCGGCGTCGACCATGACGTCGAGCACGACGCCTGCGCGGCCGAGCGCCGCCTGCGCGTCGGCGGTCGGCGAATAGCGCGACGGCGCCTTCACCAGCCCCGCAACCACCGCGGCCTCGGACAGCGACATTTCGGTCGCGCTGTGGCCGAAGAAACTGTTCGACGCGGCGTCGATGCCATAGCTGCCACCGCCGAAATAGACCTTGTTCAGGTAAAGCTCGAGGATCTCGTCCTTCGAGAATTTCCATTCGAGCGCGAGCGCGAGGATCATCTCGCGCGCCTTGCGCTTGAAATCATAGCTGTTCGACAGGAAGATGTTGCGCGCGAGCTGCTGCGTGATTGTCGATGCGCCCTGCAGGCGCCGGCCGCTGCCGCGATTTTGCAGCGCCACGGCTGCGGCGCGCGCCATGCCGACCGGGTCAAGCCCGGGATGATAGCGAAAGCGTCTGTCCTCGACCGCGACCATCGCGTCCTGCATCACCTGCGGCGTTTCCCTGAGGGTCAGCCAGCGGCCGTAGTTTGGCCCCAGCGACAGGAAGACGGTGCCGTCGGCAGCGCGAACGCGGATCGTCTGACCCGCGGGCGATTTCTTGAGCTCCTCGAAGCTCGGCATACGCTGGACGGCAATGCCGACCGCCACAGCGAGCGCGACAAAGCCGACGACCGCGAGGCCGAGGCCCCAGCGAAAGGCACGGCGCAGCCACACGCGCCAGCGCGGCGGCTCGCCGCCGGGCGTGCCGCTGCCTTTGCTGGACGATGACGATTGTTTCGACGAAGCCTGCTGTCTTTCGCGGCGCAAAGCCGGTGTTCCTTCCCTTACTGCGCCCCTGATGCGTCAGTCCGGGAAGGAATTTCAGTCCTTGCCGGTTGTCGCCTCTTCCTGCCCGCGGTCCGCGAAGTCAAGCGCCGCGCTGTTGATGCAATAGCGCAATCCGGTCGGTCCGGGGCCGTCGGGGAAGACATGGCCGAGGTGGCCTTCGCATTTCGCGCAGCGTACTTCAGTGCGAACCATGCCGTGGCTGGTGTCGGTCAGCTCGGCGACCGACGCTTCGTTCGCGGGCGCGGTATAGCTTGGCCAGCCCGATCCGCTGTCATATTTGGTGCGGCTGTCGAACAAGGGCTCGCCGCAACTCGCGCAGCGATACATGCCGTCGCCCTTATGGTCGGTATATTTGCCGGTGAAGGCGCGTTCGGTGCCGCCTTCGCGCAGCACATGATAGGCCATCGGGTCGAGATCGGCGTCGGATTTTCTATCGGTCATGGCGGATCGGCTCCTGAAGCGGCAGCCCGGCCCGGGCGTCGCCGCGTTGCCTCCTATATCGGTGCGGACGCGCCCCGCTGCAAGGCTGCGCCGTTCAATCGCCGCGAATCCGCGTCGCGCGCATCGCCCAGCGGACGAGGGGTGGAAGGCTTGATGCCAGCGACACCAGCGCGCCCGCGGTCCGCAGATTCTCGCCTGTCCGCCAGGCGAGGTTCGCGACGGCGAAGGGGCGCACCATGCGGGCGGCGAGCGCGCGTTGATAGGCGGGCGCTGCCCCGCCACCGCCGTAACGCCACGCCGCCACCGCGGCATCGGCGCTCGCAAGGGCGAGTCCCATACCCTCGCCCGCAAGGCTGGGGATCACGCCGGCCTGATCGCCGAGCCGGAACAGCCCCGAGGACGTATCGCGCGCGCGCCATCCGTAAGGGACATGCCCGATCGCATCGATATTATTCGCCCGGTCGGCGTACGCGAGCCGCTCGCCGAGTCGAGGGTGCGCGTCGCCGAGCGCGCGCAGCAGCGCCGCGGGGCCGCCCCCGGCCTCGTCGAGGCGCGATTTGTGAACCGCAAGGCACAGGTTGGCGCTGCCGTCTTCCTGTCGCACCAGCCCGGCGTAGCCGCGGTCGAACAGGTGGAGTTCGACCGCGTCGCCGACCAGCCGGTCGAGCGCAGCGTGGTGCGGAAGCCGCAGCCGCAGGCCCATCACCGGATCGGCGCGCTGCCATGCTGCGGGCTCACGCGGAAAGCCGCGAAAGCCATGCTTGCCAGCGGCGAGAAAAAGCGCCGGGGCCGAAAGCGCGGCGCCGTCGCGCGTCTGCACGCAGCCGCCCTCGATCATCGTCGCGTGAACCCCGCGCTCAAAGCTGGCGCCCGCGGCCTCCGCTGCGGCCTGCAAGGCGCCGTCGAGGCGGCGCCGCGACACGCCTATCGCGGGTGCGGGGAGCGTGGTTTCGCTGTATCGGCCGCCCGCGAACAGCCGTACGCAGGTCACTCGCTGGCGGCCGAGTTCTGCGCGGTCGAGACCCAGCGCGTCGAGCCGCGCGAGCGACTGCCAGCTCAGGAAGCCGCCGCACAGCGCATCGCCCGTTTCGCGCGCGCGTTCGAGGAGCAGGACCTTTGCGCCGCCGCGCGCGAGTCCGATCGCTGCGGCCGACCCGGCGGGTCCGGCGCCGACGACGATCGCGTCGGTCCCGGTCCCCATCCCCGTCACGGCGTCACCGGATGCGCTCGACGCAGAGGCGGTAGGGAAAGCTGCGGAAGATGCGGCAATCGCTCGCCGTATCGGGCAGCGCTTCGGCCAGCATCGCCCGCCATTCGGCGCGGCGAAAGCTGCGCCCGACCGATAGCTGCCCGTCGCGCCGCACGATCGGGTCAACCCACGCCAGTGCCGCGAGCAGCGGATAGCCGGCAAAGGGCAGGCGCCGGCGGTGGAGGTCGTTGACCAGCCAGCCGCGCGCCGCCTCTTTCTCCATGAAGCGCAGGAATTCGGTGCGCTGCGTGGGCGTCATATGGTGGCTGACGAGGCTGGAGATGACGAGGTCCCACCCCTGCCCTGCGAGCGCCCGGTAATCGCCGGTGATCAGGCGCGCGCGCGCGCCGAGCCGCGTTGCCGCCACGATTTCGCTTTTGCGATTGAGGTCGACGCCGACAAGGTCGAGCGCGACCCCGCGCCGGTCACCCCAGCGCGCGATCCGCGCGAGCATGTCGCCCGCGCCGAACCCGACATCGAGGATGCGCCAAGTGCGGTCGCCGACACCACGCGCGCGCACCCGGTCGAGAAAGCCCAGCGTCGGTCGCGGCGCCATCGTCAGGCCGTTGATCCGCGACAGATCGGCAAGCACCTTCGCATAGCGATCGGGTGGCAGGTCGGCGGCGTCCATCTCCTCGTCCTGCGCGATCGGAACACGAAGGCTGGCGAAGGGGTTCATGGCGCGGTGAAGCGGATCGCTTCGGCGGCGAGCCCGGGGCCGAAGGCGATCGCAATCCCCTCCCCCTCTGCGCCGCGCGCCATCATGTCGGCGAGCACGAACAGGATCGTCGCCGACGACATATTGCCGAAACGCGCGAGCACGGCGCGGCTGTCGGCGAGCGCGTCCGGATCGACGTCCAGCGCATGTTCGACCGCGTCGAGCACCGAGCGGCCGCCCGCATGGACCGCGAGCAGCGGCGGCGGTTCGTCGCTACCGAACAATTGGCGCCGTACCGTGGGCGCGGCCAGCGCCTCGCGCAGCCGTCCGGGGACTTCGCCCGACAACTGCATCTCGAAACCCCTGTCGCCGATGTCCCAGCGGATCAGGTCTGCGCTGTCTTCGAGCGCGAGGCTGCGCCCTTCGCCCAGCGTCAGCCCGTGCGGCGCGGCCGACACGATGCCCGCCGCGGCGCCGTCGCTGAACTGCAGCATCATCAGCAGCGGTTCGGCCTCTTCGGCGGGCGACAGGTGCAGGCTCGACAGTTCGACACTGACCACCAGCACGACGGCGCCCGGTTCGGACCGCACGATATGCCGCGCGGTGCGCAGCGCGGTGACCCCGGCATAACAGCCCATGAAGCCGATCAGCACGCGCTCGACGGTCGCGGGCAGCCCCAGCCGCTGCGCGACGATCTGGTCGATCCCGGGCGCGACGAAACCGGTGCAACTCGCGACGACGATATGGGTGACGCGCGCCGGGTCGAGCGCGTCGCCGAGCGCCGCGATCGCCTCCATCGCAAGATCGGGGGCATATTGTGCATAGGCCGCCATCCGCGCCGACGTCGGCGGCAGCCCGGGGACGTCGTAGAAGCCGCCCGCGCCAACGGGCGATCCGCCGTCGGCGGTCGGCGGCAGCACCGACCAGCGATGATCGATTCCCGATCGCGCCGCCATGCGAGCAAAGAGCGCGCGCATACGCGGATCGGCCAGTCGCGGCGTCGCCCAGTCGATGAACGCCTGGTGGATGTCGTGGTCGGGTACCGCGGTGGCGAGGGCATTGAGCCAAACGGCCGGGGGACTGCTCATGCCGCGGGTTTGACCGAAAAGCCGGCCGCTGGCCAGTGGATAAGCGAGGGTGTTGTTTTACCCCGGATTAACCATGGCTCGGGTAGGGTGCCCGTGTGAAATTGCGCCTTTTCCTTATGTCGGGCCTGCTTGTCGCCGCGATCCCCCCCGCTGCGGCGCAATGCCAGCTTTGCGCGCCCGATACGACGGCCAGTGCGGTCGCGGCCCGTCAAGCTGCAACCCCCTTGCGCGTCGACGTCGAAACGCGGCTCGACATGGGCCGCATTGCGGTCGGCGCGATGGGCGGCGAGGTCGAGATCGATCCCGCGTCGGGCGCGCGGCGCCTGCGCGGCGATGTCGTCGATCTGGGCGGCTTCGCGCTGACCGGCACGGTCATCGTGCGCGGCGAACCCGGCGCCGAAGTGCGGGTGATCCTGCCTGCGAGCGTCGATCTCGAAAGCGGGCACGGGCGGACCGCGCGCGTCACCGGGCTTGTCACCGACCTTTCAGCCGCGCCGCGTCTCGGCCTCGACGGCCGCCTCGTCTTCCGCTTCGGCGGGCGGCTCCAGATCGCCGGCCTCGACGACGGCGACTATCGCGGACGGATTCCGGTGACGGTGGAGTATCAATAGGCGCCTGCCGAACGCGCTTTCCATCGGCACGAAGGAAAGCGATAGTCCGTCTCCCAACTGGCCGGTAAAATTTGTGATGAACCTGATCGCGCACGTCGAAATTCCCGTCATTGACCTCGAACGCGCGATGCGTTTCTACCGCCGCCTATTCGACCTCGACTTTCGAGAGATCGTCACCATCCACGACAACCGGATGGCGTATTTTCCGTTTGAGGAGGGACAGGACGGCGCCAGCGGCGCGCTTGCGCAAGGCGAGGTCTATGTCCCGGCGCGCGAGGGCGCGATCGTCTATTTCCGCGTTCCCGACATCGATCGGACCATCGCGCGCGCGGTTGCGGAGGGCAGCGCGCTTCTGTTCGCGAAAACACCGGTGGGCGACAATCTGTTCGTCGCCGAGATCACCGACAGCGAAGGAAACCGCATCGCGCTACAGAGTGGTTGACGGGCGGCCGCCGACCGGGCGCGCCTATCCGCGCGACCCGAACAGTGCTGTCCCGACGCGAACATGTGTCGCGCCGAGCATGGCGGCGTTCTCGTAATCGCCGCTCATCCCCATCGAACGCAGCGGCAAGCCGTGGCGTTCGGCGAGTTCGTCGAGCAGGGCGAAATAGGGCGCGGGGTCGACGTCGGCGGGCGGGATCGCCATCAGGCCGTCGATCGAGAGACCGGCATTCTTTGCTTCGGTCAGCAGCGCCGGCAGGTTGGCGACCGTGCAGCCGCCCTTCTGTTCCTCGTCGCCGATATTGACCTGGATGAACAGCTGCGGCCGCTTGCCCGCCTTGTCGCATGCCTTGGCGAGCGCCTGCACCAGCGACGAGCGGTCGACCGAGTGGATCGCGTCGAACAGCGCCACCGCTTCCTCGGCCTTGTTCGACTGCAACTGGCCGATCAGGTGGAGGATGATGCCCGGCGTTTCGCCTTGCAGTTCGGGCCATTTCGCCGCGGCTTCCTGCACGCGATTCTCGCCGAAATGGCGCTGGCCCGCGGCGATCAGCGGGCGGATCGCGTTGGCGTCATGCGTTTTCGACACCGCGATCAGTTCGATATCCGCGGCGCGCCGCTGCGCGCGCTGCGCGGCGCCCGCGATATCGGCCCGTACCTTCGCCAGCCGTTCTGCTGCTTCGCTCATCATATCGTCCCGTTCCGCGCGTTGCGTGCGCTCGCGACGCGCCTATAGAAAGGGCGATGCGCCCGCGCCACCCCCTGCCCCGCAAATTGCCCAAAGTCTGGCTGTTCAGCGACGTGCGGACGCGGGCCGATGTGATCACGCTCGCCGCGCTGCTCCCGCCGGGCAGCGGTGTCGTTCTTCGGCATGACAGTCTGACGCCCGGCGCGCGCTGGCGCCTGCTGCGTCGCCTGATGCGGGTGGCAAGCGCGCGCGGACTCACCGTGCTGCTTGCCGGGATGCCCGCGACAGCCGCGCGCTGGGGTGCCGACGGGGTGCATCTGCGCCAGCACGACGCGCGCCGCGCAGGGCAAGCGCGGCGGGCCGGGCTGCTCGTGACGATGCCCGTCCATAACGCGCGCGAGGCACGCCGCGCGCACCGCGCCGCGTCCGACGGCGTTTTCGTATCGCCGCTTCATCCGACGCGCTCGCACCCCGGCGCGCCCGTGCTCGGCCGCGCGGTATGGCTGCGGCTGGCGCGGCTGGCCGGGGGGCAGGCGATCGCGCTCGGCGGGATGACCCCGGCGCGGGCGCGGGCGCTGCAACGCGCGCGCGGAATCAGTACCGGCTGGGCGGCGATCGATGCGTGGGAGGAAAAGGCGTCGAAACGCCGGGCGCGTCAGAAACGGAACGCGGTTCCGACATAGACCGCCTGGCTGTCGCGGCGCGAATCGGTCAGCGGTTCGACACGGTCGTCGGCGCGATAACGAACGCCCGCGGTCACATCGATATTCTTGGTCAGGCGATAGCTGCTGACCACATCGACGGCGGGCGCTTCGCCGGGAGCGGTGACGCGGTCGGTCGCGCCGCTGGGGTCGCTGGAGCGGTTGACCATACGTGTGGCGAAGCGCGACTTTTTCTCGTCCTGCTCGGGAGCCTTCGCGACCGGCAGGTTGCGCAGGTCGGTGCCGCGCGGCAACGACGGGGTGACGAATTTCTCGAACCCGACCGACGCGCCCAGATTATATTTGACCGGGGCGATCGCGATCGGTGCGGTGCGGCCGGCCACCAGCGCCGTGGTACGCGCCGCGCTCGATGCGTCGTCGCGCGCGCGGATCACGACGGTGATTGCGCGGTTCTTGCGGCTGCTGTCGGTGAGCGCGGGGGTGAAGCTGAAGCTGCGGCGCGCTTCGGCCGACATCTTGTTGTAGCGGGCGATCAGCCGTTCGTCGCCCGATGCGGGGGTGAACTGGCCGAGCAGGGTTTCGGAAAGCGAGGTGTCGCGGATACGGTCGGCGCGCGACATCGCGGCCAGCGCCGGCGGAAGCGCAAGCGAAGCCACCGCCAGAGCGGTGAGACCGATTTTCCAAAAATGTCGCGATGTCCGCGCCATTGCTCTACGACTCCAACCCCAATCGACTCGTCAAATAGGACTCCCGGCGCGATATTGCCAGTGAATCCCGTCAGATTATTGCAATGATTCCGCTTTTTGCCGGAATTGTTGCGGGATCGTCACAGTGGCTCGCCAATCTGACCAGAATCTGAACGGCGGACCGGCCCGAATTGCCGCGCTTGCGGGGCGGCGACAAGGGCGATAGAGACGCTGGCAATTCCGTTATGCGCGGCCTGGTTTTCCCTGATTCCGGCGGCGCTCAAGAGATAAGGTGTATCGGCATGTCCAAGCTTTCCGTCCTTGCCACGCTCGGCCGTCGTCCGGCCACGCTCGCGCTGCTCGGACTCACCGCGCTCGGCCTTTCGGCTTGCGCGAGCAAGGACCGGCCGCGTGCCGACCTCGCGGCCAGCCAGGTCACGACGATCGGCGTGAACAGCTATTTGTGGCGCGCGTCGCTCGATGCACTGTCGTTCATGCCGCTGCTGCAGGCCGATTCGTCGGGCGGCGTCATCATCACCGACTGGTATGCGAATCCGGGCAATCCGGGCGAGCGAATGAAGGTCACCGTGTCGATCCTCGATCAGGATCTGCGCGCCGACGCGCTCCGCATCGCCGCCTCGCGTCAGGTGGCGCAGGGCGGCACCTGGGTCGACGCGCCGGTGCAGGCCGCCACGGTGCAGAAGCTTGAGGAAATCATCCTCACTCGCGCCCGCGACCTGCGTCGCTCGGCCATCAAGGGCTAATCCGGCGACGCGGCTTGCGCGTCCCCTAGACAGACAAACGGGGTAACCGACGAATGACCCGCGAACCGCGCTTTGGCGCCCTCGCCGCCGACGCCCGCTGGCAAAAGGCGTGGGAGGCGGCGAACAGCTTTGCCACGACCGATACAGCGGACCGGCCCAAGGCCTATATCCTCGAGATGTTCCCCTATCCGTCGGGGCGCATCCATATGGGCCATGTCCGCAACTATGCGATGGGCGACGTCCTCGCCCGCTTCAAGCGGATGACCGGTCACGACGTGCTCCACCCGATGGGCTGGGACGCGTTCGGGATGCCCGCCGAAAATGCCGCGATGGAAAAGGGCGTCCACCCCGGCGGCTGGACGCGCGACAATATCGCGTCGATGCGCGCGCAGCTGAAGCGCCTCGGCCTCGCGATCGACTGGAGCCGTGAACTCGCGACGTGCGAGCCCGATTATTACGGGCAGGAACAGGCGCTGTTCCTCGACCTGTTCGCCGCGGGGCTCGTCACGCGCAAGCACAGCTATGTCAACTGGGACCCGGTCGACATGACCGTGCTCGCGAACGAGCAGGTGATCGACGGCCGCGGCTGGCGCTCGGGCGCGCTCGTCGAAAAGAAGAAATTGTCGCAGTGGTTCCTCAAGATCACCGACTTCGCCGACGAGCTGCTCGAAGGCCTCGAAGCCCTCGACAAATGGCCCGACAAGGTGCGCCTGATGCAGGAAAACTGGATCGGCAAGTCGCAGGGTCTGGAATTCAGCTTCAGGCTCGCCGGCGGTGCGGTCGGCTTCGACGTCTTCACGACGCGTCCCGACACGCTGTTCGGCGCGAGCTTTGCGGCGATTTCGCCCGATCATCCGCTCGCTGAGCGCCTCGCGAAGGATTCGCCCGAACTGGCGGCGTTCATCGAGGAATGCCGCCGTCAGGGCACCGCCGCCGAGCAGATCGACACCGCGGAGAAGATGGGGTTCGACACCGGCCTTGCCGTCGAGCATCCGCTCGACGCGAACTGGCACCTGCCCGTCTGGGTCGTGAATTATGTGCTGATGGACTATGGCACCGGAGCCATCTTCGGCTGCCCCGCGCACGATCAGCGCGACCTTGATTTCGCGCATAAATATGAACTGCCCGTCTATCGCGTGATCGCCGACGGTGACGAAACCGACCAGCATTTCACCGGCAAGGAGGCTTACACCGGCCCCGGAAAGCTGGTGAACAGCCACTTCCTCGACGGCATGACGATCGACGAAGCCAAAGCGGCGGTCATCGCGCGGTCGGAGCATGAAGGGTGGGGCAAGGGCACGACCGTGTGGCGCCTGCGCGACTGGGGCGTGTCGCGCCAGCGCTACTGGGGCACGCCGATCCCGTTCATCCATTGCGATGCGTGCGGTACGGTGCCGGTGCCGAAGGGCCAGCTCCCCGTCATCCTGCCCGAGGATGTCGATTTCTCGGTCCCCGGAAACCCGCTCGATCGCCATCCGACGTGGAAGCATGTCGCGTGTCCGTCATGCGGCGGCGAAGCGATCCGCGAAACCGATACGCTCGACACCTTCGTCGATTCGTCTTGGTATTTCCTGCGCTTTGCGAGCTCGCCGGCCGACAAGCCGTTCGATCCCGAAGTCATCCGCCGCTGGCTGCCCGTCGACCAGTATATCGGCGGCATCGAGCATGCGATCCTCCACCTGCTCTACGCGCGCTTCTGGACGCGCGCGCTGCAGAAGATGGGGATGATCGACATCGCCGAGCCCTTTGCGAGCCTGTTCACGCAGGGCATGGTGACGCACGAGACCTATAGCCGCGCGCAGGGCGAAGGCCTGCCGCCGCTCTTCTTCACCCCCGACGAGATCGAACGCGGCGCCGATAGCGCGACGCTGACCGCCGATGGCGCACCCGTCGACATTGGCCGCGTGATCAAGATGTCGAAGTCGAAGAAGAATGTCGTCGATCCCGACGCCATCCTCGACCAATATGGCGCCGACGCCGCGCGCTGGTTCATGCTCTCCGACAGCCCGCCCGAGCGTGATCTGCCGTGGAGTGAGGCGGGCATCGAGGGCGCGTGGCGCTTCGTCCAGCGCCTGTGGCGCCTGTTCGGCGATACCGAAAATGTCGGTGACGGCACCGAGGACAAGGCGCTTGCGCGCAAGCTGCACCAAGCGATCGCCGGTGTGGCGGCCGATATCGAGGCGCTCGGCTTCAACAAGGCGGTCGCCAAGATCCACGCGCTCGCGAACGACGTCGAAAAAGCCAAGCCCTCTGCCACCCGCGCCGAGGCGTGCCGCACCTTGATCCTGCTCGTCGCGCCGATGCTGCCGCACCTTGCCGAAGAGGCGTGGGCGGCGCTCCCCGAAAGCCAGCGGACGACCGCGATGATCGCCGACGCCGCCTGGCCCGCCGCCGATCCGGCACTGCTCGTCGATGACGAGGTGACAATCGCGATCCAGATGGCGGGTAAGCTGCGCGACACGATGACCATCGCCAAGGGCCTCGACAGGCAAGCGACCGAAGCCGCGGCGCTCGCGCGCCCGCGGATCGTCGAACTGCTCGCGGGCGCGGCACCGAAGAAGGTGATTGTGGTCCCCGATCGTTTGGTGAATATCGTTCCCTGATGCGCTTGCTTCTCGTCTCCTGCCTCGCGGCCGCTTCGCTGACCATCGGCGGCTGCGGTCTGCGTCCGCTCTATGCGAACGGCAGCAAGGGGGCGGTGGCGCAGGTGCTGGCCGACGTCGATGTCGCGCCGATCGAGGGGCACAATGGCTGGCTCGTCCGCAACGCACTCCGCGACCGGCTACAGGCGACGCAGGGCGGCGAGGGTGCGGGCAAGCGCCTTCGCCTCGATGTCCGGCTCGAGGATTCGATCACCGGCTTCGGCGTCCGCGCTGACGATGCGGTGACGCGCGAGCGTCGTACCTTGCGTGCGCGCTATCAGCTCGTCGACGCGGCGTCGGGCGAGGTGCTGCTCGACGCGACGGCGGCGCAGGACGCGGGGATCGACGTCGTCGGCAGCGAATATGCGACGATCGCCGCCGAATCGACCGCGCTCGAACGGCTCGCCTCGGGGGTCGCCGACCAGATCGTCGCGCGGCTTGCAGTTTATGCGAACCGTGGCGGTGGCGGCCAGCCGGCCGCCGCGCCCGCCCCGACCCCAGCCGGGCAATGAAGAGCGTCAAGCCGAACGAACTCGAACGCCTCTCGCGCCTTGACCCCGCGGTTCGTTTCACCCTCCTGACCGGTCCCGACGAAGCGACGATGGAAGCCGTTGCGAGCCATTTGATCGGGCTCGCGGGCAAGGATGCCGAGCGGCTCGACCTGACGGGATCGCAGCTGGCGCAGGATCCGTCGCTGCTCGCGGCCGAGGCGGCGTCGATGTCGCTTTTTTCCTCCGCACGCGTGATCCGGCTCGAACTGTCGGGTAGCGGCGACGACAGCCTGGCCGCGGTCGAGGCGCTGCTTGCCGCCGACACCGCGATCAATCCGGTGATTGCGACCGGCGCGTCGGTCACTGCCAAATCGAAACTCGTGAAGCTCGTCGAAGGCGCGGACCATGCCGTCGCTGCGATCTGTTACCAGCCCGACCGGCGCCAGCTTGTCGGCATCGCGATGGCGGCGGCCGAGGAGCAGGGGCTGCGGATCGCCAACGCCGATGCGCAATTGTTCGTCGACCTGGTGTCGGGCGATCAGGCGCTGATGCGGCGCGAGATCGAGAAGATGGCGCTCTATCTCGACGCGGGTCCCGACCGCCAGCGGCAGGTGACCGCCGCCGACATCGCGGCATTGGGCGCCGCGACGCACGAAGAAGATGTCAGCGAGTGCATCAATGTCGCATTGGGCGGCAAGGTGCGTGAGCTTCCCGCGATGCTCGCGAAAGCAGCGGCGATCGGCGTCGCCGAAATCCGCATCATCCGCGCGCTGGCGATCCGCGCGCTGGCGCTCGCGCGGCTGCGTGCCGAAGTCGACGGCGGCGCGCACCCCGCGACGGTCGTGTCGGCGCGCACCAGCGGGATTTTCTGGAAGGAACGCGACGCGGTGACGGCGCAGCTCCACATCTGGGATTCGGTGCGCATCGCGCGGCTGATGAGCCGGCTGCTCGACTGCGAACGCGCGCTCAAATCATCGGGTGCCGCGGGGGCGGTGCTGTTCCGCAAGCTGATGACCGACATCGCGCATCAGGCTGCGCGCGCGCGGTAACGGAGCGCCGCTTTCGGCCAGGGTGCAAGAAAAAGGGCAGCGGTATCGTCGATACCGCTGCCCCCCGGGACTACCCTTTGATGAGGGATCAGAAGTTCAGCTTCACGCCCCCCGAAATATAGCGTCCGATCACGTCGAAGTTGGGGCTGGTATAGGGCGTGATCGGCGGGTCGCGGTCGAACAGGTTGTTGACGTTGCCGAACAGGGTGAACGGGCCGGCTTTGAACTGGGCACCGAGGTCGATGTAGGTGCGGCTGCCGACCTTGTTGTTCACGATCGGAACGGGGACATTGTTCACCACCGTCAGCGGACGGTCGAGGCCGCCGTCGACGTAACGGACACGCAGGTTCGCGCCGAAGCTGTCGTTGTCGAACGCGATCGTGCCCGTTCCGCGCCATTTCGGCGTCGAGAAGGCGGTATCGCCGCCGACGTAGCCCGAAACGTCATTGCCGTTGATCTTCAGGTTGAAGACATGGTTGGCCAGCGCGCGGAACGACAGGTTCCCGTCGCCGAGCGGCATACGGTACGATGCCTCGATGTCGAGGCCCTGCGTGGCGTAGTTGGCGAGATTGCGGTAGCCGTTCGTGATCGATCCGATGGTGCCATTGGCTTCGCGGACGATCGTGCCCTTACAGGTCGGATCGTTCGGCGCGGCCGCGAAACATTGCTTGAGGATGTCGTTCGCGGTGACCGTCGTGATTACATTGTCGATGTCGATGTCGTAATAATCGACCGACAGGCGGAACCCCGGAGCAAAGGACGGCGAATAGGATCCGCCGAGCGTCAGCGTATGGGCGATTTCGGGTGTCAGATTGGCGTTACCGCCGCCGTAGACGACGACATTGTTCTGGACGGCGCCGTTCTGACCCTGGAACGGATCGAAGACGCTGCCGATGTTCGTCGAGCGGCTGAGGTAATATTCGGTGATGCTCGGCGAGCGAATATCGCGCGAATAGACGGCGCGGAAGAGCAGGTCGTTGACGACGCGCAGCGTGCCGCCGGTCTTCCACGACCAGATGCCGCCGCTGGTGCTGTAGTCCGAATAGCGCGCGGCGCCGTTGACTTCGAGCTTCAGGACATCGGCGATGTCGAGCAGCGGCACGTTCACTTCGGCGAAGGCTTCCTTGACGTTGAAGCTGCCGTTCGTCGCCGACGAGTTGAGCGTGCCGAGCGCGTTGGCGAGCGACAGCGGGTCGACATAGTTGGTGACCTGCTTTTCCCAGCGGACGTCGGTGCCGACGGCAATGTCGACGGCGCCGGCCCAGGTCGAGAAGGGCTGGCCCGACAAGCTGGCGCCCGCGGCGTCGAGCTTGATCGTGTAGATCAGGTGCGAACCGCCAAAGGCCCATGCGGCGGCCTTGTCGGAAATGCTGCCGTTGCCGAACAGGTTGATCGGTACGCAGCTGGGGTCGTCGTTCGTCGTCAAGGCGTCGGCGTTGATGCGGCACGTCGGCGTGCCGTTCACCAGTACCGAATCGACGCCATTGGTGAAGCGCGATTTGATCCGCTGGTTGTTGAGCCGCTGGTTGAGCCGGATTTCGCCGTGATTATAATAGGCATCATATTTCCAGCCGTCGCCGAAGCTGCCTTCGAGCCCGATCGAGCCTTCGAGATTGCGACGGCTGTATTTGAACGTCATCACCCCGTCGGGGCCGACATCGTCGAGCACACGGCCGAGCAGGAAGGGACCCGTGACGCCGGCGGCGGCGAGCTGGTTGCGGTTCGCCTGCGTCAGGAAGGCGTTGTCGGGCATGATGACCGCGGCGGGCGTTTCGGGGAAGAAGCTGTAGTTCGCCGACATGCGGTGATAGCTGAAATTGGCCCAGACCTTGAGCGAGTCGGTGAGATCGTAGCTGGCGCGCGCAAAGAGGTTCGCGCGCTCATAGGGTGTGCTGACCGCGACATAGTCGAAAATATTCTGGCCGCCGCCGCCGACCGTCGTGACGCCGTTCGTGATGCTGCCGAGCGGGAAGGCGCCGATGTTGCCGTCGGGATTGAAGACCAGATTACGCGGCGCACCGGTGAGGGTGAGGATCGAGCCGCCGTTGTAAAGCTGCGTCGAATTGGGATCGCGCACCAGTTCGAGCTTGTTGTCGGGGCGCTGGAACAGGCCGGCGACGAGATTGGGGCGGTCGTCGCGGCTGAGGGCGCCGCGCTCGTTCATATATTCGCCCGCGACCATGAAATGCCCACGTCCGCCCGCGAAATCGGTCCCCCATGCGATGTCGGCGCCGTAACGCGCCATATCGCCGCGCGACGAGATCCCCGACTGCACGCCCATGCGCCAGCCGTTGAAATCATCGTCGAGGATGATGTTGACGACGCCCGCGACCGCGCCCGATCCCCATGCGGCCGAGGCGCCGCCGGTGACGACGTCGATCCGCTTGACCAGGCTTTGCGGTACGATGTTGAGGTCGTTGGCCCCGGCAAAGCGGTGTCCGTTGAGCAGGGTGAGGGTGCGGACCGATCCGAGGCCGCGCATGTCGGCGGTCGACACGCCGCTGGATGTGTTGCCGGGCGTCGTCGACGGCGTCGACGTGGCGCGGAACTGGGGCGTGTCGTTCAGAACCTGTGCGATGCTCGGCCGGTTGCCGAGTGCGAGTTCGGCCTCGCCGATCACGGTCGTCGGCGTCGGTGCGTCGAAACCCGAACGCTGAATGCGCGAACCGGTGACGATGATTTCGCTGTCCGAAGCGGCGGCTTCGGGGGCGGCATCGGCCGACTGCGCATAGGCCGGGCTGATGCCGGCCAGCATCGAAAGCGCAGTACCGGCGTACCAGCAGGATTGAACGAGCTTCATAGATATCCCCTTTGCCAAAACGGACGGCGAGACCTGCCGCCTGCCCGGTGATCGTCTTTTATTTTCACTAAGAGGCCCGTACGGCCTTCGGCTTTGCGGATTTCTATAAAGTCGGGCTGAATGGAAAAAGCAACCCTGATATGGACAAAATTTTCAATTGTGGAAAATTTGTCACGGTGAATTTCACCGACCTGATAGCATCACTCTGGAAACCATAGATTTTTGCCAAAGTCGATATTGCAAAATTTGTTAGCCACCGGCGCAAATCGATCACGCAGCCCGATTTGGAAGCCGGATTGCGGTGCCCGCCAGGCCCGAGCGGCGATGAAGAGTCCTGCGATGAGAATGTAAATCGTGCACAATCGTGCAAATTGACGTGCACGATTGTGCACGCTATGGCGCTGCCATGACGAAGGACCATCCGACCATCCGGCGCGACACGATCGCTGCCCGACTCGCGAACCAGCAGCCGGTCTCGGCGACCGCGCTGGCGGCCGAATTCGATGTTTCCGAAGATGCGATCCGCCGCGACCTGCGCGCGCTTGCCGCCGAAGGCCGGTGCCGCCGCGTCTATGGCGGCGCGCTGCCGATTCTGCCCGACGCGGCGCCCCTAGCAGCGCGGCTGGGCGAGGGGCGCGAGGAGAAGCTGCGTCTCGCGCGCGCTGCCGCACTGGCCATTCGGCCGGGCGAGCTCCTGTTCCTCGACAGCGGCAGCACCAACATGGCGCTCGTCGAATTCCTGCCCGAAGACGCCGAACTGACCGTCGCGACCAATTCGGTCGATATCGCCGCGGCGGTGCTTCGGCGGCAGGATCTGCGCCTGATCGTCGTCGGCGGGGTCGCCGACCCGCTGGTGGGGGGCTGCATCGACGCGGTGGCGGTGCAGGCGATCGTCCAGATGCGGTTCGATTGCGCCTTTATCGGCGCCTGCGCGATTTCGGAGGATGGCGCGGCGGCGGATCATTTCGAGGATGCGACCTTCAAGCGCGCGGTCGTCGCGTCGGCGCGGCGAACCTTTGTTCTTGCAACCGATGACAAGGTCGGGCGCCGCGCGGTCCACCATATCGCGTCGCTTCGGCAGATCGATATGCTGGTCGTCGGTCCCGGTGTGTCCGATGATCAGCGCGCATCGCTCGATGCGGCTGGTTTGCGTGCGGTTATGGTCGCGGGCCGCGACTGATCTTTTCCGGGGATAGATATATGACTTCCGCCGATCGTCCGGCTACGCGGCTGGCGACTCGTCTTGCATTCTTCGTCGCTGGCTTTGGCATCGCCTGCTGGGCGCCGCTTGTCCCCTTCGCCAAGGCGCGACTCCAGATCGACGATGCGATGCTCGGGCTGCTGCTGCTCTGCATCGGCGGAGGCTCGGTCGCGGCGATGCTCGCGACAGGGCCGCTGACCGCGCGCTATGGCAGCCGGCCGGTGATCGTCGCGAGCGGCTTCCTGCTCGCAGCTATCCTGCCCTTCCTCTCGATCGCCGCGACGCCACTTGCCCTTGGCGCGATCCTGCTGGTCTTCGGCGGCGCACTCGGATCGCTCGACGTTGCGGTGAACGTCCATGCGGTCGAGGTCGAACGTGCGTCGGGCGTACCGCTGATGTCGGGCTTTCATGCGCTCTTCAGCATCGGCGGGTTTGCCGGGGCGGGCCTGATGACGCTGTTCCTGTCGCTGGAGGTCGATACGCTGGCCGCGACGCTGATCTGCGCCGCCTTCATGCTCGCGGCGATGCTCGTCGCCCGCCCGCGCCTGCTCGCGACGCGCGGCGCCGAAGATGGTCCGCTGTTCGTGCGGCCGCAGGGGATAGTGCTGCTTCTGTCGATCCTCGCGATGGTCACCTTTCTGGCCGAAGGCGCGATGCTCGACTGGAGCGCGCTGCTAATTACGCAGGGAGGGCTCGTCGATGTGAAGCAGGGCGGGGTCGGCTATATTCTCTTCGCGATCGCGATGACGGCGGGGCGGTTGCTTGGCGACCGCCTTGTCGCCCGGATCGGGGACTATCGGACCTTGCTCGGCGGCGGGACGGTTGCCGTGCTCGGTTTCGCGGTCCTGCTCGCGGTCCCTGTGGCCCCAGTCGCGCTCGGCGGCTTCGTCCTGATCGGCCTCGGGGCGTCCAACCTCGTGCCCGTGCTGTTCCGCCGCGCCGGGAGCCAGTCCAATATGCCTCCCGCGCTGGCGATCGGCGCGCTCACCACCCTGGGCTATGCGGGCATCCTTGTCGGGCCGGCGGGCATCGGCGTGGTGGCGAAGGCGGTCGGCCTGCCCGCCGCCTTCTGGATCCTTGCCGCGCTGCTGCTCCTCGTGCCGCTGACCGCGCGCCGGGTGACGCGCGACGCGTAGAAGCTACGACCGGATCAGGTGATCGAAGGCCGACAGCGCGGCTTTCGATCCTTCGCCCATCGCGATGACGATCTGCTTGTAGGGCACCGTCGTGACGTCGCCCGCCGCGAAGATGCCCGGCTGGCTCGTCGCGCCGCGCGCATCGACCTCGATCTCGCCGCGATCGCTGAGCGCGACCGCGCTGCCGAGCCATTCGGTGTTCGGCACGAGGCCGATCTGGACGAAGATGCCTTCGAGTTCGACGAGATGCTCCTCGTCGCGATTGCGGTCGCGATAGCGCAGGCCGACGACCTTCTCGCCATTGCCGAGCACCTCGGTGGTGAGCGCCGAGGTAATGACCGTCACGTTCGGCAGGCTGCGCAGCTTCGTCTGGAGCACCGCGTCGGCGCGAAGCTCTGCGTCGAACTCGATCAGTGTGACGTGCGCGACGAGCCCGGCGAGGTCGATCGCCGCCTCGACGCCCGAATTGCCGCCGCCGATCACCGCGACGCGCTTGCCCTTGAACAGCGGGCCATCGCAATGCGGGCAATAAGCGACGCCCTTGTTGCGATATTCGGCCTCGCCGGGGACGCCCATCTGGCGCCAGCGCGCGCCGGTCGACAGGATCACCGTCTTGCCTTTCACGCTCGCGCCGCTCTTCAGCTTCACTTCGTGCAGGCCGCCTGCCCCGCCGGGGATCAGTTCGGCGGCTTCCTGCACGTTCATCACGTCGACGTCATAGTCCTTCACATGCGCTTCGAGTTGCGCGGCGAGTTTCGGGCCTTCTGTGTGCTGGACCGAAATGAAATTCTCGATCCCCATCGTGTCGAGCACCTGCCCGCCGAAACGCTCGGCGACGATGCCGGTGCGGATGCCCTTGCGCGCGGCGTAAACGGCCGCTGCGGCGCCGCCGGGTCCGCCGCCGACGACGAGCACGTCGAACGGCTCTTTCGCGGCGATCTTTTCGGCGGCGCGGGCGACCGCGCCGGTGTCGAGCTTGGCAACGATCTGCGCGAGATCCATACGGCCCTGGCCGAAGGGTTCGCCGTTCAGGAACACCGCGGGCACCGCCATCACCTGACGCCGTTCGACCTCGTCCTGAAACAAGGCGCCGTCGATCGCGGTGTGGCGGATGTTCGGGTTCAGCGCGGCCATGATGTTGAGCGCCTGCACGACATCGGGACAATTCTGGCACGAAAGCGAGAAGAAGGTTTCGAAGGCGAAGTCGCCATCCAGCGCGCGGACCGCGTCGAGCAGTTCGGCGTCTTCCTTCGGCGGGTGGCCGCCGACGTGGAGCAGCGCGAGGATCAGCGAGGTGAATTCATGCCCCATCGGCAGCCCCGCGAACACGGCTTCGGCCTTCCCTTCATCGGCGCGGATCGCAAAGGACGGGCGGCGCGCGTCATCGCCGTCGAACCGCGCGGTGACGAGGTCCGACTGCGCCGCGACTTCTTCGACAAGGCTGCGCATCTCGGCCGACCTCGGCGACGCGTCGAGGCTCGCGACCAGCTCGATCGGACGGCGGAGGTTGCCGAGATAGGATTTGAGCTGGGCAGTCGTGTTGGCGTCGAGCATCGGCATGGGGAGAGCCTTTCGGGCAGGAGCAAGGGTTCGCCGCGGGGGACGGCGTCAGAATCTTGTGTTTTTGCAGGAGCTAAGACCGGGCGAGCGCTGCCCGCCCGGTCCTCGCAAATCGGTCGGCTCAGATCTTGCCGACGAGTTCGATCGAGGGTGCGAGCGTTTCGGCGCCCTCTTCCCATTTCGCCGGGCAGACCTGACCCGGGTTGGCGCGGACATAGACCGCGGCCTTGATCTTGCGGACGAGTTCCTCGGCGTTGCGGCCGACGCCTTCGCTGGTGATTTCCATCACCTGGATCACGCCGTCGGGATCGACGACGAAGGTCGCGCGGTCGGCAAGGCCCGAATCTTCGCGCAGCACGCCGAAGTTGTTGGCGAGGACGTGGTTCTGGTCGCCCAGCATGTGATAGTTGATCTTGCCGATCGCCGGCGAGCTGTCGTGCCATGCCTTGTGGCTGAAGTGCGTGTCGGTCGACACCGAATAGACTTCGACGCCGAGGCCCTGAAGCGCCTGATACTGGTCGGCGAGGTCTTCGAGCTCGGTCGGGCAGACGAAGGTGAAGTCGGCCGGATAGAAGAAGAAAACGCCCCACTTGCCCTTGGTGTCGGCGTCCGACACGGGGACGAACTTGCCCTGATGGTAGGAGGTGGCGTTGAACGGCTTGATCGAGCTTCCGATGATACCCATGGGAGAGTGATTCCTTTGTTTGCTGCACTGCAAAATGATTTGCAGGGCGCCAGCTATGCTGACTGGCGCACGCACTCAACCCCAATTTTCCGGGCACACTTATCGGCTGAATCGATCAAAGGGCGAAGTTCGCGCAAAAGCGCGATCAGCGGCAGCGATCCTTCGCGCCCGCCAGCAGGTCGATCACCTCGGCGTCGAAATCGTCGGGCGCGGCGGGTGTGATCTTGCGGAAGCGGCGCGCGCAATAGGCGGCGCGCGGGCCGAGGTCGGGAACATCGCGGAAATTCAGCGCAGTACCCGATTGCCCGCCGACAAGGTCGGGCATGTCCGCCAGCACGGTCCGCACCGTGAAGACGGCGCCCGGGCGAACCTCGGGCGGGTAGCGCTCGTGCCGGCTGATGCACAGCGCCAGGTCATCCACTCGCCAATCGTCCGTCATAATCAACCTCGTGGCTGTTACGCAGGCTTGGGCGCAGCATAGCAGCTTTGCGCGGCGCTCGCCATGCGTCACCATATTCGGGCGAATGGACAGGCGGTCACCAAATTGCCGCGCATTTTATTCTTATATTATATGGATTTACTTAGTAAGCGAAGAAACTTGCGCTAACGGATAGAGCTCGTTACTACCCGCCGGGCGGCGGGTTCCGACCCGCGATCGCGCCGGATGGAAACGGCCCTATGGGCCGGAATTTTGCGGGAGACAGGGGCCGGATGTACGACCTGCTGGCCGGACTGTCGGTGATCGAGGCGTCGTCCTTCGTCGCGTCCCCCACTGCCGGGCTCTATTGCGCACAAATGGGGGCGGAAGTGATCCGCGTCGATCAGGTTGGCGGCGGCCCCGATTTTCGGCGCTGGCCGGTCACGACGACGAATGATTCGCTCTATTGGGAAAACCTCAACCGCGCCAAGAAGTCGGTCGCGCTCGACCTCGGCCGGGCCGAGGGGCGCGAACTGCTCCAGGCGCTGGTGCGCGCGACGGGGCAGTTCGTCACCAATTTCCCGGTCGGCGGCTTCCTGTCGCACGAGATATTGTCCGAGGGGCGCCCCGACCTGATCACGGTGCGCGTGATGGGCTGGGCCGACGGCTCCCCCGCGCTCGACTATACGGTGAACAACAGCGTCGGTTATCCGATGCTCACCGGCGCCGGACCCGACCCGGTCAACCATGTGCTCCCCGCGTGGGACCTGCTCACCGGCGCCTATGCCGCCTTTGCGCTGCTCGCGGCGATCCAGCGCCGCAGCACCACCGGTGAAGGCGGCGAGGTGCGCTTGCCCCTGTCTGACGTCGCGATCGGCACCGTCGCCAATCTCGGCGGCGTCGCGGAGATGCTCTATTCGGGCGCGAACCGTCCGCGGCTGGGCAACGCGGTCTATGGCCTGTTCGGGCGCGATTTCGTGACGCGCGACGGGCAGCGCACGATGATCGTCGTCGTCACCCCGCGCCAATGGGCGAATCTGGTTTCGGCGCTGGGTCTCGGCGACGCGATCGCTGCGGTCGAGACCGCGCACGGCGTGTCCTTCGCGGCCGACGACGGGCTCCGCTTCACACATCGCGACGCGCTTTACCCGTTGTTCGAGGCGGCGATTGCAGGCCGCGATCATGCCGACCTTGCCGCCGCCTTCGACGCGGGCGGCATCGTCCATTCGCCCTATCGCACGATGTACGAGGCGGTGCACGATCCGGCGCTCGTCGCCGAAAACCCGATCTTTGGTGCCGCCGACAATCCTAGCGGTTTCGCCTATCCCGCCGCGGGTGCCTTTGCGACCTTGCCGCAGCAGGAACGGCGGCCGCCCGCGCCCGCGCCGCGCAACGGTGCGCACAGCGAAGAAATATTGAGCGAACGCCTGTCGCTGTCCTCGGGCGAGATTGCGCGCCTTATCGATGCGGGTATCGTCGGCGTCGCAACATTGGAGAAATGAAGATATGACCCTGCGCCGCGCCGCCATCGTCGCCCCGATCCGCACTGCCGTCGGCAAGTTCGGCGGCGCGCTGTCCTCAATGACCGCGGGCGAGCTTGGCGCGGTCATCCTGAAGGCGCTGGTCGAGCGGACGAAGATCGACCCGGCGCGCGTCGACGACGTTGTTTTCAGCCAAGGCTATGGCAATGGCGAGGCGCCGAGCATCGGGCACTGGTCTTGGCTCGCGGCCGGGCTGCCGCTCGAGGTGCCCGGCTACCAGCTCGACCGCCGCTGCGGCTCGGGGCTGCAGGCGATCGCGAACGCCGCGATGATGGTCCAGACGGGCATGTCCGACCTCGTCGTTGCGGGCGGCGTCGAATCGATGTCGAACGTCGAACATTACAGCACCGACATCCGTAAAGGCGTGCGCGCGGGCAATTTGACGCTCCACGACCGGCTGACGCGCGGGCGGCTGATGTCGCAGCCGGTCGAGCGCTTCGGCGTGATCACCGGGATGATCGAGACCGCCGAAAATCTCGCGAAGGATTACGATATCAGCCGCGAGGCGTGTGATACCTATGCCGTGCGCAGCCATCAGCGCGCCGCCGCGGCGTGGGCGAACGGCCTGTTCGACGACGAGCTTGTCCCGGTGTCGGTGCCGCAGAAGAAGGGCGATCCGGTCGTCTTTACGCACGACGAGGGTTACCGCGCCGACGCCACAATGGAATCGCTCGGCAAGCTGCGCCCGCTCGAAGGCGGCGTCGTCACCGCGGGCAATGCGAGCCAGCAGAATGACGCTGCGGCGGCGTGCCTTGTCGTCGCCGAGGACAAGCTCGACGAACTCGGGTTAGAGCCGATCGCATGGTTCCACAGCTGGGCTGCGGCGGGCTGCGATCCGAGCCGGATGGGCATCGGCCCGGTCCCTGCGGTCGAGCGCCTGTTCGCGCGCACCGGCCTCGGCTGGGGCGACATCGACCTTGTCGAACTCAACGAGGCGTTCGCGCCGCAGGTGCTCGCGGTGCTGAAGGGCTGGGGCTGGTCGGAGGGCGACAGCCGCAACGACATTCTCAACGTCAACGGATCGGGCATCTCGCTCGGCCACCCGATCGGCGCGACCGGCGGGCGCATCCTCGCCAATCTGACGCGCGAGCTGGTGCGCCGCGACGGCCGCTACGGGCTCGAAACGATGTGCATCGGCGGCGGACAGGGCATCGCTGCGATCTTCGAGCGCGCCGTCTGAGCATGGAGGGCCTTCGTCAGGCCCTGACCGCCGCGCAGGCCTATCGCGGCGCTGCGGAGGCTGCGCTTGCCGAGCGGTTGGCGCACGCCCGGATCGACCGCGAACAGCGCGCGGCACACGGCTTTGCATGGGTCGCGACGACGGTCGCGGCGCTCGAAGCCACACTGGATTGGGCCGAGACCGGGCAGGGTGCGAACCCGCTCGATGCGAAGGTTGCGACGCTCGCTTTCGCCGAGGGGATCGGCCAGCTCGTCGGCGGGCTGCCGATGGCGCAGAACGAGATATTCCGCCCCGCCGACCTTGGACTGGGCGCGGCGGCGCGGCGATTGGCCGAAAGCTGCGCCGACCTGCTCGACGCCGACCATGCCGCGCTGCGCGCCGACGTCGCGGCCGCGCTCGCCGATGGGCACTGGCCGAGCGAGACGCTGCACGACGCCGATCTCGATTCGATCCGCGACCAGTTTCGCCGCTTCACCGATGCCGAGATCGTTCCGCACGCGCACGACTGGCATCTCGCCAACGACCTGATCCCCGATGCGACCGTGCAGGCGATGGCCGACCTGGGCACCTTCGGCGTTTGCATCCCCGACGAATATGGCGGGCTGGGCCTGTCAAAGCTGGTGATGTGCATCGTCACCGAGGAATTGTCGCGCGGCTGGATCGGCGCGGGCTCGCTCGGCACGCGCTCCGAAATCGCCGGCGAGCTGATCGCGATGGGCGGCACCGATGCGCAAAAGGCCGAATGGCTGCCGCGCATCGCGAGCGGCGAAGTGCTGCCGACTGCGGTGTTCACCGAACCCGATGTCGGATCGGACCTCGGCTCGCTGCAAACCAAAGCGCGGCGGGAGGGCGATCATTGGGTGATCGACGGCGCGAAAAACTGGATCACCCACGCCGCGCGCTCCGACCTGATGACCTTGCTCGCGCGCACGATGCCCGACGCGAAGGGCTATGCCGGCCTGTCGATGCTGCTCGTTCCCAAGCCGCGCGGAACCGAAAGCGAACCTTTCCCCGCCAATGGCATGACCGGCAGTGAAATCGAGGTGCTCGGTTATCGCGGGATGCGCGAATATACGTTGCAGTTCGACGCGATGCGTGCCCCCGCCGACGCGCTGCTCGGCGGCGAAGAGGGGCAGGGGTTCAAGCAGCTGATGCGCACCTTCGAGGGCGCGCGGATCCAGACCGCCGCGCGCGCGGTCGGCGTGGCGCGGCGCGCGCTCGAACTTGGGCTGGGTTATGCGCTGGCGCGCAAGCAGTTCGGCAAGGCGATCGTCCATTTCCCGCGCGTCGCCGACAAGCTCGCGATGGGCCTCGTCGATTTCGTCGCGGCGCGCGAGCTGTCCTATGCCGCGGCGCGCGCGAAGGACGGCGGCAAGCGCTGCGATATCGAGGCGGGGATGGCGAAGCTGCTCGGCGCGCGCGCTGCCTGGTCGAACGCCGATGCGAGCCTGCAGATCCACGGCGGCAACGGCTATGCGCTCGAATATGAGATCAGCCGCGTGCTGTGCGACGCGCGCATCCTCAACATTTTCGAAGGCGCGGCGGAGATACAGGCGCAGGTGATCGCGCGCGGGCTGGTCGGCGGGCGGAACTAGAGCCAGAGCAGGGGCTGGCGCACCGGGAAGTTGCGCACGACCTCGCCGATGGTCGGATCGGGATCGAGGCGTTGCCAGAGGTCCAGCCAGTCGCTGCGCTTTTGCGCGAGGCCACCGAAAAGCAGGCTCGGCTGGCGCACCGGGAAGCCGTCCCCATATTCGATGTCGGGCGGCAGCGACCATTGCGCCTTGTCGGCGATGAAGGGCGCCATCCACGCGATCGCGCCGCCGATCGAGCGGCCGTCCTCTGTCTGCCAGTCGATCAGTTCGCGGCCGCCGAGCAGCCACGCCGAGGCGGCAAGGACGTCGAGGTTGAAGAGTGCATAGGCATAGGGCTTGGTGCGCGCGAGCTCGAGCGGCTGGCGGCCGTCGGGGGTGATCTGGGTCGGGATGATCACGGTCTGCAACCGCGTGCGCGTGTCGGCGAGGACGTCCTTTCGGCCGAGCAAGGCGGCGAAGGAGGCGGCTTGAAGCAGCCAGCACGTGCCGTGGTTGTTCTGCTCGTCGCGTTCGGTGATGCCGAAGGGGGAGGCGGTGAGCCAGTCGAGATAGGCAGCGAACCAGCCCTCGACGCCGGCGCGGATCGCGGCATAGCCCGGAGCGTCCCGCCGGGCGAACAGGGCGGCGGCGCGCGCGACCTCGACGATCTGCAGCGTATCGATCACCCCGATGGCGCGGCCTGCGTTCACGCCGATGATCGCCTGTGCATGATCGAGGTTCGGGTTCATCCGCGTTGCCGGATCAACGAACCACGCGGCGAGGTGGCGCATCGCGCGCTCCGCAAAGCGTGCCTCGCCGGTGAGGTCCCACAGCGCCGCGAGCGCGGGGACCGTGCGGCCGAAGGCGATCAGCGCGTCGCGGTGGCCGTCGAACTTGTCGGGATTCGAGCGGCCGTCGCGGCGAATATAGGCGCCGCCGGGGTTCGCCGGATCGGGCCACCAGTAATCGCCCTCGGAATAATAGTCTTGCGGACCGGCCGGGCTGCGCGGCGCCGCGATGGCGGCGATCGTGCGCGACTCCGCGGCGAGTAGCGCATCGGCCAGCGGCGTCAGGCGCCGGCGTTCGATTGCACGGATGTCGAGGCCGCGGGGCCGCGGCCGTGCCCATGCGGCGGGAGCGGCCAGCAACGCGGCGAGGAGCAAGGCGCGCCGTGCGATCATGCGCCGACCTTAGCGCGCGCGATGGCGCAGCAACAGGTCGCCGCCGACCATGCGTGGATAGGCGCCGGGACCCCATGCCGTGTCGGCGCGAACGAGCAACGCGTCGAGCATGTCCGCGGGCCAGCGCTGTTCCTTGTAGGGCCAGTCCACCGCGCGGCCGCGATACCCCGCGACATAGTCGGTCGCCTTGCGGAGCGAGCGGCCCTTTTCCTCGGCGCGATAGAGGTCGATACCGAGGCAGGCCGCGCTGTCGGCAACGATATAGGCGGCATCGAGTGCAAAGAGCGAATAATGGAAGCTGCGCGTGCGGCCGAGTTCGGCGGGCATGGCGCCCGATGCATCGACCTGCCGCGCGATCCGCGCTTTGGGAAAGGCTGCGACGATCTGGTTTGCGATCCCTAGCCGCCGCGCGAACAGCGCGAAGCGCGCAACCTGCGCATCGTACCAGAGGCCGTGGTTGTTCGACGCCTTGCCCTCGGCCTTGCCGTTGGTGCTCTTCAGCATCCAGTCGACATAGCGCGCGAACCAGCCTTCGAGCGCCGCGGTCTCGTCGGGCGTCAGCGCCCCCGACGGCGCGATCAGCCCCGCGGCGTCGATGACCGTGATGAAGCCCGCGCCGTCGAGCACGCCTTCGGGGCGGCCGTTCGACACTCCGGGTACGGCCTGCGCATAAGTCATGTTCGGATTCATCGCGGTCGCCGGATCGAGGAACCAGCTGCGGATCACCCGCGCCGCGCCGTCGGCATATCGGCGCTCGCCGCTGTAATAATAAGCGAGCGCGAGCGTGTCGGCCTCGCGGACCATGCGGCCGAGCGCGCTGCGATCGAAGCGATTGCTTTCGACCTCGGGATTGGTGTCGCCGTCGCGGCGGATGTACGCGCCCTTGGGATCGGCGGGGCTCGGCCACCAATAGCGCGCGAGGCTGACATAATCGCGGCGGTCGCCCGATATCGGAATACTGCGCTTGTCCATCACCGAGGGGGGCTTCGCGCCAAGCGCCTTGTCGGCACGTGCGATGAGGCTGCGATAGGCGGCGCCGACCGCGGGGTCGGTCGGGAGCGCCGCCTTGATCGCTTCGAGGTCGGCGGGGCGCAGCGTGAAGGTGCGGCGCCCGCCGGACGACGGGGCATAACCCTCGCTCGCGTCGCAACCGGGCGCGGCGGGCGGGGGCGGCGGTGATGGCGAGGAAAAAGCCGCCGCCGCGGACGGAAAATACGCGGCGGCGGCCAGGATAGCCCAAGGGAGTCGGGCTAAAGTCGTGGGCTTCACAGGCGGACCCGGAAGCCGAAGAAATATTGGGTGCCGCCGCGCGACACCTCGGCGATGCTGTCGTATCCGCCCTTGTACATCACGTCCTCGGTGCCGGTGACGTTGATCGCCTGCAGCTTCAGCTGGACATTTTTGGTGAGGTCGTACTGCGCCGACAGGTTGAGGTAGGTGCCGCCGCGGATCTCGCGGTTGGTGCCGCCGTTCGGCTTGTAATAGCCCGAGCGGTAACGAAGGTTGGCGCGTAGCGAGAGCCCCCATTTTTCGAACCACAAAGATCCGCTCGCGGTCCATTTCGACAGCCCGATTAAATTCGCCGGGTCGACATAGGCGGCGATCGGCGAGGTGTCGGGATATTCGAAACTGGCGAAGGCGCGGTTGACCGATCCCTGGATACCGAAACCGTCGAGCGGGTCGGGCAGCCATGTGAAGGCGTGGCTGGCGGTCGCCTCGACCCCGTAGAGGTGCCGCGTTTCAAGGTCGTTCGACGGGGCGACCGGGTTGATCGTGAAGGTTTCGGTCACCGGCGCGCTATTGTCGCGGATCGTGGTGACGGTGATGTCGGTCGGGATCGCCTCGGAGCGCCCGATGACGGTGCCCTTCGCCCATTTATAATAGCCTGCGACCGACACGAGCGTGTCCTGCGACGCATAGAGTTCGAGGCTGGCGTCGATATTCCACGCGCGCAGCGGCTTGAGGTTGGGGTTGCCGGTCGTCGCGTTGAAGATGATATTGTCGACGTCGGTCCCGGGTCCGGGGGTCAGGCTGACCCCGGCCCCGAAGCTTTCGATCCCCGACCGCGCGATAGCGCGATAGGCGGCGAGACGCAGCTTGACCTCTTGCGACAGGTCGAAGGCGATATTCGCGCTCGGCAGGAAATAATCATAGCTGCCCTTGCCGCGGTTGATGGCGAGCTGTCCGGCCGGATCGACCGCGATGACATAGGCGTCGTTGCCGCTGTCGATGGTCAGCCGGTACGGCTGGCGGAAGCCGACCGAGCTGATGTCGGTCTTGACCCAGCGTAGTCCGACATTGCCGCTGAACGGCACGCTGCCCGCATCGGATTCGAAATTCGCCATCGCATAGGCGGCATAGATGCGCTCGGTGACGTCGATGTCGCTCGGGTCGCGGCCGTCGGCGGGATAGGGAAGCGCGTCGTCGCTGCCGGCAAAGGTACGGAACAGACAGTCATTGTCGAAGCTTGCCCAGCGGGTGACGTTCGTCCCCATGCCCTTCATGTAGCTCGTGGTGGTGAAGGGGGTGCGGCACTGCTGGTTCGCCTGCGTGATCAGCGCGGTCACCGTCGCGGCGTTGCCGGGGATCGTGTTGAGGTCGTTGTTGCGGGCATTGTCGTTGGTGCGGTGATGGTCGGACACGCGGCCGCCGAACTTGACGCCGGTGATGAAGCCGTCGAACTCGCGGTCGATGTCGAGCCGCGCGGCCCAGATGCGGTCGGTGCGGTCGGTGACGAAGCGGCGGCGCGCATAGACCGCATTGTTCGCGTTGGCGAGGAACAGGCCGGGATCGGTGATGTCGAAATTGTCGAACGCGACAACCGGCACGACATCGTCGTCGATATAGGTCAGCGTATAGCCGACGCGGCGCGTCGAGCGCATCCGCGTCTGCTTCTGCGTCTCGGTCCGGTGGCTGTTCGAATAGGATGCGTCGAACGCGACGTTCCAGCGGTCTGGCGACCAGATCAGGCTCACGCCGCCGCCCAGATATTCCTCGTTGCGCTGGCGTGTCTCGAGCTGGTTTTCGAGGTTCGAATTGCCGCGATAGCTCATCAGCGCGCCGCGCGAATAGCCGTCGCTTTCGTTGCCGATCGCCAACGGCTGGACGCCGCGCAGCCCTTCGGTGATACCGAGGACGTTGCGGTCCTCGAGGCTGTTGCGCTTCGAATACTGGCCGTCGAGCGCAATCTCGAAATCGGGTGACGGCCGCCACTGGATCGCGCCGATCAGGCCGTCGCGGACCTCGGAGGTGCGCTGGGTGCGAAAGCTGCGCGACGAATTGGCGAAATAGGGATCGACGATCGTCTCGTTCGCATTGCGCGGCGCGGTGGCGAAGGTGCAGTTCAGCGTGTTCGTCGCGCCGTTGGTCGCCGCGGTGTTGCACAGCTGGAAGGTCGAATTGGCGTTATAATAATCCTCGGGCGCCGACGTGTCCTGCCGCTGGTAGCCGATCGAGACGCCGATATCGCCGATCCCGGTCGAATATTGGTCGGTGTAGGAAAAGTTGGCGCGATAGCCGAGCCCGTCGTGCTGGTAGACGTCATTGTCCTGCGGCTGGAAATCGCCGCGCACCTCGAACTGGATGCGGCGCTTGCCATAATCGAGTGGCTTCATCGACCTGAGTTCGATGATCCCGCCGACCCCGCCTTCGAGGAAGTCGGCGCGCTGCGTCTTGTAGACGAGCACGCCGTTGACGAGTTCGGACGGGAATTGCTGGAAGGCGACCGAACGGTCGGGGCCGGCGGTCGACACCTCGCGACCGTTGAAGGTCGAAAAGCTCAGGGTCGGGCCAAGCCCGCGCACCGACAGTTCGTTGGCGTTGCCCTTGAAGCGGTCGGCCGAGACGCCAACGATGCGTTCGAGCGTGTCGCCGACCGAATTGTCGGGGGTCGCGCCGATCTCGTCGCTGACGAGGCCGTCGACGACGATGTCGGCATCGCGTTTGAACGCGATCGAGCTGCGCTGCGTCGCGCGGGTGCCGGTGACGAGGATTTCGTCGCCGCCCTCGATCGCCGCGACCTGCTCGCTTTCGGTTGCGGCGGACGCTTCCTGTGCCTGCGCCGGCAGGGCGGCGAACAATGCGGCGGATGCCAGCAGCGCGGCGCGGGTCGGCAAGGCCGATGGTGACGTCATTTCCCTCTCCTCTTTTGACGCTCCCGCTGCCGGAGGCGCGACCCGATTGATACCGGTGTCAATATTATATGTAATACAACTTGTGAAATGTATTACAACTTTGCGAGGGTGAGTCAATCGCGGGTAATATGGGGTGGGCCTTGGCAATTCATCCCTTTTATATCAACGCTTTATGCGCTTTTTCGACAGATCGTACATCGCGGTGCCGGCGAGCAGATAGCCGCCGCTGCCGTAAAATTGGGTTTCCTTTGCCGATACGCTGTCGGGGCGGTCGCCGACCTGCTGGACCCAGCCGAGCATCCCGTCGGGCTGGACCGCGCCTTGCAGGGCGTGCCATCCGCGCACCGCTGCGGGCTCATAGATCCGCCGGTCGAGCAAGCCGTTGTCGACGCCCCACGCAAAGGCATAGGTGAAGAAAGCGGTCCCGCTCGATTCGGGTGGCGTGCCCGGATCATTGTCGAGCAGCGATGCCGGCCAATAGCCGTCGGCCTTTTGCAGCGTGACGAGTCGCGCCGCCATCTTCCGGAACAGGCTCTCATAATAGGGCCGCTGCGGGTCTTGCCTGTCCAGCACCTGCAGCACGCGGACAAGGCCGCCCATCACCCAGCCATTGCCGCGGCTCCAGAACAGCTTGCGCCCCTTGGCGTCGCGCATGTCGAAAAAGCGGCTGTCGCGGAAATAGAGATTCTCCGACGGATCGAAGAGATAGTCGGTCGCCGCCTTCCATTCCTCGTGCACGAAATCGGCGTAGCGCTTGTCGCCCGTTGTTTTGGCGAAGCGAAGCATCGTCGGCGGCGCCATGAACAGCGCGTCGCACCAGCACCAGCGGTCGGTGCAGGTCGACGTTCCCTTGCCCGGCGCGACGGGAATGAATTCGAGGCCGATCGTCGGGCGGTTGGCGAGCAGATGGTCGAAATAGGCGCGCACCGGCGCGGCCGCCTGCTTGCCCCCGCCGTTCTGCGCCGCCCAAAGCCACGCCTGCCCGATCAGCTGGTCGTCGGCATGATAGGGACGGTCGCCCATCCGCCATTCCTCGGCGCGCCCGAGGTCGAGCAGCGGCTTCGCATAGCTTCTGTCGCGGCCCGCGAGCTCGGTCAGCGCGACCCAGAAGGTTGCCTGCTGCCAGTCGCGCGCGTCCCGGACGCTTTTTCGCGCGGCGGGCATTGCCGCCCAGTTGGTGCGGTTCGCCAGCTGCCAGTCGGCGACGCGACGGGTCTGCGCGAGGATCGCGGCGGGCCGCGGCATCGCCGGTTCGGCGGGCGCCACCGCCGCGACGGGGCTGGTCATCATCAGGGCCACGAGGCTCAGCGGCATGTCATTTCCTTTGCGGGATCGAGAGGGTGACCGGCGAAAGGAGAGGCATTTCGGTGCAATTTTGCCGGATGCGGGGTGCATCTGGCGCTGCGCATCGCGTTTCCTCTCCCCTTGACGGGCTGGCCTTTGGCCTTGACACCGGTGACATATGTCTTTCCTTTTCGATCAAGTGTCAATAAGGTTGTCACACAACTAGCCCATATGGCCAGAGGGGATGGAATGCCGAAAATCGTGTCAGCCCGGGTGATCCTGACCTCGCCGGGCCGCAATTTCACGACGCTGAAGATCGAATGCGACGACGGCACCACCGGCGTCGGCGACGCGACGCTCAACGGCCGCGAGCTTGCGGTCGCAAGCTATCTGTCAGAGCATGTCGTCCCGTGCCTGATCGGGCGCGACGCGCACCGGATCGAGGATATCTGGCAATATCTCTACAAGGGCGCCTATTGGCGCCGCGGCCCGGTGACGATGGCGGCGATCGCCGCGGTCGACATGGCGCTGTGGGATATCAAGGGCAAGATCGCGGGATTGCCGGTCTATCAGCTGCTCGGCGGCGCGGCGCGTGAAGGGTGCATGGTCTATGGCCACGCCAATGGCGCGAGCATCGAAGACACGATCGAGGCGGCGCTCGATTATCAGCGGCAGGGATATAAGGCGATCCGCCTGCAATGCGGCGTGCCGGGGATGGCGTCGACCTATGGCGTGAGCAAGGACCGCTATTTTTACGAACCCGCCGACAACGACCTGCCGACCGAGAATGTCTGGTCGACCGCCAAATATATGCGCATCGTCCCCGACCTGTTCGCCGCCGCGCGCGAGGCGCTCGGCTGGGATGTTCATCTGCTCCACGACGTCCACCACCGTCTGACCCCGATCGAGGCGGCGCGGCTCGGAAAGGATCTCGAGCCCTGGCGTCCCTTCTGGATCGAGGACGCGACCCCCGCCGAAGATCAGGAGGCGTTCCGCCTGATCCGCCAGCATACGACGACCCCGCTCGCGGTCGGCGAAATTTTCTCGTCGATCTGGGATTGCAAGGCGCTGATCGAGAACCGGCTGATCGACTATATTCGTGCGACCGTGCTTCATGCGGGCGGGATCACCCATATGCGCCAGATCGCGTCGCTCGCCGATCTCTACCAGATCCGTACCGGCTGCCACGGCGCGACCGACCTGTCGCCGGTAACGATGGCGGCGGCGCTGCACCTTGGCCTGACGATCCCGAATTTCGGCGTGCAGGAATATATGCGTCACACGGTGGAAACCGACGCGGTGTTCCCGCACGCATACCGCTTTGAGGGCGGGATGCTCCATCCGGGCGACGCGCCGGGGCTTGGCGTCGATATCGACGAGGCGCTCGCCGAAACCTTTCCATACGCCCGTGCCTATCTGCCGGTGAACCGGCTCGAGGACGGGACGATGTGGAGCTGGTGATGCGGCCGGCATTCCTTGCACTCGGCCTGCTGGTCGCGTCGGCTGCGGCGCAGGACCACCAGCCGCTCCGGCCGGCGACGGCGGAGGAGCAGAAAGCGCGCGCCGCAGTAACGATCGCCGACTATCGCTTCGACGACCTGCTCTGGGAAAACGACCGCATCGCGTACCGCATTTACGGCCGCGCGCTGGAGGCGGCCGAGCCGCCGTCGTCGTCGGGTATCGACGCTTGGGGCAAGCGCGTGCGCTGGCCCTTCATGGACCGCCAGCTTCGCACCGGCGACCAGCATGGCGACCATGGCGAAGGGGTCGATTTCTACAATGTCGGGACCGGGCGCGGGGTCGGCGGGCTCGGCATCTGGCACGACAACAAGCTGTGGACCTCGCGCAACTATGTCCGGCCGCATATCCTGCATACGGGCGGCGCGGTCGCGGACTTCACGGTCGATTATGACGCATGGCCGGTCGATGTCGCGCGGACAGTGCGTGAGACGCGACGCTTCACCTTGCCGGCGGGAACGAATTTCACCCGCATGACCTCGACCATCGCTTCGAGCAGCGACGCGGAGCTGGTCGTCGGCATCGGTATTTCGAAGCGGCCAGTGGGTGGCGGCAAGCTGGGTGAGGTGAAGAAGGACGAAGCGGCGGCACGGCTGAGCTGGTGGGGACCCGCCGACGGCGAAAAGGGACGGATGGCGGCGGCAGTGATCGTCGATCCGGCCGCGTTCGCGGGCTTCGCCGAAGACGCTGACAATTATCTGATCCTCGCGCGCGTCCGGCCGGGGCGGCCCTTTGTCTATTACAGCGGCGCGGCGTGGGACCGCGGCGGCGATTTTGCGACGCGCGAGGCCTGGAATAGCTATATCGACGCGCAGCGACCCGATTTCCGGCCCTAGCCAGTTTTGAAACGCAATGATAACGCGTCAATCATGGTGGTAACCAAGGCGGCATCGCTGGCGGACGATCTGGTCCAGCGTTTCGAGGAACGGATCGAGACGGGTGAAATGCCGCCCGGATCGCGCTTTCCGACCGAAAAGGCGATTACCGAAGATTTCGGCGTCAGCCGCACCGTCGTGCGCGAGGCCTATTCGCGGCTTGCGGCGCGCGGCCTGCTCGAATCGCGGCGCGGATCGGGCGCTTACGTCCCCGACGGAGCGCAATATCGCGCGTTTCAGGTCACCGCCGAGGAAGTCGGCGAGATCGACGATGTGCTGAAGCTGCTCGAAATGCGCATGGGTTTCGAGGCCGAGATGGCCGACCTTGCCGCGCGGCGCCGCACCGAAAAGGATCTTGTCGAGCTGCGCCGCACGCTAGACGCAATGGAGAAAAGCAGCGACGTCGATGCCTCGGTTGCGGCCGATGCCGCCTTTCACGCGGCGATCGCCAGCGCGACGGGCAACCCCTATTTCCTCCGCTTCACCCAGTTCCTCGGCGTGCGTCTCGTCCCGTCGCGACGGCTGTACCTGCAAGGCGATGACCCGGTCCAGCACCAGCGCTACGCGCACACGATCAACCGCGATCATGAGGCGATCGTCGTGGCGATCGAGGCGGGCGATCCCGTCGCGGCGCGGCGCGCGGCGCGGCGGCATATCGAAAAATCGATCCTGCGCTATCGTACCCTCAAGGAGGCAGGATAGCGAACCGCCGATCGTCCGGCGTTGTTCCCGCCTGCAAGGATGTGTAAGGGCGTGACCGGGAATGGGTCAGGCAAGAAATTAGCTATCTACCGACCTTGATTTCGACTCGTGATGCTCTATTCCAGCCCCGTGCACGGCGACCCCGACAATTACATCAGCCTGCTGTCTGCCGCGCAGATTGAAACGTTGCGGCACGTTTTCGAGCACAAAAATTCCAAGCAGATCGCCCGCCTGATGAATGTCTCGCCGCACACGGTCGACGAACGCGTGCGGCGAGTGTTAAAGAAACTTAATGTTTCTAACAGGATAGAGGCGGCGCGCATCCTGGCGGTTAACGGTGTCTTCGATCATGTTACCCCTTATCAGCCTTTGACATATCAATTGATCGACCTAGGCGAGGTTGCCCCGCCGGACGATGCCGAGCCGGGGCGCAGTTCGTTTCGGCGGCTATTCGATATCGGTTCGCCATTTCCTACCGCGTCCCAGCCGGCTAACCGGCATGGGTTGATGGAAAGGATAATCTGGCCGATTCTGATCGCATTCGCGACGATTTTGGCCTTCTCCGCCCTCTATTCGATCCTTGTCGGACTCGGTCGTGTGATGACCTGAATGTTCGAACCGAATGCTGCGGGGGGGAAACCGGTAGCATTCTTTTTCAAGGAAAAAGAAGATGCTGAACGAACGAGTTTCTGCAGCAAAGAAGATCGCTTCCGACCTGCATTTGGCCGAAGACGCCATCGACGAAGCGATGATCCGTATCGCGCAGCTTGCTGCGACGCTGCCGACCGCGCGCCGCGAAACCAACATGTCGGCGATCGTCGGCCAGGAAGCGATGGCGAAGGTTGCCCATGCGCTTGCCGCCGCCGGCGAGGTCCGCCAGCTCTTGACCGATGCGCATCTGGCGTTGACGGTGACGCAGAAGGAAGTCGGCCTCGGCACGCGGATGTTCGGCGCGGGCGTCAAGCCGGCGGCAGCGAAGCTGGTCGACGAAGGCAGCAACGATCGTTCGGGCGCCGACGCGCCGGCGTTCGCGAAGGCCGGTTGATCCGCAAGAAAGGTTGAGAGCCACAATGTGGTCCGTGGCGATCTATTATGTTGTCCTGCTCATCACGGTGGCCGTCGCGATCCGACGCGGCGGGCCACTGGAACGCTGGGCAGCCTATACAGCATTGATCGCCTCGGTCCTCACCAGTGCCGTGACACCTTTCCCGACCTGGACCGATATTGAGATTAATATCTTCGTCATCGACATGCTGGTTCTGCTGAGCTTCTGGCTCATCGCCATGAAAGCGCACAGTTTCTGGCCCTACTGGATCACCGGATGGCAGCTCATCGCCATTTTCGGACATATCCAGAAGTTCATGTTCTCGGAGATATTGGCGCGACCCTATTCGCTCCTCTCAGTCTATATATCGTACCCGATCCTGCTGCTGATCATTTATGCATCGGGTTCGTCCAGTCGGCGGAACGACGTCGCAGCCTAGTGTGCGTGGCTCCCCGGGGGGCATCACAACATGCAGCAATTTTCGAACCAAGAAATTGCCGAGCTGAAATCGCGTGTCGACCAGATTCAGGAACTGCTCGCGGGCCGTTCCGAAGAGCTGGCGGTGCCCGTGCGCGAAGCGCCGCTGAAGGCCGGACTGCTCGACCAGTTGTCGTTCAGCATTCAGATCCGTCGGATCCGTCGCAGCCACTTCGGCACCGCCGAGATGTCGGGTCCGACATGGGATATGATGCTCGACCTGATGCTGGCCGGGACCCACGGCCGCGTGCTCAGCGCGAGCGACCTCGCCACCGGCGCGGGGGTTCCTCTTTCGTCGGGGCTGCGCATGATCAGCGCGCTCGAACGGCTGGGGCTGGTCCACCGCGCGATCGACGAACGCGACCGGCGGCGCACCATCGTTCGGCTGACCGACGTCGGCACCGAGCGCATGGCGAGCTATTTCGACAAGGTCGGTGCCGCCTCGCAGGGCGGCCAGACGCTGGCGGCCTGACGTTCGCGAAGGCGGCCGGGTTGGCCGCCCCGACACGTCATTCGGTCATCTCGCGCATCATGCGGTCGACTTTGACCATCGCCTCGCGCTTGATCTGGCAGATACGCGCGGCGCTGACGTCGAGCGTCAGGCCGATCTCGTGCAGGTTGAGCTCTTCGAAGAAATAGAGCTGCAGCACCATCTGTTCGCGCTCGGACAGGCGGCTGACGCACTGGCGCAGCGCCCCGATCAGATCCTCCTGCTCGCATTTCTCGCTCGCGCCGATACCATCGTCGGCGGCGAGGAAAGCGCCGATATCGGTCAGCTCGTCGAGCGAGGTCGAACGGCCGTGCGTCGCATTGCGTTCAAGCGCGAAATAATCCTCCGCCGACATGTCGAACGCGACCGCCATTTCGGCGGCGGTCGGCGCGCGCATCAGCTGCTGTTCGAGCGCGCCGCGCATCGCGTGGATCCGCTTCGCGGCGGTCATTGCGGAGCGGCCGACATCGGCTTCGCGGCGTAGCTGGTCGATCATCGCGCCGCGGATGCGCGTCGTGGCATAGGTGGCGAACGCAAAACCGCGCTCTTCATAATGGCGGCTCGCCTCGATCAGCGCGATCAGTCCCGTCTGGATCAGGTCGTCGAGTTCGCTTGTCCGCGACACGCGCGAAAACACCTGCCACGCGATCTTGCGGACCAGCGGCGAATATTCCTCGACCAGCGCCTCGACGCTTTCGCCATAGCCGCGCGCACGCGGCGCGCGTCCGGTGGTCCCGGCAAATTGCCCGGCGGGCTCAATTCTCATGCGGTTGGTCCTCCATGTGGGCGTCGGGCCCGGACGCGAGGCGGGGCACTTCGGCGCCGATCGTCGCGACGATTTCGGTCTGCTTGTTCGCCGGGATTTCAAGGTAGGAAATGACGGCGACATCAGGGAAGGTGGCGCGCACGAGCCGTGACAGCGCCGAGCGGCAGATCGGCGAGGCGACGAGCGCGAAGCTGCGCGTTTGCAACAATAGGGGTTCGACCGCCTGGCCGACCTGTTCGATGATCGTCATCGCCATGCCGTGCTCGAACGGCCATTCGGCGGCGGGGTTGGCGCGCACCGCCTGGTTGAGCAGCATCTCGACTTCGGGGCTGAAGGTGACGACGGGCAGCGGCATCCGGCTCGGCACGATCGTCTGCACGATGAGCGCGCCGATGCGCTGGCGCACCGACTCGACGAGGTCGCTTTCGCCGAGCTGCTGGCCCGACAGCGTGACCATCGCTTCGGCGATCTTGCGGAAGTCGCGGAGCGGCACCCGCTCGACGAGCAAGGATTTGCACAGGCTCGCAACGCGCGGCAGCGGATAGCCCTGCGGGCTGAGATTCTGCGCGAGCTGCGGATAATGGACCTTGAGATTTTCGATCAGCGCCTGCGCGTCGTCGATGCCGAACAGCTCGGCGGCGGCGCCGACGATGCTGTTGTTGAGGTGCGTCGCGACCACGGTTGCCGGATCGACGACGGTATAGCCCGCGGCGATCGCGTCATTCTGCATCGCCTTCGGGATCCAGAGCGCGTCGAGGCCGAAGGTCGGGTCCTTGCACGCGCGCCCGGTGACCTTGGTGACGAGGTCGCCTGAATCGAGCGCGAGCATTTCGTTGGGGAAGACTTCGTCCTCGCCGACGATCACCCCTGCGACCGAGATGCGATAGACGTTGCCCGGCAGCGACAGGTCGTCGGTGACCTTCACCGGCGGGACGACGAAGCCGAGTTCCTTCGACAACTGGCGGCGGATGCCGGTGATCCGCGTCATCAGCGGCGAGCCCTTGCGTTCGTCGACGAGGCTGACGAGCGCGTATCCGATCTCGAGCTGGCACGCGCTGGCGTCGCTGACGTCCGCCCATTCGATGTGCGACGGGTCGGGCGCGGGGGCGGCGGGTTCGGGCAGGTCGGCGACCGCTGCGGCGCTGCGGCGCAGCTGCCAGCCGATACCGAAAGAGAGCGCGGCGGCGGGCAGGATCAGCATTTGCGGCATTGCGGGGACGAGGCCGAGGATGAACAGGATGCCGCCGACCGCCATCCAGATGGCGGGCGAAGCGAACTGGCTGCCGATCTGGCCGCTGAGGTCGAAGGGCGAGGCGACGCGGGTGACGATTGCGGCGGCGGCAATCGACAGCAGAAGCGCGGGGATCTGCGCAACGAGCGCATCGCCGATTGCGAGCGTGACATAGGTGCTGCCGGCTTCGGAGAAGCTGAGCCCGTGGCTGAAGATACCGAGAATGAGCCCGCCGACGATGTTGACGAACAGGATCAGCAGACCCGCGACCGCGTCGCCCTTCACGAATTTCGACGCACCGTCCATCGAGCCGTAGAAATCGGCCTCGGTCGCGACTTCGACGCGGCGGGCCTTCGCTTCTTCGGGGGTGAGCAGCCCGGCGTTGAGATCGGCGTCGATCGCCATCTGCTTGCCCGGCAAGGCGTCAAGGGTGAAGCGCGCCGACACTTCGGAGACGCGGCCCGCGCCCTTGGTGATCACGATCAGGTTGATGATCATCAGGACGAAAAAGACGAACAGGCCGACGACATAATCGCCGCCGATCAGCACCTGGCCGAACGCCTCGATGACATGGCCCGCCGATGCGGTGCCTTCGTGACCGTGGACGAGAACGACGCGCGTCGAGGCGACGTTGAGCGCGAGCCGGAACAATGTCGCGAGCAGCAACACGGTCGGGAAGGCTGAAAAGTCGAGCGGTTTCGACGCCTGCAGCGCGACCATCAGGATCAACAGGCTGATCATGATGTTCGCGACGAAGCTGATGTCGAGGATCAGCGGCGAAACCGGGATCACCATCAGCCCGACGAGGATCAGCATCCCTGCGGGCAGCGCCGATACACCGGCGATGCGGCCGATGTTGCCGAGGTTGAAGCCGGCGGTCATGCCGCGCCTCCCGAAAGCGACGCGAGCCGCCGATAGGCATCGGCGGCAAAGCCCATCGAGAGCTTTTTCGGCATAGGCTGGATATCCATCATCTGTAGGGGTGGCCGTCCGCCACCGGTGCCCGCGAGGCCCGCCGAGCTGCTCGCCTGTGCGTGCCAGCCGGTGGGAGCGAAGGGCTTCATATTTTCGGTCTTGCCGCCGTCTTCGAGCTTCACGCGAAAGCGTTCGCGGATCTCGGCAAGGCTACGCATGCTGCCGTCGGGGGCGTAAAAGACCGAGCGATTGGCGGCGGCCGCCTCGGGCATCATCGACGCTCCGGGCTGATCGGGGTTCGCCTCGAGCGCCGACAGGAATTTGGCGGCGCCACCGCTTCCGAGGAAGTGTGCCAGATAGAGGTCGACCGGCTCGGCGCTGCGGCCGATCCGGCTTTCGAGATAGTCGCGGTTATCGCCGGTCAGCGCGGCGGCCATGTTCGACGACGCGGCAGGATCGTCGCGCAGGTCGAAAATTTGCTGGCGGAGCGTCGGGTCGGTCACCGTCAGCCGGCCCGACGCGTCGCGGCCGATCGCGTCGGCGGCCCAGGCGAGCCCGTGGTTCGCACCATGACGATCGAGCGTCGCCAGCCAGGTCTGCTTGGTGAACTGGTACAGTCCGCGCGCCGACGATGTCGGCGCCTTGGCGGTCGGGTTATACCCGCTTTCGACGCGCGCGACGTCGACCAGATAGTCGAAATCGATTCCCGACCGCGCCGACGCATTCTGCACCGCATCGATAACGGGTGCGGCGATGCGCGATGGGCCCTGGGGATTGTTGATTGCGTTCATGGCTGTCGTTCCGCTGGTTCAGCAGAACAAAAGCAATCATCGTGCCATTTCGCCGATGTGACATGAAATCACATGGTTATCAGTATCTTAAAGCGACCCCGCGATGGTGGGTGCCACGGATTTCATGGCTCTTGTCAATCCTCTGACGCGTCCAGTCCTTCAGGATGTTGACGCGGACCGCCGCCGCCTCCAGCCGCCCGAGCGTCTGCCCGATCAGCGTCCGCGCGCGAAGCTCGCTGCCCGCCGGGATGCTCGCGCCGCGAAACAGGATCACCGCGGTGGCCAGTTCCTCGGTCGCGGCGATGATCGCACCGGCATCATGCCCGTCGAGCGCGCCGACCAGCGTGTCGAGCCGCGATTGTATCTCGTCCATTTGCGCGAGCATCAATCGGCTCCGCCGTGGAAATCGAGCATCGCGCTGGCGACGATCGCGGGGTGCACACCATAGCTGCCGCCGGCGATCGCGGTGCGGAGCGCGGCGACACGCGCGACGTCGACCGGCGGTGCCTGGTCGGCGAGGCTGCTCGCAAGGCGCGTCAGCCGTGCGGTCGGCAGACTGTCCTGCGTCGGCTGGAGCTGCGCTGCGGCGCGCATCGGCACTGCCGCCTCGCTGGCGACCCGGCGTAGCGGGCCGGCGCGGCCGATGCCGCCGACTGGTCCGATCTTGCTGTCACCCGACATAATGGCCTCCATCCGATGCCGTCAGAAAAGTGACGACGCGGTTCACGAAGGCTTTAACGGACGGTGTACGCGGCGATTAAGGCAACCGGTCGCAAAAAGACAAAAGAAAGGCCCGGTGGCGTCGGAATGCCGACAGCCCCGGGCCGACGGGCGGGAAGCGAACGCGGAATCAGTTGTCGAGGCGCGCGCGTCCGGGACCGGTGACGGTGGCGCTGAGCGAGGATTTGGCGTCGTTTCCGCGCAAGGCAATGGTCTCGCCGACGCGGCCGTCCTGCGTCGCGATTGCGGCATAGCTGATCGAATAGCTCGGCGTGTCGATGGTCACGCGGACATTGTCGCCGCGGCGGATGACGGGGGTGCCAGACGACGCGCGTGCAAAGCCTGCCGCCGCGGGCGCGGCGTCGACAGGGCCGGTCATCGGCACGCGCAGGCGCCAGCCGAGCGGCGCGCAGCGTACCGCGAGCGTCTGGGCATCGATCGCGGTGACCGACGCCTGTTCGGGGCAGCGCGCCAGCTTGATCCGGCGATCGATCGGGGTCGCGCTCTGACCCATTGCGGACGCCACCATGTTGGTCAGTGCGTCGATGGCCTGCCAGTCCTCATTGGCCTGCTGCGCGTGTCCCGCGACCGGGGCGGCGACAAGGCACGCCGCAAGGCAGGCGTAGCGGGCGGGGAGTTTGCGGGACACGGTCGATCTCCTTCGGGTCCAATGGCTCGCCCGACAATGTGCAGGAAGCGTGCCAGTCGCGCTTTCGTGCGCGGTTGCGCGCGGCACGGCGCGCCGCCGTCGGATTTTTGACGGGCGCGATTTCGCTGCCTCGATATTGTGATTTAAACTTCTGAATATAAATGAAAAATCACGTTTGGCACGGCGATTGCATCATGCCTTGGTGATTTTCCGCGCGTCCGGGCCCAACCCGGTCCGGACCCGGTGAAAGCCCCGTCGCCGGGAGGCGACAAGCGAAGGACGTTGATGATGGCATCCGAGAAACTCTTTGGCCTGCACGCGACGGCGCTCCAGCTGCGCAGCCAGCGCATGATGATGCTCGCGTCGAACATCGCGAACGCCGCAACGCCGGGCTACAAGGCGCGCGACCTCGACTTCGCCAAGGCGCTCGACCTCGCGCGGCAGGGCGGCTCGACCGCCAATGCCGTGGAGGGGGCGGTCGCCTATCGCGTTCCGGTCCAGGCGTCGCTCGACGGCAATACCGTCGAAATGGCGACCGAGCAGACGGCCTATGCCGAAAATGCCCTCGCCTATCGCTCGAGCCTGTCGTTCCTCTCCGGCCGCATCAACACGTTGACGCGCGCGATCAAGGGCGAATGACGATGAACGGCAATTTCTCCGTCTTCGACATCAGCGGCCGCGCGATGTCGGCGCAGCTCGTCCGGCTGAACACCACCGCATCGAACCTCGCCAATGCGGGAACGGTCGCGGGCAGCGAGGCGGGCGCGTTTCGATCGCTGAAGCCGGTGTTTCGCACCGTGATGGACGGGCAGGGCCGCGCGACGGTCCAGATCGATCAGGTCACGACCTCGAAAATGGCGCCGTCGAAGCGCCACGATCCGTCGAACCCGCTCGCCGACAAGGACGGCAATGTCTGGGAAGCCGCAGTCGATAGCGCCGCCGAGCTGGTCGAGATGGTCGAGACCGCCCGCCAGTACCAGAGCAATGTCCAGGTCCTCGAAACCGCGAAGAGCCTGATCAACGAAACCCTCAGGATGGGACAGTAAGATGAGCGTCAACAGCATCAATAATAACAGCAACCCCGTGCTTCAGCCCAAGGGCGGCCAGCAGTTGGGGCAAAGCGATTTCCTGCGCCTGATGACCGCGCAGCTGTCGCATCAGGATCCGTTCAACCCCATCGATAACCAGCAGATGGTTGCGCAGATGGCGCAATTTTCGAGCCTCGCCGGGGTCAATGATACCAACACCGCGCTGGCGAAGATTTCGGAGCAGCTCACGGCGCAGACCCAGCTGCTCAAGGACATCAAGGCCGCCACCCCGGCGCCCGCGCCGACGCCGCCCACCGCTTAAGCCCCATCTTTCAGGAAGGATCAGTCCATGTCATTCTATACTTCGCTTTCGGGCCTCAAGGGCGCCCAGACCGACATGTCGGTCATCTCGAACAACATCGCGAACGCCGGCTCGGTCGGCTTCAAGCGCAGCAAGGCGCAGTTCGGCGACATCTTCGCTTCGTCGCCGACGCAGTCGACGAAGATGATCGCGGGGCAGGGCACGCGCCTCAACGGCATCACCCAGCAGTTTACGCAAGGATCGTACGAGGCGAGTGAAAAGACGCTCGACCTTGCGATCGTCGGCGAGGGCATGTTCATCGTGAAGGGCGATCCGCCGCGCGAAGCCATCACCTATACGCGCAACGGCTCGTTCGAGCCGACCCCCGATCGCTATATCATCGATTCGACGGGCGCGAAGCTCCAGCTTCTTCCGATCGACGCGAACGGCAATGTCACGAACAACACGCTGGCCGGCGCGTTCGACATGCGGCTCCCCGCGGGTGCGCCGAGCGATCCGACGTCGGCGCTGGTCAACGTCTCGATCGGCCTCGACGGCCTCGTGACCGCGACCTTTGCGAACGGCGAAGACCAGAAGCTCGGGAAAGTTGCGATGGCCACCTTCCCGACGATGTCGGGCCTGCGCCCGACCGGCGACGCGCACTGGCAGTCGACGGGCGAAAGCGGCCCGCCGACGATCGATGCCGCGACCAACGGGCCGATGGGCGCGGTCCGCGCCGGCGCGCTCGAACGCTCGAACGTCGATATCACCGAGGAACTGGTGATGCTGATGGCCGCACAGCGCAATTTCCAGGCGAATGCCAAGGCGATCGAGGGCGCGTCCTCGCTGACCCAGACCATTATCGGCATGCGCTGACGCCGCGCTGACCGCCGCCTGCCGGGAGAATATCGATGGACCGCCTCATCTACACCAGCCTCACCGCGATGCGGGGCAGCATGGCCCGGCAGACGGCGATCGCCAACAATCTGGCGAATGCGCAGACGCCGGGCTTCCGCGCCGACATGGCCGAGGCACAGTCCTTGTGGCTGAACGGCGGCGGGCTCGACGCGCGGGCTATGGCTTCGGAAGAAGTGCTCGGCGCCGACATGCGCGCCGGGACTGTCACGTCGACGGGGCGCGACCTCGATATCGCGATGCAGGGCGATGCGCTGCTCGTGGTGCAGGCGAAGGACGGCGAAGAAGCCTATACGCGGCGCGGCGACCTGCAGATCTCGCCGAGCGGACTTCTGACCACCGGCGACGGCAGCCCCGTACAGGGCACGCAGGGTCCGGTGACGATCCCGCCCGCCGACGCGGTGACCATCGACAACGAAGGCCGCGTGTGGGTCGTGCCGCAGGGCGGCGATCCCGAAAATCCGCAGGAGGTCGACCGGCTGCGGCTCGCGACCCCGACGGGTTCGGACATCGCCAAGGGCCTCGACGGCCTGTTCCGCGTGAAGGGCGGCGGCATCCTGCCCGACGACCCCGAGGCGCGGCTTCTCACCCGTTCGATCGAAGGATCGAACGTCGCGGCGACCACCGCGCTCGTCGAGATGATCGAGGCGAGCCGGAGCTGGGACACACAACTCAAGCTCGTCAGCGACGCGCGCGACATGGACAGCGCGACCGCCGGTCTGATGCAGCTCCCCCGTTAAGGAGAATATGAAATGAGCTTCGGTGCCTTGCACGTCGCACGAACCGGTCTGGACGCCCAGGGCTTCCGGATGCAGGTGATCGCCAACAACCTCGCCAATGTGAACACCACGGGCTTCAAGCGCGACCGCGCGAGCTTCGAGACATTGAGCTATCAATTGATGACCGCGCCGGGTGCGCCGTCATCGGCCGAAAACCGCTATGCGACCGGTCTCAATCTTGGCACCGGCGTCGCGCTCAACGGCACCGCGCGTATCGATACGCAGGGCACCTTCGCAACGACGGGCAACGGGCTCGACGTCGCGATCGACGGCGCCGGCTATTTCCAGGTCGAGATGCCCGACGGGCGCACCGGCTATACCCGCGCGGGCAATTTCGGCCGCGCGCCCGACGGGACGATCGTTACTTCGGACGGCAAGCCGGTGACCCCGGCGATCCAGATCCCCGAAGATGCGACCAATGTGTCGATCGGCGCCGATGGCACCGTTTCGGCGACCGGCGCCGACGGCACGATGACCGAACTCGGCCGGATCGAGATCGCGCGCTTCGCCAACCCTGCGGGATTGCAGGCGATCGGCGGCAATCTGCTCGTCGAGACGCAGGCCTCGGGCGCCCCGCAAGTCGGCGGCGCGGGCGAGGAAGGCCGCGGGACGCTGCGCGGCGGGATGCTCGAGGGATCGAACGTCAACGTCGTCGAGGAACTCGTCGACATGATCGAGACCCAGCGCGCCTATGAGGTCAATTCGAAGATGATCTCGGCCACCGACGAGATGATGAAAAATGCGTCGCAGACTCTCTAAGCTGGCGATGCCCGGTCTGGCGATACTGGCCCTCGTGCTCGCGCCCGTTGCGGCGCACGCGAAGGACAAGCTGCCGCCCGACGCCTTTTCGGTCACGATGCCGATGCCGCCGGCGCCCCCGCCGGCCAACGGCTCGATCTTCCAGGGCGGCTATGTGCCGCTCACTTCGGGCGGGCGCGCGGGCGCGGTCGGCGACATCGTCACGATCCAGCTCGTCGAGCGCACCGCGGCGACCAAAAGCAATGCCGCGGGCACGCAGCGTGATGGCAATATCGGCCTGACGCCCCCCGCCACCGGCCCGCTGTCGCTGTTCAACCCCAGCGATATCGCGATGGGCGGCGGTCAGCAGTTCAAGGGCAAGGGCGACGCGTCGCAGTCGAACGCGCTGTCGGGCGAGGTCAGCGTGACGATCGCCGCCGTCTATCCCAACGGGACGATGCTGGTGCGCGGCGAAAAGCTGCTCACCCTCAATCGCGGCGACGAGCGGGTCCAGATTTCGGGTATCATCCGCGCGATCGACATCAGCCCCGACAATCGCGTCCTGTCGACGCGCGTTGCCGATGCGAACATCCGTTACGTCGGCAAGGGCGAGATTGCGCGCGCCAGCCAGCAGGGTTGGCTCCAGCGCTTCTTCTCGCTCATCAGCCCCTTCTAAAACGAGGAATGTAAAGTGACCCAGCGTCCGACCCTGTTCGCCCTTTTCGCGCTCCTGCTCGCCAGCTTTGCCTTTGCGGCGCCGGCGCAGGCCGAGCGCATCAAGGATATGGGCCAGTTCCAGGGCCTGCGCGCCAACCAGCTCACCGGCTACGGCATCGTCGTCGGGCTCGCGGGTACCGGCGACGACAGCCTCGACTATTCGACGCTGGGTATGAAGGGCGCGATCTCGCGCTTCGGCCTGACCCTGCCGCCGGGAGTGAACCCGGCGCTGAAGAACGCCGCGGCGGTGATGGTCACCGCCGAACTGCCGCCTTTCGCGAAACCCGGCCAGCGCCTCGACGTGACCGTCTCGGCGATCGGCAAGGCAAAGAGCCTGCGCGGCGGCACGCTTGTGCTTGCGCCGCTTTACGGTGCTGACGGGCAGATTTATGCGATGGTGCAGGGTAATCTCGTCATCGGCGGGCTCGGCATCGACGCCGCCGACGGGTCGAAGCTGACGGTCAACGTGCCGTCGAGCGGGCGTATCGCGGGCGGCGCGACGGTCGAGCGCGCGGTCGATACGGGCTTTGCGACGGCAAGCTATCTGACCTTCAACCTCCACCAGTTCGATGCGACCAACGCCAAGCGCGTCACCGACGCGATCAACGCGGCGCTTCCGGGATCGGCGTCGATGCTCGACGGTGCGAGCATCGCGATCCGCACCGGCGGCAACGGCGACGAACGGATGCGGCTGATGTCGCAGATCGAGAATCTCGGCGTCGAGCGTGCCGAACCGCCGGCGAAGGTGATCGTCAACGCCCGCACCGGCACCGTGGTGATCAACGGCGCGGTCCGTGTCGGCACCGCCGCGGTCAGCCATGGCAAGCTGACGGTTTCGATCAAGGAATCGCCGATGGTCGTCCAGCCCGCGCCGTTCAGCCGCGGCCAGACCGCGATCGAACCGTCGAGCGAAATCGAAGTTGCCGAGGATTATCGCCCGGCCTTCCTGCTCAAACCCAATGCCTCGCTCTCCGCGCTGGTCGATTCGATCAACCGGCTGGGCGTTCCCCCCGGCGACCTCGTCGCCATTCTCGAGGCGCTGAGCCAGGCCGGCGCGCTCACTGCGGAACTGGTGATCATATGACGAGCCCTATCTCTTCGATTGGTGCGACGCCGGCCCCGGCTGCTGCCGGCGGCGGCGACGGCGGGCTGCGCAAGGCGGCCGAAGCGTTCGAAGCCGTGATCCTGCGCCAGCTGATGGCGTCGATGCGGCAGGCGAAGCTCGGCGACGATATCTTCGGATCGAGCGCGACCGACAATTTTCGCGAAATGGCCGATGCGCGAACCGCCGAATCGATCGCCGCGACGCGCCAGTTCGGCATCGCCGACATGGTCGAACAGCAGTTCCGCGGCCAGCTCGGCGGGCTTGCCGCCCGCTCCGGGGGAGGCGTCCAATGAGCGATCTGCTCGGCATAGGCTATAGCGGCCTCAAGGCCTATTCGCGGGCGCTGTCGACGATCGGCGACAATATCGCCAATGCGCAGACGCCGGGTTATGCGCGGCGCCGGCTGGAGATGATGGAAGCCGTCGGTGGCGGAAATTCGATCTTCTATCGCGGCAACACCAACCCCGGCGGCGTCGATATCCGCGGTCTCGACCGCTCGGTCGACGCATGGCTGATCGAGGATTCGCGTATCACGTCGGGCGATGCCGAACGCTCGTCGACCAAGCTTTCGTGGCTCGACAAGGTCGAGGGCGCGCTCAGCGACGAGACCAACGGTATCAAGACCGGCCTCACCAAATTGTTCACGACCGCCGACCAGTTGACGTCGGACCCGTCGAACCGGACGCTGCGCAGCCAGTTCCTGCAATCGGCCGACGATATCGCGTCGGGTTTTCGTACCGCCGCGAACCAGCTCAACAAGATGGGCGAGGGGATCGAAGGCGCCGCGGCGAGCGGGGTCGACCAGTTCAACAGCAATCTGAATGCGCTCGAACAGATCAATATCGGGCTGCGCAAGGCGCGGCCCGGATCGACCAACGAGGCGAGCCTGCTCGACGAACGCGACCGGCTGCTCGACAAATTGTCGTCGCAGGCGGGGGTCAGCGCGACCTTCGACAATAATGGCGCGGTGACGCTGCGCGCGGCCGGATCGGGCGACCTGCTCGTCGGCGGCGGCGCGGTGAACCCGATCGCGGTGACCGCCGCCGCCGATGGGCGCCTGTCGTACAGCATCGGCGGTTCGCCGCTCGCCATCTCGACCGGTTCGCTCGCCGGGCTGGCCGAAGGCGCGAACCATGTCGCCGACCAGCGCGCGGCGCTCGACACGATGGCGAGTGATTTTGCGAACCAGCTCAACGCCGCGCACCAGGCGGGCAGCGATGCCAATGGCAATCCGGGTCAGCCGCTGTTTACCGGTTCGAGCGCCGCAACGCTGACCGTCGCGGCGCTCAGCCCCGATCAGGTCGCCGTGGCCAATGCGTCGGGCAGCAACGGCAACATGCTCGCCTTCGGCGCGATGCGCGGGGCGGCCGATCCCGAATCGCGCTGGTCGGGCCATCTGGCGTCGCAGGCGCAGACAGTTGCCTCGGCGCGCGCGCAGGATGCCGCCGCAGCGACGCGCGCCGATGCGTCGGCCGCGGCGCGCGATTCGGTCAGCGAAGTCGACCTCGACAAGGAAGCCGCCGAACTGCTGCGTTTCCAGCAAGCCTATTCGGCCGCGGCGCGAACGATCCAGGTCGCGCGCGAAACGATGCAAACGCTCTTGAGCTCGATCTAGGAAGGCGAAGACCATGATTAATGCCGTGGGCAATCGCATGACGCGCGAAATCGCGCGCCAGCAGAAACTCGCCGACCAGATCGAGCGGTCCCAGATCCAGATTTCGGGTGGCAAGAAATTGCTCCGCATGTCGGACGATCCGGTCGCCGCGCGGCGGATCGCGACGATCGGCACCAGCCAGGCGAGCATGGCCGCCTGGTCCGCGAACATCAATTCGGCGTCGGCGCTGGTTGCGCAGGCCGACGGAGTGATGAAGTCGGTGAGCGACCTGATGGTCCGCGCGCGCGAGCTGACGCTCGCCGCTGCGAACGATTCGGCGAATCCCGCCGACCGCGCCACCATCGCCGCCGAGCTCGGTACGATCGCCGACGAGATCGACAGCCTGGCCGCGACGCGCGATTCGAATGGCGAACCGGTGTTCGCGGCGGGCACCGCGCGCGTCATGCGGTTCGATTCGGATATCAGCTTTGCGCCCGTTCCCCCCGCTGCCGATGTCTTTGTGATCGGCGGCAACAGCCTGTCGACGGGGATCCGCGACGCGGCCACCGCGATCGCGGCGGGCGACAAGGTCGCGATGGGGGCATCGCTCGATGCGCTCGCGACCGCCATTGGGCATGTCGCCGACAGACATGCCGAACTCGGCCTTTCGGGCGGGCGGCTCGAACGCATCGGCGACGGGCTGGCCGCGCGCGGGATCACGCTCAAGGACGAGCGTTCGGTGGTCGAGGATACCGACCTGTCGGTCGCGATCGCCGAGCTCAACGCCCATGACCTGACCCTCAGCGCAGCGCAGGCTGCCTTTGCAAAGATCAACCGGCAGACCTTGTTCGATATTTTGAACTGACGGCCCTCAATTTTCCGGCGCCGCTGCCGTTAATCATCAAGACGTCCCTGAATTGGCGGGTGTCCGGCTTCGCAGGCCGGGTCCCGGATGGAGTTGCCCCGCATGTTTCCCGTAATCGGCATTGTGGTTCTGATCCTGCTGGTCTTCGGGGGCTTTGCATTGACCGGCGGCAATCTCGGACCCGTCATGCACGCGCTGCCGCACGAGATGTTGATCATCGGCGGTGCGGCGCTCGGTTCGCTGATCATCGGCAATTCGGGCGCCGACCTGAAGGCGCTCGCCGGCGGCCTTGGCAAAGTGTTCAAGGGACCGAAGTACAAGAAGCAGGATTATCTCGACTGCATCCTGCTCGTCTCGACGCTGATGAAGATGATGCGTACCGAAGGACCCGTTGCGGTCGAGCCGCATATCGAGGATCCGCAAAACTCGGCGATCTTCCAGCAATATCCCACGCTGCTCAAGGACGACACGCTCGTCCACCTGATCTGCGACACGCTGCGCCTGGTCGTCGTGTCGTCGGGAACGCTCGATCCGCACGCGGTCGAAGAGGTGATGGATAATGCGCTGAAGAGCCATCATCACCACAGCATGAAGCCCGCCGAAGGATTGCAGAGCCTCGCCGATGCGCTTCCCGCGCTCGGCATCGTCGCGGCCGTGCTGGGCGTCGTCAAGACGATGGGGTCGATCGACAAGCCGCCCGAGGTCCTCGGCGCGATGATCGGCTCGGCGCTGGTCGGCACCTTCCTCGGCGTGCTGCTCGCTTATGGCCTCGTCGGCCCGTTCGCGACGCGCGCCAAGACGGTGATCGAGAGCGACGGCGCGATCTATCACACGGTCAAGCAGTTGATCATTGCTTCGCTCCACGGCCATCCACAGCCGCTGGTGATCGAGGCGGCGCGCTCGGGCGTCGACCATCTCAACCAGCCGAGCTTTGCCGAAGTCTTTGACGGGATGCGGGGCCGCTGATGGCTGCGCGTCCCAACATGCCGCGGCCGATCATCGTCAAGAAGATCATCGAGGCGCCGCACGGCGGCCATCATGGCGGCGCGTGGAAAGTCGCCTATGCCGACTTCGTCACCGCGATGATGGCCTTCTTTCTCCTGATGTGGCTGCTCGGTGCGACGACCGAGAAGCAGCGCAAGGCGCTCGCCGACTATTTTGCGCCGACGATCGTCACGACGAAAATGGAGAGCGCCGGCTCGAACGGGATGTTCGGTGGCGATTCGATCGTGTCGGTCGACGATTATCCCCACGGCGCCGGGCAGACCGGGACGCGATCGATCACGATCCCGCGCGATGTCGTCGGCGGACCCAAGGAGGCGTCGGGCCGCGAGCGCGAACGCGAACGGTTCCAGCAGATCGCCAAATCATTGATGGAGCAGGTGCAGGCGAAAGGCGAGCTGCGCCGTCTCGCACGCAATCTGCGCTTCACCGAAACCGCCGAGGGGCTGCGCATCGACGTTGTCGACGATGCCGATTTCTCGATGTTCGCGATCGGGACCAGCCAGCTGACCCCTGCGGGGGCGCGACTGTTCGGCGAGATCGCGGCGCCGATTGCCGAAGTGCCCAATCAGCTGATGATACGCGGCCACACCGATGCGGCGCCCTGGTCGGCGAAGGCGGGCACCAACAATTGGCGTCTGTCGGTCGACCGCGCGGAGGTCACGCGCCACTATCTCGAGTTTCGCGGCATCGCTTCGGAACGCTTTTCGCGCATCGAAGGGGTCGCCGATCGCGAGCCCTATGTCCCCACCGACCGATTCGATCCGCGCAATCGCCGCATCTCGATCACCCTCGGCTGGCGAACCGCTGCGAACAATTAGCGCCAATCTGGCAGCATTTCGGAGGTGGTTAACGCAATTGCGCCGCCATTACTTCCAATATGGCAATAACCCTTTGTTTTGAATGGGTTATGACCGTGGCGATAAGCTTTTGTTTACCACTTTCGTCAATCTCTGGGTCCATCGAAAGGGCGCCGACGGGGGGCGCGGTGGAGACTGAAATGACCGTGGGGCAGAACAACATTATGGCGCTTGAGGCGCTGATCATCGGGACGAGCCCGGCGACGTGCCGGCTCCGTGAGATGATCCGCCGCGTGGCCCGCTCCAACGCCTCGGTCATGCTCTGCGGCCCGTCGGGTTCGGGCAAGGAACTGGTCGCTCGTGCGATCCACGACGAAGGCGCCCGCGCCGGCCAGGCCTTTTCCGCGATCAACTGCGGGGCGATCCCCGGCGAACTCATCGAATCCGAACTTTTCGGGCATGAAAAGGGCAGCTTTACCGGCGCCCATGCCCGCCGCATCGGCCATTTCGAAGCGACCGAGGGCGGCACGCTCTTCCTCGACGAAATCGGCGACATGCGTTTCGACATGCAGGTGAAACTGCTCCGCGTGCTCGAAGACCGGACGATCGTCCGTGTCGGCAGCAGCGAGGTAAAGGCCGTCGACGTTCGCGTCATTTCGGCCACCCATCAGGATCTCGGCGCTGCGATCGCCGATGGCAAATTCCGCGAAGACCTGTTCTTCCGGCTCGGCGTGGTTGTGCTCCAGGTCCCCAGCCTTGCCAACCGCGTCGAGGATATTCCGGCACTGATCCGCCATTTCCAGCGCCAGATGCCCGCCGACGCCAAATGCCGTTTCGACGACGCGGCGATGGCGCTGCTGATGCAGCATGGCTGGCCGGGCAATGTTCGCGAACTCAGGAATTTCGTGGAACGCGCCAGCGTTCTCCATGGCGGCGAGACGCTCGGTCTCGAGGATGTCGCCATGCTTTTGAACCCCACCGCAGTACTTGCACCGCGACAGGCCGGCCCCACCCGCCCCGTCGCGGTGCAGGACAGCGCGGAAGAATTCGCCGCTCAGTCCTTCGCATCGGCTCCGCCGCATGCCAAGACGCCGGCGCCGGGCCGTCCGATCGACCTCAAGCGCGAGATCGAAACGATCGAACTCGAACAGATCCACGTCGCGCTCGACCTCGCCGACGGCATCATTTCGGAAGCTGCGCGGCTGCTGACGCTGAAGCGCACGACGCTGATCGAGAAGATGCGCAAATATGGTGTTCATCAGCAGGCCGCCTGACCGGCCGCGACAAAGGTTTTCAGCAACCGCTGAAAAAAGGGGGCTCTGGTCCGCTCCCGCACCACCCGGCCGCCCGTCCCCACCTAGGGCGGCCGGGTAACCCCCCAAGCGTTTTTCAGCATGGGGTAAATGGCAACGGCCCGCTCCTTCATTCGAAGGGGCGGGCCGTTGCCATTTCAGCGTGGAATATGGTTCAGCGAAGTTGCCGCCAGGCGGTGCTGACGGTCAGGATTCCTTCGAGAAGGTCGGCCAGCGCCTCGGCGCTGTTTTGCGCGACCGCTTCGTCGAGCTTGCGGCGCATACTGCGATAGACGCGCGACAGGGCCGCGGCGACATCGCCCCCCTTGTCGTGATCGAGCCCGGCGTCGAGGCCGATCAGGATGGCGCGCGCGCGGTGCGCGGGCTCGGTCGCCGACACGCGCTGTCCCTGCCGGACCATCGCCGCGAGGACGCCGATCGCGGTCTCCAGCTCGTCATAGAGCATCGTGACAAGCTCGACCGGGTCGGCGGCGGCGGCGCGGCTTTCTTGCTGCAATCGGCGATAGAGCCCGGTCGCCCGGACGGTTGAGGCGGTAGCGGTCACGATGGCGGTCCCTAGTCGTTACCCTGGTTGGTCCAGAGCTTGATCTGTTGTTCGAGATAGGTCTGCGTCGCCTTGAACGCCGCGAGCTTGGCGTCGAGCGCCCCATATTGCTTCTCGAGCCGCGCGCGGTAGGCGTCTTCGCGCTCTTCGATTTTTTCGAGTTGCTCGGCGAGCGTTTTCTTGGCGCCGTCGAGCGACTTGGTCACCCGGTCGATCACGCCGTCGGTGGCGACCGCCTTGTCGCGGATCGCGTCGAGCACAAAGGCGATGCCCGGGTCGGTCGTTTCGTTGTGCGTTGCGTCGCGCCGCGGATTGAACAGCGCCTCGACCGCGCCGGCGTCGGTCTCGAGCGCCTTGGCAAGCTTGGCATTGTCGAGGCTCAGCAGGCCTTCCTTCGTTGTCGAAATGCCGATGTCGGTCAGTTTGTTGATGCTGCCATGGCTCGAAATCACCTTGCCGACGAGACCCGAAAGCTCGCGTTCGAGCTCGCGCAGCGAACTCGTCGATCCCGAGAGGCCCGCAGCGGATGCCAGGCTTTTCTTGAGCTGGTTATAGACCGAGACGAAGTCGCCGACGGTCTGCTTGATCATGTCGAGCGGGCGGTTGGCGCCGATGTCGACGGGCTGCCCGGGGGCGGCCTTCTTGAGCGTCAGCGACATGCCGGGAACGACATCGTCGATGATGTTCGTCGCGCGGCTGAACGCGACGCCGTCGATCGTGAATTCGGCATTGGCCGCGCTCTGGCCCTGCGTCATCCCGCCTGCGGTCGCGAAGGCGGAGAGGCCGGGATCGGCGCCGCCATCGGCGGCGAGCGTGAAGGTGTTCGCGGCGCCTGGCGGCCCTTTCAGGATCAGGCGGTGGCCGCCCTCGTCGGCGATGATCGATGCGGTCACGCCCGCACCGCTGGCGTTGATTGCATTGGCGAGGCCGTCGAGGCTGTTGTTCGCGGCGTCGATGGTGATCGTCTTGGCGACGCCGCCGACGGTCAGCGTCATCGTGCCCGTGCCGATCGCGGCGGCGCGGTCGGCGACGACGCCCGAATAGTTGCTCTGCGCGCGCGCGAGCTGGTTGACGACGACCGTCGCGGCAAAGCTGTCGGCGGCCAGCCCGGCCCGCGCGGTGGCGCCAAGCACGCTCTCGTCGGACACCGTCGGCTTGCTGCGCAGGGTTCCGTCGCTGATCATCTGGCCAAGCGAATCGGCAAAGCCTTCGAGATCGGATCGCGCCTGCGCAAGCGCACTGATGCGCGTCTGGTTCGCTTGTGTCAGCGACGCCATGCGCTTGATCTTGGGATCGCGCGACGCGTTCGACAGGTCGGTGACCAGCTGTTTGGTGTCGATGCCCGATCCGAAGCCCAGGGCGTTGGCGATTGAACTGACCATGGCAAAATATCCTTCGAACCCCTTAACGGCGGCGGCGGAGCGATATTAAGCCGGGCGGCGGCCCTCGGGATCGAAATGATGCGACGGCGGTACATCGACCGCCGGCTGCGCGAGGCCGTCGGCGACCGCGCGCTCCAGCTGGAAGACGAAGGCGAGCACCGTCGCGACCGCGACGAACAATTCTTCGGGGATGACGCGCCCGGCGCGCGCGGTGAAATAGATCGCGCGGGTGAGCTGCGGATATTCGAGGATGGGGACATCGGCGCCGCGCGCGAGCTCGCGGATCGAGAGCGCAACATCGCCGCGGCCGCGCGCGACGACGACGGGCGCCGCGTCGACCCCCGGACGGTAGCGCAACGCGACCGAGAAATGCGTCGGGTTGGTCAGGACGACGGTCGCGTCGGACACGGCCTTGCGCGCCGATCCGCTCAGGATATCGTGCGCGCGCTGGCGCTGCGCCTGCTTGAGTTCGGGGGCGCCGTCGGACTGGCGCATTTCGTCCTTCACCTCTTGCTTGCTCATCATCAGGCGCTTGTTGCGCTGGAACCATTGCACCGGCACGTCGATCAGCGCGATGACGACCAGCCCGCCGGCGAGCGTCAGCATCGCATGGCCGATCGCCTTTCCGGCGAGCCCGATCGCGGCGATCAGGTCGGTCGTCGCCATCGTCATGATCGCGGGCAGGCTCTTTTCGACGAGCCAGTATCCGATGGTGCCGAGGAGCAGCACCTTGGCGAGCGCCTTGCCGAGTTCGGTTGCACCCTGCATCCCGAACATGCGCTTGAGCCCGCTCAGCGGGTTCATCCGGTTGCCCTTGAAGTGCAGCGCCTTGCCGCGCCAGCCGATCGAACCGAGCATTGCCGGACCCGCGATCGCGGCACCGAGCGCGAGCGCGAACAGGCTCGCGAGCGGCAGCAAAATCTCGACCCCGTTGCGCATCAGCGCCTCGGCGGGCGCGAAATCGGAGACGTCGGCGGCGGTCAGGGTCAGGCCGCGGCGAACGAGGTCGCCCGCCGACTGGACGAACCAGCCGCCCGCGGCGACGATCCAGCCCGCCGCGGCGAGCATCATCAGCGCCGTGGCCAGCTCGCGCGACATCAGGACATCGCCTTCGCGCGCCGAATCTGCCAGCTTCTTCGCCGTCGGCTGCTCGGTCTTCTGGTCTTTTTCGGTCGCTCCGGCCACGGCCTAGATTCCCGCCATCATGCGCGCGGCGTCGAGCGCGTCGGACAGGATGCGCGCGATCGCTTCGGCCATTGCCGGCGTCGCGACGCCGAGCAGCACGATCCCGGCGAGCAGAGTTGCGGGAATGCCGACCGCGAACAGGTTGAGCGCGGGCGCCGACCGGCCGATCACGCCCATGATGATCTGGACGAGGATCAGCACGAAGCCGACGGGCATCGCGATCGTCAGCCCCGCGGCGAACATCAGGCTGCCGAAGCGCAGCAGGCCCCCGATCGCCTCGAACGAAGGAAAGGCGTTGCCGGGCGGGAGCGCGCTATAGCTGTCGACTATGATGTCGATGAGCACGAGGTGGCCATCGGCGGCGAGGAAGAGCGCGGTCGCGAGCATCGAGAGGAACTGGCCGATCGCCGAACTCGAAGCGCCGCTCAGCGGATCGACCATCGATGCGAAGCCAAGCCCCATCGCGTTGCTGATCGCCTCGCCCGCGAGCAGCGCGGCGGCGAGCCCCATCTGGAGCACGAAGCCGATCGCAAGGCCGATCACGACCTCGCCGATGACAAGCAGGAAGCCGGGGACCGAGACGATCCCCTCGGGCGGCAGCGTCATGCCCGACGCGGCGACCGCGGGAACCCCGACCGCGAGCGCGATCACGAGGCGAAGCTGCACCGGCACGCTCGTCGCACCGAACACCGGCGCGGCGATGAACGCGGCACCGGGACGAATCATGCCCAGCATCCACAGCTGGAGCATCGCCTCGATATTCGGGATGTCGGCGGGGTTCACTGGCGTCCTACCGGACGAGTTGCGGTATCTGCGCGAACAGTTCGCGGGTGAAGTCGGTGAGCAGTACCAGGATGCTCCCGCCAAATATCGCGAGGCAAATCGCCGCGACGATCAGTTTCGGCACAAAGGTCAGCGTCTGCTCGTTGATCGACGTCGCCGCCTGCACCATGCCGAGCAGCACGCCGATCACGAGCACCGGCAGCAACAGCGGCGCCGAGGCGAGGGCGAGAATCCACAGCGACTGCTGCGCCACCCCGATGAAATAGTCCGTCTCCACGCCGCTAACCCACGAAAGAGGAGGCGAGCGAGCCCATCGTCAGCGCCCAGCCGTCGACAAGCACGAAAAGCAGAAGCTTGAATGGCATCGATATGATCGTCGGCGACAGCATCATCATACCCAAAGACATCAGCGCCGATGCGACGATCAGGTCGATGACGAGGAAGGGCAGGAAGATGAGGAAGCCGATCTGGAACGCCGTCTTGAGCTCGCTGGTGACAAAGGCGGGCAGCAGGATCGTGAAGGGCACGTCCTTCGGGCTCGCATAGGTCGGCGCCTTGGCGATCTTTGCGAACATCATCAGATCGGTCTTGCGCGTCTGTTTCATCATGAAGCCGTGAAGCGCGTCGCCCGAGCGCGACACCGCTTCGCCGATATCGATCTGTTCCTGACCATAAGGTTCGATCGCGACGCGGTTCACCTCGCTGATCACCGGCTGCATCACGAACAGCGAGAGAAAGAGGCTGAGGCCGACGAGGACCTGATTCGGCGGCGTCTGCTGCAAGCCCAATGCGTGGCGCAGGATCGAGAGCACGATGATGATACGCGTGAAGCTGGTCATCATCAGGAGCAGCGACGGCAGGACCGTCAGCAGGCTCATCAGGACGAGGATCTGGAGCGACAGGCTCAAAGGCCGTCCGTCGCCGCCGATTTCGTTCACCGCACGGCTGAGCCCGTCGGCGGCCTGTGCATAAGCGGCAGGGGCGGCGCAGAGCAGCGCGGCACCGCCGGCAAGCGCCGCGGCGCGCAGCCAGAAGCGGCGATCAGTCCGCATGGAAGTCGCCCTGGCTGTCGTCGGCGATGCGCGTGATGCCGTTACGTGACACCGCAACGAGGATCCGCTGTCCGGCGAATTCGACCACCGCGAGCTTCGATCCGGGACCGAGCGGCAGCACGTCGATCATTTCCACCGCGCGTGCCTTCGCCGCGCCACCGACGAGCGGCACGCCCATCTGGACGCGCTTCCACAGCCACAGGCTGCCCCACGCCATGCCGCCGACAAGCGGCAGCAGGATGAGCAGGCGGAGGATATATTCGAGCATCAGGCCCTCCGCTCGAAGCCTTCGAGTCCGCGCGCGGGCGCGACGACTTCGGCGACCTGGATGCCATAGCGGCCATCGACGCTGACGATCTCGCCCTTCGCGATGAGCGTGCCATTGGCATAGATGTCGAGCAGGTCGGTCGCCGCGCGGTCGAGTTCGATCACGCTGCCTTCGTCGATCGACAGCAGCTCGGCGAGCGTCATCGAGGTCGACCCGACTTCGACCGACACGCGCAGCGAGACGCCCGCGAGCAGGTCGAAATTGGGCGCGGCGGCGATCGACTTGTCGCGCCGGTCGGCGCGCGCCTTCGGGGCGTCGCTGATATCAGTCATGGTCCGGTCCTTTTTCGATATGATCGATCATGATGGCGGCGTTGCCATTGGCCTCGCCGATGCTGCCGAACGCAAAGCTGCGCCCGGCGACGGTCACCGGCACATGGCGCGGCATGGTAAGCGGAATGATGTCGCCGACTTCGAGCGCGAGCAGTTTGACGAGGCTGATTTCGGGGCGCGCGAGCACCGAGCGGACCGGCATGCGCACGTCGCGCAAGGCTTTGTCGAGCGCGCCCGACCACAATGGGTCGGCGGTGCTGGCGCTCTGCATTTCGGGGAGCAGTTCGGCCCCCACGACGCCGCGCAGCGCCGCGACGGGATAGGCGCAGACGATCGTCCGGCCTTCGAACGGCGCGCCGCGCAGGACGAAGCGCTGGACGAGCATATCGTCGTCGGCCCGCACCGCGGCGAGCTTGGCAGGGTCGCCGGTGACGCAATCGAGTTCGGGTTCGAGTCCGAGCTTGTCGCGCCAGGCGGCGGCGAGCTGCAGCCCCATGTCGCGGCCGAGGCGGGCGGCGAACCGCTCTTCGGCGTCGGTCAGTTCTTCGCGTTCGCCCGCGAGCTTGCCCTTGCCGCCGTAGAAGATGTCGACGAGCTGGAGGATCAGCGGCCGCGCTGCGGCGAGCAGCACCGGCCCCTTCAGAGGCGGCGCGTGATAGCGCCAGAAGATCGCGGGGGCGGCCGACGCGCTCCAGTCGCCGAAGCTCGTCTGCTCGGCGCCGGCGCGTTCGACCTGGATCGCGGGTGCGCCGAGCGCGCGGAGAAGGTCGCGCAAGCTGCGCGCGAACTGGTTCGCCACGCTTTCGAGCGCCGGAAAGGCATAGCTGCCCTCCGCCTTGCGCAGCAGCAGCGACGCCTTGGCATCGGCTGGCTCGGCCGCAGGCGCGGCCGGAGCCGCGACGGCCTTTACCGATTTCGCACGGACGGTCACTGGATTACCAGGCTCGTGAAATAAACATTATCAATCCCCCCGAAACCTTCCTTGTCGCGCAGCACATCGTTGATCGCGGCGGTCAACTGACGTTGAAGCCGCTGCTTCCCCTGCGATGTCGCGAGCAAGGCCGGATCCTGTTCGGCGAGCACCATAAGCACAACCGAGCGGATAGGCACCGCCTGTCGTTTGATATTATTGATAACCTTGCCGTCGTAGAAGGTCGAAAGGCTGATACCGATCTGGAGGAAGCCCGATCCGTCGGCGAGATTCGTCGTGAAGGCGTCGGTGATCGGATAATAGGTAATCTCATATTTGCGCGGGTCGACCTTGAACCTGTCGTTCGGGACCGACACCGTACCAACCTTCGGCGGCGCTTCCTTGTCGGCGCCTTCGGCGGCCGGGGCTTCGTCCTTGGTGCTGCGTTCGACCAGCTTCGGATAATTGTCCTCGGGCTTGGCCTCGTGCGCCGACAGCGCGCCGAAATAGATGCCGGCGCCGGCGCCGGCGCCGATCAGCGCGATCGCGGCGACGCCGATCAGCAGCAGCTTCTTGAACTTGCCCTTCTTCTTGGGCTCGGCTTCGACTTTATCCTTGGTCATGGTCGGACCCTTTCTGATCAGGCGAAGCGGCCGCGGCGGTCGGCGGCGCGTTCTTCGTCGCGCGGCTCGGCGCGCTCGGTGGCGGTTTCGATAAGATGGGTCGTATCGGGCGCGCCCGTGCGACCCTGACCCTGTGACTGACTCTGCGACTGGCGCCCGGTCTCACCCGGCGAGCAGGTTACTTCGGCGCCGGCGACGCGTACGCCCTGCTGACGCAGTTCGTCGACAAGCCGGCCCTGCGCAGCCGTGACGATCGTCGCGGTCGCTTCATGATGTGTATCCATCTTCAGCGATACGCCTTCGTCGCCCATTTGCATCGCGACATCGAGGCGGCCGAGATGCTTGGGCATCAGGCGAAAGCTGATGTCGCCATTGTCCGACTTCGTCGCGGCAATGTCGCGCGCGAGCTGGTCGATCCACGCGCCGTCGCTGTCCATGTCGAGCACGCGTTCGGCGACGAGCGCAGGCGTGGCGGTATCGGCAAGCGCTGCCGCACCTTGCGTTGCGGGCTGGGTGAAGAGGATCGTCATCGACGGCGCGGCTTCGACGGGCCTGGCGGCGGGCGCCTCGGCACCGGCGAGGATCGGCATCGCCGCGTCGCGCGGGCGCGCGGCAACGGGAAGCGCGGGCGCGCTGGGAGCGGCCGGAGCCGCCGCGGCTTCCGTCGGCTTCGCGGGTTTTGCGACGGGAGCCGCGGCGGCAGGGATTGCGGCCGTTACGATCGCAGCCCAATTTGTGGCGGGCGCGGTCGCAACGGTCTCGCTGGTCTCCACCGTGTCCGACGATGCGAGCTTCGCTTCGGGTCTGGCCGGAACCGGTTTGCCCGATGCGGGCGCGGCGCCGGGGATGCTGCCGTTCAGGGCGATCAGCAGGTTTGCGGCCAGCGCCGCAGGATCGGCCTTGGTCGGCTCGGCCTTCACAGCCGGAGGTTCGACGGTGACGCCCGTTTCGACGGCGGCTTCGATCTGCGGAGCGGCCGCATCGACGCCCGGCGCCGGATCGGTCTTGATCGTCGGGGTGCCAGCATTTGCGGTCGGAGCGACGGCGGCCGGCGCGGCGGCGAGCAGCTGGTCGAAACCGCCTTCGCCGCCACCCTCGGGGAGCTGCCCGATGTTCGCGAGGAACGTCGCGAAGCCCGCGGGCATTGCGCCCTGCGGCGTGGGGAGGGAGGGCGCGCCCATCATGCCGCGCCGCCTTCGATCAGGCGCAGGCGCATCCCGGCGCGCGGTCGGTGCGGGCGGTTGGCGTCGCTACGGCGCTCCTGCTCGGCTTCAGCCGACTTGCGGCTGCGCTCGTACAGACGGACGGCCGATTCTTCCTTCGCCATCGCGCTTTGCGCGCGGGCGCCCATCTCGTCACGGCGCTGGCTGGCACCCGCCAGCGGCGCGGTCAGGCTTTCCTGTGCGATATCGAGCCGCATCGCGAGTTCGCCGATCGTGTTGAGCGCGCGGCCGGCGACCGCGCCCTTCGCCATCGCGAGGTCGACGCGCAGCGTTTCGAGCCGCTTCGCCAGCTCGACGAGGTTCGCGAGTTCGCCATTGGCGCGGGCCAGATTGGCTTCCGCCAGCTGATGTTCGACGGTGCGCACGCGAATGATACGTTTGCGGCGTGCGGTGCGGGCGTTCATGCGGAATATCCTTCAATCAGGGTCTGGCGGGAAACATCGAAATCGACCTGCGCCTTGGCGGGCTGCGACACGAAGGCGAGCTGGTCGGCGTGGCGGGCGATGGCTTCGTCGAGTATCGGGTCGCCGCCGGCGACATAGGCGCCCATCAGCATCAGATCGCGGTTCTCTTCATAAGCGGACCAGAGCTGGCGGAAGCGTGCGGCGGCGGCGGCATGGTCCGGATCGACCGAATCGACCATCGTGCGCGACAGCGAGCGCGCGACGTCGATCGCGGGATAGACACCCTGTTCGGCGAGCTGGCGCGACAGGATGATATGGCCGTCGACGATCGCGCGCGCGCTGTCGACGACGGGGTCGTCGATGTCGCCGCCATCGGCGAGCACGGTGTAGAGCGCGGTGACCGAGCCGCCGGTTTCGCGGTCGATGCCCGCGCGTTCGCACAGCGACGGGATCAGCGCGAAGACCGAGGGCGGATAACCCTTCATCGTCGGCGGTTCGCCGAGCGTCAGCCCGATCTCGCGCTGCGCATGGGCGACGCGGGTCAGGCTGTCGATCAGCAGCAACACCTTCTTGCCTTCGGCGCGAAAGGCCTCGGCGATTGCGGTCGCGCGCATTGCGGCGCGCAGGCGAAGCAGCGGCGGATGGTCGGCGGGAACCGCGACGACGACCGATTTCTTGCGCACTTCGGGGGGCAGCTTGGTTTCGACGAAATCGCTGACCTCGCGGCTGCGTTCGCCGATCAGCCCGACCACGATCACGTCGCATTCGGTGCCCGCGATCATCTGGCCCATCAGCACCGATTTGCCGACGCCCGAACCCGCGATGATCGCGACGCGCTGGCCTTCGCCGACGGTGAGCAGGCCGTTGATCGCGCGCACGCCCATGTTGAGCGCGCGGGTGACGCGGCCGCGGCGCAGCGGATTGACCTTGCGGCCGGCGAGCGGCCACTGGAATTGCGACTTGATCGCCGGGCGGCCGTCGAGCGGATTGCCCTGCGCGTCCATGATGCGGCCGAGCAGCGCCTTGCCGACGGGAACCATTGAGCTGGCACCATGCGGCTCGACCGGCGCGCCGGTGACGAGGGGCTTGTTGGTGTCGAAGGGCAGGACAAGGCTACGATGTCCGCGAAAGCCGACAACTTCGCCATAGACATAGTCGTTGTCGGCCGACTTGATGCGGACGTTGCTGCCCAGCGGCTGCGGAAAACCCGATACTTCGAGCATGATGCCTTCGTGCGAGACGAGCGTACCGATGCGCCGCGGGCTCGCGTGCGTCAGGTCGACGGGATCGAGCAGTTGCTGCGCGGAGAGGGTGAGGCGGCGCGTCATGCGGCGTCCCCGGTACCCAGCGCGGCGCGCAGCTCGTCGAGATAAACCGCGCGGCCATGTTCGATCCAGCCGGTCGAGGTTTCGATCCGGACGGTGCCGCGCATCATCGCGGCGTCGCTCTCGATCGCCAGCGTGAGCGGGCAATCGGCGAGCAGCGCGGCATCTTCGGGGTGGACCCAAAGCGTGCGCGCCTTGTCGGCGTCGGCGACCATTGCCGCCGCGGTTTCGGCCTGCGCCTGCAGCCATTCGGCATCGATCGGCGCCGAGGCGACGATCTGGCGCACCAGCCGTTCGACGGTGTCTGCGATCAGTTGCGCGAGTTCTTCGCTCGGTTCGTCCTGCAACGCTTCGGCACCCGCGAGCAGCGCGAGCAACTGGTGGCGTTCGGCGACGAAGGCGGCTTCGGCGATTCGCTGGCCTTCGGCCAGGCCGCGCGCGAAAGGGTCGTCGACATCGGCGGAGCTTTCGGGAATGATTTCGGCTTCGCGCACGCCGGCACCGAAGGACAGCGGACGAAAGCCGCTGCTCCGCGCCATGGCGTCGGCCAGCGTGACGGGAGCAAAGCCGGTTTCGACGGAGCGATCAGACATAATCGTCGCCCCCGCCCGCGATCATGATTTCGCCGGCCGCTGCCATCTGGCGGACGATCTGCATGACGCTCTTTTGCGCGTCGTCGACGTCGGCGCGCTTGACCATCGTCATTTCGGCCATTTCGTCGCGGATCGTTTCGGCTGCGCGCTGCGACATGGTGGCAAGGCACATGTCGACCATCTCTTCGTCGGCGCCCTTGAGCGCGATCGCGAGCTGCGCGGCGTCGACCGAGCGCAGCACGCTGCTGAGGCTCTTCTTGTCGAGGTCGCGCAGATTTTCGAAGATGAACATCTCTTCCTCGATCGTCTGGGCGAGCACGCGGTCGTGCTTCTTCAGCGAACGGAGCGTGCGCTCCGAAAGCTGCTTCGGCATTTTCTTCATGATCTTGGCGACGTCGCTCGGGCCGCCGATCGCCTGTTTGGCGACGCGCTGGCCATCGACATTTGCGCTCGCGAGCACGGCTTCGAGATCCTCGATCGCTGCAGCGGGCACCGAAGTCAGCATCGCGGCACGCAGCACGAGGTCGGCCTGCAGCACTTCGTCGAGCGTTTCGATAGCGCGTGCCGCAACATCGGGAACGAGTACCGACAGGATCAGCGCGCCGACTTGCGGATGTTCGCTGGCGAGCAGCCCGCTGATCGCGTCGACGTCCATCCAGCGCAGCATTTCCAGCGACGCGGCGCTTCGCTGCGGCGCGACGGCGGCGAGGATATTATCGGCGCGGACGTTGCCGACGGCTTCGTTGATCACGGTGCGGATACGGGTATCGGCACCGATCGCGAGCGCGCTGACGTCGCGGCTGCGCGTTACGAAGCGGTCGAGCGCCTGCCCGATCTGCTGTTCGCTGGCATTGGCGGTGTCGAACATCGACTTCGCGAGCTGGCGGACTTCTTCAGGGGCCAGCTGCTTCAGGATCGTCGCGGCTTCGCTCTCGTCGAGCAGCATCAGCAGGATGGCGGCGGCAGACGATCCGTCGATGGCCGGGGTCGCGGGGGAAAGGTCCATTTCGGCGGCGTCAGGCACGGGCGCCCTCCTGCATCAGGTGGCGGACGACAAGCGCGGCGCGGGCCGAATCCTGACGGACAAAGGCGCGGACGAGGTTCGCGCGTGCTTCATAGCTCGGCGCCTGTTCGATCATCTCGAGCGTGATTTCGCGGCCGGCCTGACCATTGGCGAGCGCCGGGCGGTCGGTGGCGGCGAGCAGCGACGCCTCGAGAGCCTGATTCTGTTCGGCGCGCTTTGCAGCGCGTTCCTTCGCGGCGCGGATCATCGGGCGGCCGATGAACAGGAAGGCGAGCAGTGCGGCGAGGATCGCGCCGACCTGCTGGATCAGCGGCATGAACCAGCCCTGGTCGTAGAAGGCGGGCGAACTATCCTCGATTTTTATGAAAGGGCGCTGGTTGATCGCGACGAGGTCGCCGCGCGTTGCATCGTAGCCGATCGCGCCCTTGACCAGATTGTCGATCTTGGTGAGGTCGGCCTGCGTCAGCGCCTTCTTGCCCTGATTGAGCGCGACGGCCACCGAAACACGGCGCAGCTTGCCCTGCGGCGAGTGCGTTACCGAAATCTCGCGGCCGACTTCATAAGCGCGGGCGGCGTTCTCGTTGCTCTCGGTCCCGGCGGTGGCGGCGGGAGCGGGCACCGGTTGCGGTCCCGTCGCAGCGATCGTCGTCGCCTGTGGCGGCTGGTTCGAGAGCGCGCCGGGGATGCCGACCGCGGGCGGTGTGCTCGACCCGCTGGTCGAGCGCGTGATCTGTTCGCTGGTGAGCGCGCGGTCGTTTTCGGGGAAGCTTTCGCGTGTCGCCTGGCTTTCGGACATGTCGACGTCGGCGTGGACCTCGACGGTGTAATTGCCGGCGCCGAGCATCGGGCCGAGCAAGGTGTCGAGCGCGCGGCGGAAGCGGTCTTCGACCTGCAGCTGAAGCTGGAAGGCCTTCATATCGCTGCCGCTTGCGGTGTCGGACAGCAGCGCGCCGCGCTGATCGATCACCGAAACCTGATCGGCGTTCATGCCCGGAATCGACGAGGCGACGAGGAAACGGATCGCTTGCACCTGGCCGTCGCTGAGCGAACGGCCGTTCTGCAGCGTCAGCATCACCGATGCGGTGGCGGGCTTGTCTTCGCGGACGAACAGGCTGGGTTCGGCGGCGGCGACATGGACACGTGCGCTCTTGACCGCGTCGATCGTCTCGATCGTGCGCGACAGGTCGGCCTCGCGTGCCGAGCGCAGCGCTTCGCCTTCGATCGCGCGGCTCGATCCCATGGGCAGCGCGGCAATCAGGCTGTCGCCGCTGGGCGCGGCTTTCGGCAAGCCCTGCCCGGCGAGTGCGATGCGCGCCTGATGGAGCTTGCTGGCGTCGACGGTCAGCGCGCCGGTGGTCGGGTCGATGCTGTGGGCGATGCCCTGCGTTTGCAGCGCGTCGGCGACCGCCGCCTTGTCGGTGTCGTCGAGCCCGGCGAAGAGCTGTGCCTGCGGCGCCGCCTGCATCGTGAAATAGGCGAGCGCGGCGATGCCGATCGCTGAGGTCATCGCGACCGCGGGCAGTGCGCGCTGCACCGCCGGCTGGCGCATGAACTGGGTGAAGGGTGCAAAGCGGCCGCCCGGGACGGGAGCGGGGAGGCGGTTTGCGGACCCGTCGTCGACGGGGGTAAGGATCTGGGTCTCGGCCATGGATTACACCGGCATGTTCATGATGTCGCGATAGGCGGACAGCAGCTTGTTGCGGACTTGCAGGGTGGTTTCGAAGCCGAGCGAGGCTTTCTGGCGTTCGATCATCACGCTGACGATGTCGTGCGTGTCGCCGCGCTCATAGGCTTCGGTGACCGAGCTCGCCTTGGCCTGCTGGGCGTTGACCTGTTGCAGCGCATTGTTGATCGCGGCGCCGAAATCGGGCGTTCCGCCGGGAGCTTCGACGCCGCCCCCGGCTCCGCCGATACCGCCTTTTCCGGCGGCGCGTTGCAGCGCCTGGTTCTGATTGAGGATCGAACTGCGCATCTGCAGCAGCCGGCTCGGGTCAATCGTGCTCATTGCTTTCCATCCGTCCTGTGCGCGGCGGTGCGCCGCACGCAAAGAACAATGCAAAGCGCGTGCCAAAAATATTAATGGCGTCTTTTCAGCTTGTTGATGGGATTCTTCTGCGCTGGTTATGCGCTTCCGGCGTTTTTTTGACGGGGCGGGCTTAAGCGCCGCTGCGGCGCGCCGTTACTGCTTTCCGTGACCGCTCCTCGAGCCCTCACATCATGGGAATGGCCATCGAGGCCGGAAAGGAACATTATGACTGTCATCAACACCAATGTGAGCGCGCTTCGCGCCCAGAACAATTCGCGTGTTGCCGAACGCGCCCAGTCGCAGGCGATGGAGCGTCTGTCGAGCGGCAAGCGCATCAACAGCGCGAAGGACGACGCCGCCGGCCTCGCCATCGCAACCCGCATGGACGCAACCGTCCGTGGCCTGAACCAGGCCGTGCGCAACGCCAATGACGGCATTTCGCTGTCGCAGACCGCCGAAGGCGCGATGGGCGGCATCTCGAACATCCTCGTTCGTATGCGTGAACTGGCTGTCCAGTCGGCCAGCGGCACCAACGGCACGACCGACCGCACTGCGATCCAGACCGAAGTCACCGCGCTGCTTTCGCAGATCGGCGATATCGCGACCCGCACGACCTTCAACGGCACCAACCTGCTGTCGGGTGGCGCGAGCATCGACATCCAGACCGGCACGGCTTCGGGTCAGACGGTCAACATCGCCATCGGTGACCTCACCGCGGCTGGTCTCGCTGTCGCTGCGGTCGACCTGTCGACGGCAGCGGGCGCCGGGACGGCGCTGGGCCTGCTCGACACGGCGATCCAGACGGTTGCCACTGGGCGCGCGAACCTCGGTGCGCAGCAGAACCGCCTCGAAGCGGCTGTCGACAATTTGACGTCGACTGTCACCAATCTGGCAAATGCCAAGTCGCGCATCGAAGACACCGACTTTTCGGCCGAATCGACGAAGCTCGCTGCTGCCTCGATCCTGTCGCAGGCATCGACCGCGATGCTCGCCCAGGCGAACCAGAGCCAGCAGGGCGTGATGAACCTGCTCCGCGGCTAAACTTCGCGAACAAATTTCAGGCTATATTCGGTTGGTCCCTTAGATAGCCTGATCCGATGCCCCGGCCCCCACAGCCGGGGCATCATCTTTTTCTGTTTCGGCAAAGCCGAAACCGGCGCGGCTCCAGCCCACTCCCCCTCCCAGCCCCCCATAGGATACCATGTCGGGAGGCTGGGAGGGGGAGCGGGCTGGAGCCGTTCCCGGCGTAAGCCGGGACAAAAGTGCTCAATGAAAATCGCGCGATTTGGGCAGGATACGGACGTCGCGCGGATGGCCATGTTTCGCCACATGGCCGCGCGGTAGCTGCGGATGCCTGACCTCGTCGGCGCGGCAGACGTCGGGATCGAAGCGCCGGTCGCTCCCCAGCGTATCGAGCATGGGGGTGCGATCGACGATCCGCGTCGCCATCAGATGGATCACCCCCTCCTTGCTCCGTTGCACCTCGCCCTCGGCGAGCATCAGGCGGGAGGCCATGACGGCGCGGCGATGGCGTTCGAAGTGGCGCGCCCAGAGCAGGATGTTGACGATCCCGCCCTCGTCCTCGAGCGTGATGAAGATCGCATTGCCCTTGCCGGGGCGCTGGCGGATCAGCACGACCCCTGCGGTGCGGACGATCGACCCGTTCTTCGCCGCCGCAACCTGCGTGGCGCTCAGCACGCCTTCGCGCGCGAAATCGTCGCGCAGGAACGCCATCGGATGGCCTTTCAGCGACAGCCGCGTCGTCTGGTAATCGGTGAGCACATGCTCGACGAGCGGGGTGGGCGGCAGCTGCGCATCCTCCTCGGCACCAAGCTCGTCGGTTTCGGCCGCGCCGAACAACGGCAGCACGCCTTGCCGAACACGCCGCGCATCCCACAACGCCGGCCGCCGTTCGAGCCCCATCGACCGGCACGCATCGGCCTCGGCTAGCAGGCGCAGCGCGCGCGACGGCAGGTTGGCGCGGCGGGCCAGTTGCTCGACCGAGGCGAAGGGCGTGCTGCGCGCCTCGGCTATCTGCATCGCCCATTCCTCGTGGAATCCGTCGACCTGCCGGAAACCGAGCCGCAGTGCGAGACTGCCGTCCTCGCGCCGTTCGAGGCTGTTGTCCCAATCGCTCGCATTGACATCGACCTCGCGCACCTCGACCCCATGTTCGCGTGCGTCGCGCACGAGCTGGGCAGGCGCGTAAAAGCCCATCGGCTGCGAATTGAGGATCCCGCAGGCGAAGACGGCGGGGTGATAATGCTTGATCCATGAGGAGACATAGACGAGCCGCGCAAAGGATTGCGCGTGGCTTTCGGGAAAGCCGTAGCTGCCGAAGCCCTCGATCTGTTTGAAGCAGCGTTCGGCGAACTCCTTTTTGTAACCACGCCGCACCATGCCGCCGATCATCTTCTCGCGGAAATTCTCGATCGTTCCGACATTGCGAAAGGTCGCCATCGCGCGGCGCAGGCCATTTGCTTCTTCGGGGGTGAAGTTAGCAGCGACCATTGCCAGCTTCATCGCCTGTTCCTGAAACAACGGCACGCCGTAGGTCTTGCCTAGAACATCATGCAATTCATCAGGCGGGTGCGGCGGGGCTGGTTCGGGAAATTCGACCGGCTCTTCTTTGTTACGGCGACGCAAATAGGGGTGGACCATATCACCCTCGATCGGGCCGGGGCGGACGATCGCCACCTGCACCACCAGATCGTAGAAGACCTCGGGCTTAAGGCGCGGCAGCATATTGATCTGGGCGCGACTTTCGACCTGGAACACGCCGATGCTGTCGCCCCTTTGCAGCATGCCGTACACTTCGGCATCGTCGCAATCGATGTCGACTTCCAGGGTGTGATTGCCAAGCCTGTGTTCGCGCATCAGGTCGAAGCATTTGCGGATGCAGGTGAGCATTCCGAGCGCGAGCACATCGACCTTCATCAATCCCAGCGCATCAATATCGTCCTTGTCCCATTCGATGAAGGTGCGGTCGTCCATTGCGGCATTATGGATCGGTACCAGCTCGTCGAGCCGCCCTTCGGTCAATACGAATCCGCCGACATGCTGTGACAGGTGACGCGGTGCCTTCAGAAGTTCACCAACGAAGCGGTGCAATCGCTCAATCTCGCCATTGTGGGGGTTGAGCCCCGCTTCGATAAGCCGCTCGACCGGGACCTCGTCGCCCCAGCTACCCCAACTGGTGTCGGCAAGGCGCGCGGTGACATCTTCGCTAAACCCCAGCGCCTTGCCGACCTCGCGGATCGTGCTGCGCGGGCGATAGTGGATGACGGTTGCGGCGATCGCGGCGCGATCACGCGTATAGCGATCATAAATATACTGAATGACCTCTTCGCGGCGCTCGTGTTCGAAATCGACGTCGATATCGGGTGGCTCGTCGCGCTCTGCCGACACAAAGCGTGAGAAGAGAAGGTCGTGCTTCATCGGATCGACCGAAGTGACGCCAAGCAGGAAGCAAACGATCGAATTGGCGGCCGAGCCACGCCCTTGGCAGAGGATCGGCGGGGTCTGCGCTCGCGCGAAGCGGACGAGGTCGTAGACCGTCAGGAAATAATAGACATAACCCCGCCTGCGGATCAGCCGGAGTTCGTTGCCTACAAGCTTCCTGACCTTGGGGGGCAGGGGCGTGCCGTATCGGTTCTCCGCCGCGCTCTTCACCAGATCGTGCAAATAGGGAAATGGCTTCCAGCCCGGTGGCACCGGTTCATGGGGATATTCGTAGCGCAGGTCTTCAAGATCGAAGTGGATGCGAGCGAGCAGCTTCGTGCTTTGCTCGATCGCTTTGGGATGATCCCTGAACAACCGCTTCATTTCGGCGGGTGCCCTCAGATGACGTTCGCCATTGGCGCGAAGCAGTTTGCCGGCCTTCTGGACCGTGGTGCCTTCGCGAATGCTGGTGATGACATCGTGCAAAGGGCGCTGGATGATCGTTGCATACAGCGCGTCGTTGGTCGCGAGCAATGGAATCCCGGCTGCAGCCGACAGGCGTTCGAGCTCGATCGCGCGTCGCGCATCGGTACCCGATCGGGACATGGTTGCGGCGAGCCATACCGACTTTCGCCGCGCCTTTTTGAGCTTGCGGAGCAAGGCTTCGTTGCCGTTTGTCGCGATCAGCAGCAGATCCTCGCAATGGTCGAGCAAGTCTTCGAGATTGAGAATGCAGTCGCCTTTCTCCGCACGCAGATTCCCGATCGAGAGAAGACGGGTCAGGCGGCCCCAGCCGTGGCGGCTGACGGGATAGGCGACGATGTCGGGGGTACCGTCGGCAAAGACGAGCCTCGCTCCGACGACCAGCCGGAAGCCCTCCACCATTTCGGGTTTCTTCACCTGTTGTTCTTTCAGGAACACCCACGCCCGCACCACCCCCGCGACGCTATTGCGGTCGGCGATGCCGATGCCTTTCATGCCGAGGTTGATCGCCTCCGCCACCATCTCGGCGGGATGCGAGGCGCCGCGCAGGAAACTGTAATTGGTCGCCGCGACCAGCTCGGCAAAGCCGGAATCTCGGCCGGGATCGGCGTCTGCGTCGCTCATGCGAAGACCCCATGGATATACCAGCGCGGGTCGTCCTTCTCTTCGTAAAGCCCGTGGCGAAAGAGCCAGAAGCGGCGGCCCTGCGCGTCCTCGACGCGGTAATAGTCGCGCGTCAGCCCGCCATTGTCGCGGCGGCGCCACCATTCGGCGGCGATGCGTTCGGGGCCTTCGTAGCGGCGCACTGCGTGCGCCTGCCGGCGCCAGCGGAACTGGTGCGGCGGACCGTCGGGGACTTCGGCGATCACCTCGATCGGCTGCGGCGGGTCGAAGAGGTGGAAGGGGCGCGTCGGGGGCTCGCCCGGTTCAGCGGCTTGCCAGGGTGAAGGCTCCGGTGCCTCGATCGCGGGCAGTTCGAGCTGTGCCTGTTCGGGGATGTGGGTGTCGGCGGGGCGCAGCCGTCGCACGCGGCGGCGGCCGAGCCGGACCGTGAGCCGATCGACAAGCTCATCAGTCTCCGCTTCGCGCACCGCGCCGCCTTCGAGCTTGAGTTGCGTCGTGGAAAGCGCTTCCAGCCGCGGCACCGCGAGGCGGATCATGTCGAAGCCGAAGCCGGGGTCGAGCGGGTCGGCGAGGCTGTCCATACGCTCGGCGAAGAGGCGCATGACGAGGCCCACGTCGCGCGTCGGATGGCCGGTTTCGATCGCGATGCTGCGCGCGAGGCCGTCGCTCCGAAAGAAGGTCGCGCGGAAATGGCGCCCGCCCTTGCCGCGTTTGGACAGATCCCCGATCGCCTCGGCGGCGAGTTCGGCCAGTATTCTGGTCGCATGAGCGGTGCTGCCCAGCGGCTCGGCAAAGCGGCGTTCGGCGACGACCGGCGGCGGCGTCACGCGCGGGTCGAGCGGGCTCGGCGCATCGCCGAGCAGGCGGCGCAGCGCCATCGCGGCGTCGGCGCCGAACCGCGCGGCGATATTCGCCATCGGGCGGCCCGCGAGGTCGCCGATCGTCTTGAGCCCGGCGCGGACGAGCGCGGTCGTCGCCTCGGTTTCGAGTTCGAGCGCGGCGACGGGCAGGCGGCGGATCGCTTGTCCTTCATCGGGGGCGGGGCGTGTCTGGTAGCGTGCGAGCGCGCGCGCGGCGTCGGCGGTCGGGCCGAGCGCGTGGCGCAAGGTCATACCGAGGCGCACGATGCGGTGCTCGACATCGGCGACCAGTCCGGCCTCGCCGCCGAACAGGTGGACCGCGCCTGCAATGTCGAGGATCAGCCCGTCAGGGGCGTCGAGCGCGACGAGTGGCGTATAGCGTGCGCAGCCCTGCGCGAGCCGGTCGAGCCATCCATGATCGAGTACCGGATCGTGTGGAATGACGACGAGTTCGCCGAACTGCGCGCGCGCATCGGCGAGCGACATGCCGGGGCGAAGTCCGACCGCGAGCGCCGCCGCATCGACGCTGGCCAGGCGCATCGCGCCGCGCTGCTTCTCGGCAAAGACGAGCGGCGCGTCAGGCCGCTGCGGCGCCTTGCGAAGCCATCGCTCGGCGGGCAGGAAGGGGAAGAAGAGCGCCAGATAGCGCCGCGTCTTCGAAGGCATGTTCGTCATGGTTCCAGTCCAGTCGCCAGCGCGTGCCGGCGGGGCCGCCGCGCCAGCGCAGCAGCTCAAGGTCGAAGGCGGGGGCGCCGGGGGCATTGGCTTCGAGTTCGCGCGAGGGTGCGGCGGCGACGCTCCAGCGCGTTTCGGCGACGCTCGGCGTGGGTGTGGCATTGAGGCGCAGCATCAACAGCGTCGTTCCCGCGTCGCGCGCGCCGAGGGCGAGCCGGCGCCCCGCGGTGAGGTCGAGCAGCGGGAATTTACCCCAGCTTTCGACGATCACCGCCGCCGATCCCGCGCAGCGGATCGCATCGTTCGCGCAGGCGAGCAGCATCTTGGGATCGGCGGCCTCGACGAGCAGCAGCCGGTCGGGGTCGCCGCCAAGTTCGGCGATGCCTGGGGCATAGATATGACCCGTGCGCTTGCCGGCGTCGGTCGTGCGCAGCCAGAGCAGCGGCGCTTTGCCCGGCGAGCGCAGCGCGATCAGCGCGGCAAAGGCGGCGGCGCTCGTCGCGTCGAGCGCGTCGGCGGCGAAAAATTCATGGGTATGCCCGATCGCGAGCCCGCCGCCGATCGCCGCGTCGAAGCGCGCATGTCCGCTCGCCAGCCAGCCGTCGGTCCGGCGGCTTTCGAAACCGCCATTGGCGGTCAGCCGGGCGATGCGTTTCCGCAGCCCGGCGAGTGTGGGAGACGACTCGCGCATCATTTGTTCCTGATATGTTCTATTAGCGCGCGAGCGGGGGCGATTGTCAAGGAGAGTCGGAGAACGCCTTTTTCGTCATGCTGGACTCGATCCGGCATCCATTGCGGCGGGGTGATCGTGGACCCCGGATCAAGTCCGGGGTGACGAAGCTATCGGGGTGCAGGAGCCGTCGAACCCGCGCTGCTGTCGCCGCCCAGCGCGCGGAACAGTGCGATTCGCGTGCTGACGAGCAGCAATTGCGTCCCGATCTCGCTCCGCCGCGCCGCATAGAGGCTGCGCTGCGCGTCGAGGCTCGACAGGAAGCTGTCGACGCCGCCCTTGTAACGCGCGTCGGTGAGCGTCGCGGTGTCGGCGGCGGCGGCGCTGTTCGCGGCGGCGGCGCGGACGCGTTCGGATATCGTGCCCTGTACCGCGAGCGCGTCGGCGACTTCGCGGAATGCGGTCTGGATCGCGCCCTCATAGCCCGCGAGTGCGGCATCGCGCTGCGCCTCGCTGACCGCAACCCCGGCGCGGCGGCCGCCGGCGTCGAAGATCGTCGCGGTGGCATCGCCGCCCGCCGACCAGCTGAACGACCCGCTGTCGAACAGGCTGCCGAGCGCATTGCTCGCAAAGCCGAGCAGCCCGGTCAGCGAGATCGACGGAAAGAGCCGCGCGCGCGCAGCGCCGATGTCGGCGTTGGCGGCGCGCAGGCCATATTCGGACTCGATCACGTCGGGGCGGCGGAGCAGGATTTCCGAGCTGACTCCGGCGGGCAGCGACACGATCGTCGGCGTCACTTCGGTGAGGCTTGTGGGAAGCAGCGCGCGGTCGACATCGCCGCCGACGAGCAGGCGGATGAGATTCTCGTCCTGTGCGATCGCGGTCCTTTGCTGCGCGATCGAATCCTCGGCGGTCGCGAGGATCTGTTCGGCCTGGCGCAGGTCGGTGCGCGGCGCGACGCCGCCGTCGAGCCGCGCCCTGGTCAGCCGCACGCTTTCGCGCGCATTGGCGGCGGTGTCCTCGGCGATTTTGAGGAGGTCGCGGCCGGCGCCATAAGTCGCCCAGGCGTCGGCGAGATTCGCGATCAGCGCGAGCCGCACCGTGCGCGACGCCGCCTCGGTACCGAGCGCGCGGTTGCGGTCGGCCTCGGTCGCGTTGGCGAGCTTTCCGAACAGGTCGAGTTCGAAGGCGGTGATTCCGCCGCGCAGCGAGAAGTCGCCCGCGCCATTGCTGTTTCCGCCGTCCGAATAGTCCGCGCCGGCGTTGACCCCGAGTTCGGGGAATTGCCCCGACCGCGTGACGCGCACCTGCGCGCGCGCCGCAGCAACATTGGCATAGGCGGTGCGAAGGTCGCGGTTGTTCGCCAGCGCCTGTTCGGTCAGCGCCTGGAGGCGCGGGTCGGTGAAGACGCTTCTGTAGGAGAGGATCGGCAGCGCTGCCTCGCTTTGTAGCAGATAAGCGTCGCCCGCGGGCCAGCTTTGCGGCACCGGCGGCGCGGGCAGTACCGTCTTGGGCGCGAGCGAGCAGCCGGCGAGCGCCAGCGTGCTGGTGAGAAGCAGGGCGCGGATCATGCCGGCACCTCCGCCGGGCCGTCACCCCTGTTCTTGCCGAACCGCGCGCGCACCGCCGCCAGCCCGTCGCGTACACCGCGGCGGACGAGGACGAAGAAGAGCGGGATGAAGAAGATCGCGAGGAAGGCGGCGGTGAGCATTCCGCCGATCACCGAGGTGCCGATCGCGACGCGGCTGTTCGCACCGGCGCCGGTCGCGATCGCGAGCGGCAGCACGCCGAAGATGAAGGCAAAGCTCGTCATCAGGATCGGGCGCAGGCGGATGCGCGCCGCGGCGATCGCGGCCTCGATCACGCGCTTGCCCTTGCGTTCTTCCTGCTCGGCGAATTCGATCATCAGGATCGCGTTCTTCGCCGCGAGCCCCATCGTCGTGAGCAGGCCGATCTGGAGATAGACGTCATTCTCCAGCCCGCGCAAATTCACCGCGAACACCGCGCCGATCAGCCCCAGCGGAATGACGAGCAGCACCGCGAGCGGGATCGACCAGCTTTCGTAGAGCGCGGCGAGGCAGAGGAAGACGACGAGCAATGACAGGCCATAGAGCAGGGGTGCCTGCCCTGACGAGAGGCGCTCCTGATAGGATGAACCCGACCAGGCGACGCTGGTGCCGGGGAGCTCGTTCGCCATCCGCTCCATCTCGTCCATCGCCTCGCCCGAACTGGTGCCGGGGGCCGGCTGGCCGGAGATTTCGAAGGCGGGGACGCCCTGAAAACGCGAACTGCTGCTGGGCGTCGTCGACCAGCCGGTCTTGGCAAAGGCCGAGAAAGGCGACATCTGGCCGTCCGCCGACCGCACATACCATTGGCCGAGATCTTCGGGACGTGCGCGATAGGGGGCGTCGCCCTGGACATAGACGCGCTTGACGCGGCCCTTGTCGATGAAGTCGTTGACGTAGCGCCCGCCCCATGCGGCGGAGAGGGTCGAATTCACATCGGCGTTGTCGATGCCATAGGCGGTCAGCCGCTGCGTATCGACGTCGATCTTGAGCGTCGCGACGTCGGGAAGGTCGGACAGGCGGACCGAGGTCAGCTTGGGATTCGCGTTCGCCGCGGCGAGCAGTTTTTCACGCGCTTCGACGAACTCGGCGCGGCTCATCCCGCTGCGGTTCTGGAACTGCATCGTGAAGCCCGACGAATCGCCGAGCCCGCGCACCGCGCCGGGGACGAGCGCGAAGATCTGGGCATCGCGGAGGCCGCTCAATGCCTTGCGCGCGCGTTCGGCGATCGCGTCGGCGGTATTTTCCTTGCCCGGCCGGTCGTCCCAATGGGTGAGGTTGACGAAGCCCTGCCCGGTATTCTGCCCCGCCGCCGCGCCGCCGCCGCCGCCCGCGATCAGGAACAGCGCCTGCGTGTTCGCCTTTTCATGGGTCAGCATATATTTTTCGATTTCGTCGCGCACTTCGAGCGTGCGCGCCTGCGTCGCACCCGCGGGCAGGCGGAACTGGACCTGCACACGGCCCTGATCCTCGTTGGGCAGAAAACCGCTCGGCAGGCGCAGGAACAGAAATACCAGCGCGACGAGCAGGACGGCATAGATGCCGAGGAACAGCCATTTGCGGTCGACGACCTTGGTCACGCTGCCGACATAGCGGTCGACCGAGCGGTCGAAGCGCGTGTTGAAGCCGCTTTTCGCGCGCTCGAGCAAGGCGTGGACGCGGGGGAAGCGCCCGCCGTTGTCAGCCGCGTCGCCATGCGCCCTGGGCTTGAGCAGGGTCGAGGTCAGCGCGGGGCTGAGGATCAGCGCGACGAGCACCGACAGCGCCATCGCCGAGACGATGGTGACCGAGAATTGCCGATAGATGACCCCGGTCGAGCCGCCGAAAAAGGCCATCGGCATGAACACCGCCGACAGCACGAGTGCGATCGCGATCAGCGCGACCTGCAACTCCTTCATCGACTGGATCGTCGCGTCGCGCGCCGACATGCCCGGATTTTCTTCCATCAACCGCTCGACATTCTCGACCACGACGATCGCGTCGTCGACGAGCAGCCCGATCGCGAGCGTCAGCCCGAACAGCGTGAGCGTGTTGATGCTGAACCCCAGCATATAGAAGATGGCGAAGGTGCCGAGCAGCACCACGGGCACCGCGATCGCGGGGATCAGCACCGCGCGCCAGCTCTGCAGGAAGACGAACATCACGAGGATGACGAGCAGGATGGCCTCGAACAGCGATTTCTGCACCTCGCTGACCGACAGCTTGATGAAGGCGGTCGCGTCATTGGCGTAGCTGTAAGTCAGCCCGTCGGGGAAATCGGCGGCGAGTTCCTCCATCCGCGCCTTCACCCGGTCGGCGGTTTCGAGCGCGTCGGACCCGGGCGACAGCGAGATCGACATGCCCGCCCCCGGATGGCCGTTGATGCGGCTGACGACGGCATAGCTTTCGGCGCCGATCTCGACGCGCGCGACATCCTTGATCCGCACGGTCGATCCGTCGGGAAGCGTCTTCAATACGATATTCTGGAATTCTTCGACCGTCTGCATCCGCGACTGCGCAGTAACCGTCGCGTTGAGCATCTGTCCCTGCGGCGAGGGCAGGCCGCCGACGTCGCCCGCGGCGACCTCGCTGTTCTGCGCGCTGATTGCCGAGATCACGTCGCTCGGCATCAGCGACATCGCGGCGAGCCGCTGCGGATTGAGCCAGATGCGCATCGCGTGCGGGGCGCCGAAGATATTGACCTCACCGACCCCCTCGACGCGCGACAGCGGGTCCTGGATGTTCGACGCCATATAGTCGGACACATCCTGGTTCACGCGCGTGTTCGTCTCGTCATAGACCCCGACGAGCAGCAGCGTGTCCGAGTTGGACTTGGTGACGCGCACGCCCTGTTGCTGGACCTGCTGCGGCAGGCGCGAGACCGCCGATGCGATCTTGTTCTGGACCTGCACCTGCGCGATGTCGGGGTCGGTGCCCTTTTCGAAGATCGCGGTGATGTTCGCCTGTCCGCGCGAGCTCGATTGCGAGCTGAAATAGAGAAGGCCGTCGATCCCGGTCAGCTGCTGTTCGAGCACCTGCGTGACGCTGTTCTCGATCGTTTCGGCCGACGCGCCCGGATAGGTGGCGCGGATATTGACCTGCGCCGGCGCGATGTCGGGATATTGCTCGATCGGCAGCGAAAAGAGCGCGCCCGCTCCGCCGAGCATGACGATGATCGCGAGCACCCACGCAAAGATCGGCCGGTTGATGAAAAGGCGCGACATCGCCCGCTATTTACCCTTCGCCGCGGCGGCGTCGCCCTTGGAGGCGCCCACGCGCTGGACGCTGCTCGCCGCCACCGGGCGGATATCGGCGCCCTGCCGCAGATTGCCGATCCCCTGCGTGATCACGCGTTCGCCCGGCTTCAGCCCGTCGGTGATGACCCAGTTCGCGCCGGCGGTGCGGTCGGCGACGATCTTGCGCCGCGCCGCCTTATTGTCCTTGCCGACGAGATAGACGAAGGCCGAACCGTCGAAATCGCGCTGCACCGCGGCTTGCGGTAGCAGGATCGCCGACGGGTTCACCACCTGATCGAACAGCGCGGTCACGAACATGCCGGGCAGCAGGATTCCCTTGGGATTGGGGAAGCGCGCGCGCAGCGTGACGGTGCCGGTCGCCTCGTTGACCGTGATATCGGAAAACTGGACCGTCCCGGCAAAGCCATAGCTGCTGCCGTCTTCCATGCGCAGCCGCACCGAAGTGCTGCCCGCGGTCACACCGCCGCTTTCGATTGCCTGACGGAGCGCGGTGAGCTCGGCGCTCGACTGCTGCATGTCGACATACATCGGGTCGGTCTGCTGGATCACCGCGAGCGGGGTCGCCTGACTCGCGCTGACGAGCGCGCCGGGGGTCGCGAGGCTGCGGCCGATGCGGCCGCTGATCGGCGCGGTGATCGTTGCATAACGCAGGTTGATCCGCGCGGTTTCGAGCGCGGCGCTGTTCTGCGCGACCGCGGCGCGCGCCATCCGCGCCTGCGCCAGCGCGTCGGTATAATCCTGTTCGGCGACCGCCTGCATCTTGGCGAGCGGTTCGAGCCGCCGCGCGCGTTCGTCGGCGGCCTGCGCGCTGGCGCGCGCGCTGGCGAGGTTCGCCGCGGCCTGGTCGACCCCCGCCTGATAGAGGCTCGCGTCGATCTGGTAGAGCGGCTGGCCGGCGCGGACGAAGCCGCCCTCGGCGAACAGGCGGCGGCGGATCAGGCCGTTCACCTGCGGCCGCACCTCGCTCGTTTCAAACGCGACGGTGCGCCCGCCGAGCGATGTCGTGACGGGCACCGGCTGCACCGCGACGGTGACATAGCCGACCTCGGGGGCGCCGCGGCCGCCCTTCTCCGCTTCGGCCGAGCAGGCGGCGAGCGACAGGGCCATGGCACACAGGGCTCCGGCACGAAGCAGCGGCCTCTTGTCCAGCATAGGGGTCAATCTCGTTTCAAGTCGCAGTCGGGAAGGGAGGTTTTGCGCCTATTCAACCCATTGGCCTGCCGCTGGCAAGCCCAATGGGTGCGATACGACAAATTGCGACAATTTTTCCGGCGCACCTGCCAGTCGCCGGTCAGAATATAGTTGTCATACAACGACATCAGTTGTCATACAATTATTGCTTGACACGGGCTCGGCAAATCCCGCATCATTCGTGACACCGGTTACCAGTTCCGGGCAACGATTATAGAAAATGAGGAGAGCCGTCGGACGGGTCGAAAAGCCCGGTTCATCGGGCGGTATCTCCGAGGGAAATCAGGGGTGAGCGGGCAGCAGGTCCGCCGCCGGCGTGGGAGGATGACGATGGCGATTCAGGCGGCGATTCAGGCAAGGCGGGGCTTCCGTACATGGGCGAAGCTGGCGGGCGGCGCCTCGCTCGCGGCACTGGCGATAGCGCCGGCACATGCGCAGGATACGCCGGCGCCGGCCGGCGACGATGCGATTGTCGTCACCGGCATCCGCGCCTCGCTCGAACAGGCGGCCGACATCAAGCGCGAAGCCGAACAGGTGATGGACGTCATCACTGCCGAAGATGTCGGCAAGCTCCCCGACGCCAATGTCGCCGAAGCGTTGCAGCGCGTCACCGGGGTCCAGATCACCCGCGTTTTCGGCGAAGGCCAGTCGGTTTCGGTGCGCGGCCTCCAGCAGGTGCGCGTCGAGGTTGACGGTCGCACCCTGCTCGGCTGGTCGGCGCGCCTGTCGCCGCCCGAGAATGACCAGCTCGGCCGCTCGTCGGGGCTCGATTCGGTTCCCTCCAGCCTGTTCGGGCGCCTCGAAGTGCGCAAGTCACCGCTCGCCAGCAATGCCGAAGGCGGGCTTGGCGGCACGGTCAACCTCGTCACGCCGAAGCCGCTGTCGTTCAAGGAACCGACGATCTCGGTGCGCGCGCAGGGCGTCTATTCCGAAAATTCCGACAAGTTCGAACCTGCGATCACGGGTTTCGCGACGACGAAATTCGCCGACGGCCGCATCGGCGTCATGCTCGCGGGCGAATATCAGAAGCGCACCTCGACGACGCAAACCTTCGAGCGCAACAATTTCCTCAATCGCACCTACACCGGCACCGGCGGCGGCGTGCTCCCGACCCCGGTGCTGCTGCAATATGAGCAATTCACCGTCGACCGCTCGCGCCTCGGCCTCAACGGCGCGATCCAGTTCGAAGTGACCCCCGAATTCACCATCACCGCCGACGCGCTCTATTCGAAACTCAAGACCGGGCGCCGTCAGGATTTCTTCGCCTTCCGTCTGCCGACGGGCAGCAACCCGGTGACCAATCGCGTCGTCGAGGACGGCATGGTCGTTGCGGGCAATGCCAACGGCACGGTCACCACTGCGGGGCAGATCCGCAACGAGCCGACCGAAAGCTTCCTCTACGGGCTCAACGGCAAATATGAGGGCGACAACGGGCTGACGATCGAGGCCGACGCCTATTACAGCAAGGGCACGATCGACCAGACGATCCAGATCATCACCCTGCAAGGCACCGCGCTGGTCCCCGGCGCCTTCGATTTCCGCGACACGACCATCCCGTCGCTGACACTGACCGGGCCGTTCAACCCGACCAGCTATGCGTCGTATAACCCAGCGAACAACGGCGTGCGCAGCAATCGCCTGATCGGCCTGCTCGACGAATATACGGGCAAGCTCGACGTCAGCTACGAGACGGGGGGCGGCGTCACGATCGCGGCGGGGGTGCGCTACACCGACCTCCATGCGCGCTCGAACGCGTTCCGCAGCCAGGTCACGCCGACGCGCGCCGAGCTCGAACCTTATCTCAAGCTTGTCGATACCGGTGATTTCCTCACCGATATTCCGGGGACCTTTCCGCGCAGCTTTTTGAGCACCGCGCCCACCTTCGACTATGTCTTCACACGCGCGCAGGCCGCCGAGCCCAACCCCGACCCGAATGGCAAGTCGACCCTGCTGCCCAATCTCCAGCGCGACTATGATTTCAGCGAAAAGACGCTCGCCGGTTACCTGATGGTATCGGGCGAGGGCGAGATTGCGGGCATCCCGTACAAAGCGAATGCCGGGGTGCGCATCGCGTCGACGCGGCTGTCGGTCGACTCCTACGTCAACGTCGGCACGGTCAGCCGGCTGGTCAACGACAAGAACCGCTATACCAACGTCCTGCCCAGCGCGAATATCGCCTTCAACGTCACCGACGACTTCCTGATCCGCGTATCGGGGTCGCAGACGATGCAGCGCGCGTCGATCGCCGACCTTGCGCCCTCGACCTTCTTCAACGCGACCAACCTGTCGGTCACCGGCGGCAATGTGAACCTCGAACCGCCGATTTCGACGCAGGCCGATGTCAGCTTCGAATATTATACGGGCAAGAGCTCGCTGATCTCGGGCGCGGTGTTCTACAAGGACGTCAAGAATTTTATCGCGAGCTTCGTGACCACCGGGGTCGATACCAACCTCGATCCGCAGGGCCGCGAGCTGACCTTCTCGCGTCCCGAAAATCTCGCCAGCGCGAAGATCAAGGGATTCGAGGTCGGCATTCAGCAGTTCTTCGATTTCCTGCCGTCGCCGCTCGACGGCTTCGGGGTGATCGCCAACTACACCTATTCGGACTCGGAGGATAACAACGGCTTCCCGCTCGTCGCGGTGTCGAAGAACAGCTACAATCTCGTCGGGCTGTACGAGAAGGGGCCATTCTCGGCGCGCATCGCGTATAATTATCGCGACGAGGCGGTGTTCGAATTTTCCGAAGGCCGCCCGAGCTTCGTGGGTTCGCGCTCGCAGCTCGACGCGCAGGTCGGGGTCGACATCACGAAGAATATCGCGCTGTCGCTCCAGGCACAGAATCTGATGCCGAAAAAATCGGCGACGACCGAGTATAGCAATTTCAATACGACCGCACTCAACAGCTATGCGCTGTCCGAGCGGCGTTTTTCGGTCGGCGTGCGCGCGAAGTTCTAGCAGGGGTCCCCGGACCGGCGGTGCGGGGTCGTGCGCCGCCGGTCTACCGGATCGCAAGGAGTGTTACGGGTCATGATTTCGGGTGTTCGGCGCGCGCGCCTTGTTTCGGTTCTGGCGCTCGGCGCGGTGCTCACGCTCCCGGTTCACGCACAGCCGACGAAATTGCCGAAGATTCTTTCGGACCCGGCGACAGCGGCGGCAAACCCGCTGCCCGATTTCAGCTATGCCGGCTATGGCTTCGGGCTGGCGCCGATCCCCGCCGATGCGGGCACGATCATCGACGTGACCGCATATGGCGCGATTCCGGATGACGAGCTCGACGATACCAAGGCGGCGCTGCGCGCGCTCGCCGCCGCGAACGCGGTCAAGGGCAAGGTGACGCTGCGTTTTCCCAAGGGACGCACGCAGATTACCGAGGTGCTGAGGATCACGCGCAGCGACATCGTCCTCGACGGTGCGGGCGATGGGCCGGGGGGCAGCGAGCTCTGGTTCCCGCGCCCGCTCAAGCTGATCGACCAGAGCCACGATTATGACGAGCTGCGCGACTATCTGGTGCGCGAGAAGAAGCAGCAGGTCGAGGCCGAGCATAATATCGACTATCTGTTCACCGAATATAGCTGGGCGGGCGGGATGATCCTCGTCGCCCCCGAAAACAGCCGGCCAGTCTCCTATGACGGCAGCAAGGATGTCCGCGACCCGGTGCTCGCGACCGGGGTTTCGGGCAAGCAGTTCACCCGCACGCTGACGGTCGACAATGCGGCGAAGCTCAAGGCCGGTGACGTCGTGCAGCTGCAATGGTTTTCGGTCGACGGCCCGAAGAGCCAGATCCTGAAGTCGCTCTATGGCGACACCGACCTGCCGATCGGGTCGCACCACTGGACCTCGCCCAATCGGCCGGTGGTCGCGCAGGCGACACGCGTCACGGCGGTTCGCGGCAAGACGATCACGCTCGGCGATCCGTTGCTCCACGAGATCGGCGCCGCCCAGCCTGCGGTGGTTGCCGACTGGAAGCATCTCTCGAATGTGGGCATCCAGAATCTGCGGCTGCAATTCCCCGATGCGCCGTCGTTCGGGCATCATCTCGAACAGGGCTATAACGGCATCTACATGACCGGCGTGTTCGACGGCTGGGTGAAAAAGCTGACGATCGACAGTTCGGACAGCGGCATCCTCACCGACAATGCCGCGAGCCTGACGATCGCCGACATCACCACCACCGGCACGCGCCGCGCGCATTATTCGGTGCATGTCGGCGCGGTGCACAATGTGCTGGTCAAGGATCTGAAGGTCGCGAACCCCGTCATCCATCCGGTCAGTATCAACACGCGCTCGACGCGTTCGGTGTTCCTGCGCCCGGTCGTCGACGCGCACGCGATCATCGATCAGCATAGCGGGTCGAACCACCAGAATCTGTTCGATGCGATCGAGATGCACATTGACCCCAAACAGGGCAAGGATGGTTGGCAATACCAGCTCTGGGTCGGCGGCGGCGCGCCTTACTGGAAGCCGGGGCACGGGCTCTACAACACGCTGTGGAACGCGAAGCTGGTGATGCCCGAAAGCGTGCCCGCCGATGCGACGGTGACGATCATCAGCGGGCTCGAAGGGCCGGGCGAGCGGATCGTGGGGCTCCACGCCAACCGCAGGATTGCCGTCCGCTACACCCCGGCGCCCTATATCGAGGGGACGGGGCAGGCGGTGAGCGCCGCGCCATCGCTCTACGAATATCAGCTCGCGCGCCGGCGGCGCTGAGCGGTCAGCGTTCCGGCGGCGGCGCGACCGATTGCCGTTCGACGAAAGTCGAGGCCAGCACGGTTCCCTCATCGTCTGCGATCTTGGCTCCGGGGCCGAGAAAGTCGGGAACGAGCGTTTGCGCGGCGCGGATCCCCATCTCGCGGATCGGCCAGCGCACGGTGCTGAGCGCGGGCCAGATATGCGTTGCGGTCGGGCTGTCGTCGAAACCGATAATCGACAGCGCGCCCGGCACCTTGATGCCCTTGCCATGCGCGACGCTCATCAGGCCCGCCGCCATCTCGTCGTTCGAACAGAAGACCGCGGTCGGCGGCGCGGGCAGCGCGAGGAGCGCTTCGCCGGCTTCGATGCCTGCGGTATATCGGTAGTTGCCGGGCACATAGAGTTCGGCCGGAAGATCGAGTCCGGCCTCGGCCAGCGCTTCGCGAAAACCCTGTTCGCGTTCGGCGGCCGACCGGAAGCCGACGGGGCCGCGCACGAAGCCGATGCGGCGGTGGCCGAGCGCGATCAGGCCGCGTACCGCTTCGGCGACGACCTCGCGGTCGTTCGACGAGATGCAATGTTTCGCATCGTCGATCCGCGCCGACCCGATGCGGACGTAACGCACGCCAAGCTCCTCGCAGAGCGCGGCGAGATCGTCATTCTCCGAAATTGGCGGCAGCAGCAACGCGCCGATCGGCCGCTGTTTTTCGAGGAAGGTGCGGACGTCGTCGAGCAGCTTGTCCGACCCGCGATCGACCGGACGGACGAGCAGCGCGAGATCGCTGTCCTTGATCGCGTCGAGCACGCCGCGCTGGAAATTGAGCACCGTCTGCGCATTCGGATTGTCGTGGAGCAGCGCGATCAGGAAGTTGCGGCGAAAGGCAAGCGCGCGCGCCTGCGGGTTCGGAACGAAGCCCAGCTGTTCGATCGCCTGTTCGACCGCCGCGCGTGTCTTGTCGGTCAGGAATTCGGACCGGTTGATTACCCGGCTCACCGTCTTTTTCGATACCCCCGCAAGCGCCGCCACGTCGTTGATCGTCGGTTGCTTGCCTCCCGGCCCCTTGCCCTGTGCCGCCATAATCTTCTTTCCCCTGCAAGTCCGGCCGGAGCCGAGCTCGCCTTTTCTGTCTGATGGGCGCTCGAAAGCGTAAAATCAACCGCCCGGCGGGGGTGCCAACACCTCTTGACACCGGTTACCATCAAATCTAGCAAGGCGGCAAGCCAGAAATCTCGAGCGAGGATGTCACCCATGTTTTCCAAGACCTATTACGCCACCCATCCCGTCATGATGGAGGAAGTGTCGAACGCCGAGCTGCGCGATCGCTACCTGATCCAGGACCTGTTCCGCGAAGGCGAGTGCGTCCTCAACTACACCCACGCCGACCGCTTCGTGATCGGCGGGGTCGCCGTCGGCTCGGCGCCGGTCAAGCTGCCCGCGCAGAGCGAGCCGCCGTCGGCCGCGGGGCACCCGTTCCTCGAGCGCCGTGAGCTTGCGATCGTCAACGTGTCGTCGGTGGAAGGCACGGTGACCGTCGATGGCGAGAGCTTCACGCTGGGCAACAAGGATTGCCTCTATGTGACGATGGGCGCGACCGACGTCAGCTTCGCGGGCGAAGGTGCACGCTATTATCTGGCGTCGTGCCCGGCGCACAAGGCGTTCACGACGCGCAAGCTCGGCATCGCCGACGCCAATGCGCTCGACCGCGGCAGCCTTGCCGAATCGAACGAACGCACGATCTTCCAGCTCGTCATCCCGGGCGTGTGCGACAGTGCGCAGCTCGTGATGGGGCTGACCGTGCTCAAGGAAGGCAGCGTGTGGAACACCATGCCCCCGCACATCCACGAGCGCCGCAGCGAGATTTATTTCTATTTCGAACTCGACAATGTCGACACCGACCGCGTGATGCATTTCATGGGCGAGGGCGAAGCGACGCGCCACATCGTGATGCAGAATGAGGAAGCGGTAATCAGCCCGCCCTGGTCGATCCACATGGGTGCTGGCACCAAATCCTATGCCTTCATCTGGGCGATGGCGGGCGAGAACCAGGATTATACCGACATGAACGTCCTCGACATCTGTCAGCTGTCGTAATGGCCGGTCTCTTCGATCTTTCGGGCAAGGTCGCGCTCGTCACCGGCGCCAACACCGGCATCGGGCAGGGGATCGCGCTCGCGCTCGCCGAGGCGGGGGCCGACATCGCTGCCGCGGGCCGCTCGCCGGCCGACGAGACCGTCGGCAAGGTGCGCGGATTGGGGCGGAAGGGCGAAAATTTCGCCGCCGACCTGTCGAGCGTCGGCGCGGTCCAGCCGCTCGTCGATGCGGTGCTCGCCGAATTCGGGCGGATCGACATCCTCGTCAACAATGCCGGCATCATCCGCCGCGCCGACGCGGTCGACTTCACCGAAGAGGATTGGGATGCCGTCATGGACACCAACCTCAAGACGCTGTTCTTCCTTTGCCAGGGCGTCGGGCGCCACATGATCGCGCGCGGTTCGGGCAAGATCATCAACATCGCCTCGATGCTGACCTTTCAGGGCGGCATTCGCGTGCCGAGCTATACCGCGTCGAAATCGGGGGTCGGCGGGCTCACCAAGCTGCTCGCGAACGAATGGGCGGCGAAGGGGGTGCAGGTCAATGCGATCGCCCCGGGCTATATCGCGACGAACAACACCGCCGCGCTGCAGGGCGACGAGACGCGCAACCGCCAGATCATGGAACGCATCCCGGCGGGCCGCTGGGGCGACCCGAGCGACATCGGCGGCGCTGCGGTGTTTCTCGCGTCCTCCGCATCGGACTATGTGCAGGGCCATATCCTAGCCGTCGACGGCGGCTGGCTCGCGCGATAACAGGAAAGGCCACCCGCCGGCACGGGCAGGGTGAGCGGGGAGTGAGATGACCGAAGGCCGCCTTGTCTTTTTCGGCGAACTGCTGATCCGCCTGACCTCGCCGGGCAACGAACTGCTGATGCAGTCGCCGTCGCTCGCGCTCCACGTCGGCGGCGCCGAGGCGAATGTCGCGATCGGGCTCGCGCATCTTGGCCATGACTGCGCGATGGTCAGCAAGATTCCCGCAAATGCTCTGGGTCGCGGAGCAGTGGCGGCGGTGCGCGGCGCAGGCGTCGATTGCGCCGCCGTCACGCCTTGTCCGGGCCGCATGGGCCTCTATTTCCTCAGCGTCGGCGCAGGGCTCCGCGCCTCGGAGATCGTCTACGACCGCGCCGGGTCGAGCTTCGCGGCGACGGGGCCGGAGGATTATGATTTCGACCGCCTGCTGGCGGGAGCGGGCCTGCTCCACCTGTCTGGTATCACGCCCGCGCTCGGGCCGCGTTCGGCCGAAGCCGCGCTGGCCGCGGCGCGCGCGGCCAAGCGGCTCGGCGTGCGGGTCAGCTTCGACGGCAATTACCGCGCGATGCTTTGGGAAGCGTGGGACAGCGACCCGCGCACGATCCTTTCCGAGCTGATCGGCACCGCCGATATCCTCTTCGGCAACCACCGCGACCTGTCGCTGGTGCTGGGACAGGAATTCAGCGGCGAGGGCGAAGACCGGCGCCGCGAAGCCGCCGAAGCGGGATTTGCCGCTTTCCCGGACCTCCAGCTGATCGCCTCGACCGCGCGGCATACGGCTACCGCCGACCACCACCGTATCGCGGCACGCGTCGATCTCCGCGACGGTGGCTATCAGACCCCCGAAATCGACGTCACCGGCATCGTCGACCGCATCGGTGCGGGCGATGCCTTTGCCGCGGGCGTGCTCCACGCGCATCTCTCGGGCGGCGATGCGCGCGTGATGGCCCAATCGGGCCTCGCCTTGACCGCGCTCAAACATTCGCTGCCGGGCGACGCGAGCCGCTTCGGACAGGCCGATATCGATGCCTTCCACGGCGGCGGGCTGGATGTCCGGCGCTGATCTGATCGGCCGCCGGGCGCTTCTGGCAGCGGCCGGTAGCTCGCTCTTCTTTTCAGCCGCTGCGCGGACCGAAGTCTTTACCCCGGTCCATCGTGTCGGAGGGGTCAATGCGTCCGACGGTGTCTATCGTTCGGACAGGCTTCGTAGCTTTGGCGACAGCGAGTCCTGGGCTTTCACGGGCATCCGCTATGGCCGCGCAGAGCGTTTTCGGGCTCCGGTCGCCGTGACCAGGGCCGAGCAATTACGCGGCGATATCTTCGGTCCTGCCTGCCCCCAAACGGGCAGCCGCTATCGGCCGCAGGATGAGGACTGCCTGTTCCTCAATGTCTGGACGCCTGACATCGAAAAGCCCGCGAAGCGTCCCGTCATGGTCTATTTCCACGGGGGCGCCTATTCGACCGGCAGCGTCACCGACCCGATCAACGATGGCGCTACACTCGCGGCGCGCGGTGATGTTGTGGTGGTCAGTGTCAACCACCGCCTCAACGCGCTCGGCTATCTCTATCTTGCGCGGCTCGATCCGGACTTTCCCGATAGCGGCAATGCGGGGCAGCTCGACCTGATTGTCGCGCTGCAATGGGTTCGGCGGAATATCGCGGGCTTTGGAGGCGATCCGGCCAACGTCACCGTTTTCGGCCAGTCGGGCGGCGGCGCGAAGATCGCGACGCTGATGGCGATGCCCGAAGCCCGGGGCTTGTTCCACAAGGCGATCACGATGAGCGGGCAACAGGTCACCGCCTCGGGTCCGCTCAATGCGACGAAGCGCGCCGAGGCGTTTCTGACCAAGCTGGGCAAGGGTGTCGATCCCGCGACGGCACCGGTCGAACAGCTGGTTGCGGCGCTCTCGGCGGTCGATCCGATCCTCGGCGGCAGCGTCTATATGGGGCCGGTGCTCGACATGAAGCATCTGTCGCGCCATCCCTTCTGGCCCGACGCCGCACCCCAATCGCTCGGCATCCCGATGATGCTCGGCAATGCGGTGATGGAAACGCGCGCCTTTTATGCGCCGGAAGGGAAGCAGCTTGCAGGGCTGACCTTCGACAATCTCGCCGTGCGCATCGCGTCCGAGATGCGGATCGATATCGAACCGTCGTGGGTCGTCGGCCAGTTCCGCGCGCGTTACCCCGAAGCCGAACCTTCCGAACTGTTCCATCGCATCGTCACCGCGGCGCGCAGTTGGCGGGGGCAGGTCGAGGAGGCAGAGGCGCGCGCCCGCGCTGGCGCGCCTGCCTTCGTCTACCAGCTCGATTTCGAACAGGCGAAGCACACCGACGATATCGGTCTCAGCTTCGGGACGGTCCCCGATCCCACTTCGGCGCAGCAGGCGATGAGCGACCGGGTGATGGACATTTTTGTGCGCTTCGCGCGTACCGGCGATCCGGGCTGGCCGGCTTATGATCTCGATAAGCGGCCGACGATGATCTTCGATGTCGAGAGCCGCGTCGAGAACGACCCGCGCAAATGGGAACGCGAATTGTTTGCGCGCGTGCCGTACATCCAGCCGGGCAGCTAGACCATCTTGTGCGAGGCGAGCCAGTTCCACAGCAGCTCGGGCCAGATTGCCACGGGCAGCCCCGCGGTCTTCATCAGCCCGAAGCCATGGCCGCCGCGTTCGAAGAAATGCGCTTCGACCTGCGCCCCGACGGTCCGCGTCGCCTCGCGTAGCCGAACACTGTTCTCGACCTTCACGACATCGTCGTCCTCGGCGTGGAGCAGCCACAGGGGCGGCTGGTCGGCGCGCACATTGCGCTCGGGCGAATAGAGCCTTTCGCGCGCCGCGTCGGGGTGGGGGCCAATCAGCTTCTCGCGGCTGACGGCATGTGCGATCGCCGGGTCCATCGAAACGACGGGATAGATGGAGGCGAGCGCATCGGCGCGCGCGGACAGCGTGTCGGCCGCATCGACAGGGTCGTAAGCCTTCGCATCGAAGCGTGTGAGCAGGCTCGTCGCAACCTGCCCGCCCGCCGAAAAGCCGCCGAAGGCCACGCGTGCGGGATCGATTCCGTCGGCACTTGCGCGGCTGCGCACCAGCCGCACCGCGCGCTGGGCATCGGCGAGCGGCACATCGGCGCCGTTCGTCCAGCCGTCGCCCGGCAGGCGGTAGAAGAGCACATAGACGGCGACGCCGCGCGCCCGCAGCCAGCGCGCGAGTTCATAGCCTTCCTTGTCGACGACGACATAGCGATAGCCGCCGCCGGGGGCGAGGATCACCGCCGCGCCATTGGGTTTCGCCGGGCGGAAGATGTCGAGGCGCGGGCGCGTAATGCCCTGCAGCATCCGGTCGCTCGCGTCCGGGTCGTCGCTGCGCTGGACGGCCGCTTCGACGAGTCCGGCGGGTGGTTTGATATGGCCGTCGGGCCAGAGCGCGATACTCGCATCGGGCGTCAGACCCGTGGGCCGCGTCCATGCCTCTTTCGCGACCGCGCTCGCAAAGGGCAGCGCGAGGCTGGCCGTCAGCAGTGCACGGCGGTCGAGCGTCATGGCGCGGGCGCCTTGTTCGGATAGGCGATGATCAGGACCAGCGGCTCGCGCCCCGTCTGGCGGATGCCGACCGTCGCGCCCTTGTAGAGCCACGCGGCGGTGCCGGCCTTCAGCTCTTTCTCCTCGCCGTCCGAATGGACGACGCCGGCGCCCGAGAGGACATAATAAATCTCGTCATGGTCGATCGGGTGGATGCCGATCGCGGCGCCGACGTGGAGCGCGCGCTTGCGAAATTCGAAACTGCGCGGCGCGGGGACCGCATCGCTGATCCGGTACGCGGTCGACAGGCCGATCGAGCCGTGCGGCGGCGCTTCTTCGCGCACCGTCGCGGTTTCGTCGATCACGACCATCGCCGGGGCGGTGCCGCCCGCGAAGAGCAGCGCGAGCAACGCGCTCATCGTCAGTTTCCGGTCCGCGACGCGCGGTCTCGTACCGACAGATTCTCCTGCGGCAACGGGGCGGTCTGGCCGGGGTAGACACCCGATTTCGGCTCCATCGTTGCGAGATCCCATTCGCCCTCGACGAAGGGCGCGCGCGCCTCCTTGACCTTGGGGTAGCCGCTGACTTCCTTTTCGTCATCGATCACTTCGCCGCGGCCTTCGGCGACGAAGAAGAGCACGCGGATTTCTTCGCCGTCGCGCGCCCAGGGCCGCGCGCCCGCGGTCGACAGCACCGAGGTTTCGACGTCGCGCACGGGAAGGATATTGTATCCGCCGACCGGCGCGAGCGGTGCCTTCGCGCGAATCAGTTTCGCCTTCGTCTCGCCGTATCGGCCGAACTCGGGGAGCGGCTGACCGTGGCGGTCGACCGCCAGATTGTCCTTGCCATAATATTCGAGGTCGCCGTCGCCGCCGAGCATCAGGAAGGGCAGGTCCTTGTCGGTGTCGTTGCCGCCGCGCATCACATTGCCGACCGCGGTGATCTGACCCGCCACATAATCATGCCCGACCCATTCGAGGTTCATCAGGTTATAATGCACCGCGCGGTGCTGCGGGTTATAGATCAGATTGTTGATCATCAGCGCCTGCGCGCCGCCCTTGATCAGCGGGTTGCGCTCGACATTGTGCGCCCACAGGTTGCGGTAAAAGACGATGCCCGTGGCATTGTCGTGGATCAGCGACCCCTTGCTGTGCTCGCCCTTCGGGTGGCTCGCGTCGGCGAGTCCCTCGGCAGCAAGGTTGTTCGAAAAAGTGACATTGTGGCTCGTGCCCTTGCGCCAGTCGTCGACCGTCTTGCCGTTGAAGCGCGGTCCCGACGCCGACATATTCTCGTCGATCCCCCACATGAGCGTGCAATGGTCGACGATGACATTATGCGCCGCGACGGTCGAGAAGGTGTCGGCTTCCCACCCGCTGCGCTTAGGCTGGCCATCGACCCCGGTATAGATGCGCAGGTGGCGCATCACGACGTCATGCGTCCGTACGTCGATGCCCGTGCGGATCAGCGTGATGCCGGGGCCGGGCGCGGTCTGGCCGGCGATCGTCAGATAGGGATGTTTGATCTCGATCGTATTGCGGCCCATGTCGATCACCCCGCCGACCTCGAACACGATGATGCGCGGTCCCGGCGTCTCGATCGCGGCCTTCAGCGATCCCGGGCCATCGGGCGCGAGGGTGGTGACGCGCAGGATCTGACCGCCACGTCCGCCAGGAGTCTGCGCCGCCGGACCGACCGCGCCGGGGAAAGCGAGTGCCGCCGCATCGGCCGCCATCGCCGCGCCCGATGACAGGGAAAGCGCCAGAAAAAGCGCAGTTATCCAAGGCTTTTTGGCCATCCCGTCTCTCCTCATCATTGGGGTATTGACATGTTCGTCGCAATCCGCAATCTTTCTGACACCGGTTACCCCAATCGGTCAACGAGAAAATATTTCCAAGGGAGAGGGTCTGACCCGGTTCGCCACACAAGATGGCGGCCCGTCATTGCTCTCTGAAAAATCGACGGATGGAGCGGTTCGCCAAATCGCTTCGTCCAGCAAAGTAACCGGTGTCATTTCTTGCGCGAGCGAGGATGCGGGGCGATAAGGGAGGATGATAATGGCTATTCATGGAGCGCGGGGCGTTCGCACTTTGACCTGGCTGGCGTGCGGGGCTTCGCTTGCCGTACTGGCGGTTTCGCCGGCCTATGCACAGGACGCGGCACAAGAGGAAGCCGGCGAGGCGGTGGCTCCCGAAGGCGAGATCGTCGTGACGGGCTTTCGTGCCTCGCTCGACGCGGCGCTCAATGCGAAGCGCGCCGACGGCGGGATCGTCGACGTCATCAAGGCCGAAGACATCGGCAAGTTCCCCGACACCAACCTCGCCGAATCGCTTCAGCGCATTCCGGGCGTCGTGATCGATCGCGACGCGGGCGAAGGCCGCTCGATCGTCGTCCGCGGCCTTGGGCAGGATTTTACCCGCATCCGCATCAACGGGATCGAGGCGCTCGCAACGACGGGCGGCACCGACAGTTCGGGCGGCGCGAACCGCTCGCGCGGCTTCGACTTCAACGTCTTCGCCTCCGAACTCTTCAACTCGATCACCGTGCGCAAGAGCGCGTCGGCGAATGTCGACGAAGGCTCGCTCGGCGCGACGGTCGACCTGCAGGCAGCGCGCCCGTTCGATTATAACGGCCTGCGCATCGCGGGCTCGATCAAGGGGCGTTACAACGACCTCAACGAAAAGATCGATCCGCGCGCCGCGCTGCTCATCTCGAACACCTTCGCCGACGGCCGTTTCGGCGTGCTCGTGTCGGCCGCCTATTCGAAGCGCCGCCTCAACGAAGAGGGTTTCAGTACCGTGCGCTGGGACAATGGCCCGTCGTCGCAGGGCTTCTGCGCCCCGATCGGGCTGACGTCGCAGGGCACCAACGCGACGCAGGCGACGTGCGGCCCGGCGGCGCAGGGCGTCGCCCGCCTGCCGAACACGCCAGCGAATGTCGCCGCCTATAATGCGGCGAACGATCCCAATAATTTCCACCCCCGCCTGCCGCGTTATGGCCGCCTGACCCACGATCAGGATCGCCTCGGCGTCACGGCGTCGGTCCAGTGGGCGCCGTCGGACAATACGACGATCACCGCCGAATTCCTCTATGCGAAGCTGAAGGCGACGCGGCAGGAAGATTTCCTCGAGGCGATTTCGTTCAGCCGCAACGCGGCGCAGGGCGGCAAACCGCAGACGAGCGTCGTCGAGGCCCAATATGACACCAACGGCGCGCTGCTCTATGGCGTGTACAACGGGGTCGACGTCCGCGCCGAATCGCGCTTCGACAAATTGTCGACGACGTTCACCCAGCCGACGCTGACGATCGAACATGCGTTCAGCGACAGCGTGCGGATCAATGCGCGCATCGGGCGCGCCGAATCGAAATTCCGTAACCCGTTCCAGACGACGACGACGCTCGACGCGCTGAACGTCAACGGATACACGCTCGATTTCCGCGAAAGCGATCGCAAGCCGTTCATCGGTTACGGGTTCGACCCCACCAACCCGAACGGCGCGCTCCAGCTCGTCGGCGTGCCGGTGGTAACCTCGGGTACCCAGCCCGCGACGGTGCCGAACACCACGACGAGCGAAATCCGCATCCGGCCGCAGGGCGCGAACAACCGCAACGACGTCCTCCACGTCGACCTGGTGTGGGACATCGTTCCCGACGCGTTCAGCGTCAATATCGGCGGCGATTACAAGAAATATACGTTCGACACCTATGAATTCCGCCGCGTCAACCAGAACGACACGATCTTCGCGCCGGCGCCGGGCAGCAACCTCACGACGACGGTCGAAGGGTTCGGCAAGGGGCTCGGTATGCCCAATGGTTCGGTCACCAGCTGGGTGATCCCCGACCTGAAGGCGATCGCCGCTGCTTATGACATTTACTGCAATTGCCTGAAGAGCGGACCGGCCGGCGGGCCGGGCGACTTCACCCTGTCGTCGATCACCAACGGCAATGCGCGCGGCAACAACCGCCGGATCGTCGAAAAGGACAAATCGGGCTTCCTGATGTTCGACTTCAAGCAGGATGTCCTCGGCATTCCGGTGCGCGGCAATTTCGGCGTGCGCTATGTCGAAACCGACGTCACCGCGCAGGGCTATCAGGCGGCGGGCGGCGGAACGCTCGTCACGGTGGAGAACCGTTACGAAGACTGGCTGCCGTCGCTCAATCTCTCGGCGAACGTCACCGATGATTTCATCATACGCCTCGCCGCCGCGAGGGTGATGGCGCGCCCGCAGCTCGGCAATCTCAATCCGGGCGGTTCGATCACGACGACCGGCAACCTGTCGGTCACCGTGGGCAACCCGTTCCTCCAGCCGTTCCGCGCCAACACGCTCGATGCCAGCTTCGAATGGTATCACGGCAAGGGCGCGTTCATCGGCCTCGGGCTGTTCTACAAGGATATCGGCACCTACATCCAAAGCCTGCGGAACAATATTCCGTTCAACCAGACGGGCCTGCCGCTCAACCTGTTGCCGGCCAACTTCACCGGCGACGAAATCTTCCAGGTGACGACGCCGATCAACACCAGCGGCGGCCCGCTCAAAGGGTTCGAAATCAACGTGCAACAGCCGTTCGATTTCCTGCCGGGCTTCCTGAAGCATTTCGGCATGACCGCGAACTACACGCGGGTGAAGTCGAAGATCGATTATCAGGTGTCGCCGACCAGCACGCAGATCATCCGCGACGACCTGCTCAACCTGTCGCCCGAATCATGGAACGCGACGCTCTATTATGACGATGGCAAGTTCAGTGCGCGCGGTTCGGTGGCCTATCGTTCGGCCTATCTGCAACGCGTGCCGGGTCAGAACAACAATGACGTCGAGGGCAAGAACAGCACGCTCAACGTCGATGCGCAGCTGACCTACAAGATCAACGATGTCTTCGAACTCACGCTGGAAGGCGTGAACCTGACCGACGAATATAACGACCAGTTCATCAGCCGTGATCGCAACAGCGCGGTGGTCTATAACCACACCGGACGCGAATTCCTCGCGGGCGTGCGGTTCAAGTTCTGACCGGATGACCTTCGTACCAAAGGGGGGAAGGGCGCAGCTTCTGGTTTGCGCCCTTCTTTTCTCCCCCGCCGCGACGCTTGCGGCGCCCGAACCCGAACCGCTGCTCGCCTTTGACGGCGCCGAGGGCGCTGGGCGTTTCGCTGCGGGCGGGCGCGGCGGCCGGATATTGCGTGTCACCAATCTCGACGACGACGGGCCGGGCAGCCTGCGTCACGCGGTCGAGCAGGATTTCCCGCGGATCATCGCATTCGATGTCGCTGGCACAATCCGGCTCAGGAAGGATCTGGTGATCCGCAACCCGCGCATCACGATCAGCGGGCTCGGCGCGCCCGCAGGCGGCATCGCGCTCGCCGACCATAGCCTGATCGTCAACGCCGACGACGTCGTCATCCGCTACATTCGTTCGCGGCTCGGCAGCCAGTCGGGCGAGGAGGGCGACGCGATTTCGATCGTCGGCGGGCGGCGCATCATTCTCGACCATGTCTCGGCCAGCTGGTCGGTCGACGAAACGCTTTCGGTGTCGGCGCGCTACGACCGGACGCCGGGCATCTACGACGTCACCGTGCAATGGTCGATCATCTCCGAATCGCTGCGCCGCGCCGGGCACAGCAAGGGCGATCATGGCTATGGCAGCCTGATCCGCGGCGGCCGAGGGTCGCGCTTTTCGTTTCACCACAATCTGTGGGCACACCATGTCCAGCGTATGCCGCGCCCCGGCAACTACACGCCGGTCGCCGACGATCCCGAAGGCCCGTTGATCGAGTTCCGGTCGAACGTCTTCTACAATTGGGGTGGCACCGCGTCGGGCTATAACGCCGACACCGACAGTGCGGCGACCTATGCCTTCATCGACAATTGCTACATCGCCGGACCCGATACGCAGGGCGCGTTCATCTTTCGCGAGGAAAACCCGAACGCGAAGAGCTGGTTTTCGGGCAACAGCCTGAACGGCGTCATTCCCGCCGATCCATGGAGTCTCGTCAAGGGGCTGCACAATCCGCTCGCCAAGGCGCCCGACGTTGCGCCGGTGGTGCGCGATCCGGCGCCGCACGGCTGCGCGGCGGTGCTGGCGCACAGCGGGGCGTCGCAGCCGCGCGATGCGGTCGATGCGCGCGTCATCGCCGATGTCGCCGCGCGCCGCGGCCGGATCATCGATACCGAAGAAGCGGTGGGCGGCTGGCCCGACCTGACGAAGAAGCCTTAGGCCCCGGATAACCGGGTACGGGCCCTAAAGCGTCACGCCCGATTTCCAGATCGCGATATCGCGCTCTTCGTTGCGCTCGGCCTTGGTCGCCTCGCCCGAAGCGGTCGCCGCGATCAGGTCGAGCAGCGCGCCCGCGGCGGCGTCGAAACACGCATCGAGCACCTGCCCCGCGTCGAAGTCGATCCACCCCGCCTTGCGCGCCGCGAGCGCGCTGTTCGATGCGATCTTCAGCGTCGGGGCGGGGAAGCCCAGCGGGGTGCCGCGGCCGGTGGTGAAGAGGATGATCGTCGCCCCCGCCGCGGTCAGCGCGGTCGACGAGACCGCGTCATTGCCCGGCGCCTCGAGCAGGGTCAGTCCGGGAAGCGTCGCCTCGCCGCCATAACGACGGACGTCGACGACCGGCACCTTCCCACCCTTTTGCACCGCGCCGAGCGATTTTTCCTCGAGCGTTGTGATCCCGCCCGCGATGTTGCCGGGCGAGGGGTTTTCGCTCACCGGCTCGCCGTTGCGGATGAAATAGTCCTTGAAATCCTGCACCAGCCGAACGGTTTCGTCGAAAATCCCGCGCGATACCGCACGGTCCATCAGCACCTGCTCGGCGCCGAAAATCTCCGGAATCTCGGTCAGCACGACCTTGCCGCCCGCCGCCGCGACCGCGTCGGCCATGCGCCCGACGAGCGGGTTGGCGGTCAGCCCCGACAGGCCGTCGGACCCGCCGCACTTCACGCCGAGCACCAGCGCGGACAGCGGCACTTCGCTCCGCGGCGTCGCGGTACAGGCGCCGACCAGTTCGTCGACGAGCGCGAGGCACGCCGCCTCGTCGTCCTCGACCGCCTGCGCCGACAGCGTGCGGATATGCGCGCGGCGGTCGGCCGGGATCAGGTCGAGCAGCGCGCCGAGCTGGTTGCTCTCGCACCCCAATCCGACGATCAGCACACCGCCGGCATTCGGATGCTGCGCGAGCGCGGCCAGCAGCGCGCGCGTGTGGCCAAGGTCGTCGCCAAGCTGCGAGCAGCCGAAGGGATGCTTGAACGCGTGAACGCCGTCGACGCGCCCGGCGTGGCGCACCCCCGCGATCCGCGCAACACGCGCGGCGAGGTTGCCGACGCAGCCGACGGTCGGGAGAATCCATATCTCGTTGCGCGTGCCGACGCGTCCGTCGGGACGGACATAGCCGGAAAAGCCCGGCGCCGATGCTGCGCCGGACGACGCGTCGACCGGCTGCGCCGGGTAGCTATATTCGCCATCGCCGCCGAGCGCGGTCGCCAGATTGTGGCTATGCACATGATCGCCCGCCGCGATGTCGGCGGTCGCGGTTCCGATCGGAAAGCCATATTTGGTTACGGCCTCGCCGCGCGAGATCGGCGCGAGCGCAATCTTGTGGCCACGTCCGATGGCGACAGCGGCGCGGATGTCCGCGCCGTCGAACGGCGCGTCGCCCGCGGCCATATCGGCAATCGCGGTCGCGACATTGTCCGCGTCGTGGACGCGGATTGCACGGTTCGTCGGATATTCGCTTGCCTTTGACACCGGTGTCTCTTACACCGCTTTGCGGAAGAGGGAAATGAGAAAGATGCTGGCGACAAGCGATCAAGAGAATGTGGCGCGCGCATTAATCGACGCGCGTGCGGGAAAGACACCGCTTACCGTCTATCCCGGTACGATGCCGCAGACGATGACCGAGGCCTATGCGATCCAGGATCGTGCGATCGCGCTCGACGGGCGCAGCGTCGGCGGATGGAAGGTCGGGCGAATCGCCGCCGAGCTCGTCGATCGCTACGGTCGGAACCGCCTGACCGGCCCGATCTTCACCGACGAAATCTTCGACGGCGCTGCCGATCCGGTGATGCCCGTCTATGCCGACGGATTTGCCGCCGCCGAAGCCGAGGTTCTGCTCTGTTTCGGCGAGGTCGGCACGCGCGACTATGACATCGACAGTATACGCGCGTGCATCGCCGACGTCCGCACGGGCATCGAGATCGCAAGCTCGCCCTTTCCCGAAATCAATCGCCACGGCCCCGCGGTCACCGCATCGGACTATGGCAATAACAAGGGGCTGATCCTCGGTCCCTCGCTCACCGACTGGCGCGATATCGACCTCATTCGTATGCCGGTCGAAATGGCGATCGACGGCGAGACGGTCGGCGCGGCGACGATGGAGGGCATGCTCGACGGCCCCTTTGGTTCGGCGCTGTTCCTGATCGACATATTGCGCGCGCGCGGCATCGCGATCCCGCCCGGAACCTGGGTGTCGGCAGGCGCGATCACCGGTATTCATGAAATCAGGCCCGGCCAGCGCGCCGAAGCGCTGTTCGACGGAAAAATCCGCGTCGGCTGCTCGATCAAAAGCTACTAAAGCAACATAACGGGAGAGGTTTATGGCGCAGGCATTCGCGGACGGAGGTACGGCGACGCCGGTGCCACGGTCCGGCCGTTACCGCTGGCTGATCGTCGCGGTGCTGTTCGCCGCGACCACGGTCAATTATATCGATCGCACCATGCTCGGCCTGCTCGCGCCGACGCTCGGCACCGAGCTCGGGTGGAGCGAGAATGACTATGGCAACATCGTCACCGCCTTCCAGGCCGCCTATGCGCTCGGCTTCCTGCTCATGGGCTGGCTGATCGACCGTTTCGGACCCAAGATCGGGTACAGCATCGCCATTTCGATCTGGACGATCGGCCATGTCGCGCATGGTTTTGCGGGGTCGGTCGCCTCTTTCATGGCGGCGCGCGTCATCCTCGGCGTCGGCGAAGCGGGGCATTTCCCGTCGGTTGTCCGTGCGTCGAGCGAATGGTTTCCCCAGAAAGAACGCTCCTACGCGATCGGCTGGGTGAACAGTGCGACGACGATCGGCGTTATCCTGACTGCGCCGACGATCTGGCTGTTCATGGTCTGGATGGGCTTCGACTGGCGCCAGACCTTCATCTACACCGGCGTTTTCGGCGTCGTCCTGTTGCTGCTCTGGCTCTGGCTCTACAGCAACCCGCGCGAGAGCGGGAAGGTCAGCGAGGCCGAACTCGCGTGGATCGAACATGATCCGCCCGAAAAGATCGAACGTCTCGGCTGGAGCGCGATCGTCACCAAGCGCGAAGCGTGGGCCTATGCGACCGGCAAGTTCCTGACCGACCCGGTCTGGTTCCTGATGCTCTTCTGGCTGCCCAAATATTTCAGCACCACCTACAATGTCGACCTGAAGGTCGTGCTGCTCCCGATGATCATCATGTATCTGCTCTCCGACGTCGGCAGCATCCTCGGCGGCTGGGTGTCGTCGAAGCTGATCCAGACCGGACACAGCGTCAATTTCGCGCGCAAGGCGACGATGCTGGGCGCGGGCTGCTGCGTGCTGCCTCTGCTTTTCGTCTCGGGGCTCGACAATATGTGGCTCGCGGTCGTGCTGATCGGCATCGCGCTGGCGGGGCATCAGGCCTTTTCATCGACGATCCTGTCGATTCCGCCCGACATGTTCCCGAAGCGGGCGGTCGGTTCGGTGATCGGGCTCGGCGGGTTCGCCGGCGGCGTCGGCGGCATGATCATGGCGAAGTCGACCGGGCTCGTGCTCGATGCGACGGGGGGCAATTACACCCTCATCTTCGCCGCCTGCACGACCGTCTATTTCCTCGCCGTGCTGGCGATCCACCTCCTCAGCCCGCGCCTCACGCCGGTCACCGTCGAAAGCAAGGCCTGATCCCATGCCGCGTCCGCTGCAGCTCTCCCCCGACCGTCTCTTTCCGTCCGACCCGGCGCAGCGCGACATCGCGCGCCGGCTGTACAAAGAGGTGGCGGGGCTGCCGATCATCAGCCCGCACGGGCACACCGATCCGAGCTGGTTCGCGGGCAATGCCCATTTCGGCAACGCGGCGGAGCTGTTGCTCCACCCCGACCACTATGTGTTCCGGATGCTCTATTCGCAGGGCATATCGCTCGATGCGCTGGGTATCCGGAACCGGGACGCCGACCCGCGCGAGAGTTGGCGGCTGTTCGCGCAAAACTACCACCTCTTTCGCGGTACCCCGTCGCGGATGTGGATGGACTGGGTGTTCGCCGAGGCGTTCGGCTTCGACGTGCAATTCGCGGCCGAGACCTCGGACCTCTATTACGACCGCATCACCGGGGCGCTGGCGACCGATGCGTTCCGCCCGCGCGCGCTGTTCGACCGCTACCGCATCGAAGTGATCGCGACGACCGAAAGCCCGGTCGACACGCTCGAACATCACGCCGTCATTCGCGCCGCCAATGCCAGTGGCGAATGGGGCGGGCGGGTGATCACCGCCTATCGTCCCGACCCGGTGGTCGACCCCGAGTTCGAGGGCTTTCGCGACAACCTCGCACGTTTCTCCGACCTGTCGGGCGAGGATGCGTTCAGCTATAAGGGCTATCTCGCCGCGCACCGCAACCGCCGCGCTTTCTTTGCCGGAATGGGCGCGACCTCGACCGACCACGGCCACCCGACCGCGGCGACCGCCGACCTGCCCTACGCCGAGGCCGAAGCGCTGTTTGCGCGCGTCACCGGCAGCAACGTCAGCGCCGCCGATTCCGAGCTGTTCCGCGCGCATATGCTGACCGTGATGGCGGGGATGAGCCTCGACGACGGCCTTGTCATGCAGATCCACCCCGGCGCCTTCCGCAACCATAATCCCTGGCTGTTCGAGCATTACGGCCGCGACAAGGGCGCCGATATCCCGACCGCGACCGACTATGTCCACGCACTGCGCCCGCTGCTCGGCAAATATGGCAATGAGGCGGCGCTGACGATCATTCTCTTCACATTGGACGAGACGAGCTATGCGCGCGAACTTGCGCCGCTTGCCGGCCATTATCCGGCGCTGAAACTCGGCCCCGCCTGGTGGTTCCACGACAGTCCCGAAGGGATGCGGCGGTTCCGGGGTCAGGTCACCGAGACCGCGGGTTTCTACAACAGCGTCGGCTTCAACGACGATACGCGCGCTTTTCTGTCGATCCCGGCGCGCCACGACGTCGCGCGGCGCATCGACTGCGGCTTCCTCGCGCAGCTCGTCGCCGAACACCGGATGGAGGAGTGGGAGGCGGCCGAGCTCGCGACCGACCTCAGCTACAACCTTGCCAAGGCGGCGTACAAGCTGTGAGACTGTCGCCCGAAACCGCGCTGCCCGCGTCGGTCGGGCGCCCGGCCTATGACCGGGCTGCACAGGCCGCCGGCATCGTCCATATCGGGATCGGCGCGTTTCACCGGGCGCATCAGGCGGTCTACACCGATGACGCGATGGGTGCGGGCGACCGTGATTGGGGAATCGTGGGCGTGTCGCTGCGGTCAGGCGACGTCGCGGCGCAACTGAACGCGCAGGATGGCCTCTATACGGTCAGCACGCGGAGCGCCGCAGGAAGCGAATTGCGCCTGATTGGCGCGGTGCAGAAGGTGCTCGTCGCGGCCGACAATCCGCAGTCGGTGATCGACGCCATCGCCGCGCCGACGACACACATCGTCAGTTTCACGGTCACCGAGAAAGGCTATTTGCGCCGCGCCGACGGATCGCTCGACCTCGCCGCGGCGGTCGGCGCGTCGAGCCTCTATCGCTTCGTCGCCGCCGGGCTGGCCGCACGCAAGGCGGCCGGGCTGCGCGGCGTCACGCTGCTCAGCTGCGACAATCTGGCGGGCAATGGTGCGGTGCTGCGCCGCCTGATGCGCGAATATCTTGCCGCCTGTCACCCCGACCTGTCGGGGTGGTTCGATGGCGAATGCACTTGTCCCGCAACAATGATCGATCGCATCGTTCCCGCGACGACCGACGCCGACCGTGCGGCCATCGAGGCCGAGCTCGGCGTGCGCGACGAGGGTGCGGTGGTCACCGAAGGCTTCAGCCAATGGGTGATCGAGGATGATTTCGCCGGCCCGCGCCCGCGTTGGGAGGCTTTCGGGGCCGAACTGGTCGCCGACGTCGCGCCTTATGAAACCGCGAAGCTTCGGATGCTCAACGGGGCGCATTCGGCGCTCGCCTATATCGGACTCGGCCGCGGCCATGAGTATGTCCATCAGGCCATAGCCGATCCCGATATCCGTCCGGTCATCGAACGGTTGATGCGCGACGAGGCTGCGCCGACGATCGACGCCGCGCCGGGGCAGGACCTCGATGCCTATGCCGGCGCCTTGCTCGACCGCTTTGCCAATCCGGCGCTCCACCATCGCCTGATCCAGATCGCGATGGACGGCAGTCAGAAAATCCCGCAGCGCTGGCTTGAAACGCTGGCGTGGCATCAGGCGCGTGGCGCACGCTGCCCGTCGCTCGAAGCCGCGATCGAGGCATGGATCGCGTTCCTGCTTAGCGATCATCCGATCGACGATCCGCTTGCCGACCCGTTGCGTGGAGCGGCCGCCGGTCCCGATGCGCTGGACCAGTTGTTCGGCGAAGGTGGTCTGATCGCCTCCGGCTGGCGTCCGGCTTAAGCCGGCACCAGCAGCCCCCGGCTCTCGCGCACTTCGGCATCGAGCCAGTCGATAAACGCCCGGATGCGCGGCTGCGGCGCGACGTCGCGGTGGAGCGCGAGCCAGAAGGCGCGCGCGATGGTCTGTCCGGACCGTACGCGCACCAGGTCCGGATCGTCCGCCGCGAGGAAGCAAGGGAGGACGCCGACCCCCGCGCCGCCCGCGATCATCTGCCGCTGCGCGAGAATGCTCGACGAGCGCACCGTCGCGCGCAAACCCGGTTCGATTTCGCCCAGATAGTCGAGTTCGGGCGCGTAGAGGATATCGGGCATATAGCCGATCACCGGGATGCCCGTGCGCGATAGCGGAGCGGCCGCGACGGCCTCCTGCCAGTCGAGCCGGACGGCGGGGGCATAGATGCCGAGGCTGTAGTCCGACAGCTTGCGCGTCATCAGCGGACCCTTGCGCGGCCTTGCGAGCAGCACCGCCATGTCGGCCTCGCGCCGTGACGGATTGAGGAAACCCGACGAGGCGACAAGGTCGATCTCCAGTTCAGGATGCGCGGCGACAAAGCGCGCGAGGCGCGGCGCGATAAAGCTGTTGCCGAACCCTTCCGAGACGCTGACGCGCAATTGCCCCGACAGCGCCGCCGCATCCTCGCGCGCCGAATGGATGCGCGCCGCCGCCGCCGCCATCGCTTCGGCGTGCGGAACGAGCGCCCGGCCCGCGGCGGTCAGAACGAAACCCGACGGCGCGCGTTCGAACAGGGTCTGACCGAGCGCGGTTTCCAGGGCGCTCACCCGCCGGCTTACCGTCGTCGCATCGACCTGCAGTGCCGCGCTGGCGCGCGCGAGCGTGCCGTGGCGCGCGACGAACAGGAAATATTGCAGCCTATCCCAATCCATAACCTGCAAATATGCAGTATCGCCCTGCAAGTCTATCCCTTGCAAAAGGGGCGCACATGGTCTGTTGCAACGGCAAGATTTTACGGGAGACTCGGACATGCGACAGATCGACCACCACATCGTCGGCGGTGCCGGCGGCAGCGCCCGCCAGGGTGACGTCTTCGACCCCAACAGCGGCGGCGTGCAGGCGCAGGTCGCGCTCGGCGATGCGGCGCTTCTCGAACGCGCGGTCGCCGCGGCGAAGAAGGCGCAGCCCGGCTGGGCCGCCACCAACCCGCAGCGCCGCGCGCGCGTGATGTTCGAATTCAAGCGCCTCGTCGAAGCCAATATGGACGAGCTCGCGCACCTGCTGTCGAGTGAGCATGGCAAGGTGATCGCCGATTCGAAGGGCGACATCCAGCGTGGGCTCGAAGTCATCGAATTCTGCTGCGGCATCCCGCACGTCCTGAAGGGCGAATATACGCAGGGCGCCGGCCCCGGCATCGATGTTTATTCGATGCGCCAGCCGATCGGTATCGGCGCGGGCATTACCCCGTTCAACTTCCCCGCGATGATCCCGCTGTGGATGTCGGGCGTCGCGATCGCGACGGGCAACGCCTTCATCATCAAGCCGAGCGAGCGCGACCCGTCGGTTCCCGTCCGCCTCGCCGAACTCTTCCGCGAAGCCGGACTGCCCGAAGGCATTTGTCAGGTCGTGCATGGCGACAAGGAAATGGTCGACGCGATCCTCGACCATCCCGATATCGGCGCGGTCAGCTTCGTCGGCTCGTCGGACATCGCGCATTATGTCTACAATCGCGGCGTCGCGAACGGCAAGCGCGTGCAGGCGATGGGCGGCGCGAAGAACCATGGCATCGTCATGCCCGACGCCGACCTCGATCAGGTCGTCAATGATCTGACCGGCGCGGCTTTCGGCTCGGCGGGCGAACGCTGCATGGCGCTGCCCGTCGTCGTCCCCGTCGGCGACGAGACTGCCGAGCGGCTGAAGGAAAAGCTGATTCCGGCGATCGCTGCGCTGCGCGTCGGCGTATCGACCGATGCCGAGGCGCATTATGGTCCGGTGGTGACGCAGGCGCACAAGGAAAAGGTCGAAGGCTGGATCCAGAAATGCGCCGACGAGGGCGCCGAGCTGATCGTCGACGGCCGCGGTTTCTCGCTTCAGGGGCATGAAAAGGGCTTCTTCATCGGCCCGACCCTGTTCGACCATGTCACCACCGATATGGAAAGCTACAAGGAAGAAATCTTCGGCCCGGTGCTCCAGATCGTGCGCGCGCCCGACTTCGAAACCGCGCTCGAACTGCCGTCGAAGCACCAGTACGGCAATGGCGTCGCGATCTTCACGCGCAACGGCCACGCCGCGCGCGAATTCGCTGCACGCGTCAACGTGGGCATGGTCGGCATCAATGTGCCGATCCCGGTGCCGGTGGCGTACCACAGCTTCGGCGGCTGGAAGCGATCGGCGTTCGGCGACACCAACCAGCACGGCATGGAAGGCGTGAAATTCTGGACCAAGGTCAAGACGATCACCCAGCGCTGGCCCGACGGGTCGTCCGACGGGGGCAACGCGTTCGTCATCCCCACGATGGGCTGACGCGCAGGCGCATGAAACCCGGCTCGGCCATCGGGCATTCTTCCAATAACGGCGCCGGCATCCGGTTGGCGCCGCGAGGAGAATGACGATGGCACGCCGGGTTTTTCTTGCCGCGATGCTTGTTCTTGCTGCGTGCAGCGGCGGCAAGGACGAGGAGTCCGGCCCCGAGGCGAGCGCGAGCATCGGCCCGCTGCGAAAGGCCCAGCCCCCTGCGCCCGCCGAAATGCCCGAACCGGTGGTCGATGCCGACCTGCCCGATGCGGCGGAGGAAACCCCGGCAAAGCCCGAATCCAAAAATGTGGTCGACGGCAAGGCGATTCCGCCCGCCATCCGCGGCCGCTGGGCGCTGAAAGCGGCCGATTGCAAGGCGAAGAAGGGCACCGACCTTACCGCGCTGGCGATCGACGCGACGAATCTGCGCTTCTACGAATCGCACGGCGAACTGACGCGCGTTCGCGAAAGCGATGCCAGCCGCATCGTCGCCGACTATAAGTTCAGCGGCGAAGGCGTCGAATGGGATCGGCGGATGCAGCTCGACCTCGCCGATGGCGGCAGAACGCTGGTTCGCCGCGATACGGGCGAGGGTGCCGCCGCGGGTGCGATGCGCTATACGCGCTGTGCCGAATGACGGTTTTTTAAAGGGAGATTTACGATGGACATTCGCCTGCTTGCAATTGCCGCCGTCCTGCCGCTCGCCGCCTGTACGCAGGAACGACCGCCCGTCGAATCTGCTCCCCCACCGCCCGCCGAAATGACGTGCAAGGCCGACGCGGCGCAGTCCTATGTCGGCCAGACCGCGACCCCCGATCTTGGCGGTGCGATCCTGAAAGCCGCGGGTGCGCGCACCTTGCGCTGGGGCCCGCCGCGCTCGGCGATGACGATGGATTATCGCGTCGACCGCGTGAATGTGATGTACGACGACGCCTACAAGATCACGCAGGTCACCTGTGGCTGAGGCATCTCGCCGCAACCATAGCTCGGCGTCCCCGTTCGAACCGGTCTACGGCTACAGCCGTGCGGTTCGGGTGGGGAACCGCATCGACGTCGCCGGCTGCGCCCCGATCGAACCCGACGGCAGCTCGACCCCCGGCGACGCCGGAGCTCAGGCGGCGCGCTGCATCGCGATCATCGGCGAGGCGCTCGAAGCGCTCGGCGGCAGCTTCGCCGATGTCGTGCGCACGCGCATGTACATCACCGACGCCGCAGATTCCGACCTTGTCGGCCATGCGCACGGATCGGCATTCAAAAATGTGCGTCCGGCATCGACAATGCTGGTTGTGCCGGCGCTGATCCGCCCCGAGTGGAAAGTCGAAATCGAAGCCGAAGCCATTATCGAGGCAGACACATGACCGACCAGTTCCAGCTTACCGACGACCAGCTCGCCATTCAGGACATGGCGCGCAAATTCACCGCCGATCGCATCACGCCCTTCGCGGCCGAATGGGATGAGAAAAGCCACTACCCTGTCGACGTGTGGAAGGCGGCGGGCGAGCTGGGCTTCGGCGCGATCTACGTCGCCGAGGAATCGGGCGGTATCGGGCTCGGCCGGATGGAAGCGGCGCTGATCATGGAGGCGATGGCCTATGGCTGCCCCGCTACATCCGCCTATGTCTCGATCCACAATATGGCGACGTGGATGATCGACCGCTTCGGTGGGGCGGAGATCAAGGCACGCTTTCTGCCCGAGCTGGTCAGCATGGAAAAGATCGCGAGCTATTGCCTGACCGAACCCGGTTCGGGATCCGACGCTGCGGCACTCAAGGCGACCGCGAGGCGTGATGGCGATCATTATATGCTGAACGGCACCAAGCAGTTCATCTCGGGTGCCGGCTACAATGACATCTATGTCTGCATGGTCCGCACCAGCGAGGAAAAGTCGAAAGGGATCAGCTGCCTCGTCATCGAAAAGGACACGCCGGGGCTCAGCTTCGGCGCCCCCGAGAAAAAGCTCGGCTGGAATGCGTCGCCGACCGCGCAGGTGATCTTCGAGGATTGCCGCGTACCGGTCGAAAATCTCGTCGGCGCCGAGGGCGACGGCTTCCGCTTCGCGATGGCGGGGCTCGACGGCGGGCGCCTGAACATCGGCGCTTGCTCCTTGGGCGGTGCGCAGCGCTGTCTCGACGAGGCGATCGCCTACACCAAGGACCGCCAGCAGTTCGGCCAGCCGATCGCCGATTTCCAGAACACGCAGTTCATGCTCGCCGACATGGCGACCGACCTCGAAGCCGCGCGCGCGCTGCTTTATATGGCGGCGGCAAAGGTCACCGCGAACGCCCCCGACAAGTCGCGCTTTTCGGCGATGGCGAAGCGGCTCGCGACCGACAATGGCAGCAAGATCGTCAACGACGCGCTCCAGCTGTTCGGCGGCTACGGCTATCTGCGTGACTATCCGATCGAGCGCTTCTGGCGCGACCTGCGCGTCCATTCGATCCTCGAAGGCACCAACCAGGTGATGCGGATGATCGTCGGAAGGGACCTGCTGCGCCAATGACCGAAGATATATTGATTTCGACCGACGTTCGCGTCGGTCGCCTGTCGCTCAATCGCCCCAAGGCGATCCACGCGCTGAACCTGCCGATGTGCGAAGCGATGATCGACGCGCTCGTCAGATGGCAGGGTGACGATGCTGTCGAGGCGGTGATCATCGATCATAGCGAGGGCCGCGGCTTCTGCGCGGGCGGCGACATCCGCATGCTCGCGGAAAGCGGCGCGAAGGACGGCAAGGAAGCGCGCCAATTCTTCCACACCGAATATCGCCTCAACCATCTTCTCTTCACTTACCCCAAGCCCGTCGTCGCCTTCATGGACGGCATCACAATGGGCGGCGGGGTCGGGATTTCGCAGCCCGCCAGATATCGCGTCGCGACCGAACATACGCGCTTTGCGATGCCCGAGACGGGGATCGGCCTGTTCCCCGATGTCGGCGGCGGCTGGTATCTGCCGCGCCTCGAAGGGCGCGTCGGTGCCTATCTCGCGCTGACCGGCGCGCGGCTCGATGGCGCCGAATGTTTGGCGCTCGGCCTCGCGACGCATTATCTGCCGTCCGAAAAGCTCGGCGAGGCGAAGGAGCGGATCGCGGTCGACCCGGCCCGCATCGGCGGCATATTGGGCGAGCTGTCGGTTACCGCGCCCCCCGCCGGAATCACCCAGCATCTCGAACGGATCAACCGGCTGTTCGCGAGCGATACCTATGAGGACATCCTCGCCGCGCTCGAAGGCGACGGCGGCGAATGGGCCGAAAAGGAACTCGCGACGCTCCGCAGTAAAAGCCCCCAAACCTGCAAGGTCGCGCTCCGCCAGCTCAAGGAAGGCGGCGAGATGCATGATTTCGCCGCGCAGATGGCGCAGGAATATGCGATCGGCAGCCGCGTCGTCCAGATGCACGACTTCATCGAGGGTGTGCGCGCGCTGATTATCGACAAGGACAATAGCCCGAAGTGGGATCCACCGACACCGGAAGCGGTCACCGACGACTGGATCGATGCGATCTTCGCGCCTTTGCCCGAAAACGAGAAATGGACCCCGCTTACCTAAGTTCGTCACCCCGGCCTTGATCCGGGATCCACGCGGCCATGGATGCCGGATCAGGTCCGGCATGATGAAAATCCGGAGAATACCGAATGACCTATGAAACCCTCCTCGTCGAAACGCGCGGCGCCGTCACGCTGGTGACGCTCAACCGCCCGCAGGCGCTCAACGCATTGAACTCGGGCGTGCTCGACGATCTGATCGCGGCCTTCGCGGCATATGAAGCCGACGACAGCCAGCGCTGCGCCGTCCTCACCGGCTCGGGCGACAAGGCGTTCGCGGCGGGCGCCGACATCAAGGAAATGGCCGACAAGCCCGCATCCGATTTCTACCTCGAGGATTTCTTCTCGAAATGGACGAGCGACTTCGTGAAGAAGGTGCGCAAACCGTGGATCGCCGCGGTCAACGGCTTCGCGCTCGGCGGCGGCTGCGAGCTCGCGATGATGGCCGATTTCATCATCGCGTCGGAGAAAGCGAAATTCGGCCAGCCCGAAATCAAGCTCGGCGTTGCGCCGGGCATGGGCGGATCGCAGCGGCTGACGCGCGCGATCGGCAAGGCGAAGGCGATGGAAATGTGCCTCACCGGCCGGATGATGGACGCCGCCGAAGCCGAGCGGTCGGGCCTCGTCGCGCGCGTCGTTCAGCATGAGACGCTGGTCGACGAAGCGGTGAAGACCGCGGCAACGATCGCATCGATGCCGCCGATGGCGGCAATGGTGAACAAGGATATGGTCAACGCCGCCTTCGAAACCACCCTCGATCAGGGGCTGATCTACGAACGCCGCCTGTTCCAGATTCTCGCCGCGACCGAGGACAAGGCCGAAGGCATGGCCGCCTTCATCGAGAAGCGTGAAGGCGTGTGGAAGGGGCGGTGACAAAAGGGCTGCTTATCTTTGCGATGGGAGTCCTGCTCTTGTGGGTCGGGTGGAATCACTGGCAATACCGGCGACAGGAAACGGTCAACATTCTGGAAGCTGCGATCCTGCGGTCGACCGGTGAAGAGCCGTTGCCGCTGACGAAGCTCGATTGGTTTCTCAAAAATCTTCAGGCCATTCTGGGGTTCATTCTGGGCCCGTTTTTCATCCTTGCCGGGGTGGCCGTCATTCTGGGTGAATTGGAACTGCTATGAAAATCGCATTCATCGGACTCGGCAATATGGGCGGCGGGATGGCCGCGAACCTTGCGAAGGCGGGGCACGACGTCCGCGCTTTCGACCTCAGCGAAGAGGCGCTGGCGCGGGCGGTCGAAGCCGGCTGCTCGCGTGCCGCTTCCGCCGGCGAGGCTATCACCGGCGCCGAAGCCGTCGTGACGATGCTCCCCGCGGGCAGGCATGTCGCCTCGGTCTATGAAACCGACGTCTTTCCGAACGCCGCGCCGGGCACCTTGCTCCTCGATTGCTCGACGATCGACGTCGCGACCGCGCGCGCGAATATTGAAGCCGCGACCGCCAGGGGCCTCGTTGCGGTCGACGCCCCGGTGTCGGGCGGCATTGCGGCGGCGAACGCGGGCACGCTGACCTTCATGGTCGGCGGCACCGCCGAAGGCTTCGCACGCGCCGAACCGATTCTTGGCCTGATGGGCAAGGCGGTGATCCACGCCGGCGACGCGGGCGCGGGGCAGGCGGCAAAGATCTGCAACAATATGCTGCTCGGCGCCTCGATGGTCGCGACGTGCGAGACCCTCGCGCTCGCGCAGAAGCTCGGGCTCGACCCGCAGAAATTCTTCGACATCGCGAGCGTGTCGTCGGGGCAATGCTGGTCGCTGACGAGCTATGCGCCGCTCCCAGGTGTCGGGCCGACGACGCCGGCCGACAATGATTACAAGGGCGGGTTCGCAGCGGCGCTGATGCTCAAGGATCTGCGCCTCGCGATGGAGGCGGCGGCGAGCGTCGACGCCGACGTCCCGATGGGATCGAAGGCGCGCGAGCTCTACGAAGCCTTTGTCGAGGCCGACAAGGACGGCCGCGACTTTTCGGCGATCATCAAGACACTGCAAGGCTGACCGCTCCCATTTTCGTCATCCCGGACTTGATCCGGGATCCACTGGCGGCGTCGAAGTCATGGACCCCGGATCAAGTCCGGGGTGACGATGGTATGGAAGTTATCCCGCGGTCGGAATCGGATCGCGGTGACGGGTCTTAGTAGAAATCCGCCGTCTCGCCGCCGTCGCGCCGTTCGGTGCGATGCACCTGCGTCGGCGCCTTGCGTTCGCCGGTGCGTATTTCGATCCGCCCGTCGACCCGCCGCACCTCGGCGGGCGACAGAATGCGCGCGCGGGCGACCGCGACCGCCGTGACCTGCGGGCCCGTGGGCGGCGCAGCCACCGGCACGCTGCCGGTGAGCAGGAGGACGGCGAGGAACGACATGGCGATCATGCTCTGCCGTAACGGCAGATCTTGCCACCGCTTTAACCCTGAATCGCAAGTTTTCGCTCACGCTTGAGGCGCTCACCGGACAAAAGAAAGGCCGCCTGCCCCGCACCGGGACAGACGGCCTTCTTTTCGTAAGCGAAAGGAGCCTAGAAGCCCGTCTTCGCCTCGGCTTTTTCCTTGAGCAGCGGCGCGATCTCGAAACCATGTTTTTCGAGCGCCGCGACGATCTTGTCGGTGCCTTCGAGCCCGGCCCAGAACATCGGGCCGCCGCGATAGACCGGCCAGCCATAGCCATAGATCCACACGACATCGATGTCCGACGCACGCTGCGCCTTGCCTTCGGCGAGGATCAGCGCGCCTTCGTTGACCATCGGATACAGCGTGCGCTCGATGATCTCCTGATCGGTGATCTCGCGCTTCTCGACGCCCGCTTTCGCACGGAACTGCTCGATGATCTCGGCGACACGCGCGCTTTCCGACGGATTGCGCTTCTCGTCATAATCATAGAAGCCCGCCTGCTTCTTCTGACCCCAGCGGCCTTCGGCGCACAGCGCATCGCGGATGCTTTCGATGCGGTTCGGGTCGCGGTGCCAGCCGATGTCGACGCCGGCGAGGTCGCTCATCTGGAACGGCCCCATCGGCATGCCGAATTCGACATGCACCCGGTCGACCTGCGCCGGGGTCGCGCCTTCCATCAGCAGGTTCATCGCCTCGACCTGGCGGGGTTTGAGCATACGGTTGCCGATAAAGCCGTCGCATACGCCCGCAACCACCGCGACCTTGCCGATCTTCTTGCCGATCGCCATCGCCGTCGCCAGCGCGTCGGGCGCGGTCTTTTCGCCGCGCACGACTTCGAGCAGCTTCATGACATTGGCGGGCGAGAAGAAGTGCATACCGAGCACGTCGCCGGGGCGGCTCGTCGCGGTCGCGATTTCGTCGACGTCGAGGTAGCTGGTGTTCGACGCGAGGATCGCGCCGGGCTTGGCGATCTTGTCGAGCTTGCCGAAGATGTCCTTCTTGACGTCCATATTCTCATAGACCGCCTCGATGATCAGGTCGCAGTCGGCGAGATCGTCGAGGCTGAGGCTCGGCGTCAGGATGCCCATCATCTGGTCGACCTGCTCGGACTTGAAGCGGCCCTTGGCGGCCGAGGCGTCGTAATTCTTGCGGATCACGCCGACGCCGCGGTCGAGCGCATCCTGCGCCATTTCGACGATCGTGACGGGGATGCCCTTTTGCAGGAAGTTCATCGAGATGCCGCCGCCCATCGTGCCGGCGCCGATCACGCCCACCTTCTTGATGTCGCGCAGCTGCGTATCCTTGGGCAGGCCGTCGATCTTCGCGGCCTGCCGCTCGGCGAAGAAGATGTGGCGCTGGGCGGCCGACTGGCTGCCGAACATCAGCTTCATGAACTGCTCACGCTCGAAAGCGAGCCCCTCGTCGAAGGGCAGGCGCGTCGCCGCTTCGACGCAGGCGAGGTTGGCATAGGGCGCCTCGAATCCGCGCCAGCGCTTGGCGTTGGCAGCCTTGAGCTGTTCGATCACGGCGACATCGCCGAACACCGGGCGTGCGCGCGTCGGGCGCGGGCCGTCAGCGATCTTTGCGCGGGCAAAGGCAATGGCGTCCTGGGCGAGGCTGTCTTCGCCCGCCAGTTCGTCGACGAGGCCGAGTTCCTTCGCCTTGGCAGCCGGCAGCGGATCGCCGGTCGAGACCATCGTCGCCGCGGCTTCGACGCCGACGACGCGCGGCAGGCGCTGCGTGCCGCCCGCGCCGGGCAGCAGGCCGAGCTTCACTTCGGGTACGCCGAGCTTCGCCGACGGCACCGCGACGCGATAATGACAGACGAGCGCGGTTTCGAGACCGCCGCCGAGCGCCGTACCGTGGATCGCGGCGACGACGGGCTTCGACGCTGCTTCGATGCTGTTGAGCACCGCGTTGAAATCGGGACCGCGCGGCGGCTTGCCGAATTCGCTGATGTCGGCGCCCGCGATAAAGGTCGCACCCGCGCAGCGCAGCACGATTGCCTTCACACTGTCGTCAGCGAGCGCGGCGGTGAAATGATCCTCAAGCCCTTGCCGGACGTGCCAGCTCAGTGCGTTGACGGGCGGGTTGTTCACGATGATGACGGCGACTTCGCCATCCTTTTCCATCGTGACGCTAACGGGGGTGTCTTCGGACATGGGAGAACTCCTTGGTCTGGTGTCAGTCATCAAGCGCGGCGTGGACAAAGGTCTTGACCTCGCGCCGCACGGGATAGGTGGAGGAAGGCATGAGCTGGGTCATGAAGACCATGCAGATCTGTTCGACCGGATCGACGAAAAAGCCGGTCGAGAACATGCCGCCCCAGTAAAAATCGCCGACCGATCCCGGAATGCCGGCGCGCGCCGGATCGAGCGTGACCGCGAAGCCGAGGCCGAAGCCGATCCCGGCATTCTCGTCCTCGGAAAAAATGCCGACGCTGTGCTGCGTCAGGTCGCCGCCGCCGGGCAGATGATTCGCCGTCATCAGGTCGAGCGTCTTGCGGCTGATTATCCGTGTATCGCCCAGCTTGCCGCCGCCGAGCAGCATCAGGCAGAAACGGTGATAATCGTGAAGCGTCGAGGCAAGCCCGCCGCCCCCCGAATGAAAGCTGCGGTCCTTCGCCCAGCGGCTCTTCGCGCCGCTGTCGAAGTCCTGCTTCTTGTCCGTGGGGTGAAAGGCATAGGCGTCGGTCAGCCGGTGCTGCTGGTCGGCGGGTACCTTGAACCCGGTGTCGACCATGCCGAGGGGTGAGAAGATGCGCTCGTGCAGGACTTGCGCGAACGGCTTGCCCTCGATGCGCTCGATCACCGCGCCGAGCACGTCGGTCGCCATCGAATAATTCCAGTGCGCGCCGGGGTCGAACTGCAACGGGATCTTCGCAAGCCCCTCGATGAAGCTGTCCATCGTGTAATCGGCGTCGAAATCGTCGATCCGCGCCTTGCGGTATGCGGCGTCGACGGGGGTGCGCTCCTGAAAGCCATAGGTCAGACCCGCGGTGTGGCGCAGCAGATCGACCATACGGATCGGCGAAGCGGGCGGGCGCGTCAGGAAGGGGACGTTGCCGCCGCCCGCGACGAACACGCCGGTATCCCTGAATTCGGGGCAGAATTTCACCAACGGGTCCGACAGCGCGACCTTGCCTTCCTCGACCAGCATCATGAAGGCGATGCTGGTGATCGGCTTGGTCATGCTGGCGATGCGGAAGATCGCGTCCTCTTTCAGCGCCTCGCCCGGCCGCGCCTCGCCGATGCACGAGCGATGCGCGATCTCGCCGCGCCGCGACACGAGCGTCGCCGCGTGCGGCAAGCGGCCCGTGTCGACATATTTGGCGGCGAGAAAAGTGGGGATGCGGCCCAGCCGCGCGGTGTCGAATCCATGTGTCATGTCGAGCGGTCTATCAGTGCGAGGTCTGGCCGAGCAACTGGCGCGTCACCGGATGCGAGCTGGTGAGGCCGCCGTCGACCGCGATCGCCTGTCCGTTGACATAGCTCGCCTGATCGCTGGCGAGGAAGAGCGCGACATTCGCGAGTTCCTCGGGCTGCGCCGCGCGGCGAAGCGGGTTCAACTGGCCGAGCTTGTGCGTCACTTCCTTCGCCTTGGCATAGTCGAAGGTTGGCTTGGTCATCCCCGTTTCGGTGAGGCCGGGGCACACCGCGTTGACGCGCACACCGCTCGTCGACAGCTGCTGCGCCGCGGTCTTGGCGAGGTTGATGACACCCGCCTTCGATGCCGAGTAAGCGCCCGGGCCCGCGCCGGAATTCAAACCCGCGACGCTTGCGGTCAGCACGATCGCACCGCCGCGGCCCTGATCGACCATCGCCTTGCCGGCGTGCTTCACCATCAGCGCGGGGCCGATCAGATTGACGCGCAATGTCTCGGCCCACGCGTCGGGGTCGAAATCGAAAATGCCGCCCATGTCGCCGATGATCCCGGCGTTGGCAAAGGCGACGTCGAGTCCGCCGAAGCTGTCTTTCGCGGCGGCGACGAGCGAGACGACATCGGCCTCGACACCCGCGTCGATTTCGAGCGCGACGACTTCGCCGCCCGCATCCTTCACCAGCTTGGCGGTCTCGTGCACCGCCGCCGTCTTGTCGCCGATGACGAGCTTGGCGCCCTCGGCGGCGAAGCGCAGCGCGCTCGCGCGGCCGATGCCCGAACCGGCCCCTGTGATGATCGCAACCTTGCCGTCCAACGCGCCCATCATGCGCCTCCCGAAATCGTGGCTCCGCCATCGCACACGATGGTCTGGCCGGTGGTGAATGCCCCCGCCTTGCTGGCGAGGAAGACCGCGGCGCCCGCGATCTCGTGCGGCTCGCCGATCCGCTTCAGCGTCGAGGCGGCGGTCGATCGTTTGAGGTTTTCCTCATTTTCCCACAGCGCGCGCGCCATGTCGGTGCGGACAAGCCCGGGTGCGATACAGTTGACGCGCACGCCGCGCGGTCCGAATTCGACCGCAAAATTGCGCGCGACCTGCATGTCGGCGGCCTTCGAAATCCCGTAGGCGCCGATGATCGGCGATCCCTTGAGCCCGCCGATCGAGCTGATGATGATGATCGACCCTTCGCCGCGTTCGAGCATTTCGGGCGCGACCATGGAAATCAGCCAGTGGTTGGACAGGATATTATTGTCCATGATCTTGCGGAACTGGTCGTCGCTGATCCCGAGGCCGGGGCCGTAATAGGGGTTTGATGCGGCGTTGCAGACGAGCGTGGTGATCTTGCCGAACGCGCGGCGCGTTTCGGCAACCAGTATCTCCAGCTCTTCCTTCGAAGAGATATTCGCACGCACCGCGATCGCCGTGCCTTCGCCGAAGCGCGCGTTGATCTCGGCGGCGGTTTCCTCGCACGCGTCGGCCTTGCGGCTCGAAATCACGACCTTCGCGCCCTGTTCGGCCATCGCCTCGGCGGTCGCCTTGCCGATGCCGCGCGACGATCCTGTGATCAGCGCGACCTGCCCCGCCATGTCGAACAGGCTCATGCGCCGGCCTTTCGGGCAAATTCCCACGCGCGTTCGGCGAGCGGGCGGACGCGTTCGGACATGTCCTTCGCGTGCTGCGAAGAGGCGGTGCCCTCGATCACGCGCTTCTTGATGCCCTGGATGATCCCCGCGAGGCGGAAGAAGTTGTACGCGAAATACCAGTTCATGTCGGGCACGCCGTCGCGGCCGGTGGCGGCGCAATAGCGGGTGACCATTTCGTCGAGTTCGGGAATGCCGAGCGCGGCACGGTCGAGGTCCATCACCCCCGAACGCCCGCCATTCTCGGTCACCCACGCCATCGCGACATAGGTGAAATCGGCGAGCGGATCGCCGAGCGTCGACAGCTCCCAGTCGAGCACAGCGAGCACTTGGGGCCGATCCTTCGCATAGATCATATTGTCGATGCGGTAATCGCCGTGGACGACGCTGGTGCGCGTCTGTTCGGGCAAGGTCGCGGGCAGCCACGCGATCAGCTGCTCCATCTCGTCCATCGTCTCGGTTTCGGCGAGGCGATATTGCTTGGTCCAGCGATCGACCTGCCGACCGAAATAATTGCCGGGTTTACCGAAGTCCGACAGGCCCGCCGCCTCGACATCGACATTGTGCAGTGCGGCGAGGGTGTCGATCATCGCTTCGTAGGTGGCGCGGCGGTTTTCGGGGGTCGACCCCGGCATCGCGCCGTCCCAGATGGTATGGCCGTCGACCATGCCCATGACATAGAACCAGCTGCCCACCACCGAGTCATCGGTGCACAGGCCGTATTGGCGCGCGACGGGGAAGCCGGTCTTATGCAGGCCTGCCTGCACCTTGTACTCGCGGTCGACGGCATGCGCCGAAGGAAGCAGCGGGCCGAAGGGCTTGCGGCGGAGCACATAATTGCCCGACGGGGCACTGATCTTGTACGTCGGGTTCGACTGACCCCCCGCGAACTTGCTCTGCGTCAGCGGGCCGGTGAAGCCCTCGACATTCGCTTCCATCCATGCGGTGAGCTTCGTCTCGTCGAGGATATCGGCCCCTTCGGGCGCGACGGTGCCGCTGAAGGCCTTTTGCGCGTCGAGCGTCATTGGTCGAATACGATCACCGACCGCGCGGCGTCGCCCTTTCGCATCTTGTCGAACCCTTCGTTGACTTGTCCCAGCGGGATCGTCTCGGCGACGATGCTGTCGAGGTCGAGCAGCCCGCGGAGATAAAAATCGACGAGGCGGGGGATGTCGACCGGGAAGCGGTTGCCCCCCATGATCGCGCCCTGCAATTTCTTGCCCGAGAGCAGGTCCATCGCGGAAAGGCCGACCTTCTCGCTGAGCGGCATCATGCCGAGGATCGTCGCGGTGCCGCCGCGGCGGAGCGAGGCGACCGCGAGGCTCGCCGAGGCCGGACGTCCGACGGCTTCGATCGCATGGTCGACGCCGCCCCTCGTCAGCTCGACGATTTGCTTCGCAGCGTCGTCGGCGAGCGCGTCGACGACATCGGTCGCGCCCAGCTTCATCGCCAGCGCGCGCTTTTCGGGAACCGGGTCGGCGGCGATGATACGGCCCGCACCCGCGATCTTCGCGGCGTTGATCGTCGCGAGGCCGACGCCGCCGCAACCGACGACCGCGACGGTCTCGCCCGGGGTCACCTTGCACGCGTTGAAGATCGTGCCGGCGCCGGTGGTCACCGCGCAGCCGATCACCGCGGCGCGGTCGAGCGGCATGTCGGGATCGATCGCGACGCACGCATGTTCGTGGACGAGCATCACTTCCGAAAAGGCCGAGAGGTTGAGCATCTGGCCCACCGGCGACCCGTCGGGGCGCGTGATGCGCGGCGCCGATCCCGCCGGGCGTCGCGTGTCGCCGCCCATGCACAGCGACATGCGACCCGAAACGCAAAATTCGCAGTGGCCGCAGAAGGCGCTGAGGCAGGTGACGACCGCGTCGCCGACCTTCACCGTGCGCACCTCGCTGCCGACCGCCTCGACGATGCCCGCGGCTTCGTGGCCGGGGATCGCGGGCAGCGGGTGCGGATAGGCGCCGTCGATGAAATGCAGGTCCGAATGGCACAGCCCGCACGCCGCGGTGCGGATGCGCACCTCGTGCGGGCCGCAGTCGGCGACGACGACATCCTCGATCGACAGCGGCTTGCCCGGCTCGATCAGAATCGCGGCTTTGGTCACAATATCTCTCCGAATTCCAGTTTTAACGCGAAACGCCGATGTCGCCCGACGAGAAGCCCGGGTCGCTCGCTTCGCTATGCCTGGCGAATTCGATCCGCGCGATCGCACGCTCGTGGACTTCGTCGGGCCCGTCGGCGAGGCGCAGGGTGCGCTGGTGCGCATAGGCCTTGGCGAGCCCGAAATCCTCGGACACTCCGGCGCCGCCATGCGCCTGGATCGCATCGTCGATGATCTTCAGCGCCATGTTCGGCGCCTGCACCTTGATCATCGCAATCTCGGCCGCGGCGGTCTTGTTGCCGACCTTGTCCATCATGTCGGCCGCCTTCAGGCAGAGGAGGCGCGTCATCTCGATATCGATGCGCGCACGCGCGAGGCGATGTTCCCAGATGCTGTATTCGGCGACCTTTTTGCCGAACGCCACGCGCGACTGGAGCCGCTTCGCCATCTTGGCGATCGCTTCCTCGGCGACGCCGATCGTGCGCATGCAGTGATGGATGCGCCCCGGCCCGAGGCGCCCCTGTGCGATCTCGAAGCCACGCCCTTCGCCGAGCAGCATCGCGTCCTCGGCATTGACGCGGACGTCCTTCAGCTCGATTTCCATATGGCCGTGCGGCGCATCGTCATAACCGAAGACGGGCAGGTGGCGCAGGATGTTCACGCCCGGCGCGTCGAGCCGCATGAGCACCATCGATTGCTGGGCGTGGCGCTTCGCGGCGAAATCGGTCTTGCCCATCACGATCGCGACCTCGCAGCGCGGGTCGCCCGCGCCCGACGACCACCATTTACGGCCGTTGATCACATAGTCGCCGCCGTCGCGCTCGATACGCGTCTCGATATTCGTCGCGTCGGACGAAGCCACGCGGGGCTCGGTCATCAGGAAGGCCGAGCGGATCTCGCCGTTCATCAGCCGGCCGAGATATTTGTCCTTTTGCGCGCGCGTGCCGTAGCGGTGGAACACTTCCATATTGCCGGTGTCGGGCGCCGAGCAGTTGAACACCTCGCTTGCAAAGCCGACGCGGCCCATTTCCTCGGCGCACAGCGCATATTCGAGGTTCGAAAGACCCGGGCCCTCGAACTCGAACGTCTCGTCGACATGATGGTGCGCGGCCGACTTGGGCGGCATGAAGAGGTTCCAGATGCCGGCTTCCTTCGCCTCGGCTTTCAGATCCTCGACGATCTGGATCACCTTCCAGCGATCGCCCGCCTTGTCCTGCTCGTAATAGGTGGGGACGGCGGGGCGCACCTTGCGCTCGATGAAATCGCGGACCCGATCGCGCCAATAGACCTGCCGGTCGGTAAGGTCGAAATCCATCTGCGCTTCCTTTCCCTTTACGTTCACGTAAACTATTGGACCGATTCGCTGGCCTTGCCAAGTCCTGCGGTCCGAAAATTACCTCATTTGGTCATTCGGCGACACGATCGTTACGGATGCACGCCCGTGGCATCGGGTTCGGCGCGCGCGGCGTCGTCCAGCAGCGCCAGCCGTGCTTCGTGATCGGCACGCGAGATCGGGAATTTGCGCATCACGATCAGCCCCAGCGTACCGATGACGAGCACCGCGAGCGCGTAGCCGAGCGCGAGGTTGCCGAGCACATCGCCGCCGACCTCACCGGGCTTTGCATTGGCCGGAAACGCCGCGAAGGACAGGATCAGCCCGGCGATGAAAATGCCGATGCCGGTCGCGCATTTCTGCATGAAGAAATAGCCTGCGAAGAACAGCCCTTCCGACCGGCGCCCGGTCTCGCTCTGCGACGCTTCGACGACATCGGCCATCATCGACGAGGAGAGGATCATCAGGATAATCGAGAAGCTGTTCGACACGAACACCAGCGCGAACATCGTCGCGACGCTCGGTTTGCCGGGGAGGCCCGGGAAAACGCCCTCGATCCATGCGAAATAGATGCCGCTGTTGACGAGCAGCGAAATCGCGCCCGCGACGATCGCACCCTCGCGTTTGCCGAGCCTTGCCGACAGCGGCGCGACGAGCAGGAAGGCGGCAATCATCGAGGCGAAGAGGAGGAAGACATAGGCGACCATTTCGGTCTGGTCGAACTGCCAGAAAAAGCCGAGCAGGTAATTGTTCATCGAAAAGGTGATGCCCTGATTGACGAAGCCAAACAGCGCCGCGAATATCAGCCACAGGAAAGCGCGGTTCGACAGCGTGTCGCGCATCTCGGCGAGGACCTGACGCAGCGTTGTCTTCGGTTTGACATCGGCGACGTTCGACACAGCGATGCGTTTATGTTGTCCCGCCGCCGAAATCATCACCGCGCCCGCCATCAGCAGCGCGCCGGTCAGCGCATAGGGGAAATAGCCGTCGGGATCGACGAGCCCCTTCGCCCCGCCGAAAAATACGCCATAGGCCAGCAGCAGGATCAGCAGCCCGCCGCCCCATCCGAACAGGAAGCGATAACGCATCACCGCTGTGCGCTCGTCATAATCGGTGGTGAGTTCGGGGACGATCGCGACCGACGGCACTTCGCACATCGACACGAGCGAGCGAACGATGATCGCAAAGCCGATCAGCCAGGCGACGGTCATCGAGTCGTTCATTTCGGGCGGGTGCCACAGCAGCATCCACATGATCGCGAGCGGAATCGGTGCGCCGTAGAGCCAGGGCAGGCGGCGTCCCCAGCGGCTGCGCGTGCGGTCGGTCAGTTCGCCGATCACCGGATCGACGAAGGCGTCGGCGATCAGCGCGACCATGATTGCGGCGCCGACGATGCCGGCGTCGAGCCCGATCACCTGATTGTAGAAGAGCAGCAGGAAGGTCGAAAAGCCGTTGTCCTTGACGCCATAGGCGATGCTGCCAAGGCCGTGCGTCGCCTTCAGCCAGACGGGCAGGCGCGCGGCATTGGGGGCCACGACGTGCGGCGCGTTCACGCGCCGGTCCCGGCTTTTGCCGCTTCCTCCATGGCGAGCAGGGCATCGAACATGCCCGGCGTTTCCTTGTCCCACGCGTGGCGCTGACCGATCGTCAGCCCGCCGTCGACGAGCAGGTGCGTACCCGTCATGAAGCTCGACTCCTCGCTCGCGAGGTAGGCGACGGCGTTCGCGATATCCTCGGGCTGGCCGCCGCGTGCGACGGGCTGCGCATTCGCGCTCATCTCTGCGATCACGGCATTGGCCTGCGTCTTGAACTCGCCCGGAACCTCAAGCGAAGCGGTGAAGATGTTGGTGTTGATGAAGCCGGGGCAGATCGCGTTCACGCGGATGCCGTACTGCGCCAGATCCGTGGCCGCGACCTTGCTGAGGTGGAGCACCCCCGCTTTCGCGACCGCATAAGCGATCGGCGAATAGCCCGCGCCGAGCGCCGCGACGCTCGCGGTGTTGACGATCGATGCGCCCTTGCGGTGCTTCATATGCGGCGCCGCATAACGGATGCCCATCGCCACCGATTTCAGCACGAGGTCCATCGTCCGGTCCCAGCCTTCGGGGCTGATCTCGTCGATCGGCGCGCGGTCGCCGCCCGCCGCGGCATTGTTGAACACGATATCTATCCCGCCCGCTTTCGCGGCGGCCGTATCCATCAGCGCTTCGATATCGGACGGCTTGGTGACGTCGCAGCGCACGAAGTCGATCTTGCCGTTCGACTGTTCGGCGAGCGCGCGTCCGCCCGCCTCGTCGATGTCGGCGGCAAAGACGTGTGCGCCTTCCCCTGCCAGCTTCAACACTGCGGCTTTGCCGATACCCGACGCTGCTCCGGTGACGACGGCAATCTTGCCTGCGAATCGCATGAACCCATTCTCCCGTTTTCTTTTGCCACTTAGCTTAGGCGCCAAAGGAGGCGCGTCAACGCTGGCCTGACGGACGCTACGGCGCCGTAACGGCAGGCTCGCGCCGCCAAGTTGACGCTTGCGTAAAGCAGCGAAGCGGACGTAGATTTGGGGCCAGAAGAGGAGTCAAGAGGATGAGCGAACTGGACGCTTTCCGCGCCGAGGTGCGGGACTGGCTGGAGGCCAATTGCCCCGCCGAAATGCGCGAGCCCGTGCGGGACGAAGGCGACGTCTGCTGGGGCGGACGCAATTGGGTGTTCAAGAACGACGCCCAGAAACAGTGGCTCGAAGCGTGCGCCGCCAAGGGCTATACCGTCCCCGATTGGCCCAAACCCTATGGCGGTGCCGGGCTGACCCCCGAGCAGACCAAGATTCTCAAACAGGAAATGAAGCGCATCAAGGCGCGCTCGCCGCTCGACAGCTTCGGCATCTGGATGCTCGGCCCCGCGCTGCTGCAATTCGGCACCGAGGAGCAGAAGGTCCAGTATCTGAACCCGATCGCGCGCGGCGAAATCCGCTGGTGCCAGGGCTATTCGGAACCCGGATCGGGCAGCGACCTCGTCTCCCTGCAGACCTTCGGTGAAGACAAGGGCGATCATTGGGTCGTCAACGGGTCGAAGATCTGGACCAGCTACGCCGACAAGGCCGACTGGATCTTCTGCCTCGTCCGCACCGACAAGGCGAATAAATATCAGGGCATCACCTTCATGCTCTTCGACATGGCGAGCAAGGGCGTCACCACCAAGCCGATCCTGCTGATTTCGGGCAACTCGCCCTTCTGCGAAACCTTCTTCGACGATGTCGAAGTGCCCAAGACGCAGTTCGTCGGCGAAGTGAATCGCGGCTGGGATGTCGCCAAATATCTGCTCGGCCACGAACGCGAGATGATCTCGGGCGGCGGCGCGGGCGGCGATATGGTCAGCATCGGCGGCGCCTTTGCCAAGGCGTTCGGCAAGAATGCCGCCGGCGAGCTCGACGACCCGATCCTGCGCGCCGAAATGGCGGCGTTCGACGTCGATGTCTTTGCCTATCGTGCGATGGGCGAGCGTTTCATGGACATGTGGAAGACCGGGCGTGCGCATCCCGCCAGCTCGAACATGATGAAATATGTCGGGACCGAGCTCAACAAGCGGCGCCACGAACTCGTGATGTCGGGCGGCGGCAGCGAGGCGCTCGAATGGGACAGCGAAGAGACCAAGGGCGGCGCGCGCGCGCGCGGCTGGCTGCGTACCAAGGCCAATTCGATCGAAGGCGGGACGAGCGAAGTCATGCTCAACGTCATCGCCAAGCGCATCCTCGACCTGCCCGGAGCCTGACCCATGCCTTTGTATCACAATGACGACCAGGCGATGCTCAAGGACAGCGTCGCGCCCTTCGTGGCCGAGCAGGCGCCGGTATCGCACCTGCGCAAACTGCGCGACAGCGCCGACGCGACCGGCTTTTCGTGCGACCTCTGGGCGCAGTTCACCGAAATGGGCCTGCCGGGCATGCTCGTTCCCGAGGAACATGGCGGGCTCGGCATGGGGCATATGGAAGCGGGCATCGTGCTCGAGGAAATCGGCCGCAACCTGACCCCGTCGCCTTTCCTGTCGACGAGCGTCGGCGCGGTCGCCGCGCTCGCGAAGGCGGGCGGCACGCAGGCGGGGCGCTGGCTTCCCGCGATCGCGTCGGGCGAGGCGATTATCGCGCTCGCGATCGACGAGGGCGCCAAGCACCGCCCCGACCGCATCGCGACGACCGCGACGCGCGCCGGCAACGGTTTTCGGTTGGACGGCAAGAAGAGCTTCGTGCTCCACGGCCATGTCGCCGACATGAGCATCGTCGCGGCGAAAACCGACGGGGGCATCACTTTGTTCGCGGTGCCGAAGGACGCGAAAGGCCTCACCGCCGACCCGCGCCGCCTCGTCGACTCGTCGCTCGCGAGCCACGTCACGCTCGACGGCGTCGAGGTCGATGCCGACGCGGTGATCGGTGAGGTCGACGCCGGCGGCGACATCCTCGACGCGCTGCTTGCCGCGACCCGAACCGGCGCTGCCGCCGAAATGGTCGGCGTCGGGCAGGGCGCGATGGACATGACCGTCACCTACCTCAAGGAACGCAAGCAGTTCGGCAAGCTGATCGGCGAGTTTCAGGGCCTCCAGCACCGCGCTGCGCATCTCTATGGCGAAATGGAAGTCGCGCGCGCCACCGTGATGAAGGCGCAGCAATTGCTCGACGAGGGCAGCGAGGGCGCGAAGCTGATGGTCTCGGTCGCCAAGGCCAAGGCCGGGCGCGCCGCGAACCTCGCGGTGCGCGAAGGCGTCCAGATGCACGGCGGCATCGGGATGACCGACGAATATGACATCGGCCTCTATATGAAGCGTGACCGCGCGCTCGCCGAATATATGGGCGATGTCCATTACCACATCGACCAGGTCGCCCGCATGAACGGCTATTGAGCCGCAGGAGAATAGCAATGAACCTTCAGGACATGTTCGGCCTTGGCGGCCGCATCGCACTCGTCACCGGCGGCTCGCGCGGGATCGGCAAGATGATCGTCGAGGGCTATCTCGCCGCGGGTGCCGCGCGCGTCTATATCTCGGCGCGCAAGACCGCGCAGATCGAGGAAGCCGTCGCCGATTTCGAAACGCGCTATCCGGGCAAGGTCATCGGGCTGCCCGTCGACCTTTCGACGGTCGAAGGCTGCCGCGCACTCGCGAAGGAACTCGAAGCGCGCGAAGAACGCCTCGACATCCTCGTCAACAATGCCGGTGCGGCATGGGGCGAACCCTTCGAGGGCTTCCCCGAGGCGGGCTGGGACAAGGTGATGGACATCAACGTCAAATCGCCCTTCTTCCTGACGCAGGCGTTGCATGGACTGCTCAAGGCGGGCGGCAGTGCCGCGCGCCCGGCAAAGGTCATCAACATCGGCTCGATCGACGGCCAGCGGCTCAATCCGTGGGAAACCTACAGCTATCACGCGTCGAAGGCCGCGATCCTCTATCTCACCAAGCGCCTCGCGGCGCGGTTGGTAGAGGATCATATTCTCGTCACCGCGATCGCCCCCGGCGCCTTCCAGTCCGAGATGAACAAGGCCGCGCGCGACCATGGCGACGCGGTGGCGAAGAGCATCCCGGTCAAGCGTATCGGCGTGCCCGAAGATATGGCGGGCGCCGCGATCTTCCTTGCGTCGAAGGCGGGCGACTATGTCGTCGGTGATACGATCACCGTCGACGGCGGGCTCGTCCACGGCGATTTGAAGACGAGCATCGACGCCTGACGCCACCCTTTTCTTCTTCGTCATGCTGGATCAAGTCCGGCATGACGAAGGGGGCAGAGATTGACTCCAATCACTCCAAGGTGTATTATGTAACTAATGCACCAAGGAGATTGTCCATGCGTCTTGCGTTCCTGATTCCGCCGATGATGCTCCTTGCCGCCTGCGGGTCGGAGGAGAAGAAGACCGGGGAGGGCACCCAGGTCTCGATCAACGCCGGCGACGAGCATGGCGGGGTCCAGATCAAGACCGGAAAGGACGGCGGCAATCTCAAGATCGGCGGCGACGGCGCCGCGATCGACATCGACATTCCCGATTTCGTCGACCTCGATATCGAAAGCGATTTCGACATCGACGGGGTGAAGCTCTATCCGGGCAGCAAGGTCACGACGGTCGACGTCGATGCGAACGACAGGAATGGCGCCAGCAAGGCGACGGTGAAACTTGGCTTCACCTCACCCGCCGCGCCCGCGAAAGCCGCCGACTGGATGGCTGGCGAATTCGCCAAAAAGGGCGTCAAGGTCACACGCACCGGCGACACGCTCGCGGGCAAGGACAAGGACGGTGCCGACTTCCGGATCAACTTCGCCCCCGATGGCGCGAACGCCAGGGGCGAGGTGGTGATTACGAAGGTCTGAGCGCGGCTCCTACCCGCTGTTCCTCAGCGCGGTCGCGATCGCGTTGATCGTCAGCTGGATGCCCTCGGCGATGCGCGGGTCGGTTTCGCCGGCGCGGTGGCGCTTCATCAGTTCGATCTGGAGCAGGTTCAGCGGCTCGATATAGGGCAGGCGCAGGCGGATCGATGCCTCGAGCGCCGGGTTGTTCTCGAGCAGGCGCGTCTGGCCGGTGATGTCGAGCAGGCCGTCATGCGCGCGGTTCCACCCGTCGCGGATGCGACCGAAAATCGCGTCATGCCCGTCGATATGCCCGGCCAGTTCGGCATAGCGCGCCGCGATCCCCATGTCGGACTTCGCGAGCACCATCTCCATATTGCCGAGCAAGGCTGCGAAGAAGGGCCAGCCTGCCGCCATGTCGGCCAGCAGCGCCTTGTCCTCGAACGTCGCGAAACCCTCACCCGTGCCGTACCAGCCGGGCAGCATCGCGCGCGATTGCGCCCAACTGAACACCCACGGGATCGCGCGCAAATCCTCGATCGCGCTCGATTTCGTGCGGCTCGATGGCCGCGACCCGATCTTCAGCGTCGCGATCTCGGCGATCGGCGTCATCGCGCGGAAGAAATCCTTGAACGCCGGGGTGTCGTAGACGAGGCCCCGATAGGCGGCAAAGGCGCTGTCCGACAGCGCATCCATCGCCGCGGTGAAGCGCGCGCTGTCGGCGTGGCTCGTGGCTTCGGGTTCGAGGCTCGCGAGCAGGCTCGCCGACACCATCGCCTCGAGGTTCGTCGCCGCGCTCGCCGCGGTGCCATATTTCGCCGCGATCACTTCGCCCTGTTCGGTGATGCGGATGCGTCCCTGCACCGTGCCCGCGGGCTGCGCGCGGATCGCGGCAAAGGCGCTGCCGCCGCCGCGCCCGACCGCGCCGCCGCGCCCGTGGAACAATTGCATCGCGGTGTCGGCCTCCTCGAACACCGGGGTCAGCGCCTGCGACGCCTGATGCAATCCCCAGGTCGAGGTCAGGTAGCCGCCGTCCTTGTTCGAATCCGAATAGCCGATCATCACTTCCTGATGCCCGCGCTGGCCGATCTGCGGGCCGATTTCGGGCATCGCGAAATAACGCGCCATGATCGCGGGCGCGCGGTCGAGGTCGGCGATTGTCTCGAACAAGGGCACGACCATCAGGTTCGATTCGCCCGCCGCGTCGCCGCTCCGCCACAGCCCCGCCTCGCGCGCGAGGACATGGACTTCGAGCAGGTCGGACAATTCCTGCGCCATGCTGATGATCCACTGACAGATCGCGTCCTGACCCAGCCGCGCGCGGACGTCGGCGGCGGCATGGACGATCGCGAGCTCGCCCGCGGTCTCGTCGCTCCACTGGTGCCAGGGCGCGGCAAGCGGCCGGTCGCTTTGCAATTCGGCGGTAAGCAGCGCGATGCGTTCCTCTTCACCCAGCGCCAGATAGTCGGCGCACACGCCCGATACCGACAGCAGCTCGGCGAGAACGCGTTCGTGCACCGCACTGTTCTGCCGCATGTCGAGCGTCGCGAGGTGGAATCCGAACACCTCGACCGCGCGGATCAGCCGTCCGAGCGCGCCGATGCCCGCGAACTGGCCCTTGCCGCTCGCCGACAGGCCGCCCGCAATGGTGACGAGGTCGCGCCGGAAATCGGCGGGGGTCGCATAGGGCTCGCCGGCCAGCGCCGACGGGCGCGGCGGCCTGGCACCGACGATTTGCGTATAAGTGGCGCACAGCCGCGCATAAATGCCCGACAGCGCGCGGCGATAGGGTTCGTCGCGGCGGCTCGGCGCGGTATCGCCGCTCGCCTCGGCCAGCGCCTCGACCGCTTCGGGCACCGCGGCGAGGCTCGCCGACACCGACAGCTCTGCACCGAGTCCGTGGACCGCGTCGATATAATGGCCGAGCACTGCGGCGGCGTTGCGCGCGGTCGCCATGTGCATCGTCTCGGCGGTCACGAAGGGATTGCCGTCGCGGTCGCCGCCGATCCAGCTGCCGACACGCAGGAAACTCGCAGGACGCTGCCCCAGCTCGGCTTCCCAGCGGGCGTAGAGTTTCGGCACCACGGGCAGAAAGACGTCGCGCAAATAGGTGAGCGCATTGTCGATTTCGTCGGCGACGAACAATTTCTCGGTGCGCAGCGGGCGCGTCTGCCAAAGGAGGATGATCTGCCGCCGGATCGCATCCTCGACGACATCGCCTTCGGGGGTCTCGTCGGCGCCGGCATCGCGCAGCAGCATCAGTTCGGCGATGCGGTTCTTGTGGTCGAGCACCGATTTGCGCCGCACCTCGGTCGGGTGCGCGGTCAGCACCGGCGCGACGAGCGACGCGCCGAGCAGCGCCGCGATCGCATCGCCGTCGATCCCGTCCTCGCGCAGCTTCTCGATCGCCGCTGCGACCGTCGCTTCGGGTTCGGCGGCAACGCCCTGCCGGTCCTCGGCAAGGTTCGCGAGCATCGAGAAGAGCATGAAGCCGCGCACGAACGCGATCGTGTCGTCGAGGCTCAGCGCGTCGAGCCCCGGATCGATCGCCTCGGCTCCCGCAATCCCGCGGTGCCGGTCGACGCTCGACGAGCGGATATATTCGGTCTGCCGGAACAATTTGTCGCCGCCATAGGCGCGAATGACGTCGCCGAGAATCCGCCCCAAATAGCGGATGTCGGGATTTTGCGAGATCTGGATAGGCGGGCCCATGCGCCGGATTGCTGCACCTGCGAAGGCGCAGCGTCAAGCCGCGCATAGCTATGCTTTTGTTACGCGAGTGTTAAAGCTATTGAAATCGCTTGGCGCCGAGGGAGGGGCATGAAGCAACGAAACGCCATGATCGCCGCGTGGGTGGCTATGCTGATTGCGATCGGAATAGCCCTCTCATTGACGGCCACGAGCGCTGGTCCTGCAAACGAGGCTATGGCCGATGCGATGGGCAAGGTTCGCGGGACGACGACGGCAATACGTCCATGGCCGGAGGCGACCGAAGTGCGCCTGTTTGTCGAGGATTTGTCTTATGACGAGCGTCAGCGAACCGGCGTTTCGATGTCCAATCCCAAGGGGGTGGTATTAAACGCAGTACAACGCGCCACGCTGGACAAGTCGGTAACGCTATATCGGATGACCCCCGAGGAATATGAGAATGCGGCATATGCCGCGTGCTTCATTCCACATCATTTCTTCCGCTACTATGACAGCAACGGTCGGCAATTGGGCGAACTGGCAGTCTGCTATTGCTGTCGCGGCATCGGTTTACCGACGACGTTTCGAGAAATTCGAGATGATGAGGAGTGGCAGTTCGACTTTGAAGCCGTCAAAACGATGTTGGAGGGAATGAACATTCCCACCAACATCCATTGCGGCCCTGACGCCTAACGCGTCTTCACCATCACCAGCGTGCCCATGTCGATCCGCGGGCGGCCGTCGAAAGTCACGCCATTATGCGTATCGGTGATGAACATCAGTTTCCCCGACGCGTCGGTGATGCGCGCCGAGACCGAATAGCGGCCGCGCGGGTCGATCTTCCGCTCGTCGACGGTCAGCGAAAAGGCGAAGGGCACCTGTCGGCCGTCGGCGGTGAACGACTGCTGCGCGATCGTTTTCGACGGCGCGTCCATCAGGCTGACGTCGGCCAGTGTGACCTCGACCTGTGCGGTCGGCGGCAACGCCATGCGCTCGCGATAGGTGATGTTGCCGGTGACCGAGACGGGCTGTTCCGACGGCGGCATGATCGTCGCACAGGCGGCGAGCAGGGGCGCGGCGATCGCGCCAACGGCGAGCATACGGGTGATGCGAACCATGATGTTTCTCCTATTTTCGATGGTTGGCGGCCGCCTAGTCCCATCGACGTGAACCCATGCTGTCCCGATCGTTGTGCGGCCGTCAGCCTTCCAGTTCAACGTCCCAATAGAGCCAGTCGATCCAGCTCGTGTGCAGATAATTGGGCGGAAAGGCGCGGCCATTGTCCTGCAACTGCCAGCTCGTCGGGCGCCAGGGCTGGCGATAGAGCGGCATATGCGCCTGTTGCGGCGTGCGGCCGCCCTTTTTCAGGTTGCACGGCGCACAGGCGGTCGCGACATTTTCCCATGTCGTGCGTCCGCCGAGCCGGCGCGGCACGACATGGTCGAAGGTCAGATCCTTGCCCGATCCGCAATATTGGCACGCGAAACGGTCGCGCAGGAACAGGTTGAAGCGCGTGAAGGCGGGATGTTCCGATGGCTTCACATATTGGCGCAGCGCAATCACGCTCGGGATCGGCATCGTCCGTGTCGGCGAATGGATTTCGCGCTCGTAATTTTCGACGATGGTGACGCGGTCGAGGAAGACCGCCTTGACCGCAGTCTGCCAGGGCCAGAGGCTCAGCGGATAATAGCTCAGCGGGGTATAGTCGGCGTTGAGAACGAGCGCCGGACAGCTATCGGGATGTCGGGCAAGATCGGGATGGAACATGGCTAGATAACGCTGCCCCCATTGTTTCACGGGATAGCGCGCCACTGCCTCCCGCGCGTGACACCATCATTACATGCCCTATCAGATTCTGACGTCAAGGGGGCTTCTGCCCGCAAGATATGGAATGATTCACTTTGACTCGGCACAGCATATGGATTCAGGAGGGCGCCAATGCTGACACGTTTCGCCCCCAGCCCGACCGGCGAGCTTCATCTGGGCCATGCGTACAGCGCGGTGCTGGCACATGAGGCTGCGCGCGCGGCGGAAGGGCGCTTTCTTGTCCGGCTCGACGATATCGACGGCAGCCGCTCGCGTGAGGAATATGTCGCGGCGTCGCTCGCCGATCTCGCGTGGCTCGGAATTGCGTGGGATGGCGAGCCGGCGCGCCAGTCGGCGCGGCTCGGCGACTATGCCGCCGCGCTCGAAACGCTGCGCGACCGCGGGCTTGTCTACCCCTGTTTCTGCACCCGCGCCGATATCGCGGCGAGCCTGTCCGCGCCGCACGGGCCGTCCGGTGCGATCTATCCGGGTACCTGTCGTCATCTTTCCGACGCCGAACGCGCGCGCCGCATCGGCGCCGAGTTGCATTGCTGGCGTCTCGACACGGCGCGCTCGCTCGCCGAGGCTGGCGAATTGATGTGGGAAGAAGTGGGGCAGGGGCGGCGCGTCGCCGACCCGCTCGCGCATGGCGATATCGTCCTCGCGCGCAAGGACGCGCCCGCCAGCTATCATCTCGCGAGCACGCTCGACGACGCGATGATGGGGGTCACGCACGTCATCCGCGGCGCCGACCTCATCGCCTCGACCGATGTCCACCGGCTGCTTCAGGCGCTGCTCGGCCTGCCGACGCCGCTCTATCGTCATCACGCGCTCGTTTGTGGCCCCGACGGCAAAAGGCTGGCGAAACGCGACGCGGCGGCGTCGCTCGCCTCGCTACGCGCTTGCGGACAGGACGGCCACGCGCTCGCCGCCGATTTGGCGGCCGACCGGCTTCCCGCTGGCTATTCGCTGCAAAATCCCTAAATTAGGACGCATGGAAATCCTGCTCATCCTTGGCGTCGTGATCGCCGCCGGCTTCGTCCTTTTCTCGCTCGCGCGCGGGCTCTTCTATTTCTCGCAAGGCCACCGCGCCCAGATGGACGGCACCGCCCGGGAGAATCAGGTGATGCAGAACAAGATGATGATGGCGCGTGTGAAATGGCAGGCGATCACCATCATCCTGCTCGTGCTGATCGGCCTCTTCGCCGCGGGCAAATAAAGGCCGGGTCATGGTCAAGCTCAACAAGATCTACACCCGCACCGGCGATGACGGCACCACCGGACTCGTCGACGGTTCGCGCATCGCAAAGTCCGACGCGCTGATGGCGGCGATCGGCGATGTCGACGAAGCGAACAGCGCGATCGGGATTGCCGCCGCCGTGCTCGACCCGAAAAGCGACGAAGCCGCGATGCTGTCGCGGATCCAGAACGAGCTCTTCGACCTCGGCGCCGACCTTGCGACCCCGCCCGACATCCAGTTCGGATTCGGTCCGCATGACATGGCGCTGCGCATCGTGCCGAGCCAGATTGCGCGGCTCGAGGACGAGATCGACGGCATGAATGATGCGCTCGAAGCGTTGCGGAGCTTTATCCTCCCCGGCGGCACCGAAGCGGCGGCGCGGCTCCACCTCGCGCGTGCGGTGACGCGCCGCGCCGAACGCGCCGCCGTGGCGGCGGGTGCTGCGCGCGATCTCAATCCGCTTGCACTCAATTACCTCAACCGCCTGTCGGACCATCTTTTCGTACTGACGCGGCACATCAACGCCGCGGCGGGCGGCGACATATTGTGGAAACCCGGCGCGACGCGCTGATCGGCTGAGGGGATGAATGTTCCCTAAATGTTCTAGACATTCCATCGCGCTGTAACCATAATCGGCTCCAACGCGAAACCGAATCGTACCTCGGGGGATTGTCTCACCATGGCCAGCCGCACCGATGCTTCGCCGATCACCGACACGCCGGAGAGCCTCACAAGGCGCTTCGCCGCGACCCGCCGGCTGTCGCTCGATCTCGTTGCGACCCTTTCCGATGCCGACGCGAGCGCGCAGTCGATGCCCGACGCGTCGCCCGCCAAATGGCACCTCGCGCACACGAGCTGGTTCTTCGAAACCTTCATCCTGCGCGACCATGTCGCGGGCTATCGCCTCTTCGACGAGCGCTATCCCTTTCTTTTTAACAGCTATTATGAGGCAGAGGGGCCGCGCCACGCGCGTCCGCACCGCGGCCTCCTGACGCGTCCGTCGCTTGACGAGGTGGGCATCTGGCGCGCGCATGTCGACGCCGTGGTGCAAAGCGCACTGCCCGACCTCCCGGCCAGAGCACGGGCGCTGGTCGAACTCGGCATCCATCACGAGCAACAGCATCAGGAATTGCTCCTCACCGACATCAAGCATCTCTTCGCGCAAAACCCGCTCGGACCCGCCGCGTGGGAAATGCGAATCGCGCGTGAAGCCCGGCAGGTTTCTGCGATGAAATGGGTGAAGGGTGCCGAGGGAGTGGTGTCGGTCGGGCATGACGGCGCCGGCTTCATGTTCGACTGCGAAGGCCCGCGGCACGAGGTGCTTCTGACCCCGCACGCGCTCGCCAGCCGCCCGGTGAGCAATGGCGAATGGCAGGAATTCATCGCTGACGGCGGCTATCACACGCCGTCGCTCTGGCTCAGCGACGGTTGGACATGGGTGCAGGCTGAGGATGTTGGAGGCCCTGCCTATTGGGACGGCGATCGCCAGTTTACGCTCGCCGGTTGGCAGGACATCGATCCCGCCGCGCCGGTCACGCACATCAGCTTCTTCGAAGCCGACGCTTTCGCGAGCTGGGCTGGCGCGCGCCTGCCGACCGAGTTTGAATGGGAAGCTGCCGCGGCGGCTTTCGACCCGCATGGCGGGCAGCAGCTCGACACGGCGGGGCCGGTGCAACCGGCTGCGCGCACCGATGGCGCCGACCTTGAACAGATGTTCGGCGGCGTCTGGGAATGGACCGGCAGCGCTTATCGTCCCTATCCGCGCTTCCGCGCGGCGCCGGGCGCGGTCGGCGAATATAACGGCAAGTTCATGAGCGGCCAGTTCGTGCTGCGCGGCGGCAGCTGCGCCACTCCGCGCGGCCATCTGCGCGCCTCCTACCGCAACTTCTTTTACCCCCACCAGCGCTGGCAGTTTACCGGCGTGCGGCTCGCGAAGGATCTTTGACATGGGCGTCGTGCGTCAACTTCGGCAGATTTCCGCAGATGATGCGGGGGTCGACATTGCCTTTCGCGCGGACGTCCATGCCGGGCTGACGCAGCAACAAAAGGCGATTCCGGCGCGCTGGTTCTATGACGCGACCGGATCGGCGCTGTTCGAGGACATCACCGCGCTCCCCGAATATTATCCGACGCGCAGCGAAACCGACCTGCTCACCCGCCACGCAGCCGACATGGCGGCGGCGATCGGGCCGGGCCGCGCGGTGATCGAACTCGGGTCGGGCAGCTCGACCAAGACGCCGCTGCTGCTCGATGCGATCGTGCCGGCCGCCTATGTGCCCGTCGATATCTCGGGCGATTTCCTGCGCGACAGCGCGCGGGCGCTCGCGGCGCGCTTTCCGGGACTCCCCATTTATCCGGTCGAGGCCGATTTTACCCAGCGCGTCACCTTGCCCGACGAAATTGCCGACCTGCCCAAGCTCGGCTTTTTTCCGGGCAGCACGATCGGCAATATGGTCGCGCGCACCGCGGTCGACCTCTTGCGCAACTGGCGCTGTGCGCTCGGCGAAGGCGCGCTCCTGCTGATCGGGATCGACCGGATCAAGGATGTCGCGACGCTCGAGCTCGCTTATGACGACCCTGCCGGGGTGACCGCGGCGTTCAACCTCAACCTGCTCGAACGCATAAACCGCGAGCTGGACGGCGATATTCCGGTCGAGAATTTCACCCATCGCGCGATCTGGGACGATATTCACGCGCGCATCGAAATGCACCTCGTTGCCGCGTGCGACATGGACTTCGCCGTCGACGGCCGGGTGTATCATATGGCTGCGGGTGAGACGATCCACAGCGAGAATAGCCACAAATATGGCGCGCGCGATGCCAACCTGCTTTTGCGTGCATCGGGCTGGACCCCCATCGCGACGTGGGACGACGCCGATCCCGCCTTCGCGCTGATCCTCGCCGAATCGACCGCGTTCCGTTCCGCCCCCTGATGCTCCATACTTGACGCGCGGGACCGACGCCGTAGGGGCACAGGCACGGTTTCCAGCGAAAGGACAGCATATGATCGTCGGCGTTATCGGGGCAGGGCAAATGGGCGCAGGCATTGCGCAGGTGTCGGCGGGCGCCGGGCATGACGTGCTGCTGTCCGATATCGACCTCGCGCGCGCCGAAGCGGGCAAGGCCGGGATTGCCAAGGCGCTCGGGCGCCTCGTCGCGAAGGAGAAAATGACCCAAGCCGACGCCGACGCGCTCCTCGGCCGCATCACCCCGGTCGCCGACCATGCGGCCTTCGCCCCCGCCGAGCTTGTCATCGAGGCGGCGACCGAGCGCGAGGAGATCAAGCGCGCGATCTTCGCCAGCGTCGGTGAGCACCTCTCGGCGACCGCAATCCTCGCCAGCAACACAAGCTCGATTCCGATCACCCGCCTCGCGCAGGCCGCGCCCGACCCGGCGCGCTTCATTGGCGTGCATTTCTTCAACCCCGTCCCCGTCATGGGCCTGATCGAACTGATCCGCGGCCTCGCGACGAGCGACGACACGCTTGCGAAGGTCGAGGCCTATGGCCGCGGGCTCGGCAAGGAGATCGTCCACGCCAACGACGCGCCGGGCTTCATCGTCAACCGCGTGCTGATGCCGATGATCAACGAGGCGGTGTTCGCATTGGGCGAGGGCGTCGCGACGATGCAGGACATCGATGCCGGTTGTCGCCTGGGGCTCAACCATCCGATGGGGCCGATCACGCTTGCCGACTTCATCGGCCTCGACACCTGCCTCGAAATCATCCGCGTGCTTTACAGCGGCACCGGCGATCCGAAATTCCGCCCTGCACCGCTGCTCGTCCAATATGTCGATGCCGGCTGGGTCGGCAAGAAAGCCGGGCGCGGTTTCTACGACTGGACGGGCGAGGCGCCCGTACCAACGCGGTGAGGGGATACGACGCGCGGACACTCGCTTTCTATGCGGCGGAAGCGCCGGTTTACGTGGCGTCGGGTGCGTTGGGCGTTTCGCGCCATTTGGATTCCTTCCTCGACCGGTTGCCGGACGGTGCGAGTATACTCGAACTCGGCTGCGGTGGTGCGTGCGATGCCGCGCACATGATCGCCCGCGGTTTCGAGGTCGACCCGACCGACGGTGTCGCCGAGATCGCGGCTAAGGCGGCCGCCCGGCTGGGCCAGCCGGTCCGCGTGATGCGCTTCGACGAACTCGAAGCCGAAGCGCGCTACGATGCGATATGGGCGTCAGCCAGCCTGCTCCATGTGCCCCGCGGCGACCTTGCAGGCGTCATTGCCCGAATTCATCGTGCGCTGCGGCCCGGCGGGTTGCATTTTGCGAGCTACAAGGGCGGCGGAAAAGAAGGGCGCGATCGGTTCGGCCGCTATTTCAACTATCTGGCCTGCGAAGAAGTTGAATCGATATACCGCGACGCCGCTGCATGGGATATCCTCGACCTGGGTGAAGGCGTCGGGGGTGGCTATGACGGTGCGCAGGGACCGTGGGTCCGGATAACCCTGCGCCGCATGCCCCGATCGACGATCGGCGAGCCGAAAGGCATTCGGTACGTTTAGTCGTTGAAAAACAGGAGATGTCGATCATGCGTAACCCAATGCTCTTCGCTATTGCCATATCCCTGCTCGCCGGCGCAGCGCCTGCATATGCCCAGCAAGGCGCGCCGGAAGAATCGACGATCAAGAACACGGCCAACGATGTGACCGAGCCGTTCGACGGCAAGGAGGTGCCGCCCAAGCTCCTGGCGATCCAGGAGGATCCCTATTCGCTGGCGGGGCTTGGAAAATGCGCGGCGATCATTCGCGAGGTGGATGAGCTCAACACGGTGCTTGGTGCCGACGTCAACGAACAGGTCGACAAGAGCCGCGCAAAGAAACGCGAGGAAACTGCGGGGCGTGTCGCCGGAACCGTGGCGGGCGGGATCATCCCGTTTCGCGGGCTGATCGCCGAAGTCACCGGCGCCAATGCCGAGCGGCGGCGCTATGCGCTCGCCGTCTACGCCGGAACGGTACGCCGCGGTTTCCTGAAGGGCGTCGGGCTCGAGCGCGGCTGCAAGGCGCCCGCCCGGCCCTGACCCGTCACAGCGGCGTGTAGACGACGTGGCAGCTTTCGGGCGCCGAGCGCAGCGCGGTGTTCCACGTCACGTCATTGCCATTGCGCTGCAGCCGTGCGCCGGTCTTGTTTTCATAGATCGCCCCGCCGTTCGACGGGGTCTGTTTGAGCACCATCGAGCCGCGGCCGTTGACGCGGACGATCGCGGTGTTGCCGAGATAGTCGACCTTCAGCTTCGTGCCGCGGTTGCATTCATACGCCGTGCCCGTATTGCGCGGCACCGACGAGCAGGCGGCCAGCGCGAGGATCGCGGCGCCAGCAGCGAAAATGGCGGTCGGTTTCATATCCGTTTCCCCCTCAATAACCCGAACGGACGCACAGCACGTCGGCGAGATAGACCCGGCCGCTTACCGTTTCCATATGTTCGCGCGCCGATCCGTTCCAGCCGATCGAGCGGCAGTAATTGTCGGCGGTCTGCGCCGCGCAATTGGCCGTTCCCGACCCATATTCGCAGGCGAGGATGCGCGTGTTGCCGCGCGCCGGCTGGGTATGGAATTCGGCAAAATTGCCGCGCGCGACCTGATCGTTGGCGGGCGGCTGCCATCCGCCGCCGCCGCCCGGACCCACCGGCCGGATCGACTGGATCGTCAGCCCGCGCAGCACATTGTTCAGCATCGGCGTGTCGCGATCGACCGTCCGGCAATTGCCGCGATAGCGCGATTTTTCACAGAGCTCCCAGCGGCCGTTGGGAATGCGGATCGAATTGACCGGCCAGGCGAGGCCGAGGTTCGGCTTTGCCTCGCCGATGAATACCGCCGGGCCGCGATAGCCGGCGTCGCGATAGATGGTCGCCTCCGGAGGGCGGTCGGGACGGTATCGTTCGGTTTCGACAGTCTGCGCATTCGAAGTGGCGAGGAAACCCGCCCCTATCGATGCAGCAGCCGCGGCAAGGATCGACAAACGATAAGCGGTTTTCATGACGGCCTCCCTGTTGACGAACGCGATGCGGGATTTGATCTGCTGCCCGGAATTTACGCTATTCAGGGCGAGCTTGCAAATTATCCCAAACGGCGGGCGTCAATACTTGCGCGTGTCGTAACGGCAGGTCAGGGCGCCTTGGCGGGCGCCGCCGCCGGGGGCGCCGCACCATCGGATTTCGGTGTTTCCGCCGGTGCGGCAACGGGTGTGGCGGGTTCGGGCGTCGGGGTGGCCAGCGGCGGGGCAACGCCCAGCATCAGCCCCGCGAGCGCCGCCGACATCAGGTTCGACAGGCTGCCCGCGAGCAGCGCCTTCAGCCCCAGCTTCGCGATCATCGGACGCTGGTTCGGCGCCAGCCCGCCGGTCACCGCCATCTGGATCGCGATCGAGCTGAAATTGGCGAAGCCGCAGAGCGCAAAGGTCGCGATCGCGACCGCTGCCAGCGACATGTCGCCCTGCGCCTTGCCAAGGTCGATGAAGGCGACGAATTCGTTGAGCACGATCTTGCTGCCGAACAGGCCGCCAACCACCGCGCTTTCCTCCCACGGCACGCCCATCAGCCACATGACGGGGCGGAAGATTGCGCCGATCACCGCCTGGAAGGACAGGTCGGGATAGCCGAACCAGCCGCCGATCCCGGCGAGCAGCCCGTTGGCGAGCGCGACAAGCGCGACGAAGGCGAGCACCATCGCGCCGACCGCCACCGCGAGCTTGACGCCGGTTTGCGCGCCCTGTGCCGCCGCCATTATGATGTTCGCAGGCTTTTCCTCGTCGTGGCTCGCCTCGGGCATGATTACGGGTTCGATGCCGAGATCCTTCGGATCGTCGGGCATCATGATCTTGGCCATCAGGATGCCGCCCGGCGCCGACATGAAGCTGGCGGCCAGAAGATAGGGCAGAAGTTGCTCGCCGATCATGCTCGCGTATGCGCCGAGGATCGTGCCCGCGACCCCCGCCATGCCGACCGTCATGATCGTGAAGAGCTGCGAGGGGCTAAGTCCCGCGAGATAGGGACGGATGACAAGCGGTGATTCGGACTGGCCGACGAAGATGTTCGCCGCGGCGCCGAGGCTTTCGACCTTGGTGATGCCGGTGATTTTCTGGATCGCGCCGCCGACCCATTTGATCACCAGTTGCATGATGCCGAGATAATAGAGGATCGAGATGAGCGAGGCGAAGAAGATGATCACCGGAAGCGCGGCGATCGCAAAGCTGTGGCCGCCCATTTCGGGTGTGGCGAGCGGGCCGAAGATGAAGTCGGTGCCGGCCTTGGCATAGCCGAGCAGGTTCGAGACGGCGTTCGACATCGCCTGGATCACCGCGCGGCCCCATGGCGTGCCGATGACAAGGACGGCGAATCCGGCCTGAAGCAGGAAAGCGGGCACGACGATGCGGAGCCGGATCCAGCGGCGGTTCGACGAAAAAAGCACGGCGATCGCAAGCAATGCGACGATGCCGACCAAACCGATAAGGCGTTCCATAATGCTGATGCGTCCCCCGCAAGTTTAATAGGCCTGAATAACGGGCTTTGGCGCCGGGGCAAGCGCCGCGCGTCGAGCGGTGCTTCCCGGTCTTTCCAGCGCCCGCAAAAGCGACTATCGGGCGGCATGACCGAACCGACCTCGGCGGCGCTGCCGCGCACGCTTTCACCCTCGCTCTTCCTCTTCTCGATCGTCTATGGCGGCATGGTCGTGCTCGCCGGCGTGCTCGGGAACAAGCAGGTCGCGCTGGGGAGCTGGCTGGCGGTCGAGGCGGGCATTTTTGCCTTCCTGATCCTTGTGGCGCTGTCGAGCGCCGTGTCGGAACTCCACGGACAGTCGACCGCGAACCGCCTCGTGCTCTGGGGTTTTGTTCCGCTCGTGCTGTCGATCATGCTGACGGCGCTGGTCCTGTCGCTTCCCGCATCGCCAGAAATGCAACCCGAACGGCTGGCGGCGTTCGACATGATCCTCGGCCAGAGCCCGCGCCTGATGGCGGCGGGAATCGTCGCCTATGGCACGTCGCAATTCCTGAACGTCACGATCTTCAGCAAGCTTCGCGGACGCGAAGGCGCAGGCACCGGAGCGACATGGATTGCGATTCGTGGCGCGATCGCCAGCGCCTTGAGCCAGATCGTCGATACCTTGCTGTTCGTCACCATCGCCTTTTACGGCGTGTTCCCGATCGCCAACCTGATGGGCGGGCAGATGCTCGCCAAGGTCGCGCTGTCGGTGCTCGTCATTCCTTTCGTGATCACCGGTCTGGTCGCTCTCGGCCGCAACCTCGATGCGAAGAACGCCGGATGATGTCGATGACCGATCCCTCGAAGATGCCCGATCTGCTCGCCAAGGCCGAAACGCTCGTCGAGGCGCTGCCTTATCTCCAGCGTTATGCGGGCGAGACCTTCGTGATCAAATATGGCGGTCACGCGATGGGAGACCCCGAGGCGCAGCGCGATTTTGCCGAGGATGTCGTGTTGCTCAAGGCGGTGGGGATCAATCCGGTCGTCGTCCATGGCGGCGGGCCCCAGATCGGCGCGATGCTGAAGCAGCTCGGGATCGAATCGACCTTTGTCGGCGGGCTGCGCGTCACCGATGCCGCGACCGCCGAAGTCGCCGAAATGGTGCTGGCGGGCAAGATCAACAAGGAAATCGTCAGCTGGATCGCCGCGCTCGGCGGGCGGGCGGTCGGTATTTCGGGCAAGGACGCCAATCTGGTTCTCGCCGAAAAGGTCAGCCGCACGCAGCCCGACCCCAATTCGGGGATCGAGCGCCACGTCGACCTCGGCTTCGTCGGCGAACCCGTTGCGGTCGACCCGACGATCCTCGTCAATCTGACGAAGGACAATTTCATCCCGATCGTCGCGCCCGTCGCACTGGGCGCTGACGGCGCGACCTATAATATCAACGCCGACACGATGGCGGGCGCGATCGCGGGCGCGCTGGGGGCGAAACGCTTCTTCCTGCTCACCGATGTTGCGGGGGTGCTCGACAAATCGGGGGCCCTGCTCACCGACCTCGACCGCCCGGCGATCGAAGAACTGAAGGGTGATGGCACGATCACCGGCGGCATGATCCCGAAGGTCGAAACCTGCGTCGCCGCGGTCGACGCCGGGGTCGAGGCGGCGGTCATCCTCGACGGACGCATCCCGCACGCGATGCTGCTGGAAATTTTCACCGCGAGGGGTGCGGGGACGCTCATTCACCGCTAAGAGACGCGGCAAGACCCTTTTTCGGAGAAATCGCCTTGCTTCTCATGCTCCTCCAGATCGTCCACATCATCCTGACGGTCCTGTGGTGGTTCATCATCGCGCAGGCGGTGATGTCGTGGCTGATCGCGTTTAACGTCATCAACACGCACAACCAGTTCGTCGGCCAGCTCTGGACGGTGCTCGACCGGATCACCGAACCGCTCTATCGCCCGTTCCGCCGCATCATGCCCGATTTCGGCGGGCTCGACCTGACGCCGATGCTCGTGCTGATCCTGATCATCATCATCGACGGGCCGGTGCTGAGCTATCTCGCGCGGCTTGCTTACGCCAACGGAATGGCGTGATGACCGCTGCGCAGGTGATCGACGGCAAGGCGTTTGCCGCCGGCCTGCGGGCGCGGATTGCCGAAGCGGTTCCGGCTTTTAAAGCTGCGACATCGCGTGCGCCCGGCCTCGCGGTCGTGCTCGTCGGCGACGATCCGGCGAGCGCGGTCTATGTCGGGTCGAAGGGCAAGGCGACGGTTGCCGCGGGCATGGAAAGCTTCGAATATCGGCTGCCCGCGACCGCGACGCAGGACGAGGTCGAGGCGCTGCTCGCGCGGCTCAACGCCGACGATGCGGTCGACGGCATCCTGCTGCAATTGCCGCTCCCCGGCCATCTCGACGAACAGGCGGCGGTCGCGACGATCGATCCCGACAAGGATGTCGACGGGCTGACCCCGGTCAGCGCCGGGCGCCTCGCGCTCGGCATTGCCGGGATGGTGCCGTGCACCCCCTATGGCTGTTTGCTGTTGCTTCAGGACCGGCTCGGCGATCTGTCGGGCAAGGATGCGATCGTCGTCGGGCGCTCGATCCTCGTTGGCAAGCCGATGGGGCAGTTGCTGCTCGGCGCCAACGCGACCGTGACCATGGCGCACAGCCGCACGAAGAATTTGCCCGATCTTGTTCGCCGCGCCGATATCGTCGTCGCGGCGGTCGGCCGCGCCGAAATGGTCAAGGGCGACTGGATCAAGCCCGGCGCGATCGTCATCGATGTCGGGATCAACCGACTGCCGCCTGCCGAGGGCGCTGCCAAAGGCCGGCTGGTCGGCGACGTCGATTATGACAGTGCCGCCGCGGTCGCCGATGCCATCACCCCGGTTCCCGGCGGGGTCGGCCCGATGACCATCGCGTGCCTGCTGCGCAACACGCTCGTCGCAGCGCACCGCCGTGCGGGGCTCGCCGATCCGGAGGGCTTTTGATGCGCCGCCTGCTCGTGACCGCACTCGGGATGACGATGCTGTCGGGCTGCGCTGCGCCGCACGACGAGTTCCGCAACCGTCCGCTCGCCGCGAACCCCAGCGCCTTCATCGCCGCCGAAATCGGCTTTGCGCGGCTCGCACAGGAAAAGGGACAGTGGACGGCGTTTCGCGAAACCGCGCATCCCGACGCGGTGATGTTCGTGCCGCAGCGGGTGAAAGCGCGCGACTGGCTGAAGGCGCAGAAGGATCCGGCCGAGGCGGTGAAGTGGCAGCCGCACGCGGTCTATGTCAGCTGCGACGGTAACTCCGGCGCGACGACCGGCGCATGGCAGAAGGGGCCCGCGAACGGCTTTTTCACGACCGTTTGGACGCGCGACGAGAAAGGCCGGATCAACTGGATCCTCGACCATGGCGATGAGCTGAAGACGCCGCGCGAAGCTCCCGATTTCATCGCGTCGAAGCAGGCGGTGTGCGGATCGCGTCCCGCTGTCCCGATCGAAGCCGGGGCTGAAGGTGACGATATGGCGGTCGGGCTGTCGGCCGATCAGACGCTGAGCTGGACCTCGACCGTCCGCGCCGACAAGTCGCGCCGCGTGACGATCCGCCTGTGGGACGGCAAGGATATGACCACGGTCGTCGACGACCAGGTGGCGGCGCCGAAACAGCCATGATCGACCTTTTCATCTCGGCCTTCGTCACCTTGTTCGTCGTGATCGATCCGCCCGGCTGTGCGCCGATCTACGCCAGCCTGACGACGGGCGCGAGCGCGGCGCAGCGCCGCTCGATGGCGATCCGCGCGACGATCATCGCGGGGCTGATCCTCGTCTTCTTCGCAATGTTCGGCGAAGCCCTGCTGAGCTTCCTCCACATCGACCTCGACAGTTTCCGCATCGCAGGCGGCATCATGCTGTTCATCATCGCGATCGACATGGTGTTCGAAAAGCGCACCGAACGCCGTGAACAGCGCGCCGAAAAGGTGATGGCGACCCCCGAAATCGAGGATGTATCGGTGTTCCCGATGGCGATGCCGATGCTCGCCGGGCCGGGGTCGATTGCTTCGGTGATGCTGCTGGTGTCGCAGAACAACGGGCTCGACCGCGCCTTCGTCATTTTCGGCGCGCTGTTGCTCGTGCTGCTGCTGACGCTGGCTGCACTTCTTTCGGCAGGGCCGTTGATGCGCTTGATCGGCAACAAGGGCGAAGCGGTGATTACGCGGCTGCTCGGTGTGTTGCTCGCCGCTCTTGCAGCGCAGTTTGTCATCGACGGGCTGAAGGCCAGCTTCCCGAGTTTGGGATAAAAAAGGGGCGCCGCCTTTCGGCGACGCCCTTTCTTTCCCATGGGAATGGAACCGGGTTACCGCGCCGCGTTGACGTCGGCTTGCGTCACCGGCGCGATACGGATTTCGACGCGGCGGTTGCACTGATAATCGGCCTCGCTGCGTTCGGGCGAGCATTTGAGCTGCGATTCGCCATAGCCGAGCGTCGCCATGCGCGCGCGCTGGATGCCGCGGCCGCCCAGATAGTCGGCGACTGATGCGGCGCGGCGTTCGGACAGGCCCTGATTATAGCTGTCGCTGCCGGTCGAATCGGTGTGGCCATAGACGTCGATATAGGTGCTCGGATATTCCGACAGCGTCGATGCGACGCTGTCGAGCGCGCTGCGGAACTGCGACTTCACCATCGCGCTGTTGAGGTCGAAGGTCACGTCGCCGGGCATGTTGAGCACGAGCTGGTCGCCCTGACGCTCGACATCGATGCCGGTGCCCGCGGTGCGTTCGCGCAGCTTCTTTTCCTGCTGGTCCATGTAATAACCAACGCCTGCACCCGCGACCGCGCCGATGCCGGCGCCGACGATTTCCTCGGTGCGGCTGTTGCGGCCGCCGATCAGGTCGCCGAGCAGATAACCGCCGAGCGCGCCGCCGACGCCGCCGATCGCGGCCTTCGATATCTTGCGTTCGCCCGTCACGGGATCGGTGACGCAGCCGGTCAGCGCGATCGCGCCGATGCTGGTCAGGATGGTGAGCTTGATTGCCTTGCTGTTCATTTTTCGCTCCCTTTATTCGGCGGTTGCTTCTGGTCCTGCATATACCACCCGTCCTGCGGATAACATATGGCGGGCAATCTGGTTCCAGAATTTGACTGAACGGAGGCTGAGCCGGACCGGCAAGCGTGTGCCATTGTGCAATGCGCCGCCTTTCGCTTATAGGGTGGGCATGACCGAAGCTGACAGGGGCCGGGCGCCGACGCGCCGTACGACCGCCCAATGACCCCTTTTCCCTGGTCGGATGTTGCGATCATCCTGGTCCTCATCCTGCTCAACGGCGTTTTCGCCATGTCCGAACTTGCGATCGTCTCGTCGCGCGACCCGCGCTTGCAGGCGGCGGAAAAGCGCGGCAGCCGCGGCGCGAAGATTGCGCGCCAGCTCGCATCCGATCCCGGGCGCTTCCTGTCGACCGTGCAGGTCGGCATTACGTTGATCGGCGTTCTGACGGGCGCCTATTCGGGCGCCAGCCTGGGCCAGCCGGTCGCGGAGCGCCTGCAGGCGCTCTTCGGCCTCGACGCCGAGACCGCCTTGTCGATCGCTTTCGCCATCGTCATCGCGCTCACCACCTATGCCTCGTTGATCGCGGGCGAACTGGTGCCCAAGCAGTTTGCGCTGCGCGCGCCCGAACGGATCGCGATCATCGTCGCGCCGATGATGTACTGGCTGTCGAAAATCGGCGCGCCGCTCGTCTGGCTGCTCGACGCCAGCTCGGCGCTCGTCTTTCGCCTGCTCGGTCTCAACCGCGAATCGGAAGATCGGGTGACCGCCGAGGAACTGCACCTGATCGTCGCCGAGGCGTCGAAATCGGGGGTGATCGAGGAAAGCGAGCGCGCGATCATTTCGGGCGTCGTGCGCCTCGCCGACCGGCCGGTGCGCGAGGTGATGACGCCGCGCAAGGATGTCGACTGGGTCGATATCGCGCTCGATGCGCGCGGCGTGCGCGACAAATTGCTTGAAACCCCGCACAGCCGCCTGCCGGTCGCGCGCGGTTCGGTCGACGATATCGTGGGCGTCGTACAGGCGCGCGATATCGCCGCGGCGCTGTTTCAGGGCGAGGTGCTCGACCTCGAACAGCTGATGCGCCCCGCAAAGGTCATCCACGACCAGATCGACGCGATGGACGCGCTCGAGGCGCTGCGCGCCGCCGACGTGCCGATGCTGCTCGTCCATGACGAATATGGTCATTTCGACGGGCTGGTGACGCCCGCGGACCTGCTTTCGGCGATCGCGGGCGAGTTTGCATCGGATCAGGATATCGGCAGCGAGCCCTTCGTCGTCGAGCGCGACGATGGCAGCCTGCTGATCGCCGGGTCGATGCCCGCCGACCAGATGGCCGAACGGCTGGGGATCGAGCTGGGCGAGGATCGCGACTATGCGACCGCGGCGGGCCATGCCCTCGCGATCCTGAAGCACCTGCCCACCGAAGGCGAGAAATTCACCGACAAGGGCTGGCGCTTCGAGATCGTCGATATGGACGGGCGCAAGATCGACAAGCTGCTCGTCACCGAGATCAGCAAGCCGAAGGAGGCAGAGGGCTAGAGCTCGCCGCCGAGCGCGCCGTATCTGGCCTCGAATCCCGCTTTGTCGCCGCGCGCCAGATAGCCGGCCTGATCGACGATAGCGTCGCGCGCGATGCGGCCCTGGAAAGCGCCGAGCTGCGGGTCGATGCGGGCGACGTCGGTGTCGGTCCAGTCGGCGATCTGGCGAAAGCTGGTGACGCCGAGCCCGTTCAGCAGCACGACGAGCTTGGGGCCGACGCCCTTCAGCAATTGCAGATTATCGGCCCCCGATTTCGCCGGCGCGGGGGCGGGTTCTGCCGCAGGCGGCGGTGGCGGAACGGTCGGTTCTGCGGGAATGGGGGTCGCATCGGCCGGTGCTGGCTTCGCGGCGGCTTTCTTCGCCGCGGGTTTGGCCGCTGCCTTTGTCGCGGGCTTTGTCGCGGCTTTCGCTACCGGCTCCTTGATTGCGGTTTTCTTCGCGGCGGTTTTGGGTTTCGCGGCAGGCTTGGCGGCCGGGGGTGGCGCCTCAGCGACGGGCTCGACGATGGGCGCCGGCTCCGGGGCAGGCGCTGGTGTGGGCGCGTTGACGGCTGGTTCAGGCGCTGGCGGTGGCGCAGCGGCGGCGACGGGTTGCGGCTTGGGTTCGATCGGCTTGAAGCGCGCGGGTTCGGCCGCAATAATCTCGGGCTTTGCGGGTTCGAGCGGTTTGGCGGGCTTCGCCGGCTCGGCGACGGGCGGCGCGATTTCCTGGGGTTTCGACCGGCCGAACAACCACCACAGTAGCACGACAGCGACAACGAGTCCGACAACCGCGATAATCCAGTTTTCCTGAAGCCAGGCCATGATCTTCTCCGCTTGTGATTTGGGTTCAGCCTATGCGGCCTGCCATGCCGCGTCCAGCCGCGCTTACTCGGCTTCGCGCGCGATCTCGCGCCAGCCGATGTCGCGGCGGCAAAAGCCGCTGGCGAAATCGAGCTTGTCGACCGCGGCATAGGCGCGCGCCTGCGCCTCGGTGACGGTGCGCCCCGTCGCGGTGACGTTGAGCACGCGCCCGCCCGCAGCGACGATCTGGCCGTTGGCACGCGCTGTGCCGGCGTGGAAAACGCGCACGCCGCCCGCTTCGGCATCGGCGATGCCATGAATCGCGCCGCCTTTTTCGGGTGCGGCGGGATAGCCGTTCGCTGCCATCACGATCGTCAGCGCATAATCGCTGGCGAAAGCGGGCGGCGTCGCATCGGCGAGCGCCCCGGTCGACGCGGCGTAAAGCAGCGCGGCAAGGTCGCCGGCATAGCGCATCATCAGCACCTGACATTCGGGATCGCCGAAGCGGGCGTTATATTCGATCAGCTTTGGTCCGGCGTCGGTGAGCATGAGGCCTGCGAACAGAACGCCGACATAAGGCGTGCCCTCGGCGGCGAGCGCCTTGACCGTTGGCCGGATGATGCGGTCCATCACCTGCGTTTCAAGATCGGCGGTGAGCACGGGCGCCGGGCTGTAGGCCCCCATGCCGCCAGTGTTCGGGCCGACGTCGCCGTCGCCGACGCGCTTGTGATCCTGCGCGCTGCCGAACGCCATTACGTTCGTTCCGTCCGACAGCGCGAAGAAGCTCGCCTCCTCGCCGGTCATAAATTCCTCGATCACCACCTCGGCGCCTGCGCTGCCGAAGGCGCCATCGAACATGTCGTCGATCGCAGCGTCAGCTTCTTCGCGCGTTTCGGCGATGATCACGCCCTTGCCCGCGGCGAGGCCGTCGGCCTTGATGACGACCGGGATCGAAAAGCCTTCGAGCACGGCGCGCGCTTCCTCGGCGGAGGTGCAGCGAACATAGGCGGCGGTCGGGATCGACGCGCGGGCGCACAGGTCCTTGGTAAAGCCCTTCGACCCTTCGAGCCGCGCCGCGGCGGCGCTCGGGCCAAAGGCCGGAATGCCGATTTCGCGCAAGCGGTCGGCGAGGCCCGCGACGAGCGGCGCTTCGGGACCGACGACGACGAAATCGATCGCGTGCGCCTTCACGAAGGCGATCAGCCCGTCGAGATCGTCGACGGCAATTGCGACACATTCGGCGTGCGCCTCGATGCCGGGATTGCCCGGTGCGGCATAGAGCTTGGCGCAGCCTGGCGATTGTGCCAACTGCCAGCTGAGCGCATGTTCGCGGCCCCCCGATCCGACCAGCAGGATATTCATGTCAGTCCCTTTTCCCGATACGGCGTCCGACGATGGCACCGAAGCGCGGCTGTTAGCCGAGGCGGCGCCGGGGGACAATGCACCCGCATTGTCGGTCAGCCAATTGTCGGCCGCGATCAAGCGCACGGTCGAGGACGGCTTTGCGCGCGTTCGGGTCCGGGGCGAATTGTCTGGCGCGAAGCGTGCGGCGTCGGGGCATTTTTACGCGGCGCTGAAGGACGATAATGCCCTGATCGACATGGTGATGTGGAAGGGGCAGGCGGCGCGCCTCGCCTTCCGGCCCGAAGACGGGATCGAGGTGATCGCGACGGGCAAGCTCACCACCTATCCGGGACGGTCGAAATACCAGCTCGTCGTCGATACGCTCGAAGTCGCGGGCGAAGGCGCGCTGATGCTGCTCTTCGAGAAATTGAAGGCGCGGCTCGGCGCCGAGGGGCTGTTCGACCGCGAGCGCAAGTACGATCGGCTGCCCTATCTGCCGCGCACGATCGGGGTGGTGACCTCGCCGACCGGGGCGGTGATCCGCGATATCCTCCACCGGCTCGCGGACCGCTGTCCGACGCATGTCATCGTCTGGCCGGTGCTGGTGCAGGGCGACGGTGCGGCGGCGCAGGTCGCGAATGCAATCCGCGGCTTCGATGCGATCGAGCCGGGCGGCCGGGTACCGCGCCCCGACCTTGTGATCGTCGCGCGCGGCGGCGGGTCGATCGAGGATCTGTGGGCGTTCAACGAAGAGGTCGTCGTGCGCGCGATCGCCGATTGCCGCATCCCGACGATCAGCGCCGTCGGCCATGAAACCGACGTGACGCTCGCCGACTATGCCGCCGACGTGCGCGCGCCGACGCCGACCGCCGCCGCCGAGATGGCGGTGCCGGTGCGCGCCGAGTTGCAGGCGCAGCTCGCGACGTGGAACGGCCGGATGATCGGCGCGGCAAGCCGGCATCAGTCGCTGGCGAGCGAGCGGCTGACTGCGCTGGCGCGCCACTTGCCGAAGCGCGAGGCGCTCTACGCGCCGCAGCGCCAGCGGCTCGACGATGCCGGCGAGCGGCTTGATCGCAGCCAGCGCCACCGGCTGACGGTGGTTTCCGAACGGCTCGCGACGCGCGGCGCCGCGCTGCGTCCCGCGCTCCTCGCGCGGCGCTGGGACCGCGACCGCGCGCAGCTCGAAGGGCTCGGGCGGCTGCTCGACAGTCTCGATCCGCGCGCGCTCCTCTCGCGTGGCTATGCGATGGTCCGCGATGCGGACGGCGCGATCGTCACGACCGCTGCCAAGGCGCGCGATGCGGGGCATATGCGGTTGCAGTTCGCCGATGGCGAGGTGCCAGTCGCCGTGGACGGCAGCGAGGGGCCGCCGCAGGCATCGAGGCCGGTGCGCAAGGCTTCGCCGATGGAGCCGAAGCGAGGGCAGGGCGAGCTCTTCTGAGCTTCCGGGGGTGGCCGCGGCGCGCGATGCTGGTATAGCCGGGGGCTGACTTGTCGCCGAATGGATAGAGAATCATGTTGATCGCCAGCCGCAACCGCCTTGCCCGCCTGCAATATGGGCCGAACGGGTTCCGCGTCCTTGCCCCCGGCGATCATGTATTGTGCGCGGTGACCGGCGCGCCGATCGGCCTCGACGAGCTGCGCTATTGGTCGGTCGCGCGGCAGGAACCCTATGCCACCGCCGAGATATCGGTGAAGTCCGCACTGGACGCCGCGCGCGAGGCATGAATTCCGGCAAGGACTGGCCGATGCGTGGTGCCGCGCTGGTACTGCTCGCCATTGCCGCCGCTTGCGTGCCGCCGGCCGATACCGAAGCAAAGCCCGTGCCGCGGCCGGTCGTCCAGCCCGACCCGGCGCCGCAACCCTTGCCCCCTCGCGCGTCCGAGCGGCCCGATTTTGCGCTCGCCGGAATGGCCGGGCAGGGTGCGGTGCTCGTCGGGCAGGCGCCCGGCGACACGCGCTCGCTCACCTTCGACGGCAAGACCATCCCCGTCGCCGGCGACGGCCGCTTCCTGATCGCGTTCGATCGCGATGCCGCCCCGACCGCGCGCCTCGTCGCGACGCTGGCTGACGGCCGCGCGGTCGAGCGCACCCTCGCCGTCGCGGCGGGCAGCTGGCGGATCGAGCATATCAACGCGCCCTATCGCGGCAGCGCTTCGAGCGACGCCGATTTCGAGCGGCGGCGCCCTGCCGAACTCGCGCAGATCGCTGCGGCGCGCAACACGCCCGTGGTGTCCGACGGCTGGCGGCAGACGTTTCGGTGGCCGGTGACGGGGCGCCTTTCGGGCTTCTTCGGATCGCAGCGCGTGTATCAGGGCAAGCCCGGAACCTATCACAGCGGTACCGATGTCGCGGTTCCCGCAGGAACCCCCTTTGTCGCGCCCGCCGACGGGGTGGTCGTGCTCGCGGCGGCGACGCCCTTCACGCTCGAGGGCAATCTGCTGATCGTCGATCATGGCATGGGGCTGAGCAGCGCCTTTCTCCATTGTCAGCGGCTCGATGTGAAGGTCGGAGACCGCGTCGCTCAGGGGCAGCCGCTCGGGACGGTGGGCCGGACGGGGCGCGCGACGGGCCCCCATCTTCACTGGGGTCTGAAATGGCGCGACGCACGCCTCGACCCCGGAAAACTTGCGGGAGCGATGGGTCGGTAGCCCGCCCGCGCGGCGCAGTGAATTCGTAACCATTGAAACAATATGTCGCGAATTGCGCGCTGCAGCATATTGTGTTTCGCAGATTTCCGCGTTTGTTGCAAATACGTCACAATGGCTTCCGAAACGGCCAATCGCGCCGGGAATTCCCTTTACTCGACATGAACGAAAGGTCATCCCGCACGCTATCGGGGCGTTTGTGTGCCGGCTTTTTGCCGTCATGTCGGGGGTCCGGGTAATTCAATCCACCAGTAGCAAGGGACTGCACTGTGAAGAAAACCCAATATTCCAAGCTGAAGCTAGGCGCTGCGCCGCTCGTACTGAGCGTCGCCCTGGTTTCGGCTCCTGCCTATGCGCAGGACGCCGCCGAACAGACCGCCGCACAGTCGGAAATCGTCGTCACCGGCTCGCTGATCCGCAACCCGAACCTCGAACAGTCGACCCCGGTCAACGTCACGACCTCGGACACGATCGAACTGAAGCAGTCGAACGTCGCCGAAGAAGTCCTGCGCGAAATGCCCGGCGTGGTCCCGAACATGGGTTCGGCCGTCAACAACGGCAACACCGGCGGCTCGTACGTCGATCTTCGCGGCCTCGGCTCGATCCGTAACATCGTCCTCCTGAACGGCAACCGCGTTGCTCCGTCGGACGTCAACGGCCGCGTCGACCTTAACAACATCCCGCTGGCCCTGATCGAGCGCGTCGACGCGCTGACCGGCGCCGCCGTGACCACCTATGGTGCCGACGCCATCACCGGCGTGGTGAACTTCATCACCAAGCGTGACTTCGCCGGTCTGGAAGTCACCGCTTCGAACCAGATCACCGAGCAGGGCGACGGCAACGTCTTCCGCGTCGACGCCACCATCGGTGCGAACTTCGACGATGGCCGTGGTAACGCCGTGCTGAGCATCGGCTATCAGTCGGCCGACCCGGTCTATCAGGGCGCACGTCCGTTCTCGAACAACACCCTCGACAGCTATTCTGACACGTTTATCGGTTCGGGCACGTCGGTTCCGTCGCGTTTCTCGGGCACCCGTCCGCTGATCGCCGGCACCAACACCCCGAACACGACGATCGATCCGACCGGCACCGGCAACGGTGGCGTGCGTCAGGTCAATGCGGCCGGCCAGGCCGTCGGCACGTTTGCGACCTACAACTTCAACCCGTTCAACATCTTCCAGACGCCGTTCGAGCGCTATAACATCTATGGCCAGGCGAACTATGAAGTGTCGGACGCGATCGAAGTCTATGCACGCGGCATGTTCTCGAAGAACAAGGTTTCGACGATCATTGCACCGTCGGGCTCGTTCGGCGGCAACGTCACGATCAACCTGAACAACCCGTTCCTCCCGGCAACGCTGCGCAATCAGTTCTGCGCATTCAACACGGGAGCCGCCGGCACCTATACGCCGCGCTTCGACCAGACGACGTGTAACAACGCCGCAACCGCGACGGGCCGTACCGACCCGAACTATCGTGAAGTCACCGTCACGCTGAACCGTCGTACCCCCGAAGTCGGTCCGCGCGTCAGCGACTATCAGACGACCTTCTTCGACTATCGCGTCGGCGCGCGTGGCGGCATCACCGACACGATCGACTGGAACATCGAAGGCGCCTACGGCGAATCGGAAAATATCCAGACGATTAAGGGCTACACGCTCCAGTCGCGCTTCCGTCAGGGTTCGCTCGTCAACGGCACCGTTGCCAACCCGGTTTGCCAGGACCCGTCGAACGGTTGCGTTCCGATCAACCTCTTCGGTCCCGAAGGCTCGATTTCGCCGGCTGCTGCTGACTTCCTGTCGGAAAACAGCTCGACGACCAACCGTACCTCGCTGTCGCAGGTTCGCGCGATCATCTCGGGCGACCTCGGCTTCACCTCGCCGGGCGCGGTTCAGCCGATCGGCTTCGCTCTCGGTGGCGAATATCGCAAATACACCGCACAGCAGGCATCGGATCTGCTCGCCAAGACCCCGGGTGAACTCGGTGGCGCCGGCGGCGCAGCTCCCGACATCGACGGCAAGTACGACGTCTATGAAGCTTATGCCGAAGTCGTCGCACCGTTGATCGAAGACAAGCCTTTCTTCGAAAGCCTGACCCTCGAAGCCGGTATCCGTTATTCGGATTACAGCATCGAGGGTGGTGCGGGTTATGACACCTGGACCTGGAAAGCCGGCGGTAGCTGGGAACCGGGTGCGGGCGTCAAGATCCGTGGTAACTACAGCCGCGCTGTTCGCGCTCCGAACATCGGTGAATTGTTCACGCCGCTTTCCGTCGGCCTGACCAACCTCGGTATCGATCCCTGCGCCGGTGCTGCACCGACGACCAATGCCAACCTGCGCGCCATCTGTATCGCACAGGGCGCTCCGGCCGGCACGATCGGTTCGATCACCAACCCGACCGCGGCCCAGGCGAACATCAACCAGGGCGGTAGCTTGAACCTGCAGCCGGAAAAGGCGAACACCTGGACCATCGGTGCAGTGTTCCAGCCCGACTTCCTGCCGCGCTTCAACCTGTCGATCGACTATTACAACATCAAGATCGACAATGTGATCGGTGCCCCGTTGCCGGGTGACATCATCAACGCCTGCTTCGGTGCGGTTACCGCGGCCAGCGCTGCTGATCCGGCCTGTACGATTATCCGTCGTAACCCGACCACCGGCGGTCTCGACGGCGATCCGGCAACCACGCCGGGCCTGTTCGGTCAGACGAACAACAATGGCCGCCTGTTCACCGACGGCATCGACTTGCTGATGAACTGGAACACCGATCTGGGCTTCGCGAGCCTCGACTGGTCGTTCGTCGGCAACTGGACGCACTCGTCGAAGTTCCGTTCGGACGTGAACCAGTCGTCGTCGCTCAATCGCGAATGCGTCGGCTACTACAGCGTGAACTGCTCGTTCACGGGCTCGATCCAGCCCGAGTACCAGTTCTCGAACCGCTTCACGCTCGGTTTCGACAAGGTTGACCTGTCGCTGCTGTGGCGCTGGCAGGACAGCGTGTCGTTCGAACCTGCTCAGCTGCAGGCCGATATCGACGCAGCGATCGACGCGGGTACCAGCCCGACCACGGGTTGCCCCGATCCGACGGGCACCGATCCGAACGGCTGCGTCGTCGATCCGAAGTTCCGCAAGATCAAGGCATCGAACTATTTCGATCTGACCGGGCGCTTCAGCGTCAGCGAGAATCTTACGGTGACGATGACCGTGCAGAACCTGCTCAACAAGAAGCCGCCGATCGTCGGTAACACGATCGGTTCGACCACCTACAACAGCGGCAACACCTTCCCGTCGACCTACGACGCGCTGGGCCGCCGTTACGCGGTGTCGGCGAAGCTGAAGTTCTAGTCGCTTCACGCTTCGGCAAGAATTGGGGGCGGACAGCGATGTCCGCCCCTTTTTCTATGCACTCTATGGCCGGGTTGAGGGGCGGTTTTGGGCTGGTGAACCGCCATTGCCTTCTTTCGTCATCCCGGACCTGATCCAGGATCCATAGCTGCACCGAAGTCATGGACCCCGGATCAGGTCCGGGGTGACGATTATGGGAAGGTCCGCAATCGGTCGGAAGCTGGCGAAAGTGCCGGTAGCAAGGCGGGGCCAACCCCGATGGGACTCAGCGCTGCCGAAGCGATCCGGGGAGCGTCAGCGGGATGCCGGCCTGATCGGCGACGGCTTCGGCCCAGCTCACGACCTGTTCGATCTCTTCACCATAGGCGGCTTCGGCCGCGGCGAGATCGCGTTGCCGCTCGCCTGCGAGAAAGGGTGTGCCCGATTTGCTGTTCCGGCCGAGCGCGGGGTGACCGGCGATTGCCGAGCGGTCGCCTGCAAGGCCCAGATGGTCCATCGCTGCTGCAACCATCCGTGCCGGATCGCGCGTCAGTTCCTCGCTGTCGAGCGAAGCGATCCGGTCGGGCGCCCACGCGAGCAGCGTGCCGAACGCCTGCTGTTGTGCGAGCCAGCCGACCGCGGCGACTTGCAGGTCCGACTGACGGAAATAGTCGCGCGCATCGAAACCCAGCGCGACAAAGCCGTCGGTCAGGTAGCCTTCCAGAAGTTCGCGGCACCACAGCCGGCACCACATGCCCTTGCGCGCGACCGATAGCAGGAAGGCGCGTAGCGGTGCATAAAGCAGAAGCGCGCGCGCTTCGGGGCGCAGCATCAGCGCGCCGCGCGCCAGCGGGTTGAAGATGTTCGACGGCTTAACGATCACCGCCTCATGCTCGGTGAAGCCGCGTCCGAGCATCGCGAGGGCATCGTCCATTACCGGAGCATGATCGCGCGCGCTCGCACCGCGTCTGCGCCAGCCCACCATGTCGTTGAGCAAGACGGGTTCGGAGAGGCTCGTCGAGACGCCCGGCTGGTCGAGCGCCTGCGCCAGCATCGTCGATGCGCAATAGGCCGAATGAAACAGAAAATGGATCGGCGCACCACGGCCGGTTGCCGCCTCGCGGCAGTCGGTTCTTCGGAGAACGAGCGGTGCATTTTCTTCGCCCAGATGCAGGTCGGTCAGGAAGGGAATTTGCGCGCGCGTCGTGCGGGCGACGCGGCGAAAATGAAAGGCGTCCTGTCCCGGATCATAACGATGCGCGAGCCATTCGGCATCGTCGACGATGGCGGTCACGGGAAGCGCAGCGGTCATCAATCGACCTTGCCGATTGCCCCTGCCGATGGCAAGCATGGGCATGACCAGCTCACCTCCACCCGCCTCCGCCGTCGAGGCCAATCGGCTCGGAATCGCCGCGTTGCAGGCGGGCGATGCCGAGGCTGCGGCGCGGCACTTCATTGCCGCGACCGCGGGCGACCCGCATTCGGGAGCCTTGCAACGCAACCTCGCCTCTGCCTGGCGCGCGCTCGGCAAAGACGATAGCGAATTGGCGGCGCTCGATGCCGCACTGGCGATCGATCGCCGCGACCTGATGGCGTGGATCCGCAAGGGCGAACGGCACGAAGCACGGGGCGAAAACGGCGCCGCGATCGCGGCATGGAGTGCCGCGATCGCGCTCGGCGGACAGCTCAAGCCGGTACCGCCGCCGCTCGAGGCGCTGTTGGCACAAGGCGAGGCCTTTGTCGCGGATGCGACCGGCAAGATGTACGATGCCGCCATGGATGCGTTCGGCGCGGTTCGCGGCGCGCTTTCGGAAACCGAAGCGCGGCGCGGCGAAGCCTTCATCGCAAGCGCGCTCGGTCGCCGCCGCGTCTATCAGAACGAGTGCGCAGGCATTTATTATCCCTTCCTGCCCGCAGACGAATTTTTCGACCGCGATCATTTCCCCTGGCTGGCCGATATCGAAGCACAGACCGACGCCATCCGCGCCGAACTGCGTGCCTTGCTCGACGATCCGGGCGAAGCGCTGCGCCCTTATGTCCGGCTGGAGGCAGGGACACCCGATACGATCTGGTCGGGTCTCGACAACCGGCTCGACTGGGGCGCCTGTTTCCTGTGGGAATATGGCGAGCCGAACCAGCCGGTGCTCGATCGCTGCCCCGCTACCGCCGCGGCGCTCGCGGCGATTCCCGGTGTGCGTATTCCGGGCAGGGCGCCGAGCGCCTTCTTCTCTATGCTCAGGCCGCGCACGCGCATTCCGCCGCACACCGGGGTGACGAATACGCGTGCGATCATCCACTTGCCGCTGATCGTCCCGCCGGGCTGCGGTTTCCGCGTCGGGGGTGAGACGCGGGCGTGGGAGGAAGGGGTGGCCTTTGCTTTCGACGACACGATCGAGCATGAGGCGTGGAACGACAGCGACGATTTGCGCGCGGTGCTGATTTTCGATGTGTGGAACCCGCATCTGAGCGAGCGCGAATGCGATGTCCTTCGGCGCTATTTCGCTTCGGCCGATGCGTCGGGCTATGCGGTTCCGCGCTAGGCTTCGACCCCGGCATGATGGCGGCTGGTTCCGGCCGAAATTCAGCTTTGCGAAAGCTCCGCGGGCAAATATGATGGGCGCCATCAGGCTGCGGGCCGAACCCGCGGGAGGAGGATTTTCTATGAACCGGATTTTGCCTGCATTCGCAGCGTTTGCATTGTTGGCCGCGCCTGCGGCTTTCGCTGCCGAACAAGCCACCGCCGATCGGGCGCCGCCGCCCAAGGCGCCCTCGGCCATGACGCCGACCGAAATCAAAGCGTATAATGTCGGGCTGGCAGAGACGCACCCCTATTATATCAAGTGCCGCAAGACGCTCGAAATCGGCTCGCTCGTGAAGAAAGTCCGCACCTGCTACACCAATGAAAAGTGGAAACAGGTGATCGCCAATAGCAGCCAGAATGCGCGCGACACGACCGAAGCCTTTGTCAGCGGGGCGGGCAGTTCGTCCAACTAGTCATCAACCAGTTGATCCCTGAAAGGGGGCGGGCATGATGCGTACCATCGCCAGCTTGATGCTTTTGACGGGTCTGTCGGTGGCGACTGTCGCCGCCGCCAATGAACCCGAAAATCCGCCCTACCGGATGCCGTCCACGATGACGGGCGCCGAGATCGACGCCCATAATGAGGGGCGGGCATCGACCGATGCCGACTATATTCGCTGCCGCCGCATGGAGGTGCCGGGGTCGCTGGTGAAAAAACTGCGTGTCTGCAAAACCAACACCGAATGGCGGCAATATGCCGATAAGGGCAATCAGGACGCCCGCGATTCGATGGCGTGGATCGAGCGCGGCTTCAGCAATTCTGTCGAGCCGAAGGACGATTTGCAAGGCGGATATAATCCACCGAAATAGAGGGGGCTGAGCGATGTTCGCGCTGTTGACCATGACGATGTTCGTTGCGGTGTCGACCGGGGCGCCGGATCCCGCCGCTGGCCGCACTCCGCCTGACCGCCCCCCGTCGACAATGACGAGCAGCGAGATCAAGGCGCATAACGAAGGATTGCCGCCGACCCACCCCTATTTTGTGAAATGCCGCAAGATCGAGGAAATCGGATCGCTCGTGAAGAAGGCGCGCGTCTGCCACACCAACGAGCAGTGGAAGCAGCTGTGGGCGCAGGGCAATCAGGATTCGCGCGACACGATGGACGCGATGTCGAGCAAGGCGGGCGATTGCCGGGCAACCGGCACCTGCTGAAGCGGGTGTTTGGCCGCGATGGGAGAGTTCGATGATCCGGACGATGACGATGACGATGCTGACGCTCGCCGCCTATGCGGTGCCCGCCGTCGGTGAGGGCTCTGAACGTCGCCCACCGCTCGGCCGGCCCGCCTCGACAATGACGAGCAGCGAGATCCGGGCCTATAATGTCGGCCTGGCGCCGACGCATCCCGACTTTATCAAATGCCGCAAGATCGAGGAAATCGGATCGCTCGTGAAGAAGGCGCGCGTCTGTCACAGCAACGAGCAGTGGAAGCAGCTCTGGGCGCAGGGCAATCAGGACGCGCGCGACACGGTGGATCATTTCGGCAGCAAGGGGAGCGGCTGTCCGCCGGGTGCCCTCTGCTGAAAGCCTCGCAGGCGGAAATGGGAAGGGCGGCATTTCTGCCGCCCTTTTGATTATGCCGGCGAAAGTTTCAACGCCCCGTCGCCTTCGTCGACCCTGATCGTCGACCCGTCCTTCACCTCACCCTTCAGGATCAGGTCGGCGAGCGGGTCCTGCAGATATTTCTGCACCGCACGTTTCAGCGGCCGCGCGCCGTACACGGGGTCGTAGCCGACGCGGCCAAGCCAGGCGCGCGCGGCATCGGTCAGGTCGAGCGTGACCTTGCGGTCGGCGAGCAGTTTCTGGACGCGCGCGACCTGGATATCGACGATGCCGCCCATATGCTGCTGCGCGAGGCGGTTGAAGAGCACGATCTCGTCGAGCCGGTTCAAAAACTCGGGCCGGAAATGCGCGCGAACAACTTCCATGACGGCGGGCTCGGCCTGTTCGACCGGCGCATCGTCGGGCAGCGCCGCGATCGCCTGACTGCCGAGGTTCGACGTCAGGATGATCAGCGTGTTGGTGAAGTCGACCGTGCGGCCCTGCCCGTCGGTGAGGCGCCCGTCGTCGAGCACCTGGAGCAGGATGTTGAACACGTCGGGATGCGCTTTCTCGACCTCGTCGAACAGCACGACCTGATAGGGCCGACGGCGCACCGCTTCGGTGAGCGTGCCGCCCTCTTCATAGCCGACATAGCCCGGAGGCGCGCCGACGAGCCGCGCGACGCTGTGCTTTTCCATGAATTCGGACATGTCGATGCGGACCATCGCATTGTCGTCGTCGAACAGGAAGCGCGCGAGCGCCTTGGTCAGCTCGGTCTTGCCGACGCCCGTGGGGCCGAGGAAGAGGAAGCTGCCGAGCGGGCGGTTGGGGTCCTGAAGCCCGGCGCGCGCGCGGCGCACCGCGGTCGCGACGGCGCGGACGGCTTCGTCCTGACCGATGACGCGCTGTTCGAGCGTGCCCTCCATGCCGAGCAATTTCTCGCGCTCGCCTTCCATCATCCGGTCGACGGGGATGCCGGTCCATTTGCTCACGACCGCAGCGATATCGTCGGCGGTGACTTCCTCGCGGAGCATCGCATTGCCCGCGGCAGCTTCGGCGTCGGCGAGCTGCTTTTCGAGGCCCGGAATCGTACCGTAGCTAAGCTCGCCCGCCTTGGCGAGGTCGCCGGCGCGCTGTGCCTGATCGAGCGCCGAGCGCGCGGCGTCGAGCGCTTCCTTGATCTTCGCCTCGGCGTGGATCTTGTCCTTCTCGGCCTGCCATTTCTGGGTCAGGCCCGCCGACTGCTGCTCGAGGTTGGCGAGTTCGGCCTGCAAAGTGGCCAGCCGGTCCTTCGACGCGGCGTCGCTTTCCTTGCCGAGCGCCGATTCCTCGATCTTCATCTGGATGATGCGGCGGTCGAGCGTCTCGATCTCTTCGGGCTTCGATTCGACCTCCATGCGGATTCGGCTCGCGGCCTCGTCCATCAGGTCGATCGCCTTGTCGGGCAGGAAGCGGTCGGAAATATAGCGGTTCGACAGCGTCGCGGCGGCAACGATCGCGCCGTCGGTGATCCGCACACCGTGATGCAGCTCGTACTTCTCCTTGAGCCCGCGCAGGATCGAGATCGAATCCTCGACCGTCGGCTCGCCGACGAACACCGGCTGGAAGCGCCGCTGGAGCGCGGGGTCCTTTTCGACATGCTTGCGATATTCGTCGAGCGTCGTCGCGCCGATGCAATGCAGCTCGCCGCGCGCGAGCGCGGGCTTCAGAAGGTTCGACGCATCCATCGCGCCCTCGCCCTTGCCCGCGCCGACAAGCGTGTGCATCTCGTCGATAAAGAGGATGATCTCGCCTTCGGCCGCCTTCACATCGTCGAGCACGCCCTTGAGCCGCTCCTCGAACTCGCCGCGATATTTGGCGCCCGCGATCAGCGCGCCCATGTCGAGCGACAACAGGCGGCGGTCCTTCAGGCTGTCGGGGACGTCGCCGTTGGTGATGCGCAGCGCGAGCCCTTCGGCGATCGCGGTCTTGCCGACGCCGGGTTCGCCGATCAGCACCGGGTTGTTCTTGGTGCGGCGCGCGAGAATCTGGATCGTACGGCGGATTTCCTCGTCGCGGCCGATGACCGGGTCGAGCTTGCCTTCGCGCGCCACTTCGGTGAGGTCGCGGGCATATTTCTTGAGCGCTTCGTAGCGGTCTTCGCTGCTCGCGGTGTCGGCGGTGCGGCCGCCGCGCAGGTCGTTGATCGCGGTGTTGAGCGCGTCGGCCTTCACGCCCGCGTCGGCAAAGGCCTTGCCGACCGGGGTCGTGGCCGAAAGCACCATCGCGAGCAACAGCCGTTCGACGGTGACATAACCGTCGCCCGCCTTGGTCGCGACCTGTTCTGCCTGATCGAGCAGGCGCACCGCATCATTGTCGAGTCCCGGCGTCGCCTGCGCGCCCGAACCCGACACGGCGGGGACCTTGGCGAGCAGCGCGTCGATGCCCTGCACCGCGCGTGCGGCGTCGCCGCCGCTTTTGGCGATCAGGCCCGCGGCCATGCCTTCATTATCTTCGAGCAGCGCCTTGGCGATATGCTCGGGGGAAATCCGCTGATGATTCATGCGGATCGCGATCGTCTGCGCCGCCTGCAGGAAGCCCTTGGCGCGGTCGGTAAATTTTTCGAGGTTCATTCAGAAAGCCCCTTTCTCGCCGAGCAAGATAGTGTTGCCTTTGTGCAACACAAGGGGCCTTCCGAGGTTCCGCAAAACTCTATTCGCTCCGTGCGAACTGATCGAGCAGGCGCACGCCGAAGCCGGTCATGCCCTTGGGGACGAGCGAAGTCGCTTTCTCCGAACGGTTGACTCCGGCGATGTCGAGATGGGCCCACGGAGTCGCCTCGTCGACGAAGAAGCCGATGAAATGCGCGCCGAGGCTCGCGCCCGGCCCTTGTCCGGTCGCCGAGTTGCGGATGTCGGCGATATCCGACTTCATCCGCTCGGCATAATCCTTGTGGAGCGGCAGGCGCCAGAGTTCTTCGCCGCTCGCGGCGCCGGCGGCGGTCAGGCGCGCCGCGAGCGCTTCGTCGCGCGCGAAGAGCCCCGCATAGCTGTTGTCGAGCGCGCCGACGACCGCGCCGGTGAGCGTTGCGATGTTGACGATTGCCTTCGGTCTATACGCCTTGGCGACATATTCATTGGCATCGGCGAGGACGAGGCGCCCTTCGGCATCGGCGTTGACCATTTCGATCGTCTTGCCCGACATGGTGCGGGTGACGTCGCCCGGACGCTGCGCATTGCCATCGGGCATATTCTCGGCAAGCGCGGCGACGCCGACGACGTGCACCGGCGCGCGCGATCTGGCGAGCGAGACCACGGCGCCCATCACCGACGCGGCGCCCGACATGTCGCCCTTCATATTGCCCATCCCGGCACCGGGCTTGAGCGACAGGCCCCCCGAATCGAAAGTGATGCCCTTGCCGACGAAGGCGGTCGGGGCGTCGGGCGCGCCTGCGCCGCGATAACGTACCAGCAGCAGGCGCGATCCGCGCGGGCTGCCCTGGCCGACGCCGACGATCGTGCCCATGCCGAGCTTGCGCATCGCGGCTTCGTCGAGCACCTCGATGCTGACGCCCGCGACGCCGGTGACGGCCTTGCGCACTTCGGTCACGAAGCTCTCGGGATAGATGACGTTCGCGGGCTCGTTGGCGAGGTCGCGCGACAGGCGCACCCCGTCGGCGAGCGGTTCCCAGCGGTTGACAAAAGCGGCCCGCGCGCCCGACGGATTGGCGCCGACGAAAGTCACGGCGGCGGTGGCGGGCGTTTTCTTGCCGACCGTCTGATAGCGGTCGAAGCGATACTGGCCGAGCGCGAAGCCATAAGCGACGTCGGCTGCGCTCGCGTCGCCATAGGCGCCCGCGATGGAGACCGGCTGCGCTTCGTTCCTGAGTTCCTGTGCCGCCTTTCCGCCCGCCTCGGCCAGCGCGAGCGACGAGGGCGCTGCGCCCGCGCCGATGAGAAGGATGCGCGGATGTGCGCCGATACCGCGCAGCGACAGCGTCGCGCCGGCCTTGCCGTCGAAGCTCGCGGTCGCGATGGCGGCGGCAATCGCCTGCCGTTCGCCGGCGCTGAGGGTCACGCCGTCGAGCGGCGGCAGGGCGGCGTCGGTCATGACGATAACGAGCGCGGCGCCCGCAGGGGCGTTCGCAGCGAAGCCGATCGCGCGCTCCGCACTATTGCCGGCGGTTGCCGGAGCGACACCCGATCCGGCGATCGTCTGTGCCATCGCGACGGGAGCGAAGGCGAGCGACAGGCAGGCGGAAAGGAGCAGGCTTTTCATGCGCATGGTTTGATATTCCCCGTTGTTCAATAACCTGGGTCCTGCATAGCGGCGCGCTGCGCACTGGCAAATCCCGCCTCGACGAACGACTGTTGCTTGCCATCGGACGACATGCCCGCCACATAGCGCTGCGGGCGAGCTGCCGAAGAGGACCAGACATGCTGCGACGGATTTTTCTGGGTTTCCTGTTGCTGCTGGTGGTCACCGCCGCATCGCTCGCGCTGTGGGAGCCGCTGACCGCCGAAGCGCCGGCGGCGCCCACGTTCAAACCGGGCGATGTCCGCATCGCGCGCGACAAGTTCGGCGTTCCGCACATCTTCGGACGGACCGACGCCGACGTCGCTTATGGCGTGGCTTATGCTCACGCCGAGGATGATTTTGCGACGCTTCAGGAAGTGCTTGCGATGACGCGCGGGCGCGCCGGGGCGATGCTCGGCGAGGACGGCGCGAAGGTCGATTTTGCCGAGGCATTGCTCGATGTGCGAGCGACGACGAAACGCGACTGGCCGCGATTGCCCGCCGATGTGAAGGCGCTGTTCACCGCTTACGCGGCGGGGCTCAACCATTATGCCGACAAACATCCGGGCGAGGTGCGCCTGTCGGGCCTGTTCCCCGTCACCGGCGAGGATGTCGTCGCGGGTTTCGTACTGCGCTCGCCCTTCTTCTTCGGGCTCGATTCGGTGCTTGGCCAGCTTGTCGAGGGCAAGGACATGCACCGCGAAGGCGGTCCCGCGCTCGATGCGACGGGCAAGCTTGTCCCGCGCGACCTGACACCGGTCGGGCGCGATCCCGCCGACAATGGATCGAACGGCATGGCGGTCGCGCCTGCGCGCTCGACCGACGGCGCGACGCGGCTTGTCTCGAATTCGCACCAGCCGTGGACCGGCGGGGTCGCCTGGTACGAACTGGTCGTCCATTCGGAAGAGGGATGGGACTTTGCGGGCGCGAACTTCCCCGGCTCGCCCTATCCCTTCCTCGGCCACAATAAATATCTCGGCTGGACCAACACGGTGAACCGGCCCGACCTGATCGACGTCTACAAGCTGACCCTCGACGACAGCGGCAAGAATTACCGTTTCGACGGCGCCTGGCGCCCGCTCGAGGAAAAGCGCATCTGGCTGAAGGTCAAGGTCGGCCCGTTCGTGCTGCCGGTCCCGCGTACCATCTATCGGTCGGTCCATGGGCCGGTCGTAAAGAATGAAAAAGGCGCGTTCGCGATCCGCTATGCGGGCATCGACCAGGCGAATATGGCCACCCAATATTACCGGCTGAACAAGGCGAAGAGCTTCGCCGAATGGCGCGCAGCGATGGCGGGGCAGGGCGTACCCGCGACGAACTTCATCTATGCCGATGCGAAGGGCAATATCGGGCTGTTCTACAACGCGATGTTCCCCGACCGGCCCGCCGGGTTCAACTGGCGCGGTGTGCTGCCTGGCGACACGTCGGCCGGCCTGTGGACGAAGACGTTACCGTTCGATCGCGTGCCCGCGCTCGTCAACCCGCGATCGGGCTATGTGATGAACGCGAACAACACGCCGTGGGTCGCGGCGGGGCCGGGCGACGAACTCGATGCGGCAGCCTTTTCGCCGCTGCTCGGCATCGAGGACGACATGACCAACCGCGCGGTGCGACTGATCGAGCTGTTCGAGGCGTCGGGCCAGATCGACGAGGCGCGGCTGAAGGCGATCAAATATGATACCGCCTATGCAAAGACCGGATATGCGAAGGCGTGGATGAACCGGCTGCTCGCGCTCGATACGAAGGGCGATCCGGCGCTCGCGCAGGCGCAGAAATTGCTGCGCCAATGGGACTGGAACCTCGACGGCAAAGGGAAAGGCGACGCGCTGGCGCTGATGGTGCTGCGCCCGGCGAACGGCAGCCATTACCAGCGCCGCGCCGATCCCGATCCGCGCACCGTACTGAAAGAGGTCGTCGCGCATCTGCAGGAGCATTTCGACGGGCTCGATCCGAAGCTCGGGACGGTCTTGCGATTGCGGCACGGCGAAGGCGCAAGCCGCGTCGACCTGCCGCTTGACGGCGGCAACGACACGGTGCGCGCCTCGACGCTGTGGGACGCCGAGCCCGACGGGCGGCTGAAGGTGCGCCACGGCGACAGTTTCATCATGTTCGTGACGTGGGACAAAGATGGCCGGGTCCGGTCCGAATCGATCCAGCCGTTCGGATCGGCGACGACGCGGCCGGACAGTCCGCATTACAACGATCAGGCGCCCCTGTTCGTGCAGCACAAGCTCAAGCCCGTGTTGTTCGATCCGGCGGCACTGAAAGCGAGCGGAGCGCGCTTCTATCGGCCTTGAAAGCCGGGGAGCGCCGTCCTAAACCACTGATACAGTGCCGTCCGGCACCCCCGCTTTCGACAGGCTATCCGTGCCTGCGCGCATTCAAGAGGATGTCCATGCCCCGTTTCCATCGCTTCGCTCTGGCCCTTGCGGTCACCACCTCGCTCGTCGCCGCGGGGCCCGCGTTTGCCAAGGCGAAAGCCGGGGAGGCGGCGCCGATCGCCGACCTCGTGAAGGCGGTCGACATTCCCTATCAGGCGTTCACGCTCGACAATGGCCTGCGCGTGATCGTCCACGAGGATCGCAAGGCGCCCGTCGTCGCGGTGTCGGTATGGTATCGCGTCGGGTCGAAGCATGAGCCGAAGGGCAAGACGGGCTTTGCGCACCTCTTCGAACATCTGATGTTCAACGGGTCGGAAAATTCGCCCGGCGATTTCTTCGAGCCGCTGCAACAGGTCGGCGCGACCGACAGCAACGGGACGACGAATGTCGACCGCACCAACTATTTCGAGACGGTGCCAACGGGCGCGCTCGATCGCGCGCTGTTCCTCGAAAGCGACCGCATGGGGCATCTGCTCGGTGCGGTGACGCAGGAAAAGCTCGATAACCAGCGCGGCGTCGTCCAGAATGAAAAACGCCAGGGCGACAACAATCCCTATGGCCTGCTGCGCTACGAGATTTTCGAGAATCTCTTTCCGACGGGTCACCCCTATCACCACAGCACCATCGGCTCGATGGGCGACCTCAACTCGGCAAGCCTCGCCGATGTGAAGAAGTGGTTCACTGACAATTACGGCCCGAACAATGCGGTGCTGGTGCTCGCGGGCGACGTCGATGTCGCGACCGCCAAGGCCAAGGTCCAGGAATGGTTCGGCGATATCCCGCGCGGCCCGGCTGTGCAGATGCCCGCCGTTCCCGTGCCGACGCTGCCCGCGCCGCTGGCGAAGGAGGTCAAGGACCTCGTCCCGACGACGCGCATCTACCGCATGTGGGCGATCCCCGGCCTCAACGATCCCGAAGCGGTGCCGCTCCAGATGGCGATGAGCGTGCTCGGCGGATTGTCGTCGTCGCGCCTCGACAATGCGCTGGTGCGCAAGGACCCGGTCGCCGTCAGCGTATCGGCGGGCGCGCAGCCGTTCGAGGACGCAGGCATCCTGCTCGTTCAGGCCGATGTGAAGCCGGGGGTCGAACCCGCGGTTGTCGCGAAGCGGCTCGACGAGGAAATCGCGAGCTTCCTCGCGAGCGGACCGACCGCCGATGAATTGCAGCGCACCGCAGCCAGCTATCTGGCCGGAACGATCGCGGGGCTCGAATCGGTGGGCGGATTTGGCGGCAAGGCGGTGACGCTGGCCGAGGGTGCGCTTTATTCGAATAATCCCGCTTATTACAAGGTCGAGCTCGACCGGATGGCGAAGGCGACCCCCGAACAGGTGAAGGCGGTTGCACAAAAATGGCTCTCGCGCCCGGCCTTCTCGCTGACCTATACGCCCGGCGAGCGCACCGAGGGCGGCGAAAACCGCGGCGGCGCGGTGACGGGCGGCAAGGTGACCGCACCGATCCAGCCCGATCGCTACTGGAACGAAGCGCTCGGCGATGTCGGTCCCGACACGGGCGGCGCATCGTTCTTTGCCGACCGTTCGCAGTTGCCGGCGGTCGCCGACCTGACCGCACTCGACTTCCCCGCGGTCGAACGCACCCGGCTGAAGAACGGCGTCGAAGTCGTCTTCGCGCGCCGCACGACGGTGCCGACGGTCAATGTCGCGGTGAGCTTCGACGCAGGCTATGCCGCAGATCCGCACAGCGCACTCGGCACCCAGTCGCTGATGCTCAGCCTGATGGATGAAGGCACGACGAGCCTCGATTCGATCGCCTTTGCCGAGGCGAAGGAACGGCTCGGTGCGCAGGTCGACGCCACCGCCAACGCCGACGAGACGGTGTTCAGCCTCTTCGCGCTGAAACCCAATCTGCGGGCCTCGCTCGGCCTGCTCGCCGATTATATCCGCAACCCGGCATTCGACGGCAAGGAACTGGAGCGCGTGCGCGCGCAGCAGCTCAACCGGCTCAAGGCCGAGCTCAACAATCCGAACGCAATCGCATCGCGCATATTGGCGCCGGTGCTTTACGGCGCCGATCATCCCTACGGCATTCCGCCGTCGGGACTGGGCGATGCGAAATCGGTGACGGCGGTGACCCGCGATCAGCTCGCGGCTTTCCACGCGACGTGGATTCGCCCCGACAATGCGCGCGTCTTCGTCGTCGGCGACACGACGCTCGCCGAGGTGAAGAAGGAGCTCGACGCGACGCTGGGCCAGTGGAAGGCGCCTGCGACCGCGAAGCCGGTCAAGCATTTCGACATCGCCATCCCGGCGCCCAAACCGCGCATCCTGCTGTTCGACCGGCCCAAGTCGCCGCAGTCGGTGATCCTCGCGGGCAAGGTGCTCGCGGCCAGGGGCGGCGACGAGCTTGAGGTACTGCGTTCGGCGAACGATATTTTCGGCGGCAATTTCCTGTCGCGGTTCAACACGAACCTGCGCGAGACCAAGGGCTGGTCCTACGGCGTGCGCAGCCGCATCTCGGGCGACAAGGACCGGCTGACCTGGGTTGCCGCGGCGCCGGTGCAGGCCGACCGCACGGGCGATTCGATCAAGGAACTGCGGAGCGACCTCAAGAGCTTCCTCGGCGACAAGGGGGTGATGAAAGAGGAACTCGAACGCACGATCAACGGCAGCGTTCGCGAACTGCCCGGCAGCTTCGAGACCTCGGGCGATGTGCTCGGCGGGCTTCGCCAGATCGTCAAATTCGATCGTCCCGACAATTATTACGAGACGCTGCCCGCAACCTATGAAGCGATGACCGCCGCAGAAATCGACGCTGCGGCGCGCAAGGCGCTCAGCACCGACGATCTCGTTTATGTCGTCGTCGGTGATGCCGCGGTGGTGAAACCGCAGCTTGACGGATTGGGTCTGCCGGTGGAAACGGTGTCCCTCGGTAATTAACATCAGTTTCAGTAAGGAGAGCCCAGATGTCTCAAGTCGATGGCAGCTATGATTGCGTAACCAAGTCGCCGATGGGCGATCAGAAGTCGGTTTTCACCGTGAATAGCGACGGCGGCAGCTTCACCGGCCAGAACGCCGGCGCGATGGGCTCGCTCGATGTCGAAAATGGCAAGGTCGACGGCAACAAGCTGACCTGGACCATGAACATGAAGGTGCCGATGCCGATGACGCTCGAATGCGAAGCGACGATCGACGGCGACGCGCTGACCGGCACGATCAAGGCCGGTGCATTCGGTTCGATGGCGATGACCGGCACCCGCCAGGGCTGAGCCACTATCTGCAAGCCAGCGAAGGGCCGTCCGCTCCTGTAACGGGGGCGGGCGGCCCTTTTGCGTTGCATAGCAATGCCCTTGGCCATGAGGGGCTATCCAAAGCGGCGGGTTAGGCGCATAGGCTGCTGCCATGCACAAACCGGCCCAATCCCCCCAACGGAGCCTGCCGGGCGCCCGTGAAATGGTCGTCATGATGGCGATGGTGATGGCGCTCAATGCGCTCGCTATCGACTCGATGTTGCCCGCACTGCCCGCGATCGGCGAATCGCTGGGGGTCACCGTTGCGAATGATCGTCAGCATGTCATCTCGGTCTATCTGCTCGGCATCGGTTTCGGCTCGCTGCTTTACGGTCCGCTATCGGATCGCTTCGGGCGCAAGGGGGTGCTCGTCCCCGCGCTGTTCGCCTATCTGGCGCTGTCGATCGGTTGCGGCCTCGCGACCAGCTTTACCATGCTGCTTGTGCTGCGCTTCATCCACGGGCTGGTCAGCGCGGCGCTCGGCGTCATCGTCGTCGCGGTGATCCGCGACCTGTTCGCAGGCGACGCGATGGCAAAGCGGCTGTCGCTGATCTTCCTCGTCTTCATGATCGTACCGATCATCGCACCGACGATCGGCGCGGGGATTGCGGCGGTTGCGGGCTGGCGCGCGATCTTCATCGTGCTTGCGGTGATGTCGATCGTGATGCTGCTCTGGCTCCGCCGGCTTCCCGAAACGCTCGATCCCGCCGACGTGCGGCCGCTCGACCTCAAAACGATGATCGCGGGCTGGGCGACGGTGACGCGCCACCGCCGCGCGGCGGGCTATATGATCGCGTCGGGGATGATGCAGGGTGCGCTCTATGGCTATCTCAACAGCAGCGAACAGATCATATCGGAAGTGTTCGGTGCGCAGGCGCTGTTCCCGCTGATCTTCGCCTGTGTCGCGATCGGTATCGCGATCGCCAATTTCTCCAACGCCGCGATCGTCGAGCGTTTCGGCGCGCGGCGCGTGTCGCAGTCGGCGGTCTTCGCTTTCATGGCGACCTCGATCCTGCAGATCGTCGCGGCGCTGAGCGGCGTCGAGACTCTGTGGATGTTCACCGCGCTGATGATGGTCAACGTCGGGCTTGTCGGTTTCATCGGCAGCAATTTCGGGTCGATCGCGATGGAGGATTTCGGCCATATGGCGGGCGTCGCATCGTCGTATCAGAGCTTTGCCAAGACGCTGCTCGCGGCGACCGTCGGTGCGACGATCGGACAGCAATATGACGGGTCGACGCTGCCGCTGGCCTACGCCTTTCTGATCAGCGCCGTCGTTGGCCTCGCCCTCGTCTTCTGGGCCGAGCGCGGCAAGCTGTTCACCCGGCCGGGAACCGCGCCGAAAAGTCCTTACTGACGGCCTATCGGCCTGCGGTCGGTGACTGTCCGCTTTGGGGTGGTTAGCTGCCGCTCCTCCGAACCATCTTAGTCGCCCATCGCACGAGTAGGCCGATGCTAACTGCGATCACTACTGAGGGTGCAAGGACTTGCGTTAGAAAGCCATGCTTGCATGCAGTGTTGGGCGCACAGTCCCCGAATATGTCCATTGTCATGAGAAATATGAAAACAGGAGCGCCAAGGATGATGGCAGCAATGCAGCCCCGTCGTCCCTCAACTGTCATCCTTCTGCGGGATATTCTCTCGCCCATCCATGTTAGCATAGGGTGCAGCTAGATTTCCGCAATCGGTCGTTAGCTGTCGTGGTTCAATCATCTTCGGGCAAAAGAAAGGGGGCCGAAGCCCCCTTTCCCTTTATCCTTCGAACCGTCAGTTGAACGACGGGGCCGGCGGGACCGGCGGCGGCGGTGCGTCGGCGTCGTCTTCGTGCACCTCGATATGTCCCTGACCCACATGGCTGCGCGAGCGGCTGTAGGCGAAGTAGACGACGAGGCCGATACCAGCCCAGATCAGGAAGAGGTTGATGCTCTTCTGGTCGAGGTTGAAGAAGAGATACAGGCAGCCCGCGATCGCGATCGGCGCCGTGAGATAAATCAGCGGCGTCTTGAACGGACGGTGGCGGCCGGGATCGGTCTTGCGGATCACCATCACCGCGATCGACACTGCGGCAAAGGCGAAGAGCGTGCCCGAGTTCGAGATGTTCGCCAACTGCCCGACAGGGAAGAAGGCGGCGAACAGCGCGACCGCGATGCCCGTGATGATCGTGATCACATGTGGCGTGTTGAACTTGGGGTGGATCTTCGAGAAGGCTTGCGGCAGCAGGCCGTCGCGGCTCATCACGAAGAAGATGCGGGTCTGGCCGAACATCATCATCAGGATGACCGACGGCAGCGCGAGGCCGGCGGCAAGGCCGATCAGGTTGCCGATCTGCGGCCAGCCGATTTCACGCAGCGTCCACGCCAACGCTTCCTTCGAACAGACCACCGCCTGATCGCCGATCGCACCGCAGGCGGCGGCGAGTTCGCGGCTGCCGGGTTCGAGGGCGTGCTTGGCGGCGGCGTCGATGCCGACCGGCTGTGCGCCGACCGAGCCAATGACGCCGGCGGCGACGAGCAGGTAGAAGATGGTGCAGATCGCGAGGCTGCCGATCAGGCCGATCGGCATGTTGCGCTGCGGATTCTTGGTTTCCTCGGCCGCGGTCGAGACCGCGTCGAAGCCGACATAAGCGAAGAAGATCGACGCCGCGGCGGCGCCGATGCCGCCGATGCCGAGCGGTGCGAAGGGTTCGAAATTCTCCATGTTCATCACGGGAACCGCGAGGATGATGAAGAGCGTCAGCGCCGCCACCTTGATGACGACGAGGATCGCGTTGATCGTCGCCGATTCGCGCGTTCCGATAACGAGGAGCATGGTGACGACGCCCGCGATGAACATCGCCGGCAGGTTGATCATGCCGCCGTCGAACGGCCCGAGCACCCATGCCGAGGGTATGTCTATGCTGAAGGCATGTTCGATCAGCCCGACCACATAGCCCGACCAGCCGACCGAAACGGCGCCAGCCGCGACCGCATATTCGAGGATCAGTGCCCAGCCGACCATCCATGCGATCAGTTCGCCCATCACGGCGTAGCTATAGGTATAGGCCGAGCCCGACACGGGGACCATCGAGGCCATTTCGGCGTAGCAGAGCGCCGCGAAGGCGCAGACGAAGCCGGCGATGATGAAGCTGATCATCATGCCCGGGCCGGCCTTTTGCGCCGCTTCGGCGGTTAGCACGAAAATCCCGGTCCCGATCACGGCGCCGATCCCCAGCATGGTGAGCTGAAAGGCGCCGAGCGTGCGCGTAAGCGACTTTTTTTCCGCTGTCGCCAAAATGGCATCCAACGGCTTTACGCGGTCAAATAGCATAATCTTCCCCTTTGGGGCGGCTGAGCTGCCGCCCGTCTCATGGCGGGGCAGACTAGCCGCTCCGCGCGTCAGCGCAACTTAATTTCACAGGGCAACTGCGGCTTACCGTACGGTAAAGCGAACCCGGTCGATCATCCGCCCGCCCGGATCGACGAGCGCGAGCATATGGCTGCCGGGGCGCGGCAATATCTGCTGGCCGGCGTTGGCGTCGCCGAGCGGCTGCTTGTCGAGGATCAGGCGGTATCCGGCGACCGATCCGCTGACGGTGACCGCGAGCCGCTGGCGGTCGATCGGAATGTCGGGGTCGAGTGCGTAGACGCTGCCGCTGACCGGGCTGGTGATCCGCGGGCGGCGCGCGGCTTGCGGCGCCGCGGCCATTTCGGTCTGGGCGGTGCCGGCGAGGAAATATTCGCGGCGCGGCGGTTCGCGCGTGCCGGGGAGGGCGATCCGCCGGACCTCTACGCCGTCGGCCATTGTCGGCGCCTTGCCCGGATTGCCCGCATGAAGCGCGAGCATGACGTCGCGCCAGACGGGGGCGGCGCCCGAGGTGCCCGAGACGGCGCGCATCGAATCGCCCTCGAGATTGCCGACCCACACCGCGACGGTGAAGCGGTCGGACCAGCCGATGCACCAATTGTCGCGCATCCCCTTGGAGGTTCCCGTCTTGGCGGCCGCCCAGAAGGGGAGGCGGAGCGCGCTGTCGGCGCCAAAGGCGTCGGTGCGTGCCGAGGCATCGGCGAGGATATCGCCGACGATGAAGGCGGCGGCGGGATTGACGATCTGGCGCGCCTCGTCCGCTTTTTCGCCGCGCATGAAATGGACGGGGGCGTAGCGGCCCTGATTGGCGAAGGTGCGGAAGGCGTTCGCCTGTTCGACGAGCGACACTTCAGCCGAGCCGAGCGCCAGCGAAAAGCCGTAATATTCGCCATCTTCGACGAGGCCGTGATAGCCGAGCGCCCAGAGGCGGTCGCGGAATTGCTGGACATCGTCGATGACGAGCGCGCGGACGGCGGGGACGTTGAGCGACGAGGCGAGCGCGTGGCGCACGCTGACCGGCCCCTTGAAGCTGTGGTCGTAATTCTTGGGAACATAGAGGCCCGAAGCGGTGTCGAGCTGGACCGGGCTGTCATCGAGGATCGACGCGGCGGTGAGCCAGCCATGCTCGATCACCTGCGCGTAGAGATGCGGCTTGAGCGTCGAGCCCGCCTGCCGCCGCGCGTTGGCGCCATCGACTTGCGATGCGGTCGATTTGAGGCCGACGCCGCCGACATAAGCAAGGACTTCGCCGGACGCATTGTCGAGCACGACGACCGCACCGTCGCGCACGCGGTCCGAACCGAGGCCGGCGAGCTGGCGGCGCAGCGCGACGATCGCAGCGGTCTGGATGCGGCGGTCGATGGTGGTGGTGACGCGCTTGCCGGGCTGATCGAGCAGGCGGACGGCGAGGTGCGGCGCGAGCGCGGGGTCGAAACGCGCGGCGTGCTCGCCCGAGACGAGGGTTGCGGCGGCGGCGCGGATCGCGGTGCAGTCTTTCGCTTTTGCCGCCCGGCACGCGCGGCGGCCGAGCGCGTCGGCGCTGGCGGCAGGGTTGGGGAGGAGGCCAGCGAAGAGCGCGGCGTCGGTGCGATTCAGCTCGGCGGGTTTCTTGCCGAACAGGCTTTGGGCGCCCGCACCGATGCCCTGCGCCTCGCCGCGCAATGGCAGGAGGTTGAAATAGGCCTCGAGCATTTCGTCATGCGACCAGTTTGTCGCGAGCGCCTGCCCGGCGCGCATCTGGCGGAGCTTGGTGCGCCAGTCGCGCTTGCCCGGCCGGGCGAGGCTCGGATCGAGGAAGGCGGCGAGCTGCATCGGCAGCGTCGAGGCGCCGCGCGAGCGGTCGCCGGCCCCCCCCCCAATCGTCAGGCGCGCGCGGATCGCGCTGGCGATCGCAAGCCAGTCGACCCCGCTGTGCGACCAGAAGCGGCGGTCTTCGCTTTGTACGACGGCGGTGCGGACGGCAGGGCTGATCTGGCTCAGCGGCACCCATGCGAGGCGGCGGCGTTCGAAATTGACGCGCTCGCTGTCGAGCAATTGCCCGTCGCGGTCGTAGAGCCATGCTTCGCTTGGGCGCCAGTCGGCGCGCACCTTGTCGAAGGCGGGCATCGCGGGTGGGCGCGTCGCAAGATGCGCTGCGGTGACGAGAACGAGCGCCACGAGCGCGGCCCATGCGAGAACATGGGGCCAGCGCCGCCGGCGCCCGGGGACGGGCGACAGGCTCATCGCATCACTGCGTGACGCTGGCGATCGTCATCGGCGCGTTCGGCCACTGGCCGCGGATCGCGGGCGAATACATCGCCTCGACGCGCGTCGGCGGCAGGGTGAATTTGCCCGAGCCGTTCAATCGCACGACATATTCGACCGCGTGGGTGCCCGCGGGCATCCAGCCGAAATAGCCGCGCCAGCTGTCCTTGCCGCGTTCGACATAGCTTGGCTGTGCGCCTGACCCGCTCGCCTGCTCGGCGAGCATTTCGGACTGGCCGCCGAGGTTGCCGACGATCGTCGCGCCGGGGGCGATGGGGTCGTTGATGACGACCCACGTCCGGCCGGCGGCCGCAACGACCTCGATCCGCACCTTGATCACGTCGCCGCGCGTCAGCCGGTCCTTGTTTGCCGCCTTGACGACGCTGACCGAGCGCTTGATCCGGTAACCCGCGTTGAGCGGTTCCTTCAATGGCACCGCCGCCTTGACGCTGACCGTCGCCCAGGGCGTGCCCGTGCCTTCGTGGCTCAGGCTCATTGTCGCGGCATTGAGCGCGACGCGCAGCGGCGACGGCGCCTCGGCCGGAAGCGGCCAGCTTTGCGAGGCGGTGGCGCCCGCGAGGCTGACATTGGTCACGCCCGTGATCGCGCTGGCCGGATAGAGTTCGGCGAAGCGGCGGACGGTGACCGCGCCCCACGCATTGGCGGGGGTGGTGTCCCAATGGCCCTTGCGCTGGCGCTGCGCGACGCCGACCATCAGCTTGCCCGCGTCATCCTCCCAACCCTTGCGGCCGAGGACGGCTTCCAATGCCTTGATCGCCATTTCGTCGCCGCTGGTCATCATCCACCAGGGCGCGCGGGCGTCGTCGACGAGGTCGAGGCGCGTGCCTTCATAGACGAGGCGCTTGCGCAGTTCGGCCTCGGCCGCAGTGCGCAGCGCGGGGGCGTTCCGCACGCCCGGCGTCTTTTCGAGCACGACGAGCCAGTCGGCGAGCGTGCCGGTCGCCATGTCGACCGGCGCGACGTCGATCGCGGCGACGAGGCTGGCGCTCGACGCATTGTTGCGTGCGAGGGCTGCCAGGGCCGCGATGCGGACGGGGCGGATATCCCACGGGCCATAGCCCTTGCGCGTCAGCCGCCCTTCGACGACCGCCTGCAGGGCTTTCACCATCTTCGCTTTCGACGCCTCGGGGATCGCGAAGCCGTTCGCCGCGGTCACGTTCATGACATAGGCGGTGAGCTCGATCGAACCCGTCATGCGTTCGTTCGGCCAGTAGCGCAGCAGCCCGTCGTCATCGAGATAGGTCGGCATCGCCCCTGCCAGCGCCTGCCAGCGGCCGACATCGCCGAGCGCGACCGCGCGCGACGTCTGCTGTTCGAAGCAGGTGTAGGGATAGGCGCTCATATAGTCGCGCACGCCCGTGAGCGGTGGCGCGAGCGTGCCCGCGAGCGCGACATCAACATAGCCGCCGGGAAGCGCGCCCGTGGGGATCGCGATCGGCAGCGTCGTCGCGGGGCCGACGCGGAACAGGCTGGCGGCCCAGGTTTCGACCGGCACCGCGGGTTCGACGACCTGTTCGAAGACGAGGCGGTCGCGCGCCTTGCCGCCCTTCGCCACCGCATCGACGGTCCACTCGATCGGACCCGTCTGTTCGGGGGCGGTCATCGACCAGCTGATCGGCACCGCGCCGCCCGCGGGGATGGTGACGGTGAGCGGCGGGGCGGTCGCGACGGCGGGCGACAGCGTCGGAGTCGCGGTGACCTCCATTGGCTGGTCGGTGCCGTTGCGCAGCGTGAAGCGCGCGTCATAGGTGTCGCCGCTACGCACCAGTTCGGGCATGCCGGCGAAGACCCCGAGATCCTGCACGGTGCGGACGGTCGTCTCGCCGGTACCGAAATATTGCGAGCCGTCGGTCGCGATCGCGACAAGGCGGAAGCCCGAGAGATTGTCGCTGAGCGGCACATCGACCATCGCGCGGCCCTTGGCGTCGAGCGGGACATTGCCCTTCCACAGCAGGACCGGACGGAAATCCTCGCGCGTCAGGCCCGAGAGATCCCCGCCGCCACCGCCGCCGGGTTCGAGCGCCTTGCGGCCGTAATGCCGCTTGCCGACGACCTGCATCTGCGCGGTCGAGGTGAGCACGTCGAGCGTCCGTTCGCCCATCATCGCATTGAGCACTTCCCAGCTTTCGTTGGGGGCGAGCTGGAGCAGAGCCTCGTCGACCGCGGCGAAGGCGACGTCGGCGTTTTTCGGCGCCTTGCCGTCGGGGGTCTTGACCTCGATCGCGACCTTGGCGGTTTCGCGGACCGAATATTTTGCCTTGTCGGCCTTCACCTTGACGCCGAGCTGATGGCCTTCCCAGCCGACCTTGATGCGCGCGATGCCCATGCGGTAGCTCGGCTTGGCAAGGTCGACCAAAGCGGTCGGCGGAGCGCCTTCGCTATTTTCGATCTTGAAGCCGACCGCGCGCTTCATCGTGCGGAACCAGCTTTCCTCGCCGGTCACGCGGCCGCGCACCGCCATCACCGACACATAGACGTCGGGCGCGTAGGTGGCGGGAAGCTTGACCTGCACGACGGGGTTGGTGCCCTTCAAGGAGACGACGAAGCTGGAGAGCACGCCTTCGCGTTCGACGGTGACGAGCGCGGTCGCTTCGCGGAACGGCATGCGGACCTGGAAGCGGGCGGTATCGCCCGCGGCGTAGCGCGGCTTTTCGGCGATGACGTCCATGCGGTCGCCATTGTCGCCGCCGAACCACCACTCATTGTCGCCTGCGAGCCAGACCGAGCGCACCGCGCGCGCTTCATTGCCGCCCTCATCCTGCGTCGTCGCGACGACGGTGACCTCGCCCGAGATGCCCGGTGCCATCGCGCAGCTGGCGCGACCGAGCTTGTCGGTCGTCGCCGAGCAGGTCGCGCCCAACCGCGTCGTGCGCATCTGGTTGTCATAGGCGTAGAAGCCGCCGATCAGGCGCCGGCGCGCGGTGATGATCTCGCGGTTGTAGAGCGCGACCTGCACGCGCTGGCCCGCAATCGGTTTGCCGTCGAGGTTCAGCGCGATGAAATTGAGGCGGAGGTCGTTGTCGCGCATCAGCCAGCCGTCGGTCTTCACCCCGAGGCGCACCGCTGACGGGTAAAGCGTGATGCGGCGGCTCGACGTCAGCGTCTCGCCATTGGCATCCTCATAGTCCATTTCGGCGGCCATCAGCGTCGGTTCGGTGATCGGCTGGTCGACGGTCACATTGGTCGTCACGGCGCCATTGGCGTCGAGTTTCAGCGGAACCGAGCGTGCGAGCGGCAGTTCGGCCGACGGTTCGTCGCCGCTGTCGTCGAGCTGGACGACGCCTTCCTTCACCGGCTGGCCGTCGAAATCCCAATCCTTATAATCTTCGGGCGGCGACCAGCTCGAGCGGAAATTGGTGCGCAGTTCGACCGGGATATTGGGCGCAGGGCCGCCCGAAAGATAGCCGACGAACAAGGACAGCGGCACCGCGGCGGGACGCACGAGCGCGGTTTTTGGCCCGGTGATCGTCGCCTTCATCGTCGGCAGGCGATATTCGTCGACCTTGACCGACTGGCCCGACCAGATCGTCTTGTCCTCGCCGTCCTTGTCCTTGGTGACGAAGACGAGTTCATAATCGCCCATCGGCGCCGAGGCGGGGACGTTCCATGTCGTTTCGCCGCTGCCCGTCGCGGGAATCGCGAAGGGCATTTCGAATTCGGTGTCCGAACCGCGGTGGACGAGGCGCAGCTTGCCGGACAGCGCCTCGGGGACGCGGAAGCCCAAGCCGACGGGGCGGCGGAGCAGATGCTTCATATGCACCGTCTCGCCCGCCTTCACGAGCGCGCGGTCGAAGACGGTGTGAAGGATGTCGTTGCGCTCCGACCAGCCATAGGGAAGGTCGAAGTCATAGGGGCGGATGCCGCTGCCCCAATCGGTCAGCGTGAAGCTGAAATCATCGCCTGAGCGGGCGCTGACCATCAACGCATGGCCTTCGCTGCTGGCCGGGTCCGCATCGTCGCGGCAGCTCGAATAGGTTTCGGGCTGCGGCAACCCGCCCGCGAAGGCGAGGCGCCCCGCTTTGTCGGCGGTGCCGCGCGCGAGCAGGCGTCCGGTGCAGCTGTCGGTGACGCGAATTTCGGCGCCCGAAACGGGCAGGCCGCTATTGAGCGACGTCACCCATGCGAGCGAGCCTTCGCGGCCCCATTTGAAATGCACCGCCATATTGGTGACGAGCGCGGCGGTCGCGACATAGCGCGTCGATTTGCGGCCGAGAAGCGCCGCGCCGAGTTCGGGGCTGGCGATCTCGACGACGTGGAAGCCTTTTTCGGCGAGCGGGATTCCGACGACTTCGAATTCCTTCCCGCCCGCGGCGGGCGCGAGTTGCAGGTCGCGGCGTTCGCCGCCCGAAGGCGCGCCGTCGAACACCGATTTGGTGCCGGTGTAGTTGACGGTGACATCCTTGCCCGCGGCGTTCTTTTCCTCGCGATAGTCGGTGTCGTCGGCGTCGGCGACGCGCTTCAGCCAGCGCGCGATCGCGCCATCGTCGTTGCCGACCTTGAGCGCGGTCGCGGGCATTTTGAGATTCGCCTGGACGAGCGAGCTTTCGACCCCGCGCACGGTGACGGGCAGTACGCCGCCCTCGCCGGCTTCGATTATACCGAATTCGGCAGCGAATTTGACGAGCGGAGGGGCGCGGTCGATGTGGAATTTCAGCGGGAAATTCGACTGGTTCTGCAGCTTGCGGCCGCTCTGGTCGGTGACGTCGGCGGGAAGCACGAGCGTCGCGTCGACATTCTGCGGCAGCGGGCCGGTGAAGCGGACGCTGGTCAGCCAGGCGTCATTCTTGTCGTCGTCGTCGATCTTCGGCGTCAGTCTCTTGCCATCGGCGGTGTTGAGCGTCGCGGCGAGGATCGTTTCGCGCGCGACGGGGGACGCGAAGCTGAGCGTCACATCCTTGATCGGGTTGCAGCCCGCCTGCGGATTGATGCGGCTGCACGACATTTTGGCGGTGAAAGCGGGGCGCACGTCATGATCGAAGCGCTGGTCGCGCCCGGCGGCGCGGCCGGGGACGCCGGCTTGCGAAATGCGCGCGTCCCAGACGAGCGCCATTTCGCGCCCCGGGGGCAGCGGGCGGCGGCATTTGACGGGGACGATGCGGTCGAGCGCGGTTTCGCGGTCGGCGCCCGCGGCGGGGAAGCGCTGCGGCAGGCCGGCGTCATAGGTGAAGGACTGGCGCGACCAGTTGTTGTCGCCGAGCCCGGTCAATATCTGCGTCGCGGTTTCGCGCGGCAGGACGTCGACGGGGATTTTCTCGCCGATGCCGTCGACCGCGCAATAAGCGAAGCGGCCGACCGAGGCGCGGTCGGCGGCGACGTTGGTCGCGACGAGAAAGATCTGGTCCTCCTCGATCCCGTCGTAGATCCCGCCAGCGAGCACGGCGCGCGCCGAAGGGCCGCCGGTGTCGAGCGCGAAGCGGCTGTTACCCGCGACCGAGACGCCGCGCGCGGTCCTGAGTCCATCGCGCAGCTCGACATGACAGGCGAGCCCGCCGGGGAGCGGTTTGTCGAATTCGAGTACCCAGGTGCGCGTGTCGACCCAGCGGCCCGACGACGGGAGTTTGCAGTCGTTGGTCGCGGGCGCGGGGGCGCGGGGATCGCCGAGCGGGACCATGTCTTCGGAAAAACGCAGGGTGAAACGCGTGATCGTGCCGTCGCCGGTGCCCGAGCTGCCCGGCGTCGCGAGCGTCACCTGCGGCACCGTGTCGGCCGCGGTCGCCGCCATCGCGAGGGTCAGGGGCAGGATCAGCGCCAGTTTTGCCTTGCCGGCCAATGCCGTAGCCAGCGCGCGCCATCCCTTGCCCATCGTCAATTCCCCATTTTGGTCCGAACCGCTATCCTGCTGGAAACAGGGGACAGAGTCCACCCGTTGCCGCGCATTGCACACGGTTAGTCGCGGTTCGCGAAATCGCTGTGACGGCCGTCATAGACAGCGGCGAAAGGTCAGCGCGCGAGCATCGGTCCGAGCTTTTGTCCCGCGAAAATATGAACGTGGAGGTGCGGAACCTCCTGATGGCTGTCGAGGCCGACGTTCGCGAGCAGACGGTAACCGGGCGCGACGAGGCCCTGATCGCGCGCGACCTTGCCGACGGCGCGGACGAAGCCCGCGATTTCGGCGTCGCTGCCGCGTTCGGAAAAATCGTCCCAGCTGACATAGGGGCCCTTGGGAATCACGAGGATGTGCAACGGCGTCTGCGGATTGATGTCGTGGAACGCGAGCGCATACTCGTCCTCGTAAACGGTCTTCGACGGCAGTTCTCCGCGCAGGATGCGTGCGAAGATATTGCTGTCGTCATAGGGAAGCGTCGCGTCGATCGGCATGGGAGAGGTCCTGTTCTTTCTGTCTATCGGGGGCGGCTGGCTTTTTCGGCGTGGCCCGAGGTGCCGTGGCGGCGGCCGAGTTCGGCGGCGATCATGTCCCACGAGAGGCCACGCTCGGCGAGCAGGATCGAGAGGTGGAAGATCAGGTCGGTAGCCTCGCCGGTCAGCGCGGCGTCGTCTTCGCTGACGGCGGCGATGACGGTTTCGATGGCCTCTTCGCCCAGCTTCTGCGCGATCTTCCGGCGGCCTTTGGCCGCGAGGCTCGCCACATAAGACGCTTCGCCTTCGCCCGCCGCGAGCCGGTCGTGGATGACGGCTTCAAGCTGCCCCAGCGCGTCGCCCATTGCCTTGCTCATCGCTCGATCCTTTTACCCCAATTCTTTGCGAGCGTGCCTAGCCGCGACACGCCGTCGCGACAAGCGGGCGGCGGGGTTCGAAAAACTTACCGCAGCGTAAACCATATGGAAACGCACGCCGCCTAGATTCCGAGGCGCCGGGGGGCGAGACAACTTTAAATCGGACGAAGATTATGAAAATGGACACCAACCCCTCGGTGTTTCTGGCGGCAACGGCCTCGGTGATTGCGCTGACGGCGAGCCCGGCGATGGCACAGGCGAACGACGAGATCGTCGTCACCGGATCGCGCATCGCGAAGAGCGAATTCACCAGCGCCGACCCGATCCAGGTCATCGACCCCGAAAATGCAAAATTGCAGGGACAGGTCCAGCTCGCCGATATCCTGCAGCAGGTCCCGGCGGCGCAGGGCTCGATCCAGATCACGTCGGCGATTTCGAACCGCTTCGTCGCGAATGGCGGCAACGACGTGCAGACGGTGTCGCTGCGCGGTCTCGGCGCCGAGCGGACCTTGGTGCTGATCAACGGCCGCCGCGCCGGCCCGGCAGGGATCCGCGGTTCGGTTGCGCCCTTCGACCTCAACGTCCTGCCCTTGTCGGTGGTGCGGCAGGTCGAGATACTCAAGACCGGTGCGTCATCCATCTATGGCTCGGATGCGGTCGCGGGCGTGGTCAACATCCTGACCCGCGACGATCTCGACGGATTCGAGGGGGGCGGCTTCTCTTCGATCACCGAGCATGGCGGCGGCGAGAGCTATGGCGCCGATGCGAGTTTCGGCAAAAGGTTCGACCGCGGTCATGTCTTTGCGACGGTCGACTATTTTCGCCAGCAGAATCTCGCGCGCCGTGACCGCGGTTTCCTCTTCTGCTCCGAAGAGTATCTCAAGCGCGAGGCTGACGGCAGCCGGGCCGACATCGTCGACTTCCGCACCGGACGCCCGGCGTGCAACAGCACGCAGGCCAATATGATCGTATTCAACGACTTTTCGGGGGTCGACCAGAATGGCTTTCCGACCTTCGGTCCGGGGCTTATTGCGCCAGGTGGCCAGCCGATCTTTGCGGGCCAATATGGCGCCGAATTCGCGGGGGTCGGTATCCCGATCAACGCCTATAATCCGATCGGCGTGTTCGGCCCCGCCAATTTCTTCGGGGTCAATTTCGACGGCCCGTCGACCGGCGCACTCAACCAGTTCGAGCCCGTCGAACAGGATATGGACGTGTTTTCGGGGGTCAGCCGGGTCAGCGCCTTTGTCGAGGGTGCCTATGACGTGACCGACGGCATCACGGCCTATGGCGAGTTCCTGTTCAGCAATCGCAAGTCGCACAACAATGGCGTCCAGCGGATCGAGCTCCAGCAGTTCACCGGCGCATCGATGCTGCCTTTCTTCCTCTGCGATCCGACGGCGTATAATTGCAGCCCCAACGACATGGGCGATCCCTTCAATGCCGAGTTCGGCGGCAACCTCATCCTGCGCCCGCGCGTGCTGGTGAAATCCGAAAGCGAGGCCGACGTCGACTATTATCGCGGCGTCTTCGGGTTGCGCGGTGAGATCGGGGCGGGGTGGAAGTGGGACGTCCACGGCCAGCACAGCCGGTCGGATGCGCGCTATACACAGGATGTCATCTATCAGGACGCGATTGCCTCGCAGACCTTGCGCACGCGCTCGTGCGTCGGAACCACGACCGCGATCCGCGGGGTGCCGTGCATCGATATCGATTTCACCGATCCGCGCGTGCTGCGCGGCGATTTCACCCCGGCAGAGCGCGCCTTCCTGACAGGCCGCGAGGCCGGGCGCACGCTGTTCAAGCAGACCTCGGCCGAGGCGTTGCTGACGGGCAAATTGTTCGACCTGCCCGCGGGGGCGGTCGGAGTGGCGGTCGGCGCGAATATCCGCCGCGACGAAATCAACGACACGCCGGGCGAAGCGACGCTTGCGGGCAATGTCGCGAATTTCACGACCTCGGGCATCACCGCGGGGCGGACCGTGTCGAAGGAGCTTTTCGGCGAAATCGAGGTGCCGCTGCTCGAAGGCGTGCCGATGATCGAGCGGCTGACGCTGTCGGGCGCGGCGCGTTATACCCATGTCGAGGCGATGCGCCGCGACGGGGTAGCGGACAAGTTCAGCGACACGACGTGGAAGGTCGGCGCCGACTGGGCGGTGACCGACTGGCTGCGCTTCCGCGGCACCTGGGGCACCTCGTTCCGCGCGCCCGCGCTGTTCGAACTCTTCCTCGAAAACCAGACGGGCTTCCTTGGCCAGCAGGCGATCGATCCGTGCATCCAGACTGCGGCACGGCTCGCGGCGGGGGCGATCAGCCAGCGCGTCTTCGACAATTGCGCCGCCGACGGGATTTCTCCCAGTTTTGCTGGCGGGATCGGCCCCGCGACGATCGTATCGGGGGGCGGCATCGGCCAGCTCAAGCCCGAAACCTCGACCGCGAAGACGGTGTCCGTGATCCTGACCCCCGATTTGTCGGGTGCGCTGTGGGGCGGGCTCAAGACACGCGTTGCGGTCGATTATTTCGATATCAAGGTGAAGGATGAAATCACCCTGCTCGGCGCGGGCAATATCCTGCGCGGCTGTTATGATTCGGACGTCGCCGGCGAGCCGCTGTGCGGGCTGTTCACGCGCACCGCGACGGGCCCCGACCGGCAGAGCGTCGCAAGCGTCACCGACCGCTATGTCAACATCAGCCGCCAGCGGAACCGCGGCGTCGATCTGTCGCTCGCGGTTGACCAGGATCTCGGCAATCTCGGCGCGCTCGCTTTCCGCGCGCAGATGACCTGGCAGATCGAAGACAAGGTCGCGCTGTTCCCCGGCACCGAGATCGACGACAATGGCAAGATCGGCAATCCGAAATGGGTCGGCGATTTCAACCTCGGCTGGATGAAGGACGGCTGGACGCTCTTCTACGGGCTCGATGTGACGGGCGCCGCGTCGAACATGAAGGATCTGCTTCGCGCGCAGGGCGGCGATGCGTGTCGCACCTCGGGCTTCCGACCCGGCGGGCGTTTCTGCCCCGACGTCAGCGTGCCCGCGACCTTCTATCACTCGCTGTCGCTGAGCCGCGACGTCGCCGAACGGTTCCGCATCACCCTGGGCGTCGCGAACCTGTTCGACACGCCGCCGCCGCGTGTGTCGACCGTCGTTGCCGCGACGCCGCCGGTGATCGGCCAGGCACCGGCGTTCGGGACACAGTATGACTATCTCGGCCGCCGTTTCTTCCTGAGCGTGCGCGGCAGCCTGTAAGCCTCTGGACAAGCCCGCGCTCCTCTGGTGAAGCGCGGGCATGTCCGAGGTCAAACTGCATCCCGACTGGCTTGCCCGCATCGGCGGCGAGTTCGAGCAACCCTATATGGCGGCGCTCAAGACATTCCTTGCGGGCGAGCGCGAGAAGGGCAAGGCGATCTATCCGCGGCCGCGCGACTGGTTTGCGGCGTTGGATGCGACGCCGCCGCAGGACGTGCGCGTCGTGATCCTCGGGCAGGATCCCTATCACGGGCCCGGGCAGGCGCATGGGCTGTGCTTCTCGGTCCAGCCGGGGGTGCGTACCCCGCCGAGCCTTGTCAATATCTACAAGGAAATGCAGAGCGACCTCGGCATCGCGCGCGCGTCGCACGGCTATTTGAAGCATTGGGCGCAGCAGGGCGTGCTGCTGCTCAACAATTGCCTGACCGTCGAAAGCGGCATGGCGGCTTCGCATCAGGGCAAGGGGTGGGAGAAGTTCACCGACGCGGTGGTCGCGGCGGTGGCGGCCGATCGGGCACCGAAGGTCTTCATCCTGTGGGGCAGCCATGCGCAGAAGAAGGCCGCGAATGTCGCGGGGCTGGGCGCGGGCAGCCCGCACCTGATCCTGCGCGCGCCGCATCCGTCGCCTTTGTCGGCGCATAACGGCTTTTTCGGGTCGCGGCCGTTCAGCCAGACGAACGCGTTCCTTGAGGCGCAGGGACGCGGCGCGATCGACTGGCGCCTGCCCGATAATCCCGAGACCGCCATCGCATGAACATCGCGATATGAGCATTTTGGCCGATCCGGCGACGCTGGCGATCCTGATCGTCGCGGTCGTGCTGCTTGGCATGGCAAAGGGCGGGCTCGCCGGCGTCGGCGCGCTCGCGACGCCGCTCGCCGCGCTCGTGCTGCCGCCCGCGACCGCGGCGGCGCTGCTGTTGCCCATCCTGATCGTGCAGGACGTGATCAGCGTCTGGTCGTTCCGCAAGACGTGGGACGGCTGGATCATAGGCTGGATGCTGCCCGGCGCAGCGATCGGCATTGCGGCGGGCTGGTATTATGCCGAGCGGGTGAACGAGGCGCAGTTGATGGCGGCGCTGGGCGCGATCACGCTCGCCTTCGGGCTCTACCGGCTGTGGATCGAGCGTGGCGGGCGGATCGTCGCGGCGTCGCAGTCACCCGGCTGGGTCGGTACGTTCTTCGGCGCGCTGACGGGACTTACGAGCCAGATCGCGCACGCCGGCGGGCCGCCGTTCCAGATGTGGGTGACGCCGCGCCGGTTGCCGCACCTCGTCTTTATCGGAACAAGTTCGGTGCTTTTTGCGCTGATCAACTGGATGAAGGTGCCCGCCTATCTGGCGCTTGGCGCCTTTCCGCACGAGGTCGTCGTCGCGGCGCTGCTGCTGATGCCGCTCGCGATCGTTTCGACCTTGCTTACGGTGCGCTGGATGAAGCGGATGAACCCCGAGCGTTTCTACGTGCTTATCTATGTTCTGATGGTGCTGCTCGGCGCGAAGCTGCTTTGGGACGGGATACAAGGGTGAGTGCGATCCAGAATCTCCCTCTCACGATATTGGTCGATGCCGACGCCTGTCCGGTGAAGGACGAGATCTACCGTGTCGCCTGGCGGCACGAGGTCGCGGTGAAGGTCGTGAGCAACAGCCGGCTGCGCGTGCCCGATCATCCGCTGATCGAGCGTATCACCGTGTCGGACGGCTTCGACGCCGCCGACGACTGGATCGCAGAGGCGGCGAATGCGCGAAGCGTCGTCGTCACGGCCGACATCCTGCTCGCCGACCGCGCATTGAAGGCGGGCGCGAGCGTGCTCGGCCCCAACGGCAAGCCTTTTACCCCGGCGTCGATCGGACCTGCGATCGCGACGCGTGCGATCATGGCCGACCTGCGCTCCGGAATGAGCGACGCGATGGGTGGTCCGCCGCCCTTTTCGAAGGCCGATCGCTCGCAATTTCTGCAGGCGCTCGACAGCGCGCTGGTCCGGCTCAAGCGTCAGCCGTAAGTTTCTTTCTTTTCTTTTCAGTGTTTTGAGAAATTTATTCGGCCGAGTGATGGCGATCACGGCCGGCCGCACGGCTGCGCGGCATAAGTGGGGCATCGGGAACGCCCCGAACCCAATTCGAGCCGTATCGACCGATTGAAAAGGAAATGAAGATGACCAGGAAGCTGATTCTCGCTCCCGTCCTTGCGCTCACCATCCTCGCTTCGGCGACCCCCGTTATGGCGCAGTCGGCGCAGCCCGCACAGGGCAGCATGACGGTGACGTCGAACCCGGTGCAGATACTGATCGGCCTTCTTCTCCCCGCGGTGCAGAAGGTCCGCGAAGCCGCGGCGCGATAAGCGCTTCCCGATTTTTGTCTTCGGCCCGGCCCACCACGCCGGGCCGGAACACAGCCCTCCCGCCCCTGCGACCCAGGCGGGAGGGCTGACTATTTTCCGGCCTGGTTCCGGCGATCAGTTCCCGGCGCGGCGGTGCGTTACGAAGGCGAGCAGCAGGACGACCGAGATCACGCCGACCAGCATGCCCGCGGTCGTCGTTACCATCGTGATCGAGCCTGCCGGATCGTTCGAGTTCCACGCGCCGCTTCGTGTCCGTTCGATCATCCACCAGGCACCGACAATGACGATCAGGTCGAGCAGGACCAGCCCGACCAGTGCACGCACTGATTTCTTCATGAAATTCCCCTCCCAGGTTCCGACACTTTCTTCGCTGTCGGATATCTTCCGGGCATGGTAGCTTCGGGTTTCATGAAACTCCACCGGAGTCGAGACCATGGCGGCACTTCCTACGATCATCCTCGTTCACGGCTTCTGGGGCGGCGCGGCACATTGGGCGAAGGCGATCGTCGAGCTCGACCGGCTGGGGCATAAAGGCATACGTGCGGTCGAACTGCCGCTGACCTCGCTCGCGGGCGATGCGGCGCGCACGCGCCAGATCGCGGCGCAGGTCGACGGTCCGGTGCTGCTTGTCGGGCACAGTTACGGTGGCGCGGTGATCACCGAGGCGGGGACCGCGCCGAATGTCGCAGGGCTCGTCTATATCGCGGCCTTTGCACCCGATGCGGGCGAGAGCCCCGGCGCGCTGACACAGCAGCATCCGCCCGTCGGCGCCCCGAATCTTGCGCCCGACAGCGATGGTTATTTGTGGGTCAAGCCCGACAAGTTCCACGAAAGCTTTTGCCAGGACCTTGGCGCCGACGAGGCGCTGGTGATGGCGGTGACGCAAAAGGCGCCGCTTGCCTCGACCTTTGGCGATCCGATCAGCGATCCGGCGTGGCGGGTGAAGCCGAGCTGGTATCAGATCTCGGGCGCCGACCGGATGATCGACCCTGCGAACCAGACGATGATGTCGGGGCGGCTCGGCGCGCGAAAGATCATCACGCTCGACGCGGGGCATGCGTCGCTCGCGTCGCACCCGGTCGAAGTCGCGGCGCTGATCGACGAGGCGGCGCGCAGCCTGTAGCGGGAGTCCCGTCCGTGGCGCGCCAATATACGAGTTTCACCGAATTCTGGCCCTTCTACCTGCGCGAGCACAGCAAAGCATCGACGCGCGCGCTGCATTATGTCGGGACCAGCCTTGTCGTGCTGATTGCGGTCGCCGCGGTGCTGAGCGGGCGGTGGGGCTGGCTGATCGCGCTGCCGGTCGCGGGCTATTTCTTTGCCTGGGTCGCGCATTTCGGGGTCGAGAAGAATAGGCCGGCAACCTTTACCTATCCGCTGTGGAGCCTTGCCGCCGACTTCCGCATGTGGGCGTTTTGGCTGACCGGACGGCTGGGGGGCGACCTCGACCGCGCAGGCGTTGTTCGGGAAAAGCGATCACACTGACCGAAAGCCCTGTCTGGCATTTGTTGCGAATCATTCTTAATTGTGACGGGTTCGCACCTGCTGGAGACGGGCCATGCCCACCGACCTGATCAAGACCTTCACTTACCTGTCGATCCATCTGACGATCGGGTTCAGTGTCGCCTATGTGATGACGGGATCGGTCGCGCTCGCGGGCGGGATCGCGATCATCGAACCGTGCATCAATGCGGTGGCCTTCTTCTTCCACGAAAAGGCGTGGAAGCGCGTGGGCACCGGGCCTAAGCTGGCCGCCGCCTGAGGCTCACGAGTCCCGGCCGCCTTTCATTTCCTGTCCCCTCGAACCAAGGAGTATGTCCATGACCGTCAATCGCGCATCGGCCCGTTACGAAGGCTTCGGCAAGGAGGGCAAGGGATCGATCACGACCAGATCGGGCGTGCTCGACAAGCAGCCCTATGGTTTCGGAACGCGCTTCGAGGGACAGCCGGGCACGAACCCCGAGGAGTTGATCGCCGCGGCGCACGCCGCCTGTTTCACGATGGCGCTGTCGTTCGGCCTCGCGCGCGCGGGCTATTCGGGCGACACGCTGGAAACGAGCGCGGCGGTGACGCTCGATCAGGTCGACGGCGGCTTTGCGATCACCAGATCGGCGCTGACGCTGACCGGCAAGGTGCCGGGGATCAGCGCCGACGAATTTGCGAAGATCGCCGAGGAGGCCGAGAAGAATTGCCCGGTGTCGAAACTGCTCAACTGCGAGATCACGCTCGAGCACAACCTCGAGTCCTAGGCGGCGCGGAGCAGCGGTGCGGGCAGCTCGTCGGCCATGAAGTCGAAGCTGCGCTGCACCGGCGGCTCGAGCGTCCAGCTTTGCAGCACGCGGTGGCGGCGATGGCCGACATGGCTTTCGACGAGCACGAGGTCGCGCGGCGCCCAGTTCCATGCGACCGAAACGGGATCGAAGGCGCATGTCCCATAGCCGAGGGTGATGTGCGGCCGGAGGCCTGACTTGCGGTGCATGGGATCGATGCCTTGCGTCGCGAGACGGGCGACAATCGCGTCATAGGCCTGTCGAATGGCGCCGACGCTGCCAGCGGTGACCAACTCGGCCCCGCTGCTCCGCGAAACGATGCGCGCGAAGGGAATCGGGCTTGCGGCCGGAAGGCCGACGCTGAACGCCTTCGCCACCTTTCCGCGCAGGAAGAGTTGCGGCTCCATCGTTTCGTCGATCGTGCACAAAGTCAGATGGTAAAGCTGGGGTTTGAGGCCCGCAAACAGGTCGCCGGAAACGGTCGGCAATTGGCGCGCCAGCCAGCCGGCCCGGTCGGCGCTTACCTGAAAGCCGAGAAAATAGCGGAACATCGGGTCCATCATCCATCCCTCCGAATCGGATCAATGTTCTTATTATGTTCTCGTTCGTGATAAGAGTCGAATCGTCAGGAGGCTGCCTTGCAAGCCGGCACCGGGACGCGGTGCGCGGGGTTGCCGTTGAGGGTTGCGACCTGCGGCTTTTGAATCGCGGAGCGCCACGCGAGTTTGGGCCACCAGCGCGTCGGCGGCGGGGTGGTCAACGGGTCGATGCTTTCGCCGGGACGCGGCATCGCAAGGCGGACGCCGGCGCAGCGCGCGGCGGCGAGGATGCGTTCGGGCGGTTCGGTCCACGCGTGCGGGGCGAGGTTGAACAGCGCCCAGTGGATCGGGATCAGCGTCCTGCCGCCGACGAGCCGGTGCGCTTCGACCGCGAGTTCGGGGCCGAGATGATTGTCGGGCCATGCCGGGTCGTACTGGCCGGCGTCGAGCAAGGTCGCGTCGAACGGGCCGAGACGCTTGCCGATCTCGGCGAATTCGGGGGTGAAGCCGGTGTCGCCCGAATACCAGACGCGATGTTGCGGCCCGACCAGCGCATAACCCGCCCAGAAGGTCTGATTGCTCTGGCTGCCGAGGCGGCCAGAGGCATGACGCGCGGGGGTCGCGACGATGGTGACGCCGCCGACCTTCTTCTCGCCCCACCAGTCGAGTTCGACGATCTTCTTTTCGTCGACGCCCCAATAGGCAAGATGCGAGCCGATGCCGAGCGGAACAACGAACATTGTGTCGCGGCGGTCGAGCGCACGGATCGTGTCGCGGTCGAGATGGTCATAATGGTCGTGCGAGATCACCACCGCGTCGATCGGCGGCAGGTCGGCGATCGCTATCGGCGGGGCGTACCAGCGTGCGGGGCCGAGCCAGCCGACCGGCGAGGCGCGCTTGCCCCACATCGGATCGACGAGGATGCGCTTGCCGTCGATCTCGACGAGAGTCGAGCTGTGGCCGAACCAGGTGATGCGCAGCCCGCTAGCGGGGAGGCGGGCGAGGGTGGCGGCGTCGGTGCGCTGCACCGGCACCGGCGCGCCGGGCTCCGGCTCGGTGGCCGCCGATGCGGTTAGCAGGTCACGATACGCGGCCTGCCGGTCGATCCAGCCGCCGTGGTCGTTGGTGAAGGCGCCGTCTTTCCAGTGCGGCGAGCGTTCGAGTTTTTCGAGCCGCGGGGCCGACGGCGCCCGCCCGAAGGCGCTCCACCCGTTCACCGCGAGGACCAGCGCGAAGAGAGCGAGCAAGAGGAGCAAGATCCCGACCGCGCGGACCGTCAAGCGGAGTATGCGACGCATCCGCGTCATGGTTTCGGGGCGTCTTCCAGCGCCATTCGTGTGACATGGATATAGATCGCCTGCCAGCTGTCGCCCCGGCGCCTGAAAATATCGGTGAAGCGGATGCGGGCGCGGAAGGGTTTTCCCGCTGAGCGGCCCGAGAGGATCGTCTCGGCGCTCGCGAGGCCCCCGTCCTTGCCGAGCGGCAGGATGACGCGATCGGTCAGCGTGACGGGATCGTAATCATCGTCGGCGCCGGTCCAGCCGTCGATGAAAAACGCCTTGCCGTGTCGCTTGCCGCTGCCGTCGATGAAGACGAGGTCGTCGGCGGCCATGCGGTCGAGTGCGCCCTTGTCCTGCGCGATCTGTGCCGCATCGAAGGCGTCGGCGAAGGCGCGGAGGTCCGTGGTGGCATCGCGTGCCTGGGCCGGGGTCAGGATCAGCATCAGCATCATCATCGAGGCGGTGGCGACTGCGCAAGTTTTTCGCATGTTAGAGCCCTTGTTGCGGTCTGCCGCCCGGCACGCCTTGATCCGTCGTCATTCCTTCGTATCGGGAGGCGGGGTTTTGCCGCCATCCATACGCTCCATCTCCCGTTCCATGACACGGCCAATTTCGGAGCGCTGCGACGGGGCGTAGAGATTGTGGGGGCTGGAATAAAGCCCCTTCAGAAAGCTGAAATCCCATGGGGTCAGCGTGACCGGCACTTCGCTGTCGGCCGCCGCGTCGAGCACCCGCAGGATCGTGGAAGGCGCCGACGCGTCGATCCGCGCCGGGTCGATCCGCGCCAAAGCGCGCATCGCCGCATAATCGGCGAGTTGGGTGGTCGAGAGTCCCTCGATCGCCTTGCTCTCCACGACCACGATCGCCGCCATGAACGCTGGCCGCGCCGGCGGGGTGATGCGTGATTCAGCCCGGGTTGAACGATTGATCGGGGTGCCTGCTTCGTTGAATATCGGCCGGCCGTCGCCGTTCACCATTTCCTGAATCTGCCATGCCGTCGCCGGACCCGGCTGCGCCAGAATGCGCCTGACCTCGGCAGGGGACCGGTTACCGAACATATAATAGCGCTTTTTGCCCAGCGCTTTCAGAAAGGCCGCTTTGTCCGGCGTGACCATGACGACCAGATTGGGTTTGCAGTTCGCCTTTGCCGCTTTCAGCCCGACGCCTGTTGCGACGGTCCGGATACGTTCGTTGACGGCTGCGCGTTGGGCATCGGGTACCCCGAAGGCGCCGGGGCATACCGCCTTTTCAAATCGCGCGATCTGGCCACGCGGCGACGCCTGGGTCAGCGCGCCGACGAAGCTTTCAATCTGTTTCTCGATACCGGTGACGACGATCGGAGCATCGCCCTGCGCAGCGGCGGGAGCGGCGACAAGGGCAGCGGCGAGAAGCATGAATCGCATGGGCGTCTCCTCCGGCGTGGACGTCGATGGCGGCGTCGAGAGCCGCCTGCTGACCATCACCAAAACCCTTTCGGTCGTCGCCAGCGCTTCGACAGGGTGCCGGCACTTGGCGATGAGCGGGCGGACGGCTGGGCGCTATTGCGCCGGGCGGCAGTCCTTCAGCCAGATGACATGCCTATATTCGTCGAAATCCTCGACGGTGCCGGTCAGTTTGATGCTCTTGTTCGGCTTGAGCTGGAGCGAAAAAGCGGCCTGTCCCGGTGCCATATAGCAGACGATGTCGGTCTTGAACGGCGCCTGGTTCGGCAGCCGGATCGCCTGTTCGTAGGGTTGGGGGATCTTGTAGCCGACGCGGAACTCCTTGCCGTCCTTGGTCACATAGTCGACGAGCCCGTCGATCGTGAACTGCTTGCCCTTGTAGCGGGTAAGGATGCCTGCGGCGTTGCGTTCGGTGTCTTTCGATACCTGCTGCGAGAAGCTCAGCGAGTTCATCTTCACCGGCGCGGCAGCGACGGTGGTTGCGGTCGCGCCCTTCTTGGCCGCGGCGGCGCCCGCCTTGCCACCCTTGATCTGGTTCAGGATGCCGCACATTTCGGCCTTCGCTGCGTCGCTGCCGACCGACTGGCCGGCGCGCAGCTTGGCTTCCATCACGACCGTTCCGATCCCGCCGGTTTGCGTGGCGGTGATCTGGATAGGGAAGGCGCGTACGGTGCCGGTCATCGGCTGCTCGATCAGCATCGAGCCATATTCGGCCTCGTCGGCCATGATGTCATAGCCCTTCGCCGCGACGATACCGCGCATCTGGCCGATCGCGACCGCGGGAGGCAGGTCGGCGACGGTCACCGCGGCGGTGAAGCGCAGTGCGGTAATCGGATTGCCCTTTTTGACGAAGGCTTCCTCGCAGGTCGCGGCGTTGGCGGTGCCCATGGTGAGGAGAATGGTGGCCGGCGCGAGCGCGGCGGCGAGACGCGAATAAGTCGTGGTGCGCATGAGGGGCTCCCTGAGATGTGTATGTTATGCGACTTATGTTGTGTGATGCGTCTGCCGCAGCATCTGCCCGCCTGCAATGGCTAAGTTACCCATATGCTGGCGCTTTAGTCGCCGGCGAGCACCGTGCCGATCTGCGCTTGACCTCAACCGGGCTTGAGCTTTCATAAGCGCGGGACAGTTGATTCGCGAACCGGAGCCTTGTCCATGCTGGATTATCCCGCCGCCCCTTCCGACCCGGTCGATGACGATGCGGATGCGCGCACCGAGGCCTTCCTGTCGCGCTACCTTGCGCGGATCGGCCATGCGGGGCCGGTCGCCCCGACGCTGGAGGGGCTCGCCGCACTGCAGGCCGCGCATATCGCGGCGATCCCGTTCGAGGCGATCGACGCGCTAACGGGCGCGGGGATCGAGATCGATGCCGGGGCGGTTGATGCCAAGCTGATCGGGCAGCGGCGCGGCGGCTATTGTTTCGAACAGAACAGCCTGTTCCTCCGCGCGCTGCTCGCCATCGGATTCGACGCAGAGGGGCTGCTGGGCCGGGTGCGCTGGATGCTGCCCGACGATGCCCCGCCGACGCCGCGCACGCATATGGTCGTGCGGGTTCGGGTGGGCGGGCGCCCCTGGCTTGCCGACGTCGGGTTCGGCGCGGCAGTGCCGCCGCAGCCGCTGGCGATGGATAGCGAAGAGCCGCAGCAGACGCGGCACGAAAGCTATCGCGTCGTGCGCCATGGCGATGCGTGGCAGGTCGCGGCGGCGATCGAGGGCGCATGGCGGACGCTCTACCGGCTCGATCATCTTTCGCCGCCGCCGATCGATTACGAACTTGGCAACTGGTACACGTCGACGCATCCCGATTCGCATTTCCGTCACCAGCTGATCGCGGCGCGCACGACCGCCGAGGCGCGTTATGGTCTGCGCGACAACCGGCTGACCACCCGGCTGATCGATGGGCGTGTCGACCGGCGCTATCTGACCGCCGACGAGATCGAGCGGGCCTTGTCGGAGATTTTCCTGTTGCCGGTACGGCCGCACTGGCGCGCCGCGATCGAGCGCGCGGCGACCGCCGAGATTGCCGGATAGGGCGCGCGGCTTGACTCGCCGTGGCTATCGCGTTCTTTTGCCAGCGAAAGAAGGGAGCGCGATTCCATGGCCGACAAAGCGCCCGTCCTGCTGTCCGGCGGCAACCCGCAGATTGCGAAAGGCTATGGCGACGCGCCCGTGCAGGCCTATATCGCCGCGATGCCGGGGTGGAAGTCGGGCGTCTGGCGGCGGCTCGACAAGCTGATCGAAAAGTCAGTCCCGGGTGTCGCGAAGGCGGTCAAATGGAACTCACCGCTCTATGGCGCTCCGGGGCAGGGCGCCGAGCCGTCGCTCTGGTTTCTGAGCATCCATTGCTTCGACAGATATATCAAAGTCGCCTTCTTTCGTGGCCGGTCGCTGGATCCGATACCGGCGGTCGCGTCGAAGAGCGGCGACACGCGTTATTTCCATATCCATGAGGACGATACCGTCGACGAGGCGGCGTTCGCCGACTGGGTGAAGCAGGCGGCGGTGCTGCCCGGCGAGAAGATGTGAGGAGCGGAATTTGTCATCGGAACTGATCGACGCGAAAATTGCCGGGCTCGGCGACTGGCGCGGGGCAACGCTGACGAAGCTGCGCGCGCTGATCCACGCCGCCGATCCGGAGGTCGAGGAGGCAGTGAAGTGGCAAAAGCCGTCGAACCCGTCGGGGGTCCCGGTGTGGGAACATGCGGGCATAGTGTGCACGGGCGAAACGTATAAGGACAAGGTCAAGCTGACCTTTGCCAAGGGCGCGGCGCTCGCCGATCCCAAGCGGCTTTTCAATTCGAGCCTCGATGGCAACACGCGGCGCGCGATCGACCTGTTCGAGGGCGACCGCGTCGATGAGGCGGCGTTCAGGGCGCTGGTGCGCGCGGCGGTCGAAGCGAACCTCGAAAAGCCGGCGAAAGCGAACAAATAGCGCGAAACCGAGGCGGCATGGGCCCTGTTGCTGCACCATGCTGTCGGCTGCCGGCCGCATCGCGGGACTGATCGCTGGCTAGGCCGCCCTGCAGAGTCCCGAGTCGCCGCCGGGCAAGGGCCAGCGGCCGTGCACGATATGGCGCGCTTCGCCGACGACGCTTTCGACAAGCAGCATCTCCGCGGCGGTCCATTCGACCGGATCGATCGCTTCGGAGCCAAGCCCGTCGCCGCGATAGTCGATCGTGACGTGAAGCTCGGGCGGCAGGTTGAACCATTTGAAGTCATGCCAGTGAAAATATTCGGCCAGCTGCCGCTGGAATTCCCATGCAGCCGTCAGCGGTGTGGAGCTTCGCAGCGTCGTCGCCTTGCGGCATTCGATCCGGTCGAACCGCACCGGGAAAGAGCTGGCGCTGAAATCGTCCAGTCCGCGCGTCACCAGTTCGAGGAAACCAGCGGGGGCTTCAGCCAGATCGACGAATTCTGCGAGCGTCATATGTAGTAGATCGGCCCCGCGGCGCCGGTCGTTTCGAGGCAGAGCATCGATGCGCGCTGCGATATCGGGCGGCGGCTTGATCATCAGATAGAGGGGGCGTCGTGCGAAAATCCTGCGCGGCATGATCGGTTCCTCCTGATGTCGAATCGGCAGCGGCGATAAGGCCAAGCCTATAGAACAAATAGAGAACATATTCTAGCCTGCAGATTGCGGACCCGGCGCGGCGGTCGTCGGAGCGGCTGGCAGCGAAGCGGCCGCGAGCGGCAGCGCAAGCTTCATTTCGCTGCTTCGCGCGGCCGCGGCAGCGCGGCGCCGTTCACCATCGGCGGGGCATAGGGGCGAGCGGTGCCGGTAAAGATGCCCGCGGCGATCGCGGGGTCGGCGGCGAGGATCGCGTCGGCCGCAGCCTGATCGGGGGCGCGCAGCAGGACGAGGCCCGAATCGGTCCCGACCGGCCCCGCCGCCGCGATACGGCCATCGCGGTACAGCGCCATCCAATAATCGAAATGGGGCCGCAGCCCCTGTTCGGAAAACGGGCGTCCGGGTTTCCACGCCCGCCCCGGTGCCAGCGCGAGCGCGAAGAGCGGCGCGGCGGCCGTCTGGGTCGCCGGAGCCGACGCCGCTGTGTCACCCCGTTTCATGTGCCACATCGCGTTGACGATGACCCAGCGTTCGCCGAACTTGCCCATGTGGAAATAATCGACGAACCAAGGCGTTTCGACGCGAACCGCCGCGGCGTCGCCCGCGACGTCGAGGATCCTGCACGACCGGTTCCACTCGGCCTTCGGCGTCTTGAGCGCGCCGCGCTTCGTCAGGTCGACCAGCTCCTCGCGGCTCATCCGTTGCAGTCCGAGCCGCTCGTCGGGCGTGTCGCCGAGCACGCGGCGCTTCGCGAGATCGGGGTGAAGCGCGCGTTTGACGCGTTCGGGGTCGCCCTCGAGCTGGCCGTCGACATAGTCGAAGCAGGTCGCCTCGATCGCGGCGAGATCGGCGGGCGCGGGCGCGAGCGTTGCGGCCGCGGCGGCGAGGGTGAGCAGGGTCGTCAGCATCGGAGCTCCCGGGCGGGCAGGATGAACTAACTTGAGCGCTACATTTGTAGCGCTATCTTGGCAAGCTGCTAGTCGATGATCGGCGCGCCCTCGGCCTGCAATTTCGCGAGATTGGCCTTCATCTGCGCGAGGACTTCGGGTGCGTGGGGTTCCCAGCTTTCGACCTCGCCGACGACGCGCAAGGGCGAACGGCTGCGATAGCTGCGCGTCGGGTTGCCGGGGAATTTCTTGTCGGTGAGGTTGGGGTCGTCGAACCAGTCGCCGGTCGGCTCGACGATATAGATGCGCTCGCGTCCTTCCCCGGCGGCAAGCTCGCAGCCCCAGATCGCGGACTCCAATGCGGCGGAAAAATAGATCCACGACATCGGCGCCGCCCGATAATTGCTGCCCCGACCGGCGACGAGCAGGTCGCCCGGTTTCAGGTCGGCGCGCGTACCGTGGTAAAAGGCTGCGCCCGCGTCGGGGCCAATGGGAGCGGCCTCCGTCACCTCAATATTCGTTCCGCTCGCTGCGCAGCACCGCCTTGCCGTCCTTCCAGTTCACTTCGGTCGCGGGCTCGTCGGCCTTTCCGGGCGCGAAGAGTTCATAGACGACCGTGCCGTCCTCCTGCGTGCTTTCGATGACGCGCGCCGGGGTGAAGGCGTCGGCGGCGGCGCCCGCCGCGGTGCGCACCGCCGCGGGGGCGTCGGCCCAGGCGATGTCGCGCTGCATCTCGACGACGCGATATTGGCCCGCTTCCTCGATCAGATCGAGCTCGACTTCGCTGCCGTCGGGGCGCATCCCCTCGACGTCGAAGAAGATTTTGCCGCCGCGTGCCTTGCGCTCGGCTTCGGCGATTTTCATACCGGGGACCCTCGCGAGCACCGCATTGCGAACCCCCTGCGGCAGGTCGGTCGCGGCGACCGTGCTGATTTCGGCGGACGGGCCATCGGCGAGCATCGATGCCCCGGGCGCCGCGGTTTCGGGACTGGCGGGGGCTTCCGCCTCGCCGCACGCGGACAGCGCCAGCATTGCCGTCATCATCAGCCAGGCCCGTCCGCGCATTGTCACTCTCCCGTTCCGGTAAGGACTGCCAGCCTATCGAGAGCCGCGCATCGCGTCGAGCCGTGGCGCGCGCCGCGCCGCGCGGCTCGGCGGACGAGGCTCACTCCCTGTCGTCGGACGGGTCGAGCCGCACCGTCCACACAGGATGGCCCGCCTCGCTCCGCTCGATGTCATGCGAGGGGACCATGTCGTCGCCGGTCTCGATCCACCCGCGCCCGTCGCATTTCGGGCAGGCGTGGCGGATCGAGCGGTTGCTGACGAGGTCGATCTGCGTGTTCCACTGGCCGTAGCCGCCGCAGGTCGGGCACAGCAAATCGAGATTGCCGCTGCGGTGGCGCCGCGAAATGCCGTCGAGCGCGTGCGGGTCGCCGGGGCCGGTGCAATGGACGATGTTCGAGGCGTGGGACATCTGGGGGCTCCCGGTGCTGGCCAAGTGCAGGCGGATATTACCGCTCCCGCCGGGATTATCAATCGGATCGCCGGAACGATGTACGGGAGTCGGGAGGCCGTAGCGATCGACCGATAGTTGCACTTTTCACAGTAATTTCGTAAATATTACATCAAAATAATTTAACGGATTCGAGGTCTGGAGGAAATTATAGGGGAGAAGTCATATGATAAACGATCCGTTTCAGATGCAGCGCGAATTGCGCTACGGTGCTCCGGTATGCGATCAGGTTCTGATAGGTCGCTATTTTACCATCGGCTATTCTTGGTACTTTCGTCAGGCCAAATGGACGCTGGAAATCGTTAGCCGCGGCGGCAATGAATTCGCTCCGGAAGCTTTCACCAAAGCCGAGCGGCTGGACAATTTTCGCGCCGATGTTCGTTTGCCCTACCGGTTCAGGGCATCGCTCGCCGCCTACAAGAACAGCGGATATGACCGCGGACATCTTGTCGCCAGCGCGAATTCGGTATTGAGCCACATCGAGAACAGCGAAACATTTCTGTTGTCGAACATGTCCCCGCAAACCGCCGAATTCAACCGCAGGATATGGGGTAAACTCGAAGACGAGGTGCGCAAACTCAACAATCGCGAAGACGTTCTGGAAACCTATGTATTGAATTGCCCGTTTTTCGACTTTGACAAGCCCATCAAGATGATCGGCGACGAGAATGACGAATATGGCATCAACATTCCGGTGCCGCACGCTTTCGTGAAGTCGGTCCTTGCCGAATTCCGGAACGGCGAACTCAAGCTCTGGACGTTTTTGATGAACAACGAAGAACTTGACGGGGAACTCGGAGCTTATCTGGTTTCGACCTATGACGCCGAACAATTGATCGGCGGCCGCTTCTGGGACCGCGCGAGCGGCAGCGACATGCATGCAATGAAAAAGACCCCGATCGCGATGTGGTAGGCCGGATTTCGCGGGCGCGCCGAAGTGCGGGCGATGGTGCGAAAGCGGGTTGAAAGCGTTCACGGGACGGGCTGGCCGTCCGCCGGTTGGCAGGCGTGCATCAGGTCGCCTCCGCGCGGAGCGCCCAGCGGCCGTGCTCGACATGCGTGGTCTTGCCGACGATGCTTTCGGTCAGGATGATCTCGTCGACCGTCCAGCCGATCGGCGGCATCTTCTGAGAACCTAGCCGGTCGCCGCGATAGTTGATCGTGATGTGCGGTTCGGGGGTGGTGCCGTCCATGATCGGCGCCTTTCGCGCGAGCAGATGGTTGACCAGCGCCTTCTGGAACGCCCGCGCCTCGGCCAGCGGATCGCGCGTGCGCAGCGTCACCGCCTTGCGGTTCTCGATCCGGTCGAAGCGGAGCGCGAAGGGCGCCGCGGCGAAGCCGTCCAGCGCGGCGATAGTCGCGGGCAGCCACTCGGGCGGCGCATAGTGGAGGTCGTAGAGCGAGATGAGCGTGACATGGAGGAGGTCGGGGCCGCGTCCGGGGTCGTTGCGCGGCAGCGCGGCGATCGCCGCCTGCACCTCCGGCGGCGGCTTGGCCATGACGTAGAGTGGGTTCCGGGCGCGCATGGGTGGAAGTGTAGCATGGTGTGGGGGTGGGGACGAATGACAGTCTGTCGATATGGGTCGGAGTTTGGCAATTTAACAAACCATCATCGCAATATCTAAGTGACACATTGTCCGTAGACGTAACGACAACATGCCAACTAGTCAGAGGCTATGGCCCATTCTTTGGAACCGCTAGCTTCAGCTATCCGTCGACGGCGTGAAGAACTCGGTTGGTCACAGGAGGCGTTGGCCCATCGGTGCAAATTTGACCGTACTTACATAAGCATGCTCGAACGAGGAAAAAGAAATCCTTCTTTTCTGAATCTGCTTAAGCTTGCCGATGGCTTGGGTCTGTCGGTCTCCTCTTTGACCGAAATGTACAGGCATGACGCTAACGCCGATTGACGAGGCACATGCGCTTCAAATTCAAGCGGGGGTGATCGGGCGCAAGGCCGGGCACGCCTTTGAAGACGCGATTTGTTCGGCGATCAACAGTCTCGCTTATCCATTCATCGCCACCCCTCTCTTGGGCCGCCATCTTTTTCAAGGCGACCCCGCGCAGCTCATTCTTGCCTATTTCCTTCGTCATTTTGATGCAGATGGGTTGCAGTCGGCGGTTGCTATTTCGACAGGCGCGCTCGCAACGTCGGAGGACGGTCAGCAATGGCTACAGATAAATGGCGCAAATGTTCGCCGATGTAAGAGCGATATCGTCATTACGCTGATGTTTCTGGACGGAAGTACGGCGACGATCGGCGTATCGACGAAGCAGTGCAACAATCCAACTCCGACGAATGCGCAGCTCTATTTCACAACCGCGCGTGGCTTTTCGAAGCTGAGGATCAGCGTGCAATAGGCACCCCCTTCGTGGGGTGATCGGCGTGCAAAAAGGACCCCTTCATCCCGGGGATTTAGTCGGCCGACTGGTTTTGATCAGTTGGCGAGAACGGGATGTTGATCGTG